>Ga0102851_10000566_pt1 | contig 19056 bp, 16 predicted proteins | sample Mud3Dept3metaG_FD_79558 | JGI IMG/M metagenome (GOLD analysis project Ga0102851, IMG submission 79558) | Freshwater wetland microbial communities from Ohio, USA, analyzing the effect of biotic and abiotic controls - Mud 3 Core 4 Depth 3... | ecosystem: Environmental > Aquatic > Freshwater >... | reverse complement strand
GAACGCAGTGCGGTGGAAGCGCGCGCACTGGAGGAAGCGCAGGCGCGCAGCGAAGCGGAAGCACAAGCGGAAGAAGCGGCTGTTGCGCGCGAGCAAACGGAGCGGGAAGCGCAGGTGCTGGCGCGGGAGCGCGCGAGTGCTGACAAGGAAGCGACGGTCCAGGCAGCGCGCCGCGAGAAGGCTGAAGCCAAAGCGCTGAAGGAAGCCACAGCGCGGCAGCAGGCGGAAGCGCAGGCGGAAGTTGCGGCGCTGGCGCGAGCGCATGAGGAGCAGGAAGCGCTGGCGTTGGCGCAGGCGCGCGCACAGGCGGAGCAAGCGGCGATCGAGCAGGCGCGCATCCGCCACGAAGCAGAGCGTGTGGCGGAGGAGAGTGCGAAGCAGCGCGCCATGGTGGAGGAACAGGCGGCAGCTGCGGCACAAGAGCGCGCGGCAGCAGAGACTGAAGCGGTGGAGCAGGCAGCGCGCCGGGAAAAAGCGGAAGTTGCGGCACAGCGAGTGGCTGCATCGCGGCTCGACGCGGAGCGGGGGTTGCAGGAAAAAGCCCTGGGACGCAGCGCGGCGGAGGAACGAATTGCGCAGAAAGCCAGGGCGCGTGCTGAAACCGAGCGCGCAGCCGAGCGGGCAACGCGCGAGAAAATCGCGGCCCACGAGCAGGCGATGAAAGCGCTACAGCAGCGCGAGCAAGCCGAGGGCGAAGCGGAGCGTGCGATGCAGGCGCGCGCCGGCGCCGATGCCGATTACAGCGCACTCATTGCAGCGAAGAAAATCACCGCGGCCGGCGGCAGGCGGTCACGGCTGCGAACGGCGGCAGGCGCGGCACTGGTGCTCGTGGCCGGATTTGGCATCGGAACATGGTATGGTCTCGAGGCGCCGGGACCGGCGCAGCGCATGGCCGAGCCCGTAATCAAAGCGGTTCCGATACCGGTGGCCGGGCCATTTGCCGACGCGCGCGGACTGCCGCTGCCGCTGCGCGTCGAGGACGACCTGGAGCGTTTCAACCGCAGCCTCGGTGTGTCCGCGGCAGGCGGCGCGCGCGCGCCGGCGCGCTGAAATCGTCAGTGCTTTTGAATTTGGGGAGAGCACCATGGGGTTGCGGAAGATTGGCTGGATAGTCTGTTGGGTTGCAGTGATGCCCGGCGCGATTGCGGCGGGCTATCCGGATCGTCCGGTGCGATGGGTCGTGCCGTCGACGGCGGGCGGCGGCACCGATGCCGCGACCCGCATCATCGCGCCCAAGCTCGCAGATTATCTGGGGCAGCAGATCGTGATCGAGAACCGCCCCGGAGCGAGCGGCAACATCGGCGCCGAGTACGTCGCGCGCGCGGCACCCGACGGCTATACGCTGCTCACGTGCATCGCATCGCATGCGAGCAATGCCGCGCTGAAGAAGAAAATCCCGTTCGACCTCGCGCGCGATTTTGCGCCTGTCTCCCTGATGGTGACGGTGCCGGAGATGATCATCGCGCATCCCTCGCTGCCGGCGAAGACCGTCAAGGAATTGATCGCACTCGCCAAGGCGCATCCCGGCGAGCTGCAGTATGCGACGGGCGGGGTCGGCTCCATCCAGCATATGGCGATGGAGCTGTTTCTCATTATGACGAATCAGAAGATGCTCCACGTTCCGTACAAGGCAACCCATCCCGCGCTGATCGATGTCATGGCGGGCCACGTGCCGCTGATGGTTATCGCCAGTTTGAGCGCCCTGCCGCAGATCAGAGCGGGCCGGGTGAGGACCTACGGCGTGACGAGCGCGAAGCGCATGAGCAGCGCACCCGATATTCCGACGATCGCCGAACTGGGCGTGCCCGGCTACGAGGCGGTCCAGTGGTTCGGCCAGCTTGCGCCGGCCGGCACGCCGCGCGAGGTCGTCACGAAACTGCACGCCGGACTGGTGCGCGCGCTGCAGGACCCGGCAGTGAAGAAGCGTTTTGTCGATGACGGGGCTGAAGCGACGGCCAGCAGTTCGCCAGAGGAATTCGGCGCCCTGATACGCGCCGAACTCGTGAAGTGGGCAAAAGTCGTCAAGGATGCCGGCATCACGCCCGAATGAACGGAAAACCCGACATGAAGCGAAGACTTGAATGGCGGTAGTACTGGGCTGTCAATCGCTGCAGGGTGTGCTCGCGATGCGCGAGGTCATCACTTTGCTCGAGCAGGCGTTGGTTCACGAGGCGGCCGGGAAAACCACCGTTTCGCCCAAGTTCGTCACGGACTTCGAGGGCGGATCGATGCGCATGCTGGTCGCCGCCGATCGCGAGGCCGGCTATCTCGCAACCAAGGCCTATCACTCGGCCGGCGGCACGGGCGCGCGCTATGTGGTGACGCTCTATCGCCTGCAGGACGGCGAACTGCTCGCGCTGCTGGACGGACGGGGGATCACCGATCTGCGCACGGGCGGGGCGAGCGGAGTGATCGCCCGCAAGGTGCGGGTATCCGGTCCCGTTACGGTCGGCGTGATCGGTTCGGGCAACCAGGCGCGCACGCAGCTCGAAAGCCTGGCTGCGGTCTATGACGTGCAGTCGGCCGCGGTATTCAGCCCGACCGCCGCCAACCGCGAGGCCTACGCGCGTGAAATGTCCCAAAAGCTCGGCATCCCGGTGACGGCGGTTGACTCGGCGGAAGCGGCGGTGCGTGGTCGCGTGGTGGTTGCCACGGCGAGCAATTCACGGAGCAGTGAACCGGTATTGCGCGGCGCCTGGCTCGAGCGATGCCGGCTGCTGTGCGCGGTGGGCAATACGCGGCCGCAGTTTGCCGAGGCTGACGTCGACTGTTTTCGCAATGCCGGGCTGGTCGTCGTGGATTCCTGGCATGCGCTCGAGGAAGCCGGCGAGTTGCGACAGGCGGTCAGGAGCGGCGCGCTGCCGGAGGCGAAGCGGGCGAGCCTCGCACAGATCGTCTCCGGCGCGGCCACCGTGCCGCGCGAGGGGCTCGTTGCATTCAAGTCGGTCGGTTCCGCGTTGCAGGACCTCGCGCTCGCGTCACGCTACTATGAGCTGCTGGGATCGCGGCCGGGGTTGCCCGCGTGCACGGACCTCGCGAGCCCGCGGTAACAAGCAAGGTTCAGGTTCAGACTATTCAATTCGGTGGGGAACATGTCGATCACTCTCAAAGGCGTCATGCAGGCTCCCGTCACACCGCTCAAGGATGACTTCAGCCTTGACGCTGACGGGTTCGCAAAAATGGTGGACTTTCACGTCCGGCATGGCGCGCCGGCGATTGCGTGGCCGCACCACAAGGCGGAGTCGCTCAATCTCACCATTGCGGAACGCAAGCTCGGCGCGGAAGTCGCGGTAAAAACGGTCGCGGGGCGCGTGCCGGTGTCGATTTTCGTCGGCACGTTGTCGGAGGAAGATTCGCTCGACATCGCGCGGCACGCCGCAAAAATCGGGGCCGACATGATACTGGCGATCTCGCCGTACTGCCGGCGGCCGTCGCAGGAAGAGATTTTCGATTCCATCGTGCGCATCGGCACCACGACCGATCTGCCGATCCTCACCTACAACTCGCCGTGGCGTAACGGGGAGGGCGTGGAATTCACCGGCGAGCTCACGCGCCGTCTGATCGAACGCCTGCCGAACTATATCGGCATGAAGGACGCGAGCTTCCACAGCGAGAAGTTCATGGAGATCTCCCGCGTGGCGCTCAGGATGCGGCCCGGATTCGCCATCATCATGGGTGTAGAGCACCTGCTCGCATCGTTCCCGCTCGGCGCCTGCGGGTCATTCTCGTCGTCGGGCGCGATCGCGCCGAATCTCTGCAACAAGTTCTACGCCGCGCTGGTCGCCAACGACTGGGAGAGCGCGCGGGAGTGCCAATACAAGATTTCGCGGCTGTGGCGGCTGTTCAAGGAGCAGTACCCATCGTCGCTCAAAGGCGCGATGATCATGATGGGGCGGCCGGTCGGGCCGACGCGTTCGCCGTTGCCGACCGCGACCAAAGAGCGCATCGATTTTCTCCGCCAGCAGCTCGAGGAACTCAATATTCTGCAGACCGAACCCCACGGCTGGTAACGCATTCCAAACGAGAGCAGAGAAATGGCCACTTTCAAACCCGGTTTAGTACACACGCCCGTTACGCCGTTCAAGCGCGATCAGAGCATCGATTTTGACGCCTACGGCAAGTTGATCGAATTTCATCTGCGCAACGGTGCGGAGGCGCTGGCGCTGCCGATGCCGCCGGGCGAGGATATCAGCCTGACCGATGGCGAGCTGCGCAAGCTGCTGGAGTTCGCGCTGAATCAGGTGAAGGGCCGCGTGCCAGTGCTGGCGCACGTCAACGATGCGGGCACCGACATCGCGGTGGCGCGGGTGCGGCACGCCGAGCAGGCGGGGGCGGCGGCAATCGTGTCGCATCCGCCGTATTTCTGGCATCCGAAGGCGAGCATGGTGGTCGAGCACATCGTGCGGGTGGGTGCGGCAACGCGCCTGCCGTTCTTTATTTGCAGCCCGCCGGTGGAGGACGTGGGCACGCCGCTGACCACCGAGATCGTGCTGCAGGCGCTGGAGCGGCTGGACAATCTCGCCGGGGTGGTGGATGCGAGCATGGACTGGGTGTTCATGGTGGAGGCGCTGTCGCTGGGGCGCAAGGTGCGTGCGGACTTCCAGCTGTTGCCGGGAACGGATTACATGGTGTCGGCAGGGGTGATCGGCGGGTCGGGGGCGTTTTCCCCGTTGTCGGGCGTTGCGCCGAAGCGGGTGCGCGAGGTGTATGACTTGTGCGCGAAACAGCAGTTCACGCAGGCGCGCAAGGCGCAGGAAGACCTTGCGGCGCTGCATCACCTCGTGAAGACCGCGGGATTCGCGGGACTGAAAGGCGCGCTGCGCGCGATGGGGCGCGACTGCGGTGAGCCCCGTCCCCCGGCGCGCGCACTGGGCGAGATCGAATACGGCAAGCTCGCGCAGGAAATCGCGGCCATGGATTTTCTGCGCGCCGAGCCGCGCGGCTGGTAAGGCGCTCTTAAAACATCATCTGGCCGCCGTTCACCTGGATGGTCTGCCCGGTGAGGAAACTTGCGCCGGGCCCGGCGAGGAAGCGCACCACGCTGGCGATTTCTTCCGCCTCACCGTAGCGTCCGAGTGGAATGTTGGTGGGTGCGGGACGCGGCGCGCGTCCCGGACCCCGCGTCGTGTTCATCGTACCCGGCGCGATGCAGTTGGCGCGGATGCCGCGGTCGCCGAACTCGCGCGCGAGCGCCCGCGTCATGCCGACCAGCCCGTGTTTGGCGACCGATCCGTGCACGCGGTGCTTCGAGCCGGACAGCGACTGCATGCCGCCGAGCGTGATGATCGCGCCGCCGCCATGCTCGAGCATCGAGGGCAGACACGCCTGGGCGCAGAAGAACGCGCCGTCGTGCGTGATCGCCAGCGGTTGGCGCCATTCTTCATAACTCAATTCGAGGAACGGCCTCTCGGTGCGCACCGAGGCGTTGAGCACGAGTATGTCGATGCGGCCGAAGCGCTTGAGGATGCCTTCCGCCATGGCTTTCACCGCGCCCCCGTCGGCAATGTCGGCGATGAAAAGTTCCGCCTGCCCGCCGGCAGCGCGGATTTCCTCCACCACTTTCGCGGCATCCTCCCTGGACGCGCGTGTATTGACCGCAACCGCGGCGCCGCCGGCCGCGAGCGCGAGCGCGGTGGCGCGCCCGATGTTGCGGGACGCGCCGGTGATCAGCGCAACCTTGCCCGCAAGTTCATTTCCCGGCCCGGACACGCCGGCTGTCGTGGTTGTCATGTGTCGTCTCCTCCTGAAAAAAATGGCAAGGATAACCGAATATGGATTACCATTCCCGCGAGAATAATTCACTGGCGGAGGAATCATGCGACACGTCGTGGCCAAAAGTATTGTCGGAGTCGCGGTTGCGCTGCTGCCGTTGTCCGCCGCCGCGCAAGCCTACCCCGACAAACCGATCCGCGTGATCGTGCCGGTGCCCGCCGGCGGCACCCCGGATGTGGTGGCGCGCATGGTGGCGCCCGGTTTATCCAGCCTGCTCGGCCAGCAGCTCGTCATCGACAATCGCGGCGGCGCGGGCGCGCTGATCGGAACAGAGCTTGCGGCAAGAGCGGTTCCCGATGGCTACACGCTGTTGTTCAGCAGCCCGGGTGGGCTCACGATCCTGCCGCACTTGCACAAGAAAATCCCCTACGACCCGCTCCGGGATTTTGCGCCGATAAGCTTGGTCTGTATTGGCCCTTTCCTGTTGCTTACGCACCCCGCGGTTCCCGTCAGGAGCGTGAAGGATCTGATCGCGTTGGCCAGGGCGGAACCCGGCAAGCTCAACTATGCGTCGGCCGGCAACGGCACCCCGAATCATCTCGCGATGGAATCGTTCAAGAGCATGGCGGGCATCAACATCACGCATGTGCCGTACAAAGGCGCGCCGCAGGCGGTGACCGATTTGATCGGGGGCAGCGTGGAACTGATGTTCAACTCGATTCCGCCGGCGCTGCCGCACATCAGGTCGGGGCGGCTGAAGCTGCTCGCCGTTGCCAGCGCCAGGCGCGCGGCGCAACTGCCCGACGTTCCGACGGTCGGCGAAGCGGGAGTGCCGGGCTTCGAGGCGATCACGTGGTTCGGGTTTGTGGCGCCCGCCAGGACCCCGAAGCAGATCATCGCGCGCCTGAACGAACTGGTGGTCAAGGTCGTGCGCGCGCCGGAATTGAAATCGCAGTTCGAAATCCTGGGTTACGAGGCGGTCGGCGGCAGCCCGGGCGAGTTCGCAGCCTTCATCCGCGCGGAGTCGGAAAAATACGCGAAGGCGGTGAAGCTGTCAGGCGCGAAGGTTGATTGAGAAAATCAAATCCACGGAGAGTCTATGAAACTCAAGTTGAACGGCATCGAGGTCAACTATGTGATCGAAGGCAGCGGCCCGTGGCTGACGATGTCGCATTCGTTGGCGAGCAACCTCACGATGTGGGACGAGCAGGCGCAACTGCTGAGCAAGAAGTTCAAGGTGCTGCGCTACGACACCCGCGGGCACGGCCGGAGTAGCGCGCCGCCGGGCCCCTACACGCTCGATCAACTCGCCGAGGACGTGCACGCGCTGTTCGTGGCACTCGGCATCAATGAGACGCATTGGGTGGGGCTGTCGATGGGCGGAATGATCGGCGAGACCTTCGCGCTCAAGTATCCGGGCGTGTTCCAGAGCATGGTGCTTGCCGATACCACCAGCCGCCGCCCGCCCGGTGCGGCGCAGATGTGGGGCGAGCGCATCCGCCTGGCGCAGGAAAAAGGCATGGCAGCGCTGGTGGACAGCACGCTCGAGCGCTGGTTCACCGCGCCCTACCGCAACGCGCGCCCGGACGTCATGGCGCGCATCGCCGAACACATCCGCACCACGCCGGTTGCGGGCTACGCCGGCTGCAGCCAGGCGATCGCCGCGATCGACGTCATGGACCGGCTGAAGGAAATCAAATGCCCGGTGCTGATCATGGTCGGCGAAGAGGACCATGGCACGCCGCCGGCGGCGGCGAGGCAGATCCAGGAAAATCTCCCCGGCTCGGAACTGCTCATCATCGCCTCGGCCGCGCATTTCTCCAACGTCGAGCAACCCGAGGTATTCAATCGGGCGATGCTTGGTTTCCTGGACAAGCACGCCGGGCGGGGCGGCGCCGCGTAACCACGTTTCAAACCGTTGGTCGGGAGCCCAAGTCTCCCACTGCCTGCCGGAGTTCAAGGCGGTTAGCGATGAGCTGGCCCCTGTTCTTTTGCAGGTTGTCCCGTATCCGAAAGTCTATTCGTTGTCATAACACCTGCCTCCGGCGCCTGAGCGCGGCGGCGGCCTATGTGGTCTACCGCACAGACCGCCACGGTAAACAAGCGGACGCTGCCAAGACGAGGAAAACCATGCCCATTTCCCCGACCGAGCCGATTTATCTGCGCTCTTTTATGCTGCCTACAGGAAACAATACCGTCAGCCTGAAATTAACGGAATGATCACCCCCCCCCGAAACGTGGTCTGTCCCCGGTTGCCGCGCGAGGCCGGATCATCGTCGGGACCGGCGGCGCGGTCGGCGGCTCGACCGAACCGTCTCTGCATGAATGACCTCCGAAACCCTGTCTCCGATGACATGGCCGGCGTTACGCCGCTCAAACCGTTCAAGCCGTTAATCTTGGTGGTGGACGACGAGGAGCGCGACCTCGCATTGCTCGAAGTGCTGCTGGAGCGGGAGGGTTACCGGACGCGCCGGGCGCTGGACGGCAAGGCGGCGCTCGCGGCGGCCGAGGCCGAGCCGCCGGACGTGATTCTTCTCGACATCATGATGCCGGGTATGGACGGCTGCGAAGTGGCGCGCGCGCTCAAGGCGGGCGCGGTCACCAAGGCCGTTCCCATCGTGATAATCACCGCTCTAAACGACCGCGAATCATGCCTGCGCGGGCTGGAGGCGGGGGCCGAGGAGTTCGTGACCAAGCCCGTGAACCTCAACGAGCTGCGCATCCGCGTGCGGAACCTCCTGCGGCTCAAGGAATACGGCGATTTCCTCGGCAACCACAGCCGCATTCTCGAGGCGCAGGTGACGGCGCGCACTGCGGAACTGCGCGAGAGCGAGCGTCGCTTCAGCGACATGCTGGGAAATGTGGAGCTGGTTTCATTGATGCTTGACCGCAAAGCACGGATTACGTATTGCAACGAGTACCTGCTCCGCCTGACCGGTTGGCGACACGAGGAAGTTATCGGGCAAAACTGGTTCGAGCTTTTCATACCGCCCGAAATTAACGATTTGAAAGGGGATTTTTTCGCGGCGCTCATCGCCAACCGGCCCGAAGCATGGCATCACGAGAACGAGATCCTCACGCGTTCGGGCGGGCGTCGGCTCATTCGCTGGAACAATTCGGTGCTGCGGTCAGGAGCCGGCGATGTGATCGGAACGGCAAGCATCGGCGAAGACATCACTGAGCATAAGCGGACTGAAATCAGCATCAAGCGCCTCAATCGCGTATACGCCGTGCTCAGCGGCATTAATACGCTGATCGTGCGCGCCCGGGATCGACAGGAGCTGTTCGATGAAGCGTGCCGAATCACGGTGGAACAGGGCAAGTTTCGCCTGGCCTGGATCGGGCTGTTCGACGTCAACGGGGTGGACATCAAGCTCATGGCCAAGGCGGGCGTCGACGAAGGCTACCTCGACAATATCCAGCTGACGGCCAGCGATGACGCGCCCGACCGCTGCGAGATGTTGGCGCGGGCGTTGCGGGAAAAGACGGCCGTGGTCTGCAACGATGTCGAAAGCGATCCGCAGATGGCGCGCTGGCGCGAGGAGGCGCTACGGCGCGACTATCAGTCGATGGTCGTGTTGCCGCTGCAATTCGCTGACAAGGTGTTGGGCGTCTTCGTGCTCTATGCATCAGAGAAGGATCTCTTCGACACGGACGAGGTGAAGTTGCTCACGGAGCTTGCCGGCGACATCACGTTTGCGATTGACCACATCGACAAGCAGGAGCGGCTCGATTATTTCGCCTACTACGATGCGCTCACCGGACTCGCGAACCGCACTTTGTTTCTCGAGCGGGTGGCGCAGTACATGCGCAGCGCTGTGAGCGGCGGGCACCAGCTTGCGTTGTACCTGATCGATCTGGAGCGCTTCAAGAATATCAACGACAGCCTCGGCCGGCCGGCTGGCGACGCACTCCTGAAGCAGGTGGCGGAGTGGCTGACGCGCAACGCGGGGGATGCCAGCCTGTTGGCGCGGGTGGGCGCGGACCATTTTGCCGCGGTGATGCCGCAAGTCAGGCAGGGGGGCGACGTGGCGCGGCTGCTCGAGAAATGGATGGAAGCGTTTCTGGGCCATCCGTTCCGCCTGAATGACGCCGTGTTCCGCATCGCCACCAAGGTCGGAGTGGCGCTGTTCCCGGAGGACGGCGCCGACGCGGAGACTTTGTTCAGGAACGCCGAGGCCGCACTCAAGAAGGCCAAGGCAAGCGGCGAGCGATACCTGTTTTACAACCAGAAAATGACCGACGCGGTAGCCGGCAAGCTCACCCTGGAGAGTCAGCTGCGCCAAGCGCTCAACAACGAAGAGTTCGTGCTCCATTACCAGCCCAAGGTGAACCTCGCGAGCGGCAAGCTCACCAGCGCCGAGGCGCTGATCCGGTGGAATGACCCGCGCACGGGCCTGGTGCCGCCGGGCCGCTTCATCCCGATCCTGGAAGAAACCGGAATGATCTATGAAGTCGGGCGCTGGGCGCTCAGGAAAGCCATCGCAGACCACCTGCGCTGGCGCGCCGCGGGCCTGCCTGCCGTGCGCATCGCGGTGAATGTGTCACCGCTGCAACTCCGGAATCGCGGCTTCATCGCCGAGATCGAACAAGTAATCGGCATCGACGCGCACGCGGCGGCGGGACTGGAACTGGAGATCACCGAAAGCGTGATCATGGAGGACGTCAACCACAATATCGCGAGCCTGCAGGCGATCCGCGCCATGGGCGTAACCATCGCCATCGACGACTTCGGCACCGGCTTCTCGTCGCTAAGCTACCTCGCCAAACTGCCGGTGGACACGCTGAAGATCGACCGCTCGTTCGTGATCGAGATGACTGCCGGAGCGGAGGGACTGGCGCTGGTGTCCACCATCATCAGCCTCGCGCATTCGCTGAACCTCAAGGTGGTGGCGGAGGGAGTCGAAACCGAGGAGCAATCGCGCCTGCTGCGGCTGCTGAAATGCGACGAAATGCAGGGCTTCTTGTTCAGCAAAGCGGTGCCGGGCGACATCTTCGAGACGAAATTCCTGGCCCCGTCTTCCGCCGGGTAGACGCGCTGCTTGCCGCCTCACGCGACAGGTCACGGCAGAAACCGGGTCCGGACCCCGTAGCGCTCATAAACCGGCAGCGCCCGCCGGTCGCAACTGATGAGTTCGGCGCCGCAGCCGGCCGCGGTCGCGGCCACCAGCGCGTCATACGCTGCACCACCGCTCACCCCATGACCGGGCAACCCAAGAACGAAATCCTTATAGGCTTGTCCGCTCAGCCGCAGGAACGGCTGAGGAAAACGCGCCGTCAGGAAATCACGGATCACCTCACCGGAGATCCTGTGAGGAGGAGGCAACCGGCTGAGCACGGAATAGGTCTCGAGCGCGCAGTGCTCAATCAAATGCAATCCGCCGTCCAGCGCGCGCCGCGCGGCGTCATGGCTCTCGTGCCACGATGCGAAGGCGGCAACCACCACGCTGGTGTCTGCCGCTTTCAACGCCGAACGCGCTCCAATGTGTCGCGAACCTGTTCGGCTGTCAGCGCGGGCAGTTCGGCGTCAGGCACCGCAACGACCCCTTTTCCCCGTTTCTTCAGTTGCACCCGAGACGGAGCGATCTCGATCTCAAGGCGTCCGTCACCCGCCCGGATCTCCAGCGGCTGTCCGGCTTTCAGCCCCAGAGCCTGTCGCAGCGACTTGGGAACGACGATTCGGCCCGCGGCATCAAGTGTAGCTTTCATGGCATCAAGATTGCCATAATAATGGCAGAGTTGCAACCGTGAATCGGCCCCTTTCAGTTTCGTTGGTAAGCCAGTTGGCCTCGGGATGGCCGGTCACCGAGCGCATCCAGTTGCCGCGGACCGACGATTGCAGAGGCCGGCTGGTACGCCGAACGACAAGGGCGTCGGGGCCTGCGGCAGGATGAAGTAGCCTCATTCCGCGCAACTCAATGCGTCAAACTTTGCTCCCAGGCGAGAACCCGTTTGGCCATTCCGACCATCGCGTAATCCACCAGTTTGCCGTCGACGGTCGTTGCCGCCGAGCCACGCGCGACCGCCGCGTCGAAGGCTTCGATGACGCGCCGGTAGTAGTCGATCTCCTGCGGGGTCGGCGCGAAGACGCGGTTGATTGTTGCGATCTGGTTAGGGTGGATCACCGACTTGCCGCGGTAGCCGAGCTTGCGCGCCGCTTCGCAGCAAACGCGCAGACCCTCCGGATCGCGGACGTTCGCGTACGAACCGTCGAGCACATGCGCGATGCCGGCCGCGCGCGCGGCGAGCAGCACGCGGGACCGCAGGTAGAGCATTTCATTGCCTTCGGCGGACCACGTACAGCCAAGGTCGGTTTGCAGATCGCCGTCCTGGGCAGTTCCGCAGGTCACCGAACGCACGCGCGGCGAGGCCGAAAGAATTTCGTAGGCGAACCAGACGCCTCGCGCGGACTCCAGGCCCGGACTGATCTCGATTGAATTCTGCGCCAGGCCGCGCTGCTTCTCGAATTCCGCCACCATCGCATCCACGGTGCGGATGTCTTCCGCTGACTCTGTTTTTGCGAGCCGGACCCCGACCAGGCCTTCAACGGCAACGGCCTCGAGGTCCTCCCGCAGCATGCCGGTGGAAAGCGCGTTGACCCGCACGTAAATGCTGTTCGCCGCCCCGAGCTTCCCGATGAACTCATGCGCGAGCACGCGCGCCTTGGGCTTTTCAGCGACGGGGACGGAATCTTCGAGGTCGAAGATCAGCGCGTCGGCCCCATAGGACGGCGCTTTCGCCAGCATATCGGCCCGGTTGGCGGGTACGAACAAAAGGCTGCGCGGACCACTCATTGCGGGCACCTCCATCTCGTGGCATCGGAATTCGCGCGCAGATCCCGCAGGAACTTGCGCCGCTGCGCGATTTCGGATTTGATGTACGCTGCGAATCTTACCATTCGGCCGGCCGATGCCCCGGTTGATGTAGGTCAAAGAACGTGTAATTGACCAGGGTATAAGGACAGGCTCCGGGCAACCGCGCCGATCGAATACGCGATTGACCCAGCGAGGAGAAGGGATGCGTTTCTACTTCACACCCGAACAAGAAGCTTTCAGGGCCGAGTTGGCGGAATTTTTCAAACGCGAAATTCCCCCGGGCTACAACGACCGGATCAGCTGCTCGACCGTGCTGGAAGTCGAGATGTCCGAAGAGGAGTTTCGGCAGGGCCTCGCCTTTGACAGGAAGCTGATCGAGCGCGGCTACTACGTCATGCACTGGCCGAAGGAATACGGCGGGCAGGGCAAATCCGTGGTGGATTACTCGATTTTCAATGAGGCCTACGGGTACCACTCTCCACCCAGCGTCACCGACCGCGGCAGAAACGTGGTCGGGCCCGGTTTGATGGTGATCGGTACCGAAGAACAGAAGAGAAGGTTTCTCCCCGCCATCGCGCGCCTGGAGGCTATCACCTGCCTGGGCTGGACCGAGCCGAATGCCGGGTCCGACCTCTCCGCGATCGAAACGACCGCGCGGCTGGATGGCGATGACTACATCATCAACGGCCAGAAGATGTTCATCAGCATTGCCCACTATGCGACGCATATCTTCATGACCGCGCTGACCGACACCAGCGTGCCCAAGCGCCAGGGAATGAGCCTGTTCATCGTGGACATGCGCTCTCCGGGCATCAGCCTGTCGCCACTCATCAGCATGGACGGCAAACGCATCAACGTCGTGTACTTCACGGATGTGCGCGTGCCGGCGGCGAATCTGGTGGGCACAAAAAACCGCGGTTTCCAGCAATTGGCGATGACGGCGAACTATGAGCGCGGCAACGTTGCGTTGCCTGCCGCCTACCAGCGCGTGTTCGATGAATTCATCGAATTCATCAAGCACAACAAGATCGGAGGAAGGGATCTCACCAAGGACCCCGAAGCACGCCACCGGCTCGCCGACACGGCCATCGCTCTCGAGACATGGCGCATGATTTGCTGGAGAGTCGTGTGGCTGCAGAGCCAGGGCCAGGTGCCCCAGGCGGAATCGTCCATGGTGCAGTTGCTGAGAAAACAGACGACGCCCAAGGTCAGCAGGCTGCTCTGGGAATTGGGAGGACCTTTGGCGCAACTGAAGCAGGGGACGCGGTGGGCCGTCATGAACGGCAAGCTCGAGTACTACTCGCAGCACGCCTTCAATATTCATGGCCAGGGCGGCATCGCGCAGACCAAGAACGCGATCGCGCGGCGCGGTCTGGGCATGCCCAGGCAACAGGGGTAGGAGCCGACGGCCATGGACATGGGATTGTCGTCGGAGCAGATCGCGATACGGGACTCCATCCGCAAATTCCTGCAGGCTGAAAATCCGATCGCGGTTGCCGGAAAGGCCACGCAAAGCCCCGCTGGCTATGCGGTTGACGTCTGGAGAAAAATAGCAGAACTGGGCTGGCCCGGTATTGGAATACCCGAGCAATACGGCGGAGGCGGCCTGGGTCTGCAGGAACTCGCGCTCATGTACGAAGAGTTTGGGCGCGCGCTCTATCAGGGTCCCCACTTTGGCGGCGCGTTCCTGTGTGGCCAGCTCGTTCTGAAGCTGGGCAGCGAAAACCAGAAACAGGAACTGCTTCCCGCGATGGCCTCGGGCAGGAGCATCATGAGCCTCGCGTTGCTCGAAGAAAGCGCCCGGTGGGACGAGCCCGGCATCAGTCTCCGGGCGCAGCGCACCCGGGACGGATGGCGTCTGACCGGCACCAAGCTGTTCGTCACGCACGCGACGGCGGCGCACGAACTGCTGTGCGCCGCCCGTGATGTCGAAACCGGCGGCATAAGCCTGTTTCGCCTGCGCGATCCCAAAGCACTTTCCATCAGCCTGATGCCCAGCACCTTCGGCACGCTGTATCACGAGGTAATGCTGCGGGATGTGCCGGTGACCGGCGACAATATCGTCGGTTCTCCGGGCAATAGCTGGTCTGCGATTCGAGAGGTTCTCGAGTGGGGCGCTGCCGCGCAATGCGCTGAAATGGTGGGGTTGGCCCAGAGTATTCTGGACATGAGCGTGGAGTACGCAAAGGTTCGAGTGCAGTTCGGTCGCCCGATCGGGACGTACCAGGCAATGCAGCATGTGCTGGCCGACATGGTGACGCGGCTGGATTGCGCCCGGCTTCTCACCTATCAGGCTGTGTCGTTACTCGCCGACGGGCGGCCCTCGCAGCGGGAGCTGGCTATGGCGAAGGCTTATGTGAACGAAGGCGCGTATCAGATTGCTCTGGACGGGATGCAGGTTCACGGCGGCATAGGCTACATGATGGAGCATCCGCTTCCATATTACGTGCAGCGTATCCTGTACGGCAAAATGCATCTGGGCGACACCGACGTGTACCTGGAAGCGGTGGCGCAGGCGCTGGGGCTTTAAGCACTTGTCGTTCCGGTCACGGCAGAGCCGCGCTTCGCGCCCGCCTACGAATCGGGGGAGTTTATGCGCCCATCGCTCGTGATGCCGCTGGCAATCATCACCTCGATGGCCGCGTCGTCGTAGCCGATCTCGCGCAGGATCTCGACGCTGTGCTGCCCGATCTTCGGGGCCGGCAGGAAGTCCTTCCGACTGCCGAATGAGACCTTGTTGGGCAGCGCCATATTGACGATTCTACCTTCGGTTGGATGCTCTACCTTCTGGAAAAATCCGACGTCGTTCAAATGCGGATCCTCCATCAGTGTATCGAGCGTGTGGTACGGCAGTGCCGGAATGTCCAGTGCGTCAAACAGCGCAAGCCACTCGCGCGTGGTCTTCTGCTTCAGTCCTGCGTTGCGAATAGCGTAGAGTTCGGTGACGTTCGCGAAACGTGCCGTGACGCTGCTGAAACGCGGGTCGGTTTTGAGCTCGGGCCGGCCGATCGCATCGAAGAGCGCAAAAATCTGGCCGTTGGTGTTGGCCGAAATACTGATCCATCCGTCTTTCGTCGGCACCGGCTTGTTGCCCGCATCAAAGAGCCGCGGGTCTCCGGCGGGTCCCAGCGGCGGATCGAAGGTCTTCAGGTACATGTGCTCCTCGAGCACATACTTGGCCATGTTTTCGAACATGGGAATTTCGATGGACGCGCCTTCGCCCGTCCGGTGGCGATTCACGAGCGCCAGCAGGATCATCTGTACCGCAGTTGCGCCGGCGGTGCGGTCCGCCATGACGATGGGTATGTAGCGCGGCTCGCCCATGGCACGATGGTGCAGCGCCGCCACACCCGCCCCGCCCTGAATGATCGTGTCGTAGGCGGGCTTTTCGCGGTAGCGGCCGCCGCGGCCGAAACCGAACATTCCACAGTAGATGATCCGGGGGTTGACCGCGCGCACGTCCTCGTACGAAAGCTTCAGCCGTTCCATCGCCGATGGACGGACGTTCCACAGAAACACATCGGCGCGCGCGATGAGCCTGAGCAGCGCCTCACGCCCGGCAGTCTGCTTGAGGTCGAGCACGAGCGAACGTTTGTTGCGGTTGAGATGCAGGAACTTCGACGACATCCGGGGAGTGATCGCGCGTCCGTTGAGGTCCCGCAGGATATCGCCGGCGGGCGTCTCGACCTTGATCACCTCCGCGCCGTAATCGGCGAGCGTCTGCGTCGCCATCGGGCCCACCACGACCGCGGTGAGATCGACAATCCGTACGCCTTCGAGCGGACCTCCGGCCACGTGTGTTACCTCAAGTCCGCGGTCACGGACATTGCCAGCGCGTTCTGGTCGTCGATTGCCCAGAGCTTGACCGACTTGCCGTCGGAACCGGGCTCGCCGCACACGGTGAACGGACGGTTGACGAACAACGGGCGCACGGCGCGCGAGGACATGAACTTGAGCGGCGCCGCCGCGTGCGCGCGCGCGAGTTCCAACGCAAGCAACGTGGTCAGGCTGCCGTTCACCACGCGTTCCGGATAGCCCTCGGACTTCGTCACGTACGGGTGATCGTAGTGTATGCGGTGGCCGTTGAAAGTGAGCGCCGAGTAGCGGAAGAGCAGGACCGGATCGGGAACGACGGTCTTGCTCCACACGGGGTTGCCTGGCGCCGGCTGCGGCGCGGGCGGCGGCGCGTTCTTGTCGGGTTCGCCGCGGTAGACGAGATCCTGTTCCTCGACGATCGCCACGCCGCGCGGGGTCACGAAGTCGGTTTTCACGGTAACGAACACCATGGTGCCGGAGCGCCCCTCTTTGACCGTCACGTCCTTGATGACTGATTCGCGCCTGGCTTCATCGCCGACGCGCAGACCATCAACCACCCTGGTGCGTTTGCTGGCGAACATGCGGCGCGGGAGCGGCACCGGCGGCAGGAAATCGCCGCGCTGCGGATTTCCGTCGGCGCCAAGCTGGGATTGGCGTACCACGCGCGGGAACAGAATGAAGTGCCAGCCGATGGGGAGCGGATCGCCGTTTCTGGGCATCGGGTCATCGCGGTCCAGTGTTGCCGCGAGACGGGTTACCGCGGGGATCGTCACGCAATCGACGTCCGATTCGCGCCGGCCAATCCACTGCTTCAGAAGTTCCAGGTCCAGTGCCACTTGCGTTAATTTTCCTGAATCAACTCAGCGAGGCAAGTCCCCGGGATGGCCCCAGGCCGTCTAACGACCGGCGTCCGCCTTGATGCCTGCTTCCTTGATCAGCTTGCCGAACTTGGCGAGTTCCGATTTCAGATAATCGCGAAGCTGCTCCGGCGTGCCCCCGGTCGTGGTGGAGCCCCCTGCCGTGAAGCGCTCCCGGATGTCGGGCATTTGCAGTATCGACTCGAGTTCCCTGTTCAGGCGTTGGATGATCGCCCGCGGGGTGCGCGCGGGCGCGCCGACCGCAGTCCAGGTGGAGCTTTCATAACCGGGTACGCCGGCTTCGGCGACCGTCGGCAGATCGGGCAGCGCAGCGACGCGCTTGGCCCCCGTTGTAGCGAGAGCGTTCACCTTGCCGGATTTGATGAAGGGCACGGTGACAATCGCGCTGTTGAACATCACGTGAATGCGGCCGGCGGCGAGATCGGTCAGCGCCGCGGCGGGGCCTTTGTACGGCACGTGCGTCAACCTGATCCCCGTCATGAAGGCGAACAGCTCGGCGGAAATATGAAAAAACCCGCCCACGCCTGCCGAACCATAGTTGAGCTCCCCCGGTTTCTGCTTCGCGAGTGCGATCAGTTCCTTCACCGTTTTTGCGGGAAGGGAAGGATGGACGACCAGCACACCAGGCGTCGTCCCGACATGAATGATGGGCGCGAAGTCCTTCGCAACGTCGTAAGGGAGCTTGTAAAGATAGGTATTGATTGCCCAGGGACCCACCACGGCGATCACGATGGTATAGCCGTCGGCGGGAGCCCGCGCGACGATCTCCATTCCGATGATGCCCTGCGCGCCGCCGCGGTTGTCGGTTACGACCGGCTGGCCGAGCCGCTGCGCGAGCTTCTCGGCCAGCAGGCGTCCCTGGATGTCGGTGGTTCCGCCCGGCGGGAACGGCACGACGAGCCGTATCGGCTTGTCGGGATAGACGGATTTCCCGGGGGAAGCCTGCGCACTTGCTTCGGCGGGAACACCCGCGGCGGCGAGCACCAGCAGTGTTTGCAGCAAGGCTTGTTTCATAAGGATGGCGAACGCCACATACATAGTTTAGGACCGTCTGGACGACTGGGCAAGTCGATCAGCGCGTGAGTTGTTCGCGCAGCCACTTCCAGCTGGCGGGTCCCCATTCGCGTTCGTTCTTCGCCGCGATGTGGCCGTCGTCCGGATAAACGCGTGCAACGCGCCCGGTCGGCGGGCCGGACTCCAGCGCGAGATAGAGGTTGCCGATCGGTGTCAGGTGGTCGATCTTGCCGTTGACCAAGTACATCGGCATCGTCAGCTTGTCGAGTAGCCCATTGTCCTTCAACGACCAGCGCAGGAATTCCCTGCGCTGTTCTTCCTCGGTCATGTCGTGCGGCGCGGGCTTGGTGCCGCGCGGGCCGAACCAGTTTTTCTTCGCGCGCTCGGCAGCCGCCTTGCGCCATTCGGCGCGTTCCTCAGGCGTGCCCCAGTAGCCGACCCCGCCCGGCGCGCAGGAAATCAGCGCTTTCACTCGCGCATCGTGCGCGGCCAGCCGCATCACCCACAGCCCGCCACGGCTCACGCCGAAAGCGCCGAGGCGATTGCCGTCGATTTCCGGCCTCGCGGCGAGCGCGTCGAGCGCGGCCTGCCACGCGACGATCGACTCGGGCGCATGCGGAAAAGTCGTCTGGCCGGTTCCCGGCGCATCGACGACCAGCGCGGCCATGCCCTCGGCGTTGGCGTAGTCGGAGTATTTTTCGCGGTCTTCCTTGTACATGTCGGCGCCGCACATCACCAGCACCGCGGGCACGCGGCGGGATGCCGAAGCGCCTTTGGGCAGGCGCAGAAAACCGACGGCCTGCTGGCCGTCGCGCGCGACG
>Ga0102851_10000565_pt1 | contig 19058 bp, 20 predicted proteins | sample Mud3Dept3metaG_FD_79558 | JGI IMG/M metagenome (GOLD analysis project Ga0102851, IMG submission 79558) | Freshwater wetland microbial communities from Ohio, USA, analyzing the effect of biotic and abiotic controls - Mud 3 Core 4 Depth 3... | ecosystem: Environmental > Aquatic > Freshwater >... | reverse complement strand
TTCTGTCTTTTATTAAGCCTGCCTCCTTTAACATGCTCAAATGGAATGAAATATTCGGCTGAGTCATGCCCAGTGTCTCAGCTATATCGCAGACGCATATTTCCCCTTCTTTCATTAACGATAGTATCCTGAGCCTTGTTTCATCAGACAGCGCCTTGAAAATGGGAAGAATGTTATCCATTGCAAGCTCCTTCCCGTTTCAGGGAGATCAGGTGAATTAGATAAGTGCTGATACGTGAACTATTAAACTCACTGTGATACAAATGAAATATGGTTACTATGGCATTTATCATATAAATATCCATTTATATGATAACATTCTAAATCAAACCTGACAGTTTGTCAAACCCATAAACTTATAGACTCAAAAAGCAGGCGTGATATATTATGTATGATGAATGAAATTCGTAAATTCCCTTTGAGTTTTAACATACTCATAATAGCCCTCATAACATATTCCATCCTGATCGCCACTTCTTATCACTATGAAAGATTGACCGGCGATGCCACGTTATATTTAAGCATTGCAGAAAAATATATAAGAGGTGATTTCAGTAATGCCATCAACGGTTATTGGGGGCCTCTGCTTTCCTGGCTGCTGGTCCCTCTCCTGTATATCGGAGCAAGTCATGTCTTTGCAGTCAATGCCCTGAGTCTCATATTCGGTTTTTTAACAATAATCGGCATATGGAGATTATCCTACAGGTTTGAGATTAGCGAAACCATCAGGATTATCGTCTTGTTTCCAGTGGTTCCGATACTCGTATTCATTTCATTGATCGAACCAATGGATTTTCTGCTTTTATGCGTGCTTGTCTATTATCTTGATATCGTATTTAAAAAAGACTATCCTGACAGGCTGACGAATGCTGTATTAAGTGGAGTGCTTGGTGCTTTCGCGTATTTCTCAAAACCTTACGGATTCCCGTTTTTTATTTCTCATTTTTTAGTGATCAATGCATGTCATTATTTTATGGAGCCGTCGCAGGAGCGCAGGAAGAAAGTCCAGCAGAGCGCCATGGCCGGGTTCCTCGTCTTTTCACTTTTAAGCGGAATCTGGATTGCGATTATCAGCGTAAAGTATGATCGGCTTACATTTTCAAATATGGGAAGGGGTGTCTTTGCGTCCCTGGGTCCGGAATCAGAGCATGGGACACTGGAAAAGGGCGACCCCATATTCTATGAAGGATTTTTCGAACCACCCAACGAGACTGCCTTTGTTATATACGAGGACCCCAGTTATGCGAGAAAAAAGACGTGGAGTCCTCTTGAGTCACGAAGCTCATTACGGCATTTTCTGGGGAACCTGACAGAGAATTTCTTTGAAAGTCTCAGGATATATGAGTCTTATTCAAGGCTTTCGATTGCTATTGTCATTGCATATATACTGCTTGTTTTTTATCAGCCAGCGAATAGATTGTTTTTGCGCCGTGACCTTCTATATCCGTTGTTAACGATAATCTTATATACCGGAGGCTATTTCCCGTTCCATTTTGAATCGAGATATTTGTGGATTGTCAACATACTGCTTTTACTTATGGGGGGCAAAATGCTTCATGAGTTGTTTCAGCATGAGTTTTTTAAGAAGAATATATTGAGATACATATTAACGGTCTTTTTCATATTATCTTTCATTGTAACGCCTGCAAAATCCTCCATTAGCATAGGTAATAATAGTCTTAACAGAAACATGCATACACTCGGAGTGGAATTGGGAAGACGATATAATATAAAAGGAAATATTGCATCGAACAGACAAAAGGTGCATACCTCAATCCACGATTCATGGCATCAGACATTCCGCCTCTCATATTGGCTGAAGAGCAGATACTACGGTCAGGCCAGGGAAAATATCAGTGATAATGATCTTGAGAATGAATTGAAAGGTCATGATATCGATTACTACTTCTTCTGGGGTGATACCAGTGGCCTGCCCCGGTTCTTAAGTCAGTATAAGGAGTTGACACGCGGTGAAATACAAGGATTGCAGATATACCATTTGAAGGTGAAGGAGTCACTTTGATGAGCTCTCACAAGATATCGTTAACAGCCTGTTCTTTTACCGTCCCCGCATGCACAAATTTACGGGATCAACTGGAGAATTAGCCTTGTATGATTTAAATCATATAAAATCCTCAGGGCTTACGTTATATTGACTTAGAGGATGTTGACATTGATGTGAAAAGGTTTATCCCACCTAAAAGAGCCCAACTTTTCAACATCAACCATGTCCCCTAACTGTCAACATCCTCTTCTTTCTTTCCGCTTTAACAGTAAATAACTCTGAGTGTAAATGATATTGATTTTCTCCACAACCGATATCTCATATGCTGGAACGGGTATGAGACGTTTCAGGGCCTAATATCCATCAATGCATTAAGTTTTGCTGATATATTCCGATAAATACATACAGTATCACAGGGAGCAACATATCCTTTGTTTATAAATTGTGGAGTGAATTATGTCTAAATGGAAAGATTTAGGGACCCTTCTGATGGAATACGGGTTGATAAATGGTGGTGACCTGAATGAAGGTTTAAAACTGCAGACCCAAACCGGCCTCAGGCTGGGTGAGGCACTGGTCAAACTCGGCAAAGTCTCTATGGAGGACATAGACTGGGTGCTCAGCAAGCAACTCGATATCCCTTACGTGATTGTAGATGACATTAAGGTAAATATTGACTTACTGGGAAAATTCCCCAAGGAATTCCTGATAGAAAACAGGGTCCTGCCGCTTTATGAAGCAGATGATCAGGTGTCGGTTGTGCTTGAGGACCCGTTTAACAAATCCGCCATCGCCTTTATTGAAGACTCGATCGGGAAAAAAGTGGGACTGTCTACAGGCAGCGGTAGCAAAATCGAGGAGTTATTAAAACAGACCTTTAATAAAGTGGGCCTTCCGGAATTAATTGACGCGATTAACACTACCATAGAAAAAATTAAAGGGACCTCTTTTTACCGTATAGACTTTTTTCTGGCTGAACATTCATGCGGGATCAATGTCTTTGGTGCCGGAATATTAAAACATCTGGCAGAAATAAAAGGTCACTACACGAATGAAGATATCTTCAGGGCCTTTGATGAGCTCGGCGTCCATTTTCTGTACGAACAGTCCTTCAGTAATAACAGACGGTTCGTCGCGGTCTTTCCACTTGAAAACAGCATTGATATCATGAAATTGCCGGCAATTCTCGGCGGGTATGGTTTGTTCCTTCCTGAAGGGAATATATTTTCCGATGCCCACGTGTACGGATTCTCAAACGTATTTCCCCTTGGCAAGCCTATACACGGGTATCCATATCTTGCGACAAAGGACAAACAATCTGCATTCAGGGAAATTATATATGTTATTGATGCGGCGCCCGCAGAATTCAGGGAATATTATGTAAACACATATCTTCCCCGGAACTGCCTGTCCTGCAACGGCAGCGGCTGCCATATCTGCAGGGACTTGGGATATGAATTTGAAAAAATAGAAGGGATTTATTCTTCTGATTATATAAATCAGCGTCGGAGAGAGGATTAGCATGGCCAAGATAGATGCATTTTTTAAATACATGATTGAACATAAAGCGAGTGATCTGCATTTGAGCTCAGGGGCAAAGGCCAAAATCAGAAAGCACGGGGAACTCGAAGAAATGGATTATCCTGAACTGACTAATGAGGTTGTGCAAAGCCTGCTCTTTGAAATTACAACAGAGCAGCAGAAGAACCTCTTCCTTACCAGAAAGGACCTGGACTTCGCCTATGAAATTCCGGGCCTTGCAAGGTTTCGGGCCAACTATTTCGAGCAGAAAAGGGGAACGGGGGCTGTCTTCAGGGTCATCCCGACAGAGATCCTTTCCGTGGAGGCACTGAATTTGCCCCAGCAGATCCTTAAATTGACCCAGTTGAGCAGGGGACTCGTCCTGGTGACCGGTCCGACAGGCAGCGGGAAATCCACAACGCTTGCGGCAATTATTGATTATATCAACAGGAGCAGGAAGGACCATATTCTGACGATTGAGGACCCCGTAGAATTTGTCCATCAGAACAAGGGCTGCCTAGTCAATCATCGTGAGATCGGGAATCACACCGAATCCTTTGCCTCTGCCCTGAGGGCGGCTCTCAGAGAGGACCCGGATGTCATTCTCGTGGGTGAAATGCGTGACCTTGAAACAATCGAACTTGCCATAACAGCAGCTGAAACAGGACATCTGGTCTTTGGGACACTCCACACGAGCTCCGCTGCCAAGACCGTTGACCGTATAATTGACGCCTTCCCCGCAGGCCAGCAGGCCCAGATCCGTACCATGCTTTCAGAATCGCTTAAGGGTGTTATCTGCCAGCAGCTGTTGAAGAGGATCGACCAGCCCGGACGGCTGGCTGCGCTTGAAATACTTTTTTGCAAAACCGCTATTGCAAACCTGATCAGGGAGGGCAAGACTTTTCAGATCCCTTCAATGATACAGACAGGAAAAGGCGACGGGATGCAGCTCCTGGACCAGGCGATAATGGACTTCCTGATGAAAAAACAGATCGCACCGGAAGAGGCCTACCTGAAGGCCAATGACAAGAGCGCCTTTGAGCGGTTTATCAAGAAGACTTAGTATTTACAAGCTCCTGCCTGAGTGTCCTGAGGATATCCAGGCTCTCTACTATTTCCTCAATCTCGTTCAGCTCAAGAATAACGCTGACGTCCGGTTTTATTCTGACTAATTCCCTGAGTGCCTTGACTTCCCTGCAGTCGGGAGTCAGCGGCCAGTGGTCTGTAATTCCTCCGCGCAGGACGCTGTTCCTGTGAATATGTACGAAGCTGATCTTTTGAATGCTGGCGGCATCGAGTGCTTTCACAAATTCAACTGAATTCAGACCAGATGACTCGACATGGCCGATATCCAGCGTAATGGAATCCGCGAAACTGTCCCAGAACCAGTGTATATCTCCTGTGTCAGTGGAGTTTTCAAGGGAGACAGGTGTTAATTCCTGGAGCATTCCGAGAGATTTTCTGAAGATATCCTCGGCCTCACCTCCAAGGCGTCCTCCGTCGGGAGACTTCTCATCATGCAGAATCAGCGCGAGGTCAGCCAGTCCCGCCATCTCCATCAGCTCCTCAAACATGTCCTTTTGCAGAAGGGAGTATTTTACGGGGTGGATGACATAGCGGATGCCGGCATCTTTGCAGGCACGGGCGCATTGCCTCATGAAGTCGAGGCCGCCATTCATGTCCCGGTAAATAGAAATCTGCAGAATGTCTGCGTCCCAATACTCAACTTCTTCAGGATAAAGTACCCTTGTCCCTATGAGCATATTTTATTTTAAACCAAGAGAGACGGTAAGTATACAAGAATATAATATGGACGGTAGAATTGGTTAATACTATCAGACTTGAATAACAATACTGCCGGGGAAGCGGATTATTCAAGTTGCGATTTCAGGCTGATAAATTCCTCTTTAAGTTTATCAAATTCCCTGCGTAGCACCGTAAACTCATCTTCCAGTTTTGCGATCCTCTCGTTTTCAGCCCTTACCCTGATTGTCGCTGTTTCTTCAGTAAGCGCAGGTTCTTCTTCCCTGGTCTCCGGCTCGCCCGACAGCAGGTGTGCAAACCGGGGCTCTTTTCTTCCGATCTGCCGTGGGAGCTTTACAACCAGAGGCGGTTCTTTTTCCATAAGCCTGTTCAGGATTTCCTCAACCTCCTGCAGTCCCTCAAAATTATACATACGGTCCGCACGGTTCCGGATCTCCCCGACTGTTTGCGGTCCGCGCAGCATCAATTCACACAGCACCGCAACATAGTCGCTGGGGAGGTTAAATTTCTGCGGGAATGAGTGCTGGTATTTGGGGACGCGGCTGTCGGCCTTATAAATCTTTTCAGCCAGACCCTTTTCCCGGAGAGTGTCCAGCCCCCGCACAACTGTTGTGTCTTCATAGGAAACAACAGGGGAGCGGTTGGATTTCTGATTGCAGGCGTTTGTCAGGGCGTTAAGGGTCAGGGGATAATAATCAGGGGTGGTAATTTCCTTTTCAATAAGGCAGCCGAGAATACGCACCTCAATATCATTCAGTAATATGTCCATTACGCTTAAGGATTATCGTCAACGGCCACATATTCGCTGCCGGTTATGTATTTCTCCAGATCATGAATTTTGATCTGCTGATCATTAATGATAGCGTTGACTACATCGCCTATCGTTACAACACCGATTAACTGGGTATTTTCAAAGACCGGCATATGGCGGCAGTGAACGGTCGTCATCAGCGCCATGCACTCCTCAACGGTCTTGTCAGGTGTTATGGAATATACTTCCCTTGTCATGAGTTCTCCAACAGATGTTTCCCTTGAAGATTTGCCTTTCAGTATTACCTTGCGGGCATAGTCTCTCTCTGAAAAGATACCTACAAACTTCCCCTCATCAATGACCATTAAAGCCCCGATGTCTTTTTCAGCAAGTATCTCTAATGCCTTATACGTCGTTTCCCCTGAGTTGACAGACCAGATGTTTTTACCCTTTGATCTCAGAACATCCTGAACCTTTAACATAGCCCCTCCCTTTTGTGGACATTACACCCAGCTACTCAACCGCTGAGTATCCGGAAATTTTCTTTAATATGCATGGGTTAATATTATCTTAAGATATGGTCTGTGTCAACCGATAAGCGGCAGGATGGGAATGCTTTATTATTCAATTTTTTGCGTCTTGGCTTCCAGATAGTATGCAACCATCAGGACCAGTATCACACCGGCGACGAGGCCGATTTCATATAATGTTTCAACAGGGGTATGCTCCATAAGGGACGTCTGCGCTTCGATCAGGAGGATACGTCTGATCCCGGCTATAATTCCAATTGCGAGAAAAGGCCCCAGCGAAAATTTCTGCTTTTTCAGGAAGCGGATAACGGTCCAGAGCAGTTCAAGGATTATCAGGGCAAGAAGCACGTCATTTACCAGTGCGATAACGGATCTGCGTGAAGGCTCCAGGATATTCAGGAAGGAATAGAAAAGGATAAAAGAGCAGGCCACGAGCAGCAATATTGCTGCCAATACATGGAAGACGATGTCTATCTTTAGAAGGATTGTACGAAATATATTTGTTAAATCTGTTCTGTCCTGTTCCATGGATGCCTTTCAAATATTCTGGATGAGTATGATTATCTCCTGATGTATATAAAAATGCAACTGTTATTTCATGGTTCCGCGCTGCAATAATCTGCTTCAGCACTTTTACGGCCCTGTGTTATCATTATACAGCATTATGCAGGCCGGGATGATGAAATCATTTGCATGCCTGTATCAGGTTTTTGAGGATGAGGATGATCAATGTGACTCTCTATTTCCGGGAAGGGTGCTGGCTATGCGACAAGGCTGAAGAAATGGTGAACGGCCTTAAGGTGAAGTACGGCATTCACATTCAGAAGATTTCGATCGACTCAGATAAAGAGATCTATGACCTTTACCGGTTTGACATCCCGGTCCTGGAGTTTAAGGACGGCTCAGCCCTTCACGGAGTGATAAAGAAAAAGGACCTGATAAGAAAAATCGAGGAAAACCTGGAGTAAAAGCGGGGACGTGACGGCTGTTGCAGGAGCAGGAAACATAAGAGCCGGAAACGTAATAAGCATTGCCTAACAGGGGTTGAACTATGGCATTATAGATAAACATGAGTATTACAATTTCATTTTTCTGGTCATGGATAGGGGAACGTAAATGAAGTGCCTCCGCTGCCTCGAAGAAAATAAAAGCACATCAAGCCATTGTGGAAAATGCGGGGCCCCTCTCCCGATGAGGAGGTGGAGCGACCGTAACCGGGGGAAAATAGTCTTTATTGTGTTCGCGCTCATACTCATTCTTGTTAGCGGAACTTCTTATTTGTTCAGGGACATTTTTATCCCGGCGGAGGATGTTTCCGGAACAATATCCCCTGATGATAAAGATGCATATGAGACGGAGAGACAGAAAAAGCGTGAAGAGCTGAAGGAAAAACTGAGGGCAGCAATGAAGGGGCAGTCAGTAATCCGGAATGAAGAGAAAAAAATTATCGCTCCTGCTGATGAAATCCTTTCTGATGCCCCGAATGTACAAAAGGAGATAGTTGCAGGCTGGGTCATAATTAAAGATCCGTGGGGCAGGCAGGTCAATAAGTTCAGGGCAGGAATAGCTGGAAACGGCTGGCTGGCGTTGCCGGCCCGTGCGTGTCTTGCCGGAAACCAATGGTCTTTTTATCCTGATTCGGGACAGGCATTTGAAATAACCGGCGGACAGTGGATATCGGGCGACAAGGTCGGTTTATGGCACATTGCTGAAAGCGCTGGCAACGTTGAAGGGCCCGGGCTTGCCCCCTGGAACGACAGGGAGCCTGTGTCGTGGTCGAGCCTCGAATCGGAAGCTGAATATAGTTCGATCACGTTAGGCCGGGGCCGGGCGGAGGGTTTTTTCGTTCTTTCTTCTTTCCCTGAATACATTGATGAAGCCGGGATATTTCTCCAGGACGGAAAGATTGTAGGCTGGTCTTTTGGCCAATGGCTGCTTAAAGGATATATGTGGACGGGTAAGGCGGGTGCAGAGCCTGCATATAAAACCTGGGTCAAATATTTCTACAATATGACCTTTGCTAATGGCCGGGAAGAGAAATTTGCTGCGGCCCTAGCCATGCAGAAGGGCTCTCCCGGGCTTGACCAGCTTGCTGCTTTTATTGAGGGATTTCGATTACCGCCAAAACTGGCTACCGATGACACTCCTTCTTACTTAAGGCCTGAAGAGATCGTTAAACAGATGCATCTCCTTGTAAGCAATGCTGTAAAAAGAGGAGATGTAAACAGCATTGCAGACATGTTTAACAGCCAGGTATTGAAGAGCATAGGCGACATCAGCCTGTTGAAGGATGTTGTCCCCGCCATTGCCCATGCGCGCGGGTTTGAGGCCGTTATAGCAGAAATTGAGGATTCGGGCCGATATATTACCCGGAGATTGGGGCATGAGGACCCGGAGCTCAGTTCGCTTCATATTAGATATTACCAGGACTGGCTCCAGTCACTGGTTTCTGCCTCGGCCGTGGATGAAGGGCTGAAGACTTATGGCATGGCAAAGGCATATTATCCTGATGACCCTTATATTCATCTGCTTGGGGCTGAACTCACACTCCTGAATGGTGACTGGAAGGAGGCTGAACGCATGTTGTATATGAGGAATTATCCTGCCGCCTATAAGGACCGTTACGAGCTGCTTGCCCTGCGCATTTCCGAGATAAAAGGTCAGGAAGAAAAAGTTGTTATAAACTTTCCGCGCGGATCGAGTACGATACCGGTAACTGCATCAGTCAATGGGACCATTCGGCAGAATTTTCTGGTCGATACCGGGGCCTCGATGGTGACCATTCCTTCATCAACGGCTGATGCATTGGATCTGGAAGTTGTGCATGGACAAAGGAATGTGTCGACCGCCGGAGGGATCGTGAAAGCGCGTGAAGTGATCATCAATTCGATAGAAATTGACGGGTGGGTCGAGCATGATATCAGAGCATTTATCCTCGACCTGCCTGGACGTCCGGGGGTAGGTTTGCTCGGCCTGAATTATCTTGGCAGGTTCCGGATGGACCTGAAACCCGAAGAGGGGACCCTTATGCTTAGCCCCCGATAAGATGTCCTGTTGAAGGGGCCTTCACCTGAGGGAAGTATATAATCCCAGTTCCGTATTGTCCTTCTATTAAATATATGCAGAAACAGGTTGTTACAAGAACGAACCCTCTCAGGTCTTTTTTGAAAGGACTTCTTATATCTGCCGGACTCTCATTATTTCTTCATGCCGGCATTCTGATTGTATATTATTATTTGCCCGGCTCCGTCCTTATGCTGGTTGGCCTGATCTTGTTACTGTCCCTGCTCTTCTGGATAAGCATGAAATACGACCATATGCTGGACCTGAATGAGGTATTTTCGAAGACAATCTCATTTGATATGAAGGTTCGAAACGGCTTTGGCGCGTTTTTTTTACGTTACCTGAGACCAGTAAATCCATATATCGGTGCGGTGATAACATTGCTGGTTTTGTTCCTGCTGCTGTTGAGTGTTCCTGCCCTGATTATTTATCTCTTGACATACCCGGGGCCCATTGGGACGCTGCTGAAGATCTGCGTCTTTTGCATGAGCACCGGGATATGCGTATCATATTTTTATTACAATAGAGATGAATTTCCTTCAGTCGCGGACATGTTCATGTTCATTGCAGGGATCCTGTGTGGTACGAGTGCATGGGTCAATATTATTTGACTCAAGGGAAACGATATTACATATGACATCATGCAAACATAGTATGCTGGTGCTGTTACCAGAAAAGAAAAACCTGCTAAGGTGCCGGCGCTGCCATTTGACCATCAGGGCTGATGAACTGGGAGAGGGGCATTGCCCGGAATGCTTTGAGACAGGCGGCGGAAAGCAATATGACTTTGAAGAGATCGCTGCAATAGATAGGGGAAAGACCAGATACAGATGTGAAGTATGCGGGATTATTGTTGAGAGTAATTAACAAAAGAAAGGCACAGAGACCATGATTCCCTGGGAGTTTATCGACAGTGCGCGGGTCCCCGGTACCGGCGGAAAGCTGTTTCTTTACAGACGGGGAGCCGAGTTTTCTATAAGACTTGATCAGGGTGAGCTCATGAACAGCCGGGTCCATGGATCGGAGGACGCCCTCGCAGAACTCGCGTGCGCGCGGATTGCTGACCGGCCGGGTCCCTGCCTGCTCATAGGGGGGCTCGGCATGGGGTACACCCTGGCTGCGGCCCTCCGGCGTATCGGGAGCGGGGCGAAGGTTGTAGTTGCTGAACTGGTACCAGCAGTAGTGGAATGGAACCGCGGGCCCCTTGCCCATCTGGCGGGCCATCCCCTCGAGGATGTGCGGGTCAATGTTCGGACGGTTGATGTCGTACAGTTGATAAGGGATGAGCGACGGGCCTATGATGCTATCCTGCTTGATGTGGATAATGGCCCTGAGGGTCTGACCTGTCAGGGGAATGACCGGCTGTATTCCCGCTCCGGACTGGATGCCGCTTTTGCGGCGCTGCGTCCCGGAGGCGTTCTGGCTGTATGGTCTGCCGGACCGGACCGTGCCTTTATGCGGCGTGTCCGGCAGGCGAATTTTGAGGTGGAAGAGGTCCAGGTGCACGCACGCGGCTTACGCGGGGGAGCGCGTTACACGATCTGGATTGCTGTACGGGGAAGATAGTCAGATTACTTTTTCGGGCCGAAAAGATTGGGGATATAAAAAGTGTCGTACTTTGTAATCAGCCCTTTGATATTCAAATATTGCAGGTCGTTTGCCTTGCTTTCGCTGAATCCCAGCTTCCTGAAGTCCATGATGCCCTTCGGGGAATGGCATTCATCACATGCTACACTGATCTCTTTTTTAGCTATGTGACGGTGGAAGAAAATCATGTCCTTTTCCCTGTCGGCTTTTGAAAGTTTTTTTTCATTTTTAATAAACTCACCTGCTTTTTGATTGTCTTCCGTATTCATCATTAATTTATTCTTTCCGTTATCGGTCCTATAGACCGCAATTCTTGATATGAAGTGCCTGGCCTTGGCTCCCTCCGCAGGTTCTTTCGTATCATCCAGCAGTTTCAGCATCTTCGATATAACGGCATCAGACTTCTCAGTGTCAGTACCTTCCTTCATTTCATGGGTCCCGTACGGTTCCCCGGTAAATTCAACTCCTTCAGGTTTTTTCCAGTCGTAAAATAAATTGGCCTGGGTCCTGTCCCTGATGTGACAGACCTCACAGAGCATGAACCCTGTATGCATATTTAAAAGGGCCCGTACCTTATTGTGCTGACTATGAGGGTACAGCGGATGGCAGACCCTGCATGAGGATTCGTCGTCAAGCCGTGTTATGGCAAATTTCTGTTCCTTGTGAAAATTTATGAGGTAGGAGCGGTCAATGCTGTCTATCTTTGCCTTATCTGCAACATGACATTTTACAGTACACTCTACTTCTGTCACGTTTGTATGCGGGATTTGAACTGTCTTCGGATGACACTCCCTGCATTCTGTTTTCGCGTGGGAGGTAAGTAAATATTTGTCTTCATCAATGTGGAGGACCTTGAATTTGTCAGGTTTTTCATACTTGACAAGGCCGGGATAACGATGACAGGTAAGGCATCCTCCTCTGTCCATGGCATGGGATGTGCTATTGCATAGAAGCAGTAACCCTATTATTGAAAGCCGTATTGTGAATTTGAAGTGTTTCATCTTATTCATAATGACATGTTATAAAAAGTTGAGATTGAAGCTGCAATGCTTTAGATGGTTTTCATTTTATTATATTAAAGCTGTCTTGGCAACATTAAAAAAATTATTGTTATATAAAACGTTTTAATTGGACTTAATGCTCAGCCTTCCCCCGGTGAGAGAAAATTTCCAGTCTCTCCCTGTATCCAATGGATTAATGCCGGATTCAGATTTTGTCAGATAACGCCGATAATAACCCATAAGATTGCAGTTATTAATAGCATCCGGGGAGAACATACTTTGCTTAATATTCTTTTAAAACATATTGCAGAGAAAGAGAATTTATCTGTCCAGAGCAGCGCTGCATTACAGGACCTGGTCTGCCTGATGAACATCAACCAGAAAGGGGTTGTTGTGGTCCTGGAGGACGAAAAACCGATAGGGATACTGACTGAACGCGACATTGTCGAAATTTTATATCGTGGTGTCAAATTAGACAAAAAGATTCATGAGTTTACCAAGAAAAACCTGGTCAAAACCATTGGTGACAGGACAGTGGGTTATGCCCTGAATCTGACGCTCGAAAACAATATCAGACGGGTCATTGTTGTGGATGATTCAGAGAATTTTCTCGGGGTTGTTACACAGCAGGATTTACTTAAATATCTTGAAGAGGATTTTTACCGCCTGACAATAAAGGTCAAACATATTGTGAAAAAAATAGGCGATCTGCTGAGCGTGTCTCCTCATGAACCATTGCATGAAGTCCTGAAAATAATGGTTACAAACAGGATCGGTTCCGTTCCCGTGACAGAGAAGGGCAGACCTGTCGGTATCATCTCCGAGAAGGACATCCTGAAACTGGCCGGGACAAATGTTCCGCTTGAGAGCCCTGTCAGTCAATATATGAACAGTCCTGTTGACACGGCCCGTCTTGATTCGCTCCTTGTTGAAGTTGTTGAGGTGATGAATTATAAGAACATAAGGAGGATCGTGATTGTTGATGAGCAAGGTTCAGCCATCAATATCATTACTATCAGGGATGTGATTGAGAACCTTGAAGGAAACTATAACAAGTTTCTGGAAAGGAAGCTGCAGAGCGCAAAGGAGATACTGAATCTGCTTCCGGAGATGCTTATTGAGGTAACGGACACCGGACGGGAGCAGTTGATAATATGGGTAAATGACAAGGTCATCAGCAGGTTCGGCAGGGACATTTTAGGCAAACCGGTGACAAGCTTTTTCCCCAGCGAGACCTGGAACAATGTATACTCCACGTTAATTAATTTAGGCAAGATAGACCACATCAAGCTGAAAAAAGATGACAGCATTTATGAGCTCTCCGGTTTTTTTATATCGACCTTCGGTAAAATGGAGCAGGGCCGTTTCCAGCTTATCATCAGGGACATTACGGAGGACATCAAACTGTCAACGCTTGATCCCCTTACGGATATCTATAACCGGAGATTTATCAATGCGTTCCTGATGAAAGAGATAGAGAGAAGCAAGCGCCTGGACAGGCGCTTTTCAGTGGTAATTTCCGATATAGACAACTTTAAAATAATCAATGACTCATACGGGCATTTGACAGGAGACATCGTGCTGAAAGCTATGGCCCGGCTGATAACGGACACGGTCCGGAATCTGGATGTTGCCGGCAGGTACGGAGGAGACGAGTTCATGCTTATCCTGCCGGATGCCGACAATGAAACAGCGCTTAATATAATTGAGAGACTCAGGATGAATGTTGAAAACCTCGAGATACAGGTACTAAATGGTATAAAAGTCAGATTGACCGCCAGTTTCGGTATCGCCTCGTTCCCGCAGAACGGAACGTCGCTTGATGATCTGCTGGTGGCCGCCGATGAGAAATTATATAAATCAAAAAGAGAGGGCAAAAATAAGGTCGCCTGAAACGGATTTTCACCTTGTCTTATTTCATCTAGATCGCAACTTGCCTATAACCCGTCCTGTTTACATATTGAATTGTCATGCAGTTGATAATACCCCGAAGCCTGCTTTAAACTAATTGACCATATAAATAAAGGGGAGGTGCTTAATTATGGCAGAGAGCTCATTTGACATAGTCAGCAAGGTGGATTTGCAGGAAGTCTCAAACGCAATTCAGCAGGCATTGAAAGAAATCGGACAGAGGTTTGATTTCAGGGGAAGTAAAAGTAATATAGATCTGGACAAGATCAAGAATGAAATAGTCATAATATCCGATGATGAATATAAGTTAAAAAGCGTAATTGATATATTGCAGAGCAAACTGATTAAACGGGAAGTGCCCCTGAAGGCTCTGGACTACGGGAAGATCGAACCTGCCGCCTCAGGCACGGTAAAGCAGATCATAACATTGCAGCAGGGGATCCCGACCGAAAAGGGCAAAGACATTGTAAAGTTCATCAAGAATGCGAAACTCAAGGTGCAGGCGGAGATACAGAAAGACCAGCTCCGCGTCCGGGCAAAAAAGATAGATGACCTCCAGGCAGTTATTAAGCTATTGAAAGAGCAGGACTTCGGGATCCATATAGAGTTTGTGAATTACAGGTAAGAAATGGTCATGGGTCATAGGTGTTAGGTAATAGGTGAAAAGCAACGGAAGCCGTTAAAACCGATTACCTATTATCTATTACCTACGACCTATTTCCCATTTATTGTATAATACGCTCTATGGGTCTATGGGATGACATAAGGCATGATTTCAAAACCGTTTTTGAGATGGATCCTGCTGCCAGGAACAGGCTCGAGGTTGTCCTGTCCTATTCAGGGTTCCATGCGATTTTCTTTCACCGGATCAATCATTTGCTGTGGAAAGCACGCGTCCCCATTCTCCCGCGCTACTTTTCCCAGGTTGCCAGAATTATTACCGGCATAGAGATACATCCTGCGGCAAAGATTGGAAGAGGATTTTTTATTGACCACGGGATGGGGGTGGTAATTGGAGAAACTGCCGAGATAGGCGAGAACGTGCTCCTCTATCAGGGGGTCACTCTCGGCGGTACGGGCAAGGAGAAGGGGAAGAGACATCCGACCCTCGGGAGCAACATCGTTGTGGGCGCAGGGGCAAAGATACTCGGGGCCATTACCATAGGGGACAATGTTAAAATAGGCGCAAATTCCGTAGTGCTGCATTCCGTACCCAAGAACTCCATTGTTGTTGGTGTGCCGGGAAGGGTGATCAAAAAGAAGGTTGTGAAGATGTTTGCTGACGGGCCTGTTGAGATGCTTGATCATGTGCATATCCCTGACCCGATGGAAGAAAAATTCGAGGAGATAAAAACATATATAAATGAACTGGAAAGGAGAATAAGCAGTTTGGAAGGCAAGGGTGAAACAATAAAGGTCTATAACACGATGAGCGGGGAGAAAGAGGACTTTGTCCCTCTCGTTTCCGGTAAAGTAAATATGTATGTGTGTGGCATAACGGCGTATGACGTCTGCCATTTGGGCCATGCGAGAAGCGCCGTGGTGTTTGACATAATCAAGAGGTACCTGAGATACAGGGGATATGAGGTCACTCACGCGAGAAATATTACGGACATTGATGACAAGATCATTGCACGGGCTGCAAAGGAAGACATCTCCTTCGAAGAAGTGGCAAAGAAATATACGGCAGAGTATTACCGCGACATGGGACTGCTTGGCGTGAGCCGGGCGGACATTGAACCGAATGCCACTGATCATATAAAGGAAATGGTCCAGACTATTCAGGGGCTTGTGGACAAGGGGTATGCCTATCCTGTTGACGGCGATGTTTATTTTGAAGTCGGTAAATTTGCCGGTTACGGCAAGCTGTCAAAGAAGAACCCTGCGGACCTTCTCTCCGGCGCAAGAGTAGATGTCGATGAAAGGAAGAAAAGCCCCCTTGATTTTGCCTTATGGAAGGCGTCAAAAGAAGGCGAACCATTCTGGGAGAGCCCGTGGGGAAAGGGCAGGCCGGGATGGCATATCGAATGCACCGCCATGTCATCGAGATATTTCGGGGCCAGCTTTGATATCCATGGCGGCGGGGCGGACCTTATCTTCCCGCACCACGAAAATGAGATCGCCCAGAGCGAGGCCTATTCAGGCAGGCCATTCGTGAAGTACTGGATGCATAACGGGTTTATCACCGTTGACAAGGAGAAGATGTCCAAATCGCTCGGAAATTTTTTCACGATCAAGGACATCCTGGACAAGTATGAGCCTGAAGTGGTGAGGTATTTCCTGCTTACTGCGCATTACAGGAGCCCGATCGAGTTTTCAGATGTACAGCTGAACGAGGCTGAACTGTCCATTGACAGGTACTATACAACGGTTATGAGAATCAATGACTACATCGAGACTGCCGGGGACAAAGAGAAGATTGCGGCGTCGTCTGAGCTCGAAGAAATGCTTGCGTCTTTTAAAGACAAGTTTCACAATGCGATGAATGATGATTTCAATACTGCCCTGGCCCTTGGATATATCTTTGAACTCATCAGAGAGGTAAACCGGTTCCTTGATTTAAAACCGTCGGGGCAGAAGGCCAAAGGATTAGTTGTGCAATCAAGAGATCTCCTTGCCGAGGTCGGCGGGGTGCTCAATATATTCAACAAGACGCCGAGGGAATGGTACAGTTCTTTGATGAAGGTAAAAAAGATCGCCCTTTCTGAGAATGACCTTCAGGGGAAAATTAACGAACGGCAGAGGGCGCGGGAAAATAAGGACTGGGCAGCTGCGGACAATGTAAGGAACGAGCTTGCTGAAAAAGGCATTATTCTTGAAGATAAAAAAGACGGCACTGCATGGAAGATCAGGGTAGGGTGATTCCCCACTGCCATTTTTTCAGTTCCAGGCCATGCCCCTTTACTGCGAGTGCCGCTGCATGCCCCGAAGCAGCGTCCAGTGTCTGAAGAGACCATAAAGCAGCCTTTTGGACATCACCATCAATAGCGGCCAGAGCAGCATGTTTTTCCGGAGTCAATGAAATCTCAACCTTGTCCAGACCAAAGGACAATCCGGTGCCCTCGGCCTTCAGGTATGCCTCCTTGCAGGTCCAGTAAGTGAAAAAGGCTTCATGCTGTTTATCTTCTGGCATGGACTTTAATACAGATATCTCAGCGGGTGAATAAAACCGTTCTACAATATGAGTAATGGCCCGGCCACGATCAATATACTCAACATCCACTCCTATCTTCCTGTCATAGGTAAAAGCATAAAGGGCAAGGTCACGGGAATGTGAAACATTAAAACAAAGCCGAGGGCCCTTTTCTCCGGCAAGTGAAGGTTTTCCATTACGCCCGTAGCTGAAACGCACATCTCCGGGGCCCGATCCGAGATAGCGTCCGAGTATCACTCTGAGCACTCCCCGCGCTGCTATGAAGTGGAGACGGTCACGCTGAAAATGAAAGCGTTCCGCCCTTTTTGCTTCATCATCTGTGAGCGTACCTGCCAGTGCCTCTATTTGCGGCTCCGGCTGGTTCAGTAAACAGCGCCAGACATGAATTTCATTCTGGTCCAGCGACAGATTATCCGGTGGTGTCAGCCATAGAATTGTCTGATGGTGATTCATTCTCTGATGTTGCTGCTCCTGTCTTATCAGTCCGAGGACATATTGAGCGGTCGTCTTATAAGATCGTTTTCCCGGATGCCGGGGATGGAAGGGATTGAGACAATATTTTCATTTCTCCCGGACTCGACCGGCCTTCCACTTTCATCATATATTTCCGTAATATCAAAAGTCCGGTTCTCCAGTCCTGCTGAAAGGAATTCTATTTTATCACCGATCTTCAGATTGTTCCTGAGTGAGATAACTGTAGTTCCGTTACTTACAGACCTTACAACACCGACAAGTTCGTGGCTCATCCTGTAAGCTTTATCGTCGTTGTGACTATATCCGCTATCAGGCTGTTTGCCGAAAAACATCCCGGTTGTATAACCTCTGTTTGAAGACATTGAGAGCTCCTGCATCCACTGCTCTTTAATTTTGAACGGCCTCTCTTTGAGACTATCGACTGCTTCCCTGTACGTTTTAACAACTCCGGCAACGTAATTGATACCCTTCATCCTCCCCTCAATTTTAAAACTGGTTACCCCTGCGTCAGAGAGTTTATCGAGATGCTCAATCATACACAAGTCCCTTGAACTCATCACATATGTCCCTCTGTCATTTTCATAAACAGGGAAGTATTCACCGGGCCGGCTTTCCTCCATTAACCGGTAGTTCCATCTGCAGGTGTTCGTGCACTCACCCCGGTTCCCTGACCTGTTGTTCAGAAAGCTGCTCATATAACACCTCCCTGAGTATGAAATGCACATCGAGCCGTGAACAAAGCACTCCAGTTCAAGGGAAACCCTGTCTCGGATATCCCTGATTTCATCAATGGAAAGCTCTCTTGAGAGCACCAAGCGCTTTGCCCCGAGTTTCTCCCAGAATCTGGCTGCTGCGTAATTCGTAATATTGGCCTGAGTGCTTATGTGGATGGGTATCCCGGGTGTGAGTTTGGATGCCATCTCAAACACCCCGGGATCAGAGATAATAAGTGCATCAGGTGATATTTCTTTCAGCAGGGCCAAGTGTTCTCTGATCAGAGAGATGTCTTTATTATGCGGGAAGATATTTATAGTAATATAGACTTTCCTCTCTCTGCCCCTGACTAACGCCACTGCCTGCCTGAGTTCGTCTTTCGTAAAATTATCGGCTTTTGCCCTCAGGCTGAATCCGGACAGTCCCATATAGACGGCGTCTGCACCGTAATGGACCGCTGTCACAAGTTTTTCATAATCACCTGCCGGGGCGAGCAGTTCTGGTGTATTCATGGAAATTATTTTAACCTTTTGCTTTAATTATTATGTATTATGAACCTGGACGGTTATCACGACCGTCTGTG
>Ga0102851_10000564_pt1 | contig 19059 bp, 17 predicted proteins | sample Mud3Dept3metaG_FD_79558 | JGI IMG/M metagenome (GOLD analysis project Ga0102851, IMG submission 79558) | Freshwater wetland microbial communities from Ohio, USA, analyzing the effect of biotic and abiotic controls - Mud 3 Core 4 Depth 3... | ecosystem: Environmental > Aquatic > Freshwater >... | reverse complement strand
GCTGCATATGTTTTAGTTTTATAGAGCCTAAATAATAATCACATGGAAGAATTAAATATCAAAAAGGCATCCGAACAACTCTACGGCCGTGACGATAATAATTATTCTCACAGGGCAAATATCCTGATAGTTGAAGATGAAGCGATCATAGGGTTAGAACTGCAGAGGCAACTCGAGATGATGGGTTATCAGGTCACCTCTGTAGCAGCTACGGGCGAAGATGCCGTTCACATAGCGCAGGAGGGAAAGCCCGATTTAGTGCTGATGGACATCACATTATCAGGGAAGATAAACGGTATTGAAGCGACCAGACAGATACGGTCAATGTGCAGTATCCCGGTCATTTACCTCACGGCACATTCAAATGAAGAGACCCTCAAGCAGGCAACACAGACAGGACCATACGGATATCTGATAAAACCGGTCGGGAACAATGAACTGCATAATGCTATCGAGATCGCCCTTATAAAGCACAGGACAGACATGCATCTGCAGTCAGCCGTTATAAAGGCCCGGGAAGAAGAAGCCAAAACAAAAGCGATTATTGCGGGCATAAGCGACGGCATCGTGATGCTCGACACCGGTTATCACATCATATATGAAAATCAGGTCCAGAGAGATATCGCCGGGGACCATGCCGGTGAGTGCTGCTACCGGGCGTATGAAAGAAGAGAATCCGTCTGCGAATATTGTCCTGTTGAAATGTCCTTCATAGACGGTAAAATTCACAAGACAGAACGAAGCATAGTCACTGAAAAAGGGACCATGCATAAAGAGCTGACCTCCTCTCCCCTGAGAAACCCGGACGGTAAAATCATAGCAGCAGTCAAGGTCGTAAGGGACATCACTGAACGCAAGCTGATAGAGGAGGAACTCCTGGGACACCGGGAGAAACTTACCAGACTGGTGGAAGACAGGACCTCTGAGCTGACTTCAGCCATTGATCTTCTCAGGAATGAAATCATGGAGCGCCAAAGAACTGAAGCGGCCCTGAGGGAGAGTGAAAGACGGTACAGGGAACTCTTCAACTTTATGCGCAGCGGCATTACCGTATATGAGGCCTTTGAAAACGGGGACGATTTTATCATTAAGGACTTCAACCTGGCAGGAGAGGCCATTGATAAAATCAGAAAAGAGGACATTATCGGTGAAAGAATAACCACCGTATTTCCGGGAGTAAAGGAATGCGGACTCTTTGAGGTGTTTCAGCGGGTATGGAAAACGGGAAAAACCGAGCATCATGCTGCCTGGTATTATAATGACCGGAGGATCAGCGGCTGGAGGGACAATCATATCTACAGATTGTCTTCCGGTGAACTCATATCAGTTTATAACGATATCACGGAACAGGTAATATCAGCCGAAAGGGAGTCGGCCCTTCTGCGGCAGCTGAAAACCATATTCGAGAATTTCCCTGTCGGCCTTGTCTATCTTGATGATAATTTCAGGATCATCAGCTCAAACAGGTTTTTCAATGACTTTACAGGATTCGCTGAGGGCGAATTAAACGGGAAAATATGTTATGAGGCTGTTGGTGAATATGCTGACGATCCGAAAAAAACCGGCGCTGAAAAAATATGCACTTTCTGCAAAAGGGGGGAGTGTATTTCATCCGGAAAACCGGTAACAATGGAGCGGCCCATGAAAGACAAATTTATCAGGGTAACCACGGTCCCTGAACTGGATGAAAGGGGGAATATCTCCCGCTTCATGGAAATCATCGAAGATATAACCGACCGCAAACGGGCTGAGGCAGAGGCAGTCCGCGCCAGCCATCTGGCAGCGCTCGGGGAGCTTGCCGCCGGGGTGGCCCATGAAATAAATAACCCCGTCAACGGCATTATCAACTATACACAGATACTGCTCAACAAGAGCAGGGAGGGAGAAAGGGAGCATGATATCGCACGGAGAATCATAAAAGAAGGGGACCGCATCGCAAATATTGTAAGGAACCTGCTTTCTTTTGCCCGGGACAACAAAGGTGACAGGATGCAATCCAATATTGCAGATATAATTTCAGAAACAATGGGTCTGACCGAAACCCAGCTGCGTAAAGACGGTATTATACTCATCCTGAATATCCCCCGGGCCCTGCCCGCCGTTTTTGTTCAGCCCCAGCAGATAGAGCAGGTATTTTTAAATATCATAAGCAATGCGCGTTATGCCCTTAACAATAAATATGAAGGGACACATGAAGACAAGAAACTTGAAATCCATGTACAGGAAGCCTCGGCCGGACCGCGTCCGTGTATTCAGGTCATATTTCATGACCGGGGGACCGGCATTCATCCTGACATCATGAATAAAGTTATGAACCCCTTTTTTTCCACCAAACCAGGGGGTATAGGCACGGGGCTGGGATTAAGCATCAGTCACGGTATAATAAGTGATCATGGAGGCAGGCTTGTCATCGATAGTGTTCACGGCACGTTTACCAAGGTAGCAGTAGAACTGCCGGTCAGGCAATAAATATCATTATGGCAAAAATACTTATAGTAGACGACGAGGAAAGTATACGTTTCACCTTTGAAAGCTTCCTTTCGGATGAGGGGCATGAGGTCACCACCGCAGGGGGATATAATGAGGCACTGGCAATAATTTCCCGGTATGAGTTTGATCTCATTTTCATGGATATTGTTCTGGGCGGTGAGACAGGGATAGACCTTCTGAAGGAAATCAAGAACAGGGACATGCGCTGTCCTGTCGTAATGATCACCGGATACCCCAATGTCGAGACAGCTTCTGCAGCGCTCCGGTTAGGCGCCTTTGATTATATTTTTAAACCTGTAAAGCAGGAGATACTGCTTCATATAACCGCTATTGCTCTGCGGAACAAGGCGCTGCAGGACGAAAATGAGAGATACCGGGCCAACATTGAAGCGATCTTCAAGAGTGTAAAGGACGCCATCATTACAGTGGACAAAGACCTGTTCGTGCTTGAAGCTAATGAGGCCGCAGAAAAAATCTGCGGACTGGCCCGCAATTCTTCAGGCAAGTCCCTGGGAGCAGTACAGACAAACTGCAGTTGCAAGTGCCTTGATGTGCTGAAAAAAACCATCAGTGAAAAAAAGCCTTTCGAAGTCCAGCGGATCGAGTGTGAACATAACGGCAGGGCCGGACAGGTAGCAACCATATCAACATGGCCCCTTATCAACAGCAGGGGGGACTTCTCCGGGGCTGTTATGATAGTAAGAGACGAGACACGGCTGAATGAACTGGAGAGGGACCTTGGGGAACGCCGGAAATTCCATCATATGATCGGACAGAACAGGCAAATGCAGAGGATCTACTCTCTTATAGAAGACCTTGCTGATGTGGAAACAACTGTTTTGATCACAGGGGAAAGCGGCACCGGCAAGGAGCTGGTGGCCGAAGCAATTCATTACAAAGGGAAACGCAGCAGCAGGCCCCTGGTCAAGGTGAACTGCTCTGCCCTGTCCGAAAGCCTGCTCGAGAGCGAACTCTTCGGACATGTCAGGGGCGCCTTTACCGGGGCAGATAAAGACAAAATCGGCAGATTCCAGAAGGCCGAAGGAGGGACCATCTTTCTTGACGAAATCGGAGACCTTTCCCAGCAGATGCAGTTACGATTACTGCGGGTGCTTCAGGACAAGATATTTGAGCGGGTTGGAGATTCCACTCCGATAAAAGCAGACGTACGTGTTATCACCGCGACAAACCAGGACCTTTCGCGGAAAGTCAGGAAGAGCGAGTTCAGGGAAGATCTCTATTACCGGCTGAAAGTCGTAGAACTGGCCCTCCCGCCACTTCGGGAACGAAAGGACGATGTATTGCTGCTGGTTGATTATTTCATCAAGAAATTCAATATTAAATTCAATAAAAATGTGACGGCAATATCTGAAGATGTAAAGACGCTGTTTATGGATTATTCATGGCCCGGCAATATCAGGGAACTGGAACATACACTCGAGCATGCCTTTGTAGTAGCGAGACAAAACACTATTACTGTTGAACATCTCCCAAAAAGCTTTACCGTTCATCCCGAAGAGAACCTGACCTCTTCTCCGGACGAAAAAGATGACGGGCCTGATGCTATTGCAGCTGCCCTTAAGATAGCAGGGGGGAACAAATCGAAGGCAGCAAGGCTTTTGGGAATTAATGTTAGGACTATTTACAGAAAAATAGAAAAATATAATATTCAAACAGAAGAGGCATAACTGCCTGTAACCATGACATGTCATGCTTTCATGACAGCATAATACTAAGACATGTCACATATCAATCCTTCCCGATCGTCCCGACCACCAGCTTTAACATTGTATTGATTATTATATTCAGTTTAAACTCCCTTCTTTTTAAATCTCAACAAATCAAGAAGTTATAAACTTAAATGCATGTCTGATCCAAATTATATCTACAAAATCGAATAACATTCGTCTGTTAGCAGACCATGGCATGCTTCTTGATAAAGATCAGTTACTCAACGCAGGTTCTTATATTTTTGTTTAAAACAATTATCTAGTTTCCAATAACCCGTTAAATGAGGTTATGCATATGAATATATCAGGACATAAACCTTACCATGTAAATACTGATTGTCCCAATCTGAATGAATGGACGGAATGGGGATCTTCATTCTGCAGACTGAGATATATGGCTCCTGAGGTCTTAACCAAATCTGAAATCCGGGAATATTGCAAAAACGATAATCATTGCAAATGTGTTTTTTATATGAGACAGGTTGATATGGTTTCAAAGACCTATCAGGTACATGCAGAGTAGCCTTATGTTTTTTCAACATAGAAATAAATTATGCCCACTGGTCAAGGACCCATTAAGTGAGTGTTACTGTTTCGATCTTAACAGCAAAACCATAAACCCGGCGATAAATTATTGCGGCAATAACTATGAGTCCTGCGCCATTTATAAAAACAGAACAGGCAATGAAAAACCATTCGAAAAGACATTACGGAACAGATGATGCATTTTGACGCCATGAAAAGGAAAATCAATTTCACATTTGAGCAGTTCAATAACGTGGGGATATTTAATATCATCGGGGACCTGACGTCAGAACATGAAGACGAATTAAAATTGCTTCTCATGCGGGCCATTCACGGTATGGACCGGGCGGTTCTTAATTTGAAAAAAGTGTCCAGAATTGATTCGACATGTTTCCATTTACTGAGAAAGGCATATTGTACGTCTCTCAGGCTTAAGAGCCCCATCATCCTTACGGAAGTCCCGGGGAATTATATTAATGGAATTTACAATTGCGATATTTCAGATGCTTCAGACTCTATATGGTCGCAGGAGTTTCAGGAAAGCGCAATCTGATTTCAAATACGAGGAGCAGTTATGGGATACAGGAGTCTTGCAGAAGCCGTTATTCTTCAGTCCCTGGAGGACCTGACAGACCCTAGGTACCGGGAGGAAAGCAGGGAGTTCTTCAGGGGAGACGGATTTAAAATTTATGGTGGGATTGCAGATTTGGATTTATTAAATAAACTAAAAATAACACATGTTGCAAGGGGGAGAAAAAATGATAGAACAGATGGAGTACCTCGATCTTAAAGACGAAAAGGATGAAAATCTCGCAATTGAGGAGGAAGAAAACTCCGGGAGGGGAACACGAAGAATCACTCCATCAATGAACTACGCCTCTGACGACCCGGTAAAGATGTATCTTCGCGACATGGAGCTGTTGCCCCTCCTGAACAAACAGGGAGAAGTGGAAATAGCAATAAAAATAGAAATAGGGAAAGAGCGTATTCAGAATATGATCTTTCACGCCCCGTTTGTTCTTGAACACATACTGAATCTGGTGCCCCAGATAAAAGGCGGGAACATATCAATAAATAATATTTGCTCTATTGAAAAAATCGATACGACCGGAAACGGTCCGGAACAGGCTGGAGATAATGGGATATCGAACCCATCAAATCACAACGGCACAGGCCCCCGGTTACGCGATTTGACCGAAGCAGACAAGGTCCTGATCACGGAGAATTTTTTAAAGACCGTTAAATCGTTAAAATATCTTGTCCGGAGAAGAGATGATCTTGTTCGGCGGTTGTCCAGTGTGAAAAAAGGAAAACACGAGGCTGAGGCGATTAAGTCCAGCATCGCGGAAAAGAACTCCCAGATAGTGGCCAGGATCGCAGCACTGCATTTAAAAGACAGGGTCGTTGATGAGTTTCGGGCAAAGTACAAACAGATGGCGGGAATGTATATTACTTTATCAGGGCAGGCAGATGCCCTAAAGACACAGGCATATTGTTCCAATGAAAAAACCGGGAACAGAAAAAAACGTGATTTCGTATCACCGTCAGACAATCTTAAAAATATCAGAGCCGGGAAGGCGGCAATAGAATCGAAGCTCGGGGTCAGGGGGGGCGAAGTAGAAAAAGCAGTACATGAAATTCTTGATTGCGAGATGGAGATAAGCAGCGCCAAGAAACTTCTGACAGAGTCCAATCTGAGGCTTGTCATAAGCATAGCCCGGAAGTATATAGGGAGAGGACTCACGTTGTCCGACCTCATCCAGGAAGGGAATATCGGTTTGATGAGGGCAGTTGACAAGTTCGATTACAAAAAGGGATACAAATTCAGCACCTATGCTACCTGGTGGATAAAACAGGCAATAACACGCGCGCTTGCGGACCAGGCACGAACCATACGTCTTCCCGTACATATGATTGAAACCATCAACAGACTGACGCACGTATCAAAAAACCTTGTACAGGAACTCGGAAGAGAGCCAAAGGTTGAGGAACTTGCGGCAGAAATGGGACTTTCCATTGACAAGGTCAGGGCCATCCTCAAGATATGCAAGGAACCGATATCCCTGGAAACCCCGATCGGAAATGATGAAGACAGCCACCTCGAAGATTTCCTGGAGGACAAGGCATCTCTGGTCCCCCTCGACATGGTCATACACCAGGAACTGAAGACCCAGGTAAGAAAAGTAATTGATACCCTATCAAAGAAAGAAGCCGACATCATCAGAAAGCGTTTCGGTATCGGAGATGATGTATCCCAGACACTGGAAGAAGTGGGCTCATATTTCAAGGTCACACGGGAACGTATAAGACAACTGGAGGGCAAGGCCCTGAGAAAGCTGAGACACCCGCAGAGGAGCCAGTATCTTAAACTGTTCCTGGAAAAGAGCAGTTAAAAATAATAGGCACAGTCACAAAGGCACAGAGGATAATAAACTGCATTAGTTATCCTAACTACTGTGCCTTTAGTTTTACAGCGCCTCTGTGCCTTTGTCCCCTTGCCACTGTTATAATTACTAGATGGATGTTATTACCACTCATCTGAACGCGGATTTTGATGCGCTTGCCTCCATGGTCGCCGCTAATAAATATTATCCGGAGGCGGTCCTCGCATTCCCGGGCTCGCAGGAAAAAAACGTCCGTGACTTCCTGGCAACCTCGCATACTTCCCCGGCTTTTAAAAAACTCAAAGACATTGATCTGCATGAAATCACCCGGCTCATTCTGGTTGATGTCAAGAGCCCCGACAGGATCGGAAAATTCTCGGAGATCCTGGGCAAAGAGGGACTGATCCTCCATATATATGACCATCATCCTTTTAAGGACACTGATGCGAAGGGGCATAAAGAGGTGATCGAACATGTCGGGGCGACTACAACAATATTCACGGAGATGCTTCAAAGAGATAAAATCCCGCTCTCACCTGCTGAGGCCACACTTTTCATGCTGGGGATATACGAAGAAACAGGGTCCCTGATTTTCCCTTCCACTACTGTCAGGGACTTAACGGCAGCCGCCTACCTGCTGAAAAAAGGGGCCAACCTGAAAATCGTCTCAAGTTTTTTCAAAAGGGAGCTCAGACCCGAGGACATTGACCTGCTTAACGAGCTTATTCAGAATGCAATAGATTATGTCATTCATGATATCCGGATTAAAATCGCCAAGGCCTCAAGGGAGACCTACATGGGTGATATCGCGTTTCTCGCCCATAAAATCCGGGAGATGGAAGACGTGGACGTCATGTTCCTCCTTGTGATGATGGAAGACAGGGTGCAGGTCATTGCGCGCAGCCATTCACCGGAGGTTGACGTATCAGAGGTCCTGCATGAAATAGGGGGGGGCGGCCATCCGCAGGCAGCTTCAGCCGTTGTCAGGGACATGTCGCTGGAAGAAACCGGGGAAAGACTGCTCAGTATTCTGAAGGCAAAGATACACCCTTCAAAGACAGCAAGGGACATTATGACGAGTCCTGTGAAAAGCATCCCCTGGAACAGGACAATCAAGACCGCGGAACAAACCATGACACGGTATGAAGTCAATGTATTGCCTGTCCTGAAAAACAGCGCATTTTATGGACTCATTTCGAGGGAAGTTGTGGAAAAGGCCCTGTTCCACGGGTTCGGTCAGAGCAGGATCTCTGAATTCTGCACAACTGAGGCGCCTTTTGTGTCGCCGTCAACACCGACAACCTTAATCGAGTCCATGATGATAGAACAAAACCAGAGATTTATGCCTGTCGTGGAAAACAGCCATATCGTGGGGGCGATAACGCGCACCGACCTGCTGCGCTCCCTCTATGAAAGCCTGCTGCGGAAAAGCATGATAACGGGCCATGAAAAATTAACGGAGAAACCTTCGACCGGCAAAAATCTCTCAGCCGTCCTGAAGTCCAGGTTCCCGCCGGAGATCTATAATCTGCTCAAATTGTGCGGTGAAACAGCCAGGGATCTCGGATTCACGTCATACATCGTGGGCGGCTCTGTCAGAGACCTGTTGAGGGGCGAATCGAATTTCGACATCGACATCGTAATTGAAGGAGACGGCATGGCCTTTGCGCAGGCGCTCGGCAATAAACTGAAAGCGAAGGTAACGACGCACAAGAGGTTCGGCACCGCTGTTGTCATTACGAATTTTTTAAAGTTCGATGTGGCCACATCGAGGACTGAATATTACGAATCTCCGGCGGCCCTGCCCCGCGTAGAGACCTCGTCTATTAAAAAAGACCTGTACAGAAGGGATTTCACTATAAATACAATGGCGATAATGCTGAATCCCGAAGACTTCGGAAAGCTTCTCGACTATTTCGGCGGACAGAGGGACATCAAAGAAAAGACCCTGCGCATCCTCCACAACCTCAGTTTTATTGAAGACCCTACAAGGGCCTTCAGGGCCATCAGGTTTTCAGAGCGCTTCGGTTTCAAGATAAGCAGGCACACGGAAAATTTAATCAATACCGCGGCCCGCATGAATCTCTTCGACAAATTGTCCGGTGCCAGGATGTACGATGAGCTCAATCTTTTATTCACGGAAACGGAACCGCTCAACGCAATCAAAAGATTGTCCACGTTCGACCTGTTAAAATTTATTCATAAGAGTCTGGCGATTACGCAAACGCTTAAAGAGAGCTTTGAAGCAATACAGGAAACGGTTGCCTGGTTTAAACTCCTGTTCTTTGAGGAGGAGTTGAACAGGTCCCATCTCTTTCTCATGGCATTGCTTGATGAGTTGACACCTCCGGACAGAAGCGAGGCGCTGCAAAGACTTTATGTCCCTCCTTCTGCCAGAAAGGAAATACTCGACGGCATTGAACAATCAGAAAGGTGCCTTTCCCTGCTGAAGGGAGCTTCTGAAAAAGAAATTTACTATACACTCATGCCTCTCGATGTCCCGGCAATCCTCTTTGCCATGGCCAGGACCAGGGACCAGGAACTGAAAAAGGCCATATCCCTTTATCTGACAACACTGAGGAGACTAAAGCCGGAACTCTCGGGGAAAGACCTGAAACAAATGGGTTACGCGCCAGGGCCTCAATTCAAAAAGATATTGAAGACACTGCTTGAGGAAAGACTTGAGAGGCGGATAAGAAGCCGTGAAGAAGAGATAGAGTTTGTGAAAGAGACATTCAAGCTGTAAAAGCTATATTATCCTCACCCCCGCATAATAACAGCAATTCAGGCTATCAAGGTCGTTAATAAAGGACCTTTCATTTCCGTCTTCAAATAATACCCGTACGAAACAGAAGCCTCCTGAAAGATCGGAATGCCTTTCTTCAACCACCTGCCCTGCCCCCCATGCCGAGTGACCGAGGTGATTGACCCTGTCCCCGATTTTAAGATACAGTCTCTTTCGCATATCCTTATTATAAAATAACGGCCGCCCGTTAGTGTTCCGGCCGTTTATCTTTCCGTCACCGCTCGACGGCATCCTATTGAAATACCTGCCCCATTATGGTATAAAACAGTCTAATCTTAAATACCTAATTCAAGGAGAAGTCATATGAAAAAAGTATCGTTTTATGCCCTTCTGATCGTTTGCCTGTTTACAGCGATGGGATGTAACAAATCCGGAGGGGGAAAAACAGGCGGTCCTGTTATAGCAAAAGTGGACAAGGCCGATATCACGAAGGACGACTTCATCAAGGAAGTCGGCAGAATACCGGAATGGGCCAGACAGCAGTTCCAGGGGGATGAAGGCAAAGACAAGTTCCTTGATGAACTGATCAAGCGGGAGCTTATTTATCAGCACGCACTGAAAATGAAACTTGACAAGGACCCGGAGTATCTTGATAAGACCAGGGAATTTGAAAAAATGACCCTCGTCTCGCTTGTACTTAAGAAAGAAGTCGAGGACAAAGCTACTGTAGATGATGCTGAGGTCAAGTCCTTTTATGACAAGAACGCCGATAAATTTACCATAGGCACAGAGCTGAGGGCAAGCCACATTCTCGTAGAGACAGAAAAAGAAGCAAAAGACATCCATGCAAGGATTAAAAAAGGCGAAAGCTTTGGTGACCTTGCCAAAAAATACTCCAAAGACCGGGGCTCAGCGGACAAAGGTGGTGACGTCGGTTATTTCACAAGGGGGAAAATGGTGCCGGAATTTGAAAACGCAGCTGCAAGCCTGAAACCCGGGGAAGTCAGCGAACCGGTCAAGACCCGCTTTGGCTATCATATCATCAAACTGACAGAAATAAAGCAGGGGAACCGGGCCAGTTTTGAACAATCCGCAGAATCAATTCACCGGCAGCTCCTCGGAGAGAAGAGAAAAAACCTGTTTGATACATATGTCGAGAAGCTGAAAAAAGATATGAAGGTGGTCAAAAACGAAGCAAACCTTAAATCGATATCACTTCCATGGGAACAATCCGGAGAAGTCAAGCAGCCAAACCCTCATGCAAAGTAAGAGCGTTTAATGTAAAAAGCCTGTGCGGTTTAAAGCTGCACAGGCTTTTTTTCGCCCGAATATCCTACCTTGACAATTAACCTAAATAATAAAATGCAGGTATTGTGAGACCAGATAATTTTCGATACCTTTGACGCAATTCTTAATACTCTGAGCGTCCACTGGATCATTCAAAGCTATATGCATACTATTTCTAAATTCATCGAGTTAATTATTTGGTTGAGCAATATCTGCATGTTCCGGGTCTTCAAACTTTTCAAGACAGCATACCCTCATGGCCTTCCATAGAGTTTCCTGACTCTGGCTACTGCATCAGATGGAGCAATGCGCTCTGTCTCTTTTGTCTTTCTGGTCTTAAACTCCACGAGGCCTTCCTTTAACGCCTTCTTGCCGATAATGATCTGGCAGGGGACTCCTAACAGGTCAGCGTCCTTAAACTTGACACCAGGCCTTTCATCCCTGTCATCCATAAGGACCTCCAGATTTTCGTCCTGAAGCTCCCGGTATATTCTTCCGGCGGTATCTGAAAGCTCTTTATCGTCACCGGAGAGGAGAACTATCTCGACATCAAAGGGGGAGATACTCAACGGCCAGATAATCCCGTCACTGTCATTGTTCTGTTCAACAGCGGCAGCTGCAATCCGGGCAGGGCCTATTCCGTAACTGCCCATGATGATGGTCTTCTCTTCACCGTTTTCATCAAGGTATGCGGCCTTCAGCGGCTTAGAGTACTTCGTGCCAAGTTTAAATATATTACCGATCTCGATTACGTTCTCCGCCCGGAGCGCGGCACCGCATCGGTAACAGCCGTCGCCGCCCCGGGCAACATGGATGTCATGCCATTCAGCATCAAAATGCGATCCGGGTTTTATGCCTCTTGTATGAAAGCCTTCCCTGTTTGCCCCTGAAATGAATACCCCCTCCTTCAGGGAGATGTCCGCGATCTTCTTCAGTTTATGATTATGCGGACCGATGAAACCGGCCTCGACTCCGAGGATGTCCTTTACCTCATCTCTTTGCGCGGGCCTGAACGCCCCTGCAAGCCGCTGGAGCTTCTTCTCATGGAGTTCCTGGTCCCCCCTGACAAGTGCAAGGAAAGGGCCCTCCGGTCCAATCAACAAAAGAGTTTTAATAAAACATGACGGATCTGCTTCCAGGAATGCAGACACCTCTCCGACCGTTCTTTTGTCGGGAGTGGGAATGTCTTCGGGCGATCCTTCCTGCAGGGGTATGGCGAGCAGTGCGCCTGCATCTTTCTGCGAAGAGGGCATCGACAGTGCCAGCTCTACATTGGCCGCGTATCCGCATGTGTCGCAAATAACGATTGTGTCCTCGCCTGCAGGGCTCGGGGCCATAAATTCATGTGCGGTAGCGCCTCCCATCATTCCGGGGTCGCTTTCAACCTGATAGAAGGTAAGTCCGCACCGCTGAAAAATCCTGTGATACGCCTCCGCATGTTTCTGATAGCTCTCTTCAAGCCCCTTCTCATCCCGGTCAAAGCTGTAGCTGTCCTTCATGATAAACTCGCGCGTCCTGAGTATGCCGCTTTTAGGTCTCGCTTCATCCCTGAATTTTGTCTGTATCTGATACCACATCTGCGGAAGGTTTCTGTATGAGCGTATCTCCATGGACGCAAGCCATGTAATAATCTCTTCATGGGTCATGCCGAGACACATGTCCCTTCCCCCCCGGTCTTTCAGCCTGAACATTTCGTCACCGATGTCGGCCCACCTGCCGGTCTTCTCCCAGATTTCAGCCGGATGGAGCCCGGGCATGGATATCTCCTGCGCACCTATGGCATCCATTTCTTCCTTGATGATCACGTTTATTCTTTTCATTACCCTCCACGCGAGAGGGAGGTAGATGTATAGACCCGCAGCAAGCTGTCTGACATACCCTGCGCGGAGCATCAGTATATGGCTGATCGCCTCGGCCTCAGCAGGAGTTTCACGTAAAGTAGGGACAAACAGTTGTGAAAGTTTCATATTCTTATGTTATGCTGATCTGCTTGTCGTCCGTAACACCGTTTTTGCGCATGAACGTGGGCACATCAAGGTAGTTCTCACTGTCTTCTGTCACTATCTCTTTTGACAGGAGCCGGCCCGAGCCCTTCAGGGTATTAACATCCCGCGATGGCCTCCATTTGTCATAGGAGGGCATAACAGCACGGGGTTTTTCCTCAAAGCCGGTGGCTATTACCGTCACAATGATCCGGTCATCAAGATCAGGGTCGATGACCGAGCCGAAGATAATTTCAGCGTCTTCATCTGCTGCCTCCCGTACAAGGCTGGCAGCCTCATTCACTTCATGGAAAGATAAGGAGGAGCCTCCAGTGATGTTAATCAAAACACCTTTTGCTCCATCAATGGAGGTCTCCTCCAGCAGGGGACTCTTGATTGCCATCTTCGCCGCGTTAACGGCCCTGTTTTCACCATCCGCGTTTCCGATTCCCATAAGGGCCCTTCCGCTGTCTGAAAGTATCGTCTTTATGTCTGCAAAGTCCTGGTTTATCAGGCCGGGCACAAGGATGAGATCGGATATGCCCTTTACCGCCTGCCTCAGGACATCATTTGCCAGGTTCAGGGCCTGCAGCCATGGGGTATGCTTTTCGGTAATGTCGAGGAGCCGGTTATTATGTATGATGATGATTGAGTCAACATATTTTCTCAGTTCCTTGATCCCCTGTTCCGCGTTTCTGGCCCTTTTATTCCCTTCAAAGAGAAACGGCCTGGTCACTACGGCCGTCGTGAGAATACCCATCTGCCGGGCAGTCTCCGCGACAACCGGGGCCGCGCCGGTCCCTGTTCCACCGCCCATGCCGGCGGTGACAAACACCATATCAGCCCCGCCCAGGGCCTGTTCAATTAAACTCCTGTCATCAAGTGCCGCCTGCCTTCCCACTTCAGGATTTGCGCCTGCACCAAGTCCTTTCGTCAATGTATTGCCGATCTGGATGCACTGGTTAGCGAGTGATGATTCAAGCGCCTGGGCGTCCGTGTTAATGGCGATAAATTCAACGCCCTGAAGACTTGATGCAATCATGCTGTTGACCGCGTTGCTTCCCCCTCCCCCGACGCCTACAATCTTGATTTTTGCCGTCACCCTGTTTTGGACCTCTTCCAGATCAAAAATTCTCATAATACCCTCCTTCTAAAAATTTTTATAATTAATATCAAAATCTTGTCTCTCATTTACGATAACACCCTGAAATGGTGCAGATACCTTGAAATAAATTATTTTTCGATACCAAAAACGCAATTTCAATCAAGGTATAGATGCATATTTCATTCAAAGCTAAGCGCATAATTTCAATAAAAGTTCATCGAGTTAAATAATTTATTTTCCGGTGTCTGCATTATTCTCATTAACCAAATATTTTAAAGACCTCTTCATACCACCCCTTCACCTTTGCCTTCACCCCGATTGCCCCGCTGTTATTGAATCCCTGCACAGAGAGGCTTTCTTCCGCGCAGTAGATTGCCAGCCCTCCGGCAGCGGCAAAGGAAGGGTCTCCTTTCATATCATCTGCCCCGTCAAAGCCGGTCGGTGTCCCTATTCTCACAGGGAGCTCAAGTATGTTCTCTGCCATAGCGGCCATTCCTTCCATGGCAGCAGCTCCTCCTGTAAGGACAACGCCGGAATTGATGATCTGCTGAAATCCCCCGGCGCTCATCTCGTCTTTAATGAGCCCGAACAATTCCTCAGCCCGTGGCTGGAGAATCTCGACCAGATGACTTCTGGGAATACTTCTGAACAGTTTCCCGTCAGCAGAACCCACCTCTATCTCTTCATCGCCTTTAATGCAGGACACCATTACACAGCCGTGCTTCTTCTTGATCCGTTCGGCTTCCTGCGCAGGTGTCCTTAATCCAACAGCGATGTCATTTGTAAAATTGTTCCCGCCGACGGCCAATACTGCTGCATGACAGATGCTCCCGTCATAATAGAACGCCATGTCCGTTGTCCCGCCGCCGATATCAATTACGGCAACACCAAGGTCCTTTTCATCCTGGGTCAAAACAGCTGCTGCAGAGGCAAGGGGCTGAAAAACAACACCGGTCACATCCAGTCCTGCCTTCTCACAGCTCCTTATCAGGTTCTGGATCGATGCAGCGGCTCCGGTTATGATCTTCACATTCGTTTCGAGCCTCACCCCCGCCATCCCCCTCGGATCGGTAATACCGCCCTGGCCGTCCACAATAAAGCCCGAGGGGAGCACATGGAGTATCTCCCTGTCAAAGGGGATTGCGACCGCCTTTGCCGCTTCTATGACATGGTCCACTTCCCTGGGACCGATCTCTTTCCCCTTTACCGCTATCACGCCATGACTGGAGAGACAGCCGATATGCGCTCCGCTCATACTTATATGAACTGACTTTATTTCCACCCCGGCCGATGTTTCCGCTTCCTGAACGGCCTCAACTATTGAATCCACTGTACTCTCAATATTCGTTATGACACCTTTTTTGATGCCCCTTGACGGGGCCCTGCCGACACCGATGATGTTGATGCCGCTGCCGGGGCCGTGCAGGTCACCTTCCGGTAATGCGTCCGCTTTCTTTCCCATATTAAAAAAGCCCCTCTTGACCTGTTGTTGCACGGAAGGCACTTCGGCGACAACTGCGCATATCCTGGTTGTCCCGATATCAAGCCCGACAACGAGATGGTCTTTTTTCAATGCCGTATCTTTCACGAATCCAAAGTACATATCAGGACAAGGCCTTTCCTTTCTCTTTTTTCACTTCCTTCTCTTCCTCAAGAGGCTTTACTATTACCGTGTCCTTGAACCTCAGGTCAACATACTGTACCGGGAGACCTCTTTTTCTTATCTCAGGTTCAAGCTCTATCCATCTCGCAAATTTCTCCTCGTATTCACCGTAACCCACCTTTATAAATTCACCGTCTATATGGACCGTGAGCCCGTATGATTCAAGACTGACCTCTATAGACTCCCTGTCGGCAAAGGCACCTTTTCCTGACAGTGCCCCGACCAGTTTCAATGCCTCACCCATTTCTTTCCTCAACCCGGGATCTATGTTCTTTATTACCGGGAGGAAAGGGGTTGTCTCACCTTTAATGCTCTCAAGTCTGTTCCCGTCGCCGTCCACAAGGTATAACTGGCCCTCATGGCTTAACAGTGCCCTGGGTTCAGCCTCTTCAATCCTGACTTCCAGTGTATCCGGGTACTGCTTCCTCAAGTCAACTTTTTTTATCCAGTGGTTCTGTTTAAGCCTTCCCCTGAGCTCTGAGAAATGAAGATTCAAGAGCGACTCGCCCCTTTTGACTTTCAGGGACGCCAGGACATCTTCCCGTTCAAGACGGGAGTTCCCCGATATGAGAATGTCATCCACCCGTAACTGCTCTCCGAACATTTTCAGCCCGAGCACAGCCACCGCAGTGACGACAACCCCCAGGAGGACCATGGTAGCCCTCTTAAAAAATAAAATGGCTTTCTCGCCCCGCCGGGACGCTGCCTTGTTTTTTTTATTCTTTCTCTTTGACTGCAAGCCGGAGTGTCTCCTCTATAAGGTCTTTAAAGTCCATGCCGGCTGAGCCGGCAATTTTCGGAAGCAGACTCGTCGCGGTCATGCCCGGCAGTGTATTGACTTCGAGCACATATGGGGTATGACTGCTTTCCTCTACGATAAAATCAACTCGCGCGGCCCCGGCGCATCCGAGCGCCTGAAACGTCTTAAGGGCCATGCTTTTTGTATTTTCATATACCGCTTCATCAATCTCGGGCGGTATGATATACTCGGTCAGTCCCGAGGTATATTTCGCCTCATAATTATAAAATTCCAGTGAGGGTCTTACCTCTACACCGCCCAGGACCCTGTCGCCGAGCACGGCGATATGCAGTTCCCTGCCCTTTATGAACTTCTCAACGATCACCCTGGGTCCAAACGCAAAGGCCTTGTCCAGACAGGCCTTCAGGTCGCTTTCCTCTTTCACAATGCTTACCCCTATGCTGGAACCCTCGGTACACGGCTTTACGACCCATGGCAGCGGGAATGTAGGGGCGTATTGCGATACGCCCTTACCGGGTCCGGATTTTTTTGTTGAACGTTGGACAACGATAAAAGGCGCTACATTCAGTCCGTGATATAGAAAGATCTTCTTTGAGGCCTCTTTATCCATGGCAAGTGCAGAAGCCAGGACACCTGATCCTGTATAAGGGATCCCGATCACATCAAGGAGTCCCTGTATCGCCCCGTTTTCTCCTGTTCCGCCGTGGAGCGCGAGGAAGGCGATCTTTACCTTTTCCTTCTTTATGACATCCACAATGTCTCTGCCGACATCCACAAGCACAACGTTATATCCCAGTTCCTGAAGGCCCTGATAAACAGCGAGACCGCTCCTTATGGAAATATCCCTCTCTGCTGAGAGTCCTCCCATCAATACCCCTATTCTTTTTTTTGTCGCTAATCCTTTCGTCATATAATCTCTCCTACAATCTTTACCTCCGGTTCAAGGTCAATCCCGCTGAATGCCTTGACCTTTACCTTTACGGCTTGCATGAGCTCAATAAAATCCCTGCAGGTCGCCCCGCCTTTATTAATAAAATAATTTGCATGCACCCTGCTGACTTCTGCACCGCCCGTCCTCATACCCTTACATCCGGCAGCGTCTATTAATCTGCCAGCCGAGTCGCCGGGAGGGTTTTTAAAGACACACCCCGCAGACAATTCCCCGAGAGGATGCGCGGCTTTTTTCCTGCTCAAAAATTCCCTGGTGCGCCTGTCTACCTCAGCAGGGTCGTCCCTTCTGAGAATTATATTGGCGCTGAGTATAATCGAACCCTCCGGCAAATTGAAACTCCTGTATGAAAATTCCAGTTTGTCCTTATCTGAAACTTCAATCCTGCCGTGTGAATTCATGATCGCCACGGAGACAATGACATCCCTTATTTCCACACCGAACGATCCGGCATTCATATAAACCGCTCCGCCGACATAACCAGGGATACCCGCAAGGGCCTCTATGCCTGAATAGCCATACTTCCGGGCGAAGTTTACGAGCATCGGAAGAGGCACGCCTGAGCCGGCATAGAGGACAACGTTATGCTCATCTGAGTCCCTTGTTAATTCGATACTCCTGAATGCCTTCAGGGACACGGCTATGCCTTCTATGCTTCCGTCCGGGACAAGCAGATTTGTTCCTGCGCCAATAACATATACAGGGATATTTTCTTTTTCAGCGACGAGTAGTATATTCTTTAGCGACTGTGGGTCTTCAGGAAAGACCATGATATCAACAGGCCCGCCTATTCCCAGCGACGTATGCGCTGACAGGGGCTCATCGAATTTAATGTCGCCTTTTATGAGTTTTCTGATTTCATTATTCAAATTTTGCATTACGTTACTCTCTACAAGCATTTATAAAACCCCAAATCCCAATCTCCAAATAACAAATAAATGCCAAATATCAAATTCTGAAACTGACAGATTATAACAGCGCTTCATTGATTCGTTCATTGTGATTTGGACTTTATTTGGGATTTGTATTTTGATCATTGTCGTTTTATGTACTCTCATTTTTGATCATGGGCCAAGGAGTTAGATTTCATCTTTAGAAACTCCTCACCGATCTTCCAGACATCTCCCGCACCAAGGGTCAGTAGCGTGTCCGCTTTTTTTAATTCAGCGTTAAGGCAGTCAAGCACCGCTTCTTTGTCCCCGATATAATCAATGTCCTTTCCCGTGTCCTTTATCCCTTTATACAGGAGTTCCGAATGGACTCCGGGCAGCGGCTTTTCCCCGGCAGGGTATATGTCCATCAATATCACCTTGTCCGCATCTGCGAATGCGTCAATGAATTCATTAAGCAGGTCCCTTGTCCTTGTGTATCGGTGCGGCTGGAACAGGACGACAAGCCTGCCGTGTTCCGTTGTCCGTTGTTCGTTGTCTGTGTTCTG
>Ga0102851_10000563_pt1 | contig 19064 bp, 27 predicted proteins | sample Mud3Dept3metaG_FD_79558 | JGI IMG/M metagenome (GOLD analysis project Ga0102851, IMG submission 79558) | Freshwater wetland microbial communities from Ohio, USA, analyzing the effect of biotic and abiotic controls - Mud 3 Core 4 Depth 3... | ecosystem: Environmental > Aquatic > Freshwater >... | reverse complement strand
TGCAGGTATGACTGTCAAGATGGAGGTTCAAGCCTCCGCTAATGATTCTACCTATAACACGATTGCCACCTATCCTGGTGGTACATCCAATGCGTGGGCGCCTGCTGCGGGAGACGAAGTGATGCTACCGTTCGCATTAACCAATGCAACTCCGTATGTCAAGTTGAAGTTTACTATTACTGGTAACACCACAACTGGTACAGGCTATGGCGCTGTTCAGGCTGGTCTGGTTGTGGGTGGTCATGGTAACTGGACTCGTGAGGTACGTTGGGATTAGTTTAGGAGTAAGGTTAGGGAGGAATGCTGCGCACCCTCCTGTCCTCCCTAGCCTTCTTCACGCATAATTGTGGTATATTATTTGGAGAGTGCAAACCCTGTCGTGTAGGAGAGTGCGTTGCCAGGATTGTTTATAGGTGTGCCGTTTATCAGACCGCACATGTCTGAATTCACGGCGTCTTTATTATTAACAGCATTGCCAGAGGAAGGGGGAGTTGAATACCAGCACATTCCATTTAGACCAGTTGATGAGGCGAGGAATATACTTGCCAAAATGTTCCTGAAAACAGACAAGGAGTATCTGCTCTTTGTCGATAACGATTGTATATTCGAACCGCAATCAATAAACAGGCTTTTATCCCACAACGTACCAATGGTTTGCGGCGGTATGTGGCACAAATCAGTACCACCTAGACCAACAATCGGTAAATTCCTCGGGATTACCGCACAGGGAAGAGAATGGTATGACACTGTTCCTTATCTAGAAAAATTAACAGAATATCTTGGCAAGCATGACATTGGATCGATTCCACGAAACGATGTAGTGTTTGATGAACCAGAGTTGTACGAGATTGGTGGTGGTTGTGGAATGCATTTCACCATGATCAGGCGTGATGTATTTGAATCGATAAATAAACCGTACTTTGTAATGAATGGAAAGACGGGCGCTGGCGAGGATTTTTATTTTTGCAAGAAAGTAATGGATGCAGGTATTCCAATTTACACAGACCTGTCTGTTCACACTGGACACAGTGCTGGAGAACAAACAGACTTTGGGCTGCGTGAATTTTTGGTTTGTTTGCGTATTGCAAAAACAGGAGAGTTGGGAGATAACCCCAAGTGGAGGGTAGATTATGATCCAAAGCAACGAATTAAAGAAAATAAGTAATTATTACACAGAGTGCGATGATCCAGAACTTGTGGAAGTTTATTATCCAGAAGGTTTTGGAGACTATGAACCTAAAGAGTGGGTTGATAAGGCAGGGATACATCGGCTCGAACCAATGTGGCTTGCTAAACTGAACAATATAGACCTGATGGGATCTGGTCTATTGGGTTTTGCAGGCGTCTCGTTTATTCCCGATCTTGGTTATTATGGGCGCATCGACATAATGGATAATGTTTACAATACTTTTATCCATGCCAGAGAACACAACGGGTATCCAATAACACTGGTTGACAGTGCTATTGCGGTGAGTGGAATATGGTCAGAATTTTACTATCACTTTCTGATTGATCACCTTCCTCAGCTTATGATCGCGGACGGGTTTGTCGATAAAGTTATCGTACCGTACAATTCACCAAATTTTGTTGTCGATCTAATAAAGAAATGGACTAAGCTCGAGGTGATTCAAAACCTCTACAACAGATATCGAGTTGAGGAACTTGTTGTTGTTGCACCCACAAGGCAGAATGGGATGCTGCGTAAGACTGCGCTGGATAAGGTGCGTCTGTTTTGCGGCAATATAAAAAATGCCAAACAGAATTTGTACGTGAGCAGGGTAAAGGCATCATCGCGGTATGTTCAGAACGAAATACCTGCGCTGGCTGGCAAAGGGTTCAGGGTTGTCGAGGCTGAAGATTATACTGCTGCGCAGCAAATGGCGCTCTTTGAAAAATCTGACATAATTATGGGGGCGCATGGGAGTGGTCTTACGAACATGGTATGGGGCAGACCAAGAGTGGTAGAGTTGGTCAATCCTAATTACACAAATCCATGTATGTTTCTGCTTTCCAACAGCCTGTTGCTGGACTGTTATTACATCGCTTGCCAATCTGCGCCGAATGTTAGAGATCTGAAATTTGTAGACCAGACTATCAACGAGGATATGATTCTGGATCCTAAACATGTTGATAAGGTTATGGAGAAATTAAATGCCTAATAAAAAATTACTTGAATTGATGTACAAGTACGATTATGGGGAAATGTGTACCATTGTGTGCAACGGACCTTCGCTGCTGGACACACCAATACCTGTAGATATCCCATCGTTTGGAACAAATCGTATATATCTTCTTAATGAGAACGTGGTTGTTACCTATTACACCTGCGTTAATCCGCTGGTATTGAACCAGTTCAAAGAAGAAATAAAGTTCTTTATCCAATCTGGTGGAGTAAAAGAGTTTGCGTTCCTGCCAGAGTGGTTTATAAAAGAAAATGGATTGGGCGAAATAGATAAGATTGTACCTATCCAGACAGGTGGCGTTCTGCCGCGCTTTTCTACTGATATTGCAGTCGAAAAGATGTGGGAAGGTTACACAGTTACATTTGTTGCGATGCAAATAGCGTGGCACATGGGGTTTAGAAAATTAAGATTGATTGGTTGCGACCACGATTATGGGGAAGTAAAGAAACCGAACCTTGAAACCACCATGACCACTGTTGACGAACACCATTTCTCGCCTGATTATTTCAAGGGGTACAGGTGGAATTATCCAGACTTAAAAAGGAGCGAACTTGCGTACTCTTTGGCGAAGAAGTTCTTTGCAGAGATTACAAATATGTCTGGAAGAACAAAGCTTGATGTGTTTGATGTTCTTCCGTATAATTATATTCAGTCTGATGATTTATACAGGGTGAGCGCAATCGTGAGCGCTTACAAGGCAAAAGATTATTTGTATGGTTGCCTGCACGATCTCGCCAATCAAACAGAAAAGCCAGAGATTATTGTGGTTTGCAAGAAAAACTCCAGAGAAGAAAAGATGGCAGCAAAGATAATGAAGGACATTGAAGATATTGTAATTGTATCAACAGAGAATGTTCCGACCGTTTATCAGGCGTGGAACTTGGGGATCAAGGTTGCTAAAGGAAAATATTTAACCAATGCTAATACAGACGACAGGCACCACGAATACGCATACGAAGTAATGGCTGACTTGCTGGATGAAAGACCAGATATCGATCTTGTTTATCATGACAGTTTTATAACATGGGAGAACGAATCTTACAACTCGTTTTATTCCAAGTACTATAATGTAGAACTGGTGCATGGGCGTGAGAGAGGCAAGCCTGGGATTTTTAGTTGGCACGATTACGACAGGCGCACACTGTCAGAAGGGTGCTTTATAGGACCGCACCCTATGTGGCGGGCTAATTTACACCAGAAGTATGGCATGTTTCACCCTACAATGCAGAGCGCAGGTGATTACGAATTCTGGTTGCGGATATCCAAGAAGAACAACATGCTGCATATCCCATACCCGTTAGGCTTATACATGGCGCGGGAAGATGGGATCGAGTTGAATGATCCAGTGACCTCTCTGGATGAATCGCAGCATGCAATAAAGCTGCATGGCGACTACTCGAACAATGTATTTAACTTGAGACCATACATGGGCGGCGAGTACCTTAAGGTTGAGTTAGGGGATAATTACACATTTGTTAATACTCAAGACTTCATAGAAACGTTTGACACATTGCGGGGTGATATAATAGCGAAGGAGGAATAATGCCAACTTATGTCTATGGATGCACAAAAAGCAAAGATCACCGACGAGTTGAGGTCGTTCATCCATTTGGGGATCAACCCGATCTATATTGTGACGAATGTAAGAGCAGAATGGCTCGGGTACCGCAGGCTTTTCGGTGGTACGGAAACCCCACAATGCTATTACTGGAGAGAATGCACACCGAATTTGGAAGGTGGAGATTTGGGGGAAGAAGGGCAGTAGAAGAATATAACAGGAAGAACCCGTTTTATAAAAATGAAGAGGAGATAAGGCATGCCAACGAAAGACTCATTAGAGATGGAGAACGAAATCTTGCGGAAAGAGTTGGAGAGCTTGAAGGCTGAGATTGCACAGAATAAGGTAAACGAAGAGATCATGAATACTTTGACACAGCCTGTTATGAAGAAAGATGGGATAGACAGGGTTGTGGCAGAACTTCCGCGTTCGGCTGCTGGTACGCTGCCTCCTCCAAAGCAGCAAGACAATGCCAAGATTGTGGTAAGGCAGGATGATCCTGGTACTGGCGGCGGGTGGGTAATCATTACTCCACCGCAGGAAATATTCAACAAGGACACTGGAAAGACAAGGTTTGTTCGTTATAATGGAACGACATGTAACGTTAAATTCACCAATGGAATTGGTATCTTATACTCTGGCGCCGAAGATGCGCATCGCAGGATACATGAACTTGAACATGATTTCCATTACACGGTCACACCTATGGATCGTGATTCCCTCGCAACATTTCGAATGGAAATGGATACAAAGATGTTAGACAACCGATCGGCTGCTGAAAAATTATCAGTACCAATGCCGATGAAATAAGGAGACAAATATGAAAAAAGTAATACTGTTAATTTTTGTCGGAGTTATGCTTGTTGCAGCAGCTAACTCCATTGCCATCCGCAAACTCACCGTAAAGAATCATGCGGGCGAACCTGTATATCTTGAACTGCAGGGGTTGTCGTATGATTTCAAAGATAAAGAGTACGATTCTCCAGCGTGGGGACAGTACCATTACCTGACCACCGAACCGCCTTCTTACCTTGATCAGCAAGGTAATGTTGTTTATCTCGAGGAAGAGAGTATAAAATTATTTACTCTGTTGCGAGACAAATACACGGTGAACATTATTTATAACTCCGAGATTGTGTGGTCTGAGGATGCAGAAGGACTTGGCGCAACTATACCTCCACGAATATGTGAATCAAACGTGGTCGCTGATCCAGATGATTATTCAAGCCTTGATGCAATACTCAACATGGACACCAATGTTACATTAACAATTAAACCGTGTGATCAAGTACCTGCCAATCGAGGAGATCTGGAGAACCGTGTTTACAAATGGTTCCGTCCTTGGTTTTTACCACTGAAAAAGTAGTGAGGCATGCATGCCATACGTTTTGAGGGAGAACGGGCTGGCAATATATGTCAAGGAGGGCAGCGGATATAAGCTCAAAAAGAGATACTCTAAAGGCGAAGAATCCGCTGCCCTTTCGTATTTCAAATTTTTAAAGGCGCATGAGAAAGAATGGGACAAAAAATAAGGAGAGAAATGGTTACTCAATCAGTATTAAAAACGGTTGTTCTAAGCCTCAATACCAACATATATGCTACTGGAGAAACGTTGGCAGAAACTCAGGAGGTTACTGACGCATTAAGAACAGTAAACGGTTGTGGAATTATCCAATCAATTGTTGTTCAGGATGACGATGATCAGGCGGGCGCACTTGATCTTGTATTTTTTGATGCAAATACATCGTTGGGTACAGAAAACTCGGCAGTTAGTATGGCAGACAATGATACCATTTTGGGTATTGTATCCATAGCGGCTGCAGATTATGCAGACATGATCAACAGTCGGGTTGCTACCAAAGCAAATGTCGGAATAGGGATTAAGGCTGCTTTAGACTCGACCAGTATTTACATGGGTGCAGTTAGCAGGGATGCGAAGACATATACTGCCAGTGGTATTTCTGTCAGGTTGTTTATACTGCAGGAGTAACCATGTCCGAACTTGGTTTGACGTGGGAACGTAGGGGTCTAGGCGATGGAAGATACGAGCATACACTGCATATTAAACCGATATGCTATGCAGATGGTTCAATAATAAAACGTATTAATCCAGCTTGGGGCGATAGTGGAATTGGACTTCGACCACATATGGTATCTGAGTCCAAATTGATGGTATCCACATCAGATGATGGGGATATTCGTGTTCATCCAACTAGAGAGCAAAACAGGTATTTTGAGTTTGGCGCACCGTATATCCGTGTTGGTGGGCAGTGGGTGCGACCTGGTTTTGGTGGTAGAACCAGAGACGGGCAGTATCTGCGCTGGACAACGGATTATGAAAATGCTTATCTTGTCCACGCAGGTCATTATTTAAAGTGGGGAATCTTGCTTAAGTCGAATTGGGATAGGTGGAGTACGTTTGCCATGCCTGTTGGATTGACAGGTTTAACCCGACAGGGCGGTGTCTTGCTGGCAGATGGGTCACCTGTGATGTATCTTCAACTGCCTATTGTCTACGACTACGATAACGAGGAAGATGCAAGACAAATAAGCTACGAGTTTGTTCAGCAGAACGGTCAATGGTATGCGGTGTTTACGCTCCCGTCTTTGGCTGGCATGAGTAAACCGCTGATTGATCCAACGTTTACCTTGCAACCAGATTCGTCAACAGGGATTGATACATACACAGACTCTGGAAATAACCGTACTATTTGGGGTACAGGTACTGCTCTCCGTATGCTTGGAACAACAACATATATGCTTATTAAATTTGATTTGTCAGCGGTCACAGGGACTGTAACGACCGCAACGATGACTTTGTACAACGCGGTGCAATTTACATCAGCCGCTAGTTTTGCTCTTCATCCAATATTAGCGGCTAATAGTGATTGGGGGGAACTTGTATCCTCTTGGGATTACAAACGAGAGTGGGATTATGGTCAAAAGCGATGGGCTGGAGATACAGGCAACAATGGCGGTGCTGACGCAGGGTGTTCTGTGAGCGGAACAGATTATAACTCTAGTTCTATTGGTACATTTAATTTTAGCAATATTGCTGTAAATACACCGCATCCAATAAGCTTAAATGCCAATGCGTTTCAAGCTATGATGGTTGCTAATTATGGAATGTTTGGAAAAGAAACAACCGCTCCTGGATCGACCGTATATTGGAGATCGTCTAATCACGCAACATCTAGCATACGACCAAAGTTAGTAGTGATAACAGCAGATACTCAATCAGTATCTCCGTACATGAGGCGGTACAGACAAGTATGGATATAATTACATATCCTCAGAAGGATGAGTAATGGCAACAACAGGGGAAACACCGCCTGGATTCGTTGAAGATAATAACTACGACAACTTTAATAACATTAAAGTTGACGACTCAAGCTATGCTAGAACAAATCCTGAAATTGGTCCTACCAGTAAAAAGAGTATATACATTAGTCAATTTGGATTTGCTATTCCTGCGGGCGCAACCATAAACGGAATTATCCACAGAGTTGACCACAGAGGAGAATCAACTAACATCTGCCGTGAAACGCTACAACTAACAAAGACCGCTGGTGTTGGTCAAGGTACTGATAAATGGAATAGACAAAACTTGACAACAAGTTTTGTATCTCAATACGATGGGACGGGAACGGATTTGTGGGGTTCATCATGGACAGTATCCGAGATCAATGCGAGTGGATTTGGGTCTTTTATGGAACACTATAACAGCCACGCATCAGGTACTAGATACTGCGACATCGAATTCGCATCGATTGATGTTTATTACACGCCAGCCGCCGCAACTATGATTGCTAAACTGGTCGACAGCCTGAGGCTTAATTCACTGGTTCACGGGCGGCTTACCAGTATTATGCGCTGGCTTGGGTTATATCCAAAACAGCAGGTACAACGGAGGACAGGTAAATGCTTTATTTAGGAAACCGAACAGAAGACTCAATCATTGATTTCATGTGGTCGTCTAATGGTGCAGACGGAGCAAGTATTACCCGTTCTACCAATGGCACAATTAGCGTCTATAAAGGCAACTCAACTACCCAAACCACCACAGGAGTAACAGACACAGAAGATTTCGACAGCCTTACAGGTATCCATCATTGTCGTATTGATACCAGCGCGGATGCATTTTACGAGGTCGGGTACGATTACATGGTTGTTCTCTCTGCTGCAACGATTGATTCAAAGACAGTCAATGCGGTGCTGGCAGTTTTCAGTATCGAGAAGGGATTTGCTGAAGTTGATGTTACTAAATGGACAGGTACTACGGTTGCAGCACCTGATACCGCAGGTTATCCTAAAGTTACCATCAAAGATGGTACTGGAACGGGCGAGATAGATACCGCCAGCGGAAAGGTCTTGCTACAGGATGGTTCAATTACTGCGGCTGTCATTACGACGGGTGCAATTGACGCCGATGCAATAGCTGACAATGCAATAGACGCAGGTGCAATTGCTACTGGCGCAATTACTGCGGCTAAATTCGCGGCTGGTGCGATTGACGCAGATGCCATAGGTGCTGACGCAATTACTGCGGCTAAAATAGCCGCCGATGCGGTGACAGAAATTCAAAGTGGTCTTGCAACTGCCGCCGCGCTGGCAACTGTTGATGGACTAATAGATACAATAGTCGCCAAGTTACCCACAGGTTTTATCATGGGGTCAAGCAGTACGTTGAGTCTAGATGGCACAATCCAGAACACTCAAACATACGCACAAGCAACTTGGGTTAAACTCCCAACTCAATATATCATGGGCAGTTCGACTCCAGCCGACATGAATGACGAGATTGATGCTATACTGGCTGACACAAACGAGCTACAAACAGATTGGGTTAATGGTGGTAGATTAGATTTACTTATCGATGCGATTCTTGAAGATACAGGCACTACACTGCCTGCGCAGATCGCTGCGCTGATGGGGGGAACTATTGTTACTGGTTCAGTGAACGATGCGGCGCCAACAACTTACTCATTTATAACAAACCTTGTGTCTGCGGTTGATAATTTTTACAGGTACTGGCTGATCAAATTTACCAGCGGCACATTGAATGGTCAGTGGCGTGCGGTGAAATCGTATAATGGAACAACGTTTACGATTAGTGTTGGTGAGGATTACGAGTACGCTGCAGCGCCAGCGAATGCAGACACATTCTCGCTTTATAATTTTTACACCACACCGTTCGATCCTGATACTGATAAAATAGCAGGCACAATGACATGGCGAGAATCTTTGTACGAGATATGGTTTAAATTGAGAAACAGGATCACTGCGAGGAGAGAATAATGGCGACACTTAATTATGCAATGCTGGCACTGGCTGAAATTGTAATGCCGAACATGATCAAATCAGGAACCGCAACCAGCGATGGGGCTGTAGGGAAAACAACACTGATTGATAGCAACAGAGATGAACCAGAAGGTTTCTTTATTACATCGGGGATTGGTGCTGGCACAATATTTTTCACCAGTGGCACAAACGATGGACTATCAAGGGTTATTACTGCTGCAGATTTCACTGGAACTACATTTACGTTTGCTGCTGTGACCGCTAAAACCCTTATTGGTGACACATACCTTGCAACTCCGTTATATTTCCAGCGCCAGCAGTTGATCGATGCTATTAACAGGGCGCTGAATACAATTGGTTCTTATTGGGTGTGGTACGAAGATGCAGCATTTGTTACCGTAACAGATCAGATTACTTACGATTTGCCGAGCGGGGTATTTAATATAAAAGATGTTGAGATTGCGACCAACACCTCGGCGCCTTATGGGTATGTTCCTCATTCGCATTGGGAGGAAGAGATCAGCGATGGTTCATACAACGGATTACTGAGGTTTCATGAACCTACTCAACCTAAACAGGACGATTACCGAATCAGGGTAAAGTATGTTGTTTCACCTCCTGCGGATCTGGATACTGATGATGATGACCTGCCTTATGGCATGAATGTTGATCTAATAAAATGGGTTGCTGCGGTACATTTATTGCGTGGCAAGGCGAATGATCCGCGTTGGAATGGCATCTTGAATGAGGCGCTGTTGCGAGAGAAACATTTATTGTCTGTTCACAGGGATGCGCAGGAAATGTCAGCGCACAGGCGTGACAATCTTGGAATGTGGAGTAAAGTATGACAATCATTGTTGAGTCAGATCGAACATTAAACATTACTAACAGTCACCATGTATCTTTGAGTGATGGAACAACTACAGTTCCTATAATTCTTGCAAGCACGGATGGGAAGATTGATCCATACCAATACACTGTGGATGCCAAACCCGATGACGCATTACAAATCAGGCAGGGTGAACTCGAGTACGCAGATCTGCACCCGAACTTAACTAGCATTGCGCAGAAGGATTTCTCATTTGGCAGGGGATTTGACGACTTTGACGAACAACGGGCGGGGTACAAGGACTCTCACCTGGCGGACACAACCAGGCGCACCGCGATGTATCCTGCAGGGTTCTATTCTTACGCCAAGAGTGTGCGTAATTGGGCAGGGAATTGGGCAAGGTATGGAACAGGGGGCAGCGAATTAACTTATGTTGAGGTAGAGGGTGATCCTGATGACGGTGCGCCAATAGATATTCCTAAATGGGCAACTCCTTTTGTTCCAAGTGCAACCTTTTCTTGTGCTTGGGCTGAGGTTGTGGCAGGGCAGATAAGGGCAAGGTCAATGTGGGAATTGTCGCCTGGGAATTACGATTTATTATTAAAAATATATAGTGACGTTGCGGGCGCACCTGGAACATTACTTTCGAGTGGAACAACCTCACTGACGGAGGGTATAGCAAACCAATCAGTTGCGTATTATCAAACTGTAAGGGGAGCGATGAGTGCCTACTCCTTACAGGCTGGCACAACCTATTGGTTTGTTGTTGAGTTATGGCAGTATGCGTCTATGCTTATGGCAGGCGGTACTGGATTAGGGTCTAAAGTGTATGACTATACGGCTCCTGCGGGATGGGATAGTTGCGATGAAGATATTATATTTCGAATAACTGATGCGGACAATGACTACAAACCACATTTCCAACTTCTAAAAGGCAGTGTTTACGTTGGGATGAATTATCTTAACGAGACCACCGCACCTGCTGTTTACAAGAATGGCTGGCAGGGAAGAGCGGAGGCTGGATCGACATCAACCACCATAAACGTTAACGGAACACCATTCACTGCAGACGAATACATCGGCGCCATTGCTGTTTGCGTATTAGGAAAGGGCAGTGACAGCGAAAGACCAGTGAGGATGATCGAAGATAATGCGAATAACACGCTGGTATTTACTACTGATCCTTGGGATTTTACACCAGACACCACATCGATCTTTGCAATTGTTGCGACTGAAAAATTCTCTGCGGTCACTGGTCATTCGTGGGCGTCTGGAAACAAAATAACAGACGTTTGCTCTATTCACAACACGATTTATTTTGCGATGGGCGCATCCAAAGAGATAACTGCACTTACTGCATACGACAGTTCTGGCACATGGACATACGAATTTGATGCAATGAATTCTAATTGTAAAGGAGACCTTGTTCTTGCGTACTACGTTGCAGGCAAATCGTTTGTGGGCTGGATGGTAAAGTCTAATAGCAACTTTTATCATGATGAACCGACAGACGGAACATCAGGCGGGGTAAATGATATGTCCGCAACTACATACACGAGCTTTGCGGTGGGTGATATTTCTGCTAAACCAAACAGATTAATTGTGTTTGGCGACACACCGCATGTGTGGGTACTGAAGGAAGATAAGCCTTATGAGATTGTTGGTACAGATTTTTACGAGTTCAGGGTTGGGCAGCTTGCTGCATCGAAGGATTACCGTAATGGCAGGGCAGCGGTTCATCATGACGAGTACCTCTACATGAGCTTTGAAGACGGATTGATGCGCTGGCATAATTCTGGAGAGTTGCGCAACATGGGACCTGAGCGACTAGGACCTGAAGGTTTACCTCCAGATAGGCGTGGTAATTTCACTGCGCTGGTAGGGTGGAAAAACCTGGTTATTGGGGCATACGATGCTGGCAAGACGGGTTACAGTTCGATCCTGGCATGGAACGGATATGGCTGGCACGAATTATTCCGCGCACCATTCAAAGGCAAAAGGATATTAAACCTCTTTGTGCAAACCATTTCTGGCGAATGTGTAGACAGGCTGTGGTTTGGTATGGGCAGCGATGTTCTGTGGATACCGCTGGCTGAATACCCTGACGCACTAACGGATATTGTTTACAACTTCTATCCGTTCGTGTGGTCATCAATAATAGAAACAGCAAACATTTATTACACATTTAAAGAAGAGGAAAAGTTTTATAACAAAGTAAGCATTGTCGATGAATACATTGGAAGAGTTGATGATTGGGAAGTTCCTGATCTTTACGGTTCGGATCTGACTATTGACTATGCATCCGACTTCAATTCGTATTATGCATTGGGGCTTACTACCACTGGAATAACAGAGGCGACCATTGGTGATGCTCTTATATTTAAATATTTAAAGATAAAATTCTCGTGGTTTCACAACAATAACAGAGTTTATATAAAAAAAATAAAGCAGTGGACACTGCAGCTTGCCTTGCTATTGCAGCAAAAATGGAACATTACCCTTCAATTCAAGGTGCGGGATCACGATGTTGATTTGCTCAATCAGGCTGAACCGTATCAAGAAGGGCAGGATTTGATAGATCAATTATTAACGTGGGCTGATGATAAACAACCAGTTGTGTTAAGGCATTACGATCCCACCCTTGATCATTCTGTTGGGTTTATAGATTACCCATCGATAAGAACTACACAATACTTTGACGCAGAGGGGAGGCTGTATAAGATATGCTCTCTGGTGTTCAGACAGATTTAACCGATGAGGAATTGTATGTCACCGATTCCAGAGGAATAACAACCAAAGCTGATTCCAAAGAAGAGGTGTGGATTTCTAATGCACTTCGTGATCTTAAGAAGAAGTTTTATTTTCAATACAATCTGTTCGGTGGTAGAACTAAAGGTGGTTTACTGGTAGATTGGGTTGTTTACCCAGGACCTGTGGCGGTAGAATTCAAGGGTGGTTACTGGCACACAGGGAGGAACTCCGCGTATGATATAATACGGGAGGCTAAAATAAAACAAGTATTCAGGAGGCTTGTAATATATGACAATATGCAAATAACGTCAGAAAAAGCTGCAAGAGATCATATTAGAAAAGACTTTCAGTAAAGGAGAATTATATATTATGGATGTGGTAAGTGAGTTATTACAAAAAATCGCAGTTGATGTTGTTACAATCCTTGCACCAGTCGCGGTGGCTTTTGTTGCTGCGTGGCTGGCGAGGCAAACGCAACTTGTCAAGGCGAAACTTAACGCGGAACAATGGAAACTGATCACCTCGGTTGTTGATGCTGCAGTGGTGGCAGCAGAACAAAGTGGTCTGGCAGGATACATCAAGGATCTTGGATCAGAGAAACGTGACTACGCCTTGAATTATGCGCAGAAATTTCTGGCGCAATACAAGATTACTGTTGACACGCAGGTGCTTTACAAACTAATTGAACAGGCTGTGTATGATAATTTTCAATGGCGAAAGCTGCCTGATGAGGGCGTGGGTGTTGGTGGACTCAGCGAGACACCCCCCAACAAGATAGGCTAATCTGGTGAGAAAGGAATGGGAGGCGGGTAGGCGCCTCCCAAGTCGTTATGGCAGAAGAAGAAAACGGTGAACGGGTCAAAACCGCAGTAAGAAATACAGAGATCATGTTGAAGTTAAATTCTATCGAAAAGGATTTATGTGATCATATTAAGGCGTACCAATCAGATAGTAAAGAAATAAAACTTTCTTTATCGGAACTAAACAACAAGGTAATTAGAACTGAATCCCGATTGGACAATCATGCCGAGAGAATAGGTTCACTGATATCTGATTTAGATAGTATTGAGAAAGAACAACTTCAATCTGCTAATGCAAACCGCAACTGGAATACTGCGAACTCTATTCTTGCAGGTATTGCGAATGCTCTTGCTGTGCTTTTGGGCATAAACAACAGGAGCTTATGAACAATTACACCTATGATCACATCGACAATGTTTTAACCGTAAGATTTCAAATAGACAAAGTAGGATGGAAACAGGAATTTCTTCTTTCATCCGACAGACACCACGATAATAAATTCTGCAACCGTGTTCTCGAGACGCAGCACCTGAAGGCAGCAGCGGACAAAGAGGCGTATATTATAGACGCTGGCGATTTGTTCTGCGCCATGCAGGGGAAGTACGATCCGCGCTCAGACATGACTGATATCCGTCCTGAGGATGTAGGGATTGATTATCTGGATCGTATTCGTAATCACGCATATGAAGATTATCAACCATACTTGCAGAACTGGATGCTAATTGGCAGAGGCAACCACGACCAGAACATTCTCAAGAGACATCACACAGATTTAATAGACGGACTTGTTACCCGTATGCGCACCAATGGATCAAACGTTGTTGCTGGCGGGTACGGTGGGTGGATAAGATTTATGTTCACTTATCGTAAGACTGTTAGCAAATCTGTGTTGCTTAAATATCATCACGGTGGTGGTGGAGGATTTTCGCCAGTAACAAAAGGTACTATACAAACGAACAGGCAGGCGGTTTACCTGCCTGACGCTGACATAGTTCAGAACGGACACAATCACGAGGGATGGGTGATGCCTCTTGCCAGAGAAAGGTTATCAGTAATGTCTGGCAAGATCAGCAGAGATTACATCTGGTTTATAAGGACACCAGGATACAAAGACGAATACTTTGGAAGGAACGTTGGCACAGGGTTTGAGGTAGAGAAAATGATGCACCCTAAACCTAATGGCGCTATCTGGCTGACTTTCGAATACGACGGGGACGGGGTGAGGTATTGGTTTCGGCAGGATTTTGGATAAGAACATAATCCACATCCACCTTACCCTCTACACCAGCGACAGATTTCGGTAACCACTTGTGCTGACCTGCTATTCCTACCTGCCAAAGTCTTATATTATCCTTTAGCCAGCCCACTGGCAGCAGCGGCGCAGCGCCTGCAGTCCACGATGCCACCCAATCTCCATACGCTTTACCGTACGGATGGTTTCCTGTCATCCTTGCCCATTCGCCATAACTCGAATAGATACCAGGCTTGTGCGGATCTGCATTCTCGACCACTGTTATCCACTGTGTAAGGTTAACATTGTACCTTTGTCTGGTCGCAGTGACGTAGTAATGCTCAACGTCAAGGTGGTGATTGACATGAGTACCTTTAAGCTGCTTGAGGTACGGGGATACCGCATTCAGAAAGAACATCGCCTCTTTCGCACCGTCATTTTTATTGGTAAATTTAGGGTAATGATAGAAACCGATGTTGAACTTTACTTTAGGAAACAGCTTGCGGACAGTAAAAAACATATTGAAGTGAGCATCCAAGCGTGGATCAATAACGAATCCATTGGTTGCTTTGATGATCACGGTTTCGTACCCGTCCATCCAAATACGCATTGTGTCTTTGATGATATTGTATTTACTAATATCAATTCCTTTTTTCATTCATCACTCCTTTATCACCTATCGCTTTATCAACGGTTCGTTTAGCCTGTGATATAGAGCGCAGAAACACATCAGCCCATGCGTTTGTAGCATCACTGCCTTTGTTGTTGTCCAGTGTTACATAGGTTTCTACTTTCTCTTTCTCAGTCTGCAACACCGTAATTATTAAAGTTGTAATATGAGTTTTCATTTGGCACACCTCCAATGGGTTCATACAACTTTGGTTCTAGTTCCTTCTCGGAAATCCTTCTGATGTCTGCTTTGTCGGGTATCTCACAGATTACCCACATTCCCACTTGGGTTCTCAATTTACAGATCACAAACTGATCACATGTGTTGCAGTAATTGCCCTCAAATGCCCGAAATCGTGGTCTGTGATTATTACAGAGCATTACACCTTCGTCTGTTATTTTCTCGCCGCATACACCGCAGCATTTCTCACCCAAGTGATCGTTGAATAGCATCAAGCCTTCCGATGTCTGATATTTATTCTGTCGTCTCTGTTTGTTTTCTCTGGCTCGGCATACGTTGCATCCAGTATAAACTTTGCCACGCCTTACAAACTCTATAATAGGTTTTATCTTATCACACCTCGGACATTTTTGGGTCTCGTCAGGTTTAATAGTTGTAGCACTGCGCCTGTAGCAATCCTTACGCCTTCCTTTACTCATAAACCTCCTTCCCATTGTTCAATCGCCATGTGATGGATGGGTATTTGAACTTGGCAAGTTTCCATTTAACATTGAATACTGCGGTGCGCACACCTTTTACATCCTCAACTACAACTTCAGAGAACGAGTAATGGTTAAATAGATTCGTTGCCACATACTGAAAATCAGCGGTGTAGGTGATGGCGCCGATCTTCTGCCCTCGGTACTCAAACGGTTCTAGCAGCACAAACTTTGGGTGAACTTTGAGGTCTTTAATTAATCCTGCCTTCTGCAGTATCACCAAATCCTGATACCTGTGCGCCTCTATTTTTGAATCGAATGTAATCCCATCGATGGTCGTCTTGACCGCGTGGTATTTAGACATCACTGCTGCCCTTGATGTGTTCTCTTATATGATCAAGGTGCGCTGTTTGATTTGGGAATTTCTTTTTACACCACCAGCATTCAGTAGTTGTGTCCAGCCTGCGCTGCTTGCGTTTCCACATCTTGTACTGCGTACTAATTGGGGTTTTTATTGCCGACATTTAACACCTCCATTAGTTCTGGTCTTGCCATTGTTACCTCCAATTTAGTGAGATCATCCATTTCAGGATGTGGATCATGATGTGTTTCCATTTATCATTATCTTTTACATATGCAATGTCAAGCAGGGTATAAACCCGCCTGTCTATGGTACGGATTGGATATAGATTAAGATCTTTATTCAATACCAGATCATATCTTTTCTTGCCTAATCTAATTTCCATTTTTACCCCACCTATTGTGCTTACTAAACCATTCGTAGATATAATTTACAAGGTCTGTTGAATACTTGCCTGCATAATGTATCCTGTTGGTTAAATCAAACCACCCGAACACGCTGTTAGGCGCATGCCCGTAGATTATCAGAACGGTTGTTCGAGGTTGCCTTGCAAGGCGGCTTAATGCAATCAATTGTCCTTTAGGTACAAACTGTGAAGGATGATTAAACACCTTATTGCCCACATGTTTCGCCTCGAGAAACAGGAAATTGTTCTTGGTTTCCAGCCACCCGTCCATGTCTGATATCCGTGCGTCATCATCAACTGGTACTCTGATGGCAGGGTTTAAGAATGTCCAATCCCATGTGAACCGCAGGCGCTGCTCTGGTGTAAGTTCAAGATTAGGCATTGGACAACTCCTCAAATAAGGTTTTCTGGCTGTATGCCAGTGCCAATCTTTCCTCTGCGATTGCGCAGTATTTAGCAGACTGCTCTATGCCTATAAAATCCAGCCCAAGTTTAGCGCATGCCACGCCAGTGCTGCCCGTACCGCAGAAGGGATCGATAACCAGAACGTCTTGCTCGCCAGCCATACGCTGGATTAGCCATGTCATTACGCTGGTTGGTTTGCTGCATGGGTGGTCGTACTTCTCAACAACCCCATGTAAAGGTGAGTAATCAACATAAGTGTCTGGTCTGGCGCCTCTACCTCTGGCAAGAAACGGGTCTTTACCATACGCAAGGATGGGTGTCCAGCATTGGAAACCGTACTTGCTGCGGTTATTACCTGCTGGTCTTACCCATGACAGTACCCAATCTGGTGCGCCCAATGCAAGTTTATTCCATGTAAACATGGTTGTCACGCCAGTGAACAGCGCCATGTTCCGCGCCACCTTATTCCACACGCCAAGTAATCTCACTGCTATAACTTCAAGATTGCCCTCGGTGTCATTATAACCATCGTACTCAACGTTCAACCCGTACGGTGGGTCTGTGATTATGATAGTAGAGTTAGCTTGACTGCTCGCGGTAGTAGGGAATGTTGCGTGAGTCAATGCGTAAAGCTTGTGAAGGTAATCAATCCCATCACCGTGTTCCAATTTGTAGCTAGACATTTGTTAACCTCCTCCTCTTTATTGCTGCCTGATTCCAGATTACGCCTTTCATGTATGAGAAGGTGGGTTTGTTATTCTCTACCGCAGTGCGTACTGCCTCGAGAAATATATCTCGCCCATACTCTTCGATCAATTCAATGAGCAGCAGGGTCTGGTGCTGTGTATCTACAATATTAATGTTCTGCTCGTAAGCAGTGAACTCCTCTTTATAATCCGCTTTAAGGTTATCAAGAGGATCGACCACAACTTCTTCATCATCATCTTTCTTATCCTCTTTATCTACATCTTCATCTTCATCTGTGTGACTTTCCGTCACGGTTTCCGTACGTTTGCGCCACGCAGCAGTGCGTACCGCACCAGGAACTGGCGCCTGTCTCTTATCGTACTTCACGACAAACCAGTACCCATCAACGTCTAATTGAACTATGTTGTTTTTGGGATCAGAAAGTTCATGTAAATCTTGCTCTAATGCGGACTGGTCGGTGCGCAGTGTCCAGCACATATCGTTCAGAGACGGCAGTTTACCAGAGTTCCGCTTGACTCCAGCCAGCAGAAATAACTCCACTGACCTGCGCCACAGGTGGTCCGACATCGTTCCCATTTTGGGATCTTCCAGAATGTCCGTCCATAATTTTATCCATCCGTAACCCATTGACTAACTCCTTTTCTTCGTCGGAATAAAACACATACGCATAAGCATTGTATGCAAAGTCTTCAACTAATCCATCTGGCTCACGACCATGACGCAGTACTGCAGTTTTCAGCGCAGCGTCACGCGGGTGGTCTTTAGTAAATGCATGGTATTTTGGCATTAGAATTCCTTCCCGTTGTAGATTACCAGTGCCAGTGCTGCGCACCCGATAAGAACATAAATGTATCGTTCGGGAATGTACCCGTAGACTGCAGCACTTACGACAATTTTTAATAGGTATAGAATGACCAGTAGTGCTGGAAAAACCCCAAAAACTGCCAGTTTTTTAGCACCTAGTCTATGCTTAATCGCCTTCAACATATAGTTTTTCCTCCAATCAGTTGTGGTGTTACCAGTAATAGTAAACTTCAACTTGACATACGGAGTTGCATTGGTTAATGCGAACGGTAGTATCACTTCGTCTCCCGCAGCAGGCGCCCACGCATTGGATGTACCACCAGGATAGGTGGCAATCGTGTTATAGGTAGAATCATTAGCGGAGGCTTGAACCTCCATCTTGACAGTCATACCTGCA
>Ga0102851_10000562_pt1 | contig 19065 bp, 16 predicted proteins | sample Mud3Dept3metaG_FD_79558 | JGI IMG/M metagenome (GOLD analysis project Ga0102851, IMG submission 79558) | Freshwater wetland microbial communities from Ohio, USA, analyzing the effect of biotic and abiotic controls - Mud 3 Core 4 Depth 3... | ecosystem: Environmental > Aquatic > Freshwater >... | reverse complement strand
CCCGAGCAGGACGTTCCCCCCGGTCAGGCTCATGAAGGCGCTTCCAAATCTCTGGCTGAGCCCTGTGAGATCCAGAGAGGCCACCAGCATGCCCGCAATGGCAGTCGATACGCAGACAATCAGCATTCCTTTCGCGCCGCTCTCGAATGCGGAAAGAATCGTGGGAATATTCATACGCGTGTGCTGACGACACTGACTGATGACCAATGCCGATATAATTCCCAGTGCACCGGCCAAACGGGGTGTGTAACCTGCAAATAGAAAGTAAAGAAGGATGAAGATCGGCAGGATCATGTGGCCATACTGGCTGAGCACCTGCATCGCTGTTGATTCCGGCAACAGGCCACGCAGGCGCAGGCGCCGTGCTTCGAGGTCTACCGTGCAGAACAGGCTGAAGAAGTAAAGAATCGCGGGGAATGCAGCGTAGAAACAGATCGTGCCATAGGGGATGCCCGTAAATGCAGACATCACAAATGCCGCAGCCCCAAGGACAGGTGGCATGATCTGACCCCCACACGATGCCATCGCCTCCACTGCTCCGGCAAAATTAGGATGATATCCTGCTTTCCTCATCATGGGGATTGTCATGGTCCCAACGGTAGCCACGTTGGCCGTAGCGCTTCCCGAGATCATCCCCATGAGGGCACTCGCAACGACTGCGACTTTTGCCGGCCCACCCACATAGCGGCCCGCAAGATTCATCGCAATGTTGCTGATAAGCGCAGACCCACCGCTCTTCATGAGGATGGCCCCAAAAAAAACGAAAAGGGCAATGTCGGTGGCAGAGGCCCCAAGAGGTATACCGAATATGCCTCCGTATGTAAGGTAGTTGAACTCCACTACCGCCTGCCAACCAACGGGAATGGCATGGAGCATGCCGGGGAGGTAAGGCGCGGCCAGGGGATAGAGCAGGAACCCTATGGCAACATACACTAGGGCGGGGTTCACCACCCGTCTACCAGCCTCCAACACCACGATGATGATGAGAATACCCAGAATGTCCTCGTACCACTCGGTTGGTGTCACAAGCGCGAAGCGCCCTAAGGTGATCCAGTCGTAGCGGATAAACACGTAGGCGAGGACGAGAACTGCGGCAGACATCAACAGGAGATCGACTTTCCCAGGAATGCGTGTCCTCCCGGACGTACGGCTTCCGTGGACCAGAAAAACGAGGATGAGGCACAGTCCGAGGTGAATGCTCCGCTGCATGAGCGGATCAAGTGCTCCGAAGAGGGCGGTATGGATATGGAAGACGGCGAGGACTGCGCTTATAACGGCCGCGATGCGCTGGTAAGCCGGCCGATCACTCCAGAACTCTCTCCAGGTCATGGGCCCCCTGTTGCACCAATTCATCCAGTGAGGACGTGCGGGACTGGGCGCTAATAGGCAACCTTTTTACGATGGCTCAACTATGACACACACCGTTTGACGTGTCAAACAAGTTAAGAAATTACCGATATCGTAGACAATATCTGGTACTAACAGTGTTTGTTCAAGATCTGGGCCCTCAATTGGGTGCCCGGTTTAATAGCGTTGTCTCCACTGATGACCGCATCCAGTTTACTCGACAGCCGACAGGGTCAGCCTCCGGCCTTCATAGATTAACCCCAAGTCTATTTTTTCTGTATGCCATGACGTGGAAGAACAAAAGACAGAGCAGGAATGGGTAGCCTATGATATCGGAAACCCAATGGGGATACATGAGGATAAGTCCTGCTGCAAGAAAGGACGTCCGCATTCGCCAGCTCAGTTCATGCAAGAGATACCCCTGAAAGGCTGTTGCCATGGTGCAGATTGCCACAAAGGACGTGAAGACCCGGAGCAAAATTGAGCCGAGTGGGCCGATGAGAATCACTTCGGGGCTGTAGACAAAGAGATAGGGCACGAGCCAGCCCGGCAGGGAGTATAGAAAGGCTAAGTTCGTCACCTTGATGGGATCGGCCTTGGCTATTCCAGCCGCAGTAAAAGAAGTGGGAGCAACCGGCGGGCTGATGTTTCCCAGTGTTCCGAAGAAGAAGACGAAAAGGTGAGCTGCCATCGGGTGGACGCCCGTCTTAACGATGGCAGGGGCTGCCAGCACTGCAAGAATAAGGTAGCATGTAACGGGCGGCAAGGGCAGTCCAAGGACGAGGGAGGCCAGCATGGTCAAAAAGAGAAGCAGAAAGAGATTGCCCCCGGCAATAGTGATGAGGATATCGGAAAAGCGTTCACCCAAAGCGGCCATACCTACCGTACCGGTAATGACGCCTGCCGAGGCACAGCATATGGCCACAAGGAGGGTCCCTTTTGCTCCCATCTCAAGGGCGGAGAGAACTTTCTTGAAGTCCATCCGTGTGTTTTTTCGAATCTGGCTTACTAAGAAACAGGAGACAGTTCCCCAAAAGGCCGCCCTGGAAGCAGTGCTGGCGATCACGACAAGGAAGTAGACGAGGACAAGGATGGGTATCATCATGTGGCCCCGTTCCTTGAAGACCTGGCCGATGCGGGGGAGTTCTCTCTTCGGGATCCTCTTGAGCCCCAGTTTTACTGCCTGGAGTTCTACAACCATGTACAGGGTTGCATACCAGAGCAGGGCGGGTATAATGGCTGCCTTGCACACATCGAGGTAGGTCCCGCCGATCATCTCCGGGATGATGAAGGCAGCGGCGCCCATGACGGGTGGCATGATCATGGCCCCCGTGGCCCCCACCGCTTCTATGACGGCAGCTACCTCTGCCTTGTATCCCACCTTTTTCATGAGAGGGATTGTAAAAGTTCCCACCGCCGCCACATTAGCCACCTGGCTTCCCGTGATCATTCCAAAAAGCGTATCTGCCAGGACGCTTGCCTTTGCCGGTCCGCCCCTGAATTTTCCGAAGAGAGACATACCCAGGTCGATAAACAACTGTCCTGCTCCGGAAACCGTCAGAAATGCACCAAAAACGATAAACACGGCAATCACGGTAGACGATACGGCGAGTGCGGGGCCGAGAATTCCGTCGGTACTGAAAAAGAGAAAGTTGATAATCTGCTCAAAGGAAAAGCCTGTGTGGGACATGGCTGTGGGCAGGTAGGTGCCGAAGGCGAGATAGAGGAACCCCACAGCACAGATGATCACCACAGACCAGCCGAGAACGCGCCTTGTGGCTTCCAGTATGAGCAGGATGGCGACAATGCCGCAGATAGAATCGGGTATATTGGGTTCCCCCATGCGAAAGCTAAGGTTTTCGTACTCGGCAAAGACATAGACACCGATGGCAAAGGAGAGGCCCACGAAGACGAAATCGATGACCGACATCCGCCTTTCTTCATCGGACACCCGTTCCTCCCGGGATTCGTCAGTCTTCGACTTGAATGGATAGAGCAGGTAGATGAGGGCCAGGGCAAAGGCAAGATGGACGGTCCGTTGCTGCACTCCCGGGAGCATCCTGCCTCCCGAGGTCCAGAGATGAAAAACTGCCATGGCCACTGCGATAAGGAAAACGAGGATCCGTCGTATGGTACTGCTTGGCAGCCACTTCTTATGTTTTAGTCCGACAGCCTCGTCTGGTGCCACATAACCCCCTGTCCCGTCAGTCTATCCTTGGGGCTCGCGTCGCCCCCTCCAGTGGCACAGCCACATGGAGCCTCCCGCACCCGCAAGCGGGTACCCGGCTCGCAGTGCTCGCTAGATAGATTCCAACACCCGTGGCAAAAACGCCTCCGGTACCCGGCGGCGACGAGCCAGCATGAGTACCCCGGGATTGCCCGCGGGAATCTATTTTATCGCCCCAATCTCTTTCAGGTACTTCTCCGCACCGGGATGGAAGGGTAGGGGCACACCCTTTGCCGCATCTTCTTTTGTCAGGTCCCTGGCAGATTTATGGATGGCGTAATAATCTTCCTTGTGGTCGAAGAGGTTCTTCAGCATCTTGTAGACAAAGTCATTGGGCACGCCTGCCAGGGTCCAGAGAACGGTGGTAAATCCATAGATGGTCGTATCGTTTTCAAGACCCTTATAGGATTTTGCCTTTACTACGCCTCTGTAGTAGTAAGGATGCTCCTTGATGGCCTTCTTCATCGCTTCTTCGTCCACAGGCACTATGCGGACATTGTGCTGAAGCGTGAGTTCCGTATAGATTGCTATGGGGTAACCGCCGCCGATAAAACCGCCATCGAGGCTACCATTTTGAATGCCCTCCACACTCTCCCTGTAATTATAGTAGAAAGGCTTGAAATCTTTCTTGCCCACGCCATGATATTCCAGAAATGTGAACGCGCTGTTGGCGACGGTGCTTCCCGGACCCCCGATGCCGATTTTTTTCCCTTTTACGTCGGCAAAGGATTTGATGGGAGAGTTGGCAGGCACCACCAGATACTGGTCTGATGCATTGATAAAGACAACAGCCCTGAGATTGGAAAAGGCCTTCTTGCTGTACTCGTCCTCGCCCTTGTATGCCCTCCAGGCGTCTGGCGAACCGAAGATGGCAAAGGCCGGTTTATTTGTGGCATCCCTCTGCATCATACGCTTGACCATATCCAAAGTGCCGCTTGTTGCTTCATGGACAAGGCGGGCGTCGGGGATATACTTATTGGTGACGGCCACGATCCCGGTACCGAGTGTATAGGCCGTACCCCCCACCGGGGGGCTGTAGACCGGCACGAGTTCCGATGCTGCATGGAGAGGCGTCCCGAGAAAAACACCCGTCAGTGTGAGGGCTGCCAGCCAAAAAACGCAAAAAACGGTTGTGCTCAGCTTTTTCATCCTTGACCTCCTTAGCGACAAGAATTTTTTTGAAGCTCAGGACTGATAGTTTAGCTCCCACGTTTGCCATTCTGAAGACGCGAATATCATAGCAAATTGCAGACGAGACCCGCAACGAAAAAGAAGGTGGTGTCTGGGGCCGAGGAGGCAAATGCCGCCAGGAGTAATGTATGGCAGTAGAATAGTATCGACACTCTGTCAGGGGAATAATCTGGGAGTCTGGAAAGGATGTACTGTGCGGTATAGCTCGCTGGTGACGCTCAAAGAAATCTTTTAACATCCCTGATGTCATCGGCAATGTAATGAGCACCTGCTTTCTGGAAGTCTGCGTGCTGGGTGCGTCCGGTGAGTACACCGATTGTCTGCGTTCCAATGGCCAGCCCTGCAGCTATGTCCGTCGGGTGGTCTCCCACAAGGACCGTCTCGTCCGGCGTCGCGTTCAGCGCCGCGAGCACGGCAGCAACATGCTCCGGGTGCGGCTTGACCCGCGCAACGTCGTCGCGGGTTACAACCGAGTCCACGTATTCATCCATATCAGGAAAGACGTTCTTCAGGGCGCCGATACAGTTCCTCGTGATGATCGCGATCTTGAACCCTCTATCTTTAAGGTCCTTGAGTACCTCCCGCGCATACGGGTAGAGTTCCTTGCCCCGGCTGGCTTCCGTCTCGAGCTCAGCCATCCTTTCAAACGCCATGCGCCTGAACTCTCCTCCGGCCTCCCCGAGGAACCGCTCCAGTTCATAGATCATTTCAACCGTGTACAGGTGCGCCAGGTCTTTGATTACGTCTTCCACCGCGTACTTTCCCGCCAGGGACTCCACCTCAGACCTGAGGCTCGAAAAATCGATCGTGAGCGGCGTGAGGGTGCCGTCAAAATCGAAGATCAGTGCGGTAACATTTCGCGTCATTCTATGTCATTCTGTAGCGGTCGACGAGGAAAGAGATTCAAGGAGTGCGGGCAGCTCACTTACGTCCGCGATGATGTGGCTCGTGCCCACGCTCTCAAGCTCGGCAAGCGTGGCTTTGCCACAGAGCACCCCGACCGTCTTCATATTGAACAGCTGGCCGGTGCGCACGTCCGTTGTCTGGTCTCCCACATAGATTGATTCGCCGGCCGTGACGTCGAGCATTTCGAGCATCTTCTCCATGTGCCCGGGGTGCGGCTTCACGAATTTTACCCATTCACGTGTTGCCATGGCATCGACATACTCCCTTGCGTCAGGGAAGACGACATTGAGCGCATCCACACACGACCTTGTGAGGATACCGAGCCTGAACCCTTTTTTTCTGAGTGTTGCAAGTGCTTCCCTTGTGTAGGGAAAGACGCCCTTACCCGCAGGGAATGAAAGCTCTGCCTCGCTGAGCTTGCCCAGTGCTTCTTTGCGGAAGGCCACCGGGTCGTTGCAGACTGCCTCTATCGCATATATGGTCTCACTGATGAGCCCCTCGTTTATGCTGCACACGACCGCCTCGTTCGCATACTTGAGAGCGACCTTCTTGATCTCGTCTATGGTGCCGGGGATGTCGAGCGTCATCTCTGTCAGCGTCCCGTCGAAATCGAATATGACCGCGCGAATCGATCCGTCTCGTCTATCTTCTTTCATTACTCACCGTTTCTTCGTTGTTCGTGTAACGTGTAATGTGTCACGTGTTAAGTTAATGGCGGCTTCTGTTCACTGTTCTATCTGGTCTCTCCGGACCCTGAACCCCGGCCCCTGGACCCTGGCGTTCAATGTACCGCATGCGTGTCGTGTCAAAGAGCCCACGCGTGGTCAGGCGCAGGCTGGGTATCACGGGAAGGGACAAGAAAGACATCTGAAAGAATGGATTTGTCAGCCTGACACCCATGCTCCTGAGTATTTTTCGCATCCGCTTCTCCTTCCGCAGGAACTCCTTTGCAGCAAGGCCAGAAATAATACCATAAAAGGGCATGGGAATCCGCTCCAGGAGCTCACCGCTCCGGGCCAGCGCCATGCCACCATTAACTTCCCGCAACGCGTTCAGAACGAGGAGAATGTCCATGATGTTGTCACCAACGATGACAAGGTTGTGACTGTCGTGCGCGTATGTTGTACCGATGGCACCGCCCCGCAAGGAGAAGCCCTGAACGAAACCGAAGCCGTATGCTTTCCGACCCCTGTACCTGTCGAACACGTATGCGTAGATAGAGTCGTGCTCTGTGTCAGCCTGGAGATACCCATCGTCGTCGATGCGCGCCTCCAGTCTTCGATGGTCAGTGATGATGGTGCCTTCACGCACGCCGATGGCGGTGATGGTATGACCATATACATGGCCTGGTGCCTTCTGCCGTAAGTCGTCGATGGAGAACTGCGCGATCTTCATGCGTGATTCGGGAGCTGGCTTCAAAGCTCGGGGAGCAGTCGTGCGCTTTCCCGGACGATAGACAACGCGTCCATCATTTATGGTCATGCGGACGCGCATTTTTTTTGGACCCTCTGGACCCCCAGGATCCTCGAAGACCACGATGTCCGCCTTTTTACCTCGCGCAAGGAGACCCCTGTCTTTGAGGTTGAAATACCGGGCGGGGTTCACTGTGACGAGCCTGACGGTGTCCACCAGCGGAACACCCCGCTTGACGAGAAGACGAATCATCCTATCAAGGTGGCCTTTCTCAAAAAGGTCCTGCGCAGAGAGGTCATCCGTACACAGAGAGAGCCGGCTGAGATAGCGGGGTTTGATCAGCGGCAGTAATCGTTCGAGGTCCTTTGAGACAGAGCCGTGACGCAAAAAGAGGTGCATACCGTTCGACAGTTTTTCAAGCCCCTCTTCAGGGCTCGTAGTCTCGTGGTCCGAACCGATGCCCGCGGCACGGTATGCGCGGAGCATGTCTCCCGACACCATCGGCGCATGACCATCAACCGGCCGCCTCGCAAACAGCGCGATCTTTTCGAGCATGGACTTGTTCCGGCGTACCACACCCGGCACATCCATGACCTCACCTAACCCAATGACGCGTTGGTCGTTTCGCAATTTCTTGAGTTCTTGCAGGCCAATTTTCCCGAAGCCCTGCTCGAACGCACAGGAAGGCACGCAGGAAGGCGCCATGACAAGGACGTCAACCGGAACGCTTTCCAGCAGATCGAGATACCAGAACATGGCGGCAATGCCGCCCGCGTTGGCGATCTCGTGGAGGTCCGTGATGATTGTGGTTGTCCCGTGGGCCGCAAAGGCAGGAGCGTATGCATCGGGCAGGAGGTGGAGCCCCTCCACGTGCAGGTGGCTGTCAATGAACCCGGGCGACACGTAGAGGCCAGACACATCGATTACCTCTTCTGCCGGCACTGAACAAAACGAAAGGACCTTCCCATCCTTGATGGCAAGGCCCTTCTGTTCTATTCGTCGCTTGAGAGGATCGATGACGAAGCCGTTCTTGAGAAGAAGGTCAGCTTCTTTTATATGAGGTTGAGCCTCCGTGCATCTATGACGTTGGGTAAAGAGCGCATCTCGTTCAGTATGTCGTCACCGATCTGTTCATCCACGGCGAGAAGCGCCACGGCCAGCTGGCCCGCCGCCTCGCGGCCGAAATACATGCCGCCGATGTTGACCCCTTTGTTGGCTAACGCACTGCCGACAGCGCCGATGATGCCCGGTTTGTCATTCGTCTGCAGAAAGAGCATGGCCTCCGACAGGTCCGCATCCACAGGGATCCGGTTCACGCGCACGAGTCGTGGCTGCTTCTTCCCGAGCAGCGTGCCGTAAGCGACACTCTGGTTCTTGCCCCCGATCAGCTTGATACCGAGCAGCGTCGCATAATCTTCGTGTTCCTCTTCCTTGATCTCTTTTACCTTCATGCCTCTCGTTCGCGCCACGATGGGTGCATTCACGTAGTTGATGCCTTCAACGTGAGCCGAGAGAATGGCTTTCAGGATCCCCTGGGTCAGTATCTTTGTCTCCACCTCGGATATCGCCCCTAAATACTCTATCTCCACCTCTTCTACGGGAAAGTCACTGATAAGAGAGACGAACTTGCCCAGACGCTCGGAGAGGCCGAGGTATGGAGAGAGTTGCCGCAACACCTCTATCGAAACCGGAGGAGCGTTGACACTATTTTTTATCACCCCGTTCAGGGCATAGTCGACGATCTGGTTGGCGATGTCTACCGCCACCTTTCCTTGCGCCTCTTGGGTGGACGCGCCGAGGTGGGGCGTGCAGACTGTCTTGTCGCAAATCACGAGCGGGTGGTTCGCCGGGGGCGGCTCCTGTTCGAACACATCAAGCCCTGCTGCTGCCACGTGGCCGCTCTCTATCGCTTCGAGCAGGTCCTGCTCGTTAACGATTCCGCCCCTGGCCACATTCAGGATGATCACGCCTTTTTTCGTCTTGGCGAGGGCTTTCTTGTCGATGAGATTCTTCGTTTCTTTCAGCATGGGCACGTGCACCGTAATGAAGTCGCTGCGCGCCAGCAGTGTATCGAGACTGACGAGTTCTATGCCGCGCGATGCGGCCACTTCTTTCGGCACAAAAAGATCATACGCAATCACGTTCATGCCCAGCGCAATCGCCTTTTCTGCGACGATCAAACCTATGTTGCCGATGCCGATGACACCAAGGGTCTTGTCGTACACTTCGACCCCCATCAGTATTTTTTTCTCCCACTTGCCCTGTTTCATGGTGGAATCGGCGAGCGTCAACTTCCGCGCGGTTGCAAAGAGTAGCGCAATCGTGTGTTCTGCCGCGGCGAGTGCATTACCCTGCGGGGTGTTCATCACCACGATGCCTTTCTCAGTGGCAGCCTCGACGTCCACGTTGTCCACGCCGATGCCGGCCCTCCCGATCACCTTCAACCGGTCGGCCTTCTGGATGATATCGCGCGTCACCTTTGTCGCGCTCCTCACGATAAGCGCGTCATACTCGCCGATGATCTTTTGCAACTCCTCTTTCTTCAAATCAGTCTTGACGTCCACGGACAGGTTGTGCGCCTTCAGGATGTCCACGGCGTCGTTCGACATGGAGTCCGCAATCAGAATTTTCATCTACTTCCCTCCCTTATCAAATCCTTTCATCTCCGTGCAGGTCCACTCCGGGCCATTCCGGTCCGCAAGGTCCATTCAGTCCATAGTATTATTTTTCCGCGAGGCACGCGACTGCTCTTGCCACGCCCTTGCCCATTTCAAACTTGTAGCCCAGATCGCGCAGGGTGAACTCGAGCGCAGCGATCGCGGTGATCACATCGTATTCGTCTGCGTACCCGAGCGTGGCGATACGGAACGCCTTGCCCTTCAGCTGGTCCTGGCCTCCCGCGCCCGTGACCCCGTATTTCTTCCAGAGCGTCTTGTAGATGGCCTGACCGTCAATACCTTCGGGCGCATAGATCGCTGTTACTGCGGGGCTCGGTGTCTTGGCAAAGATCTTGAGACCCAGCGCCTTTGCACCTTCGCGTGTCGCGTAGGCCAGTTTTTCAATGCGCTTGTACACGTTTTCGAGCCCTTCTGCCTTTATGATGCGCAAAGACTCTCTTAACCCGCTGATGAGTGAGATGGCAGGGGTGAAGTTCGTCTGGTTCTTCTCCAGGTTTGCGAGTTCTTTTGCCCAGTTGAAGTAGAAGCGGGGGCACTTCGCCGTCTTGTTGAAGCCCCATGCCTTGTCGCTCACGCCTGCCATGGCGAGCCCCGGAGGAAGCATCAGGGCCTTCTGTGAGCCGGAGACGAGTATGTCGATCTTCCACTCATCCATAGGAAGCGGGAAGACGCCTACGCCCGTGATGCCGTCGACCACCATCAAAATGTCCGGATAATTCTTGACGATGTCCGCCACCTGCTTCACCGGAAACATCACGCCGGTAGATGTCTCTGTGGCCTGCATGTACACGCCCTTCACGCCGGGATTCGCCTTAATGGTTTTCTCGACGAGACCCGGGTCGAGATCATCTCCCCAGGGAAGTTCGATGTTGATTGCTTCGACACCGTATGCCTTACAGATGTTGCCCCAGCGCTCGCCGAACTTGCCGCTCCGGACGCAGATGGCCTTGTCGCCCGGGGAGAGCATGTTTGTTATTGCACCTTCCATAGCCCCGGTGCCTGACGACGCGAATATCAGGACTTCGTTCTTGGTGCCAAACAGGTATTTCAGGTTTTCCCTGACCTCTGCCACCACTTCCTCGAACAGGGGGTTGCGGTGATGGAGGATCGGTTCCGCCATTTTTAGTAATACTTCCGGGGGAATAGTCGTGGGCCCCGGTGCGAGCAGGTATCTCTTCATCTCTGCCTCCTTAGCTACACCTTTTTGTGAGTCATTCTAAAGGATTGCAGGCGTGAGGTCAAGGGTTTTGGTGCGCATATAGAAAACCCGAAAGGCGTGTGTTATATTTAGGCCTATGAACAGGGTCTACTTCGACCATGCAGCCACGACCCCGGTTGATAAACGAGTACTCGAAGCCATGCTCCCTTATTTCTCCGAGTCTTTCGGCAACCCTTCGTCTGTACTCATCGAGGAAGGTGGCCCGGCACGTCAGGCAGTCGACGAGGCGAGGAAGAAAGTAGCGGAACTTGTGGGAGCGGAGCCGGATGAGATCATCTTCACCTCGTCTGCCACGGAGTCGAACAACCTCGCCATCAAGGGCCTCGCGCTGGCAAACAAACAGAGGGGAACCCGGATACTCTTCTCGGAGATTGAGCATTACTCGATCATGCACCAGGCAGATTTCCTGAGGTCGATCGGGTTCGACGTTGACTTTGTGAAGGTGGATGAGTTTGGCTTGCTCAACATGGCGGACCTGAAGAAAAAAGTAACCAAAGGCACGATCCTTGTCTCTGTCATGCACGCAAACATGGAGATCGGCACGGTCCAGCCCGTAAAGGAGATTGCCCGTTTTCTCAAGGAACAGAATGTGCTCTTTCATTCGGACGGGGCAGGCACCTGCGGCCAGGTTCCTGTTGACGTCAAAGACCTGGGCGTTGATGCGATGACCATTTCAGGTCATCAGTATCACGGCCCCAAGGGCGCTGCCGCACTCTTCCTTCGTAAAGGCGTGCCCGCAAGACCGATCATTCACGGTGGTTTCCAGGAGATGGGACTTCGCGCCGGCACGGAGAATGTAGCTGCCATCGTCGGCCTTGGGGAAGCCAGTGCGCTTGCCACAGCGGAGATGACAGAGAAGGTGCCGCGCATCCGGAGGCTGGGTCAAAAACTGATGGCGGGCATCGGAACAATCACCTACCTTCATTTCACGGGTCATCCTGCGGAGCGGCTGCCCGGTCACGTCAGTTTCTGGATAGAGTTTGTCGAAGGAGAATCGCTTCTTTTGTGGCTCAACTTGAACGGGGTGGCAGCATCTACCGGCAGCGCCTGCGCCTCGAACGTGCTGGCTGCAGACGAGACAGGGCTCAAGGCATCACACGTGCTCACTGCCGTGGGTGTTCCACCGGAGATCTGCCACGGCTCGATTACGTTCAGTCTCGGCAGGGACAACACAGAAGAAGAGGTAGATTACGTCTTGTCCGTTCTGCCGACAATTGTAGATCGTCTGAGGGAGATGTCACCCCTCTATGAACAAGCGAAAAAGGGAGGTATATAATGGCTCAGGGTCCGTATAGCGACAAAGTAATGGATCATTTCATGCACCCGCGGAACATGGGTGAGATAGAGGACGCGAGCGGCGTGGGTGAGGTTGGCAACCCGGCGTGCGGCGACGTGATGCGGCTCTACCTCAAGATAGAAGACGGCAAGATCGTCGATGCTAAGTTCAAGACATTCGGCTGCGGTGCGGCCATCGCATCGAGCAGCATGACAACCGAGATGATCAAGGGCAAGTCGATCGACGAGGCCCTGAAGCTCTCCAACGAAGCGGTCTCAGAGGCGCTGGGCGGTCTTCCTCCTGCAAAGCAGCACTGCTCGGTGCTGGCGGAGGATGCGCTCCGTGCAGCGCTGGAGGATTACAAGAAGAAGCACGGCTAGTACCAGTTTGCCTTCATTCATATAGCTTCCGGGTACCCGCCTGCGGGTGTGCGTCGGCACGACTCCGACGTACCAAATGTACGCCTACGTCGCTCTCCTCCTGGTCGCCTCGCTCTATTTTTGAATGCAAACTGGTATATTCTCGTGGACAAATTAGCAGAAGGACTGGTTGGGCGCACAGGGAAAATACCTGTGTGACGATCAGATTTCTTTGATAAATTCCCCGGGAAAATGAGATGTGCAGGCCATCACGTGGGTGATGGCGTTGCGGTCGTACTCGTCTCCCGACCTGTACCCGTCGAAGAAGGTATTCAGTTTGTCAATACGCTCAGGCCAGGCATCGACTGCCTGTAGGCCCATGGAGACCCCGTAATTCGTGAACGCGAACTTTATGTGGCGCAGTGAGGGTTCGCGACAAAAATAGCCTGGCTCATGCACCCACATCTGGTCGAGGGTATCGAGGCAGCGCTTCTGCTGGAGGCCAGCCCAGGGCTCGTCTGCGCGGAGATGCGTGAACCAGAGCATCATGCCAAGTCCCAGGTCCTGCGTGATCGCCAGGTCCCTATTGGATCGCTCAACGAGTGACTTCATATCGCTAATTTCACGAGCGAGCTCGCGAGGGTCGATCTCACTGTACACGACATATCCATGGAAATGATCGAGTCCGCCGAGCCCGTACCCGGGATAGGGCCCGCTCAGGTCCTCGAGCATCTTCCATATGACACCGACGCCGGGCAACACAAACGCAGGGTGTATCTGCCGGACAAGCTCGACTGCTTTCCTGTGGTACTCTTCCTTGATGGTGCCCAGCCGAAGGAGGGCATACATCCACATGGCCAGGTAGTGGAAGTACTGGCCGTCACGGTCCGGCTCCTCGCCGATCCGGATGCCCCGCGGACGGCCGAGCACCCGCTCCACTTCGGCAACCACCCATTCCGCTTCCTGCACGTACTGCTCATCATCCAGTTCCCGGTAAAGCGAGACAAGGAGCACCACACCGAAGGCGTCTGTCCAGAGATAGCGAAGACCATTCGGCCAGATGCGCTCCTTGCGCATCCAGTGGAGTCTCTCCAGCACCGTATCGATTTCCTTCAGCATCGGTGCCTCCATTATAGCACGGGCAACAAATGGTATTGGTTGCTTGGTCGCCCAAGTAGGCGGGCCGGGCCGGAAAGAGCGAATCATCTGGACGGGTCGGCGCAGGCTGTGCTATATATCCCGCGATGGAAGCGGATTGTATTTTCTGCCAGATCATCAGGGGCGAGCGGCCCGCCGAGTTCATCTACACTGATGATTCGCTCGTTGTGTTCAAGGACGCGCATCCCCATGCGCCTGTCCACCTGCTCATCGTGCCGAGAAAACATATCCGCAGCATCAACGACCTGACCAGTGAGGACGCTCCGATTATCTCCGAGATGATTTATCGGGCAAAGGAAGTGGCGAAACAAGTTTCAGTAGCGGCTTCTGGATACAAGCTTGTCTTCAACGTGGAGCGCGGTGCGGGGCAGGTCATATTCCACCTGCACCTGCACCTCGTAGGTGGCTTTGCGCCTAGACCGACCTGATCTCCTGCCGCATAAAGACCGCATACGAGACAGCGAAGCAGATGGCCGTGATGGCGATGAGAGAGATGATGTAGGGTACAACCACCAGGATGCTCTGGCTAAGGGGTAGCGGCCCTGAGAAGCGTTCCTGGGAGATCTTCTCCATGGGCCCGACGAGAACGATTGATGTCGTCTTCCTCGTGGGGTCGATCACCGTAGCCGTACCGTCGGAGTAGAGCACCATCGGTGAAATCAGGGAAATGGCCCGTTGTACCTTGATATGTTGCACCCTGGCCTCGATGTCAGACTCCTTCACATCCGGCACCACGGCATTCGCTATGACGTTGGCCCCGATCGAGACAACGAATGAGAAGAAGATCCAGAGCGCAATTGAAGCAAGGGCTGACGTGGCGATGCTCCTGAACAGGATGGAGAAGAGGATGGAAATGCCGAGCCAGAAGGAGACATAGACGATACTCACAATAAGGTATAAAAAGATGCGCCAGAGCTCCTCCATACCGGGGATCACGCCCACGATAATTAACCCCATGCCTGTTATGAGGAGCACGATCGAGACCATCATGACGCTAATCGTGACCACGCCTGCCAGGAATTTGCCGTTGATCACAGAGTCACGGTAGATGGGCTGAGAGACGAGCTTCGCAAGCGTGCCCTCGTTCCGCTCCCTGTTGATTGCGTCGAATCCCAGTACCAGGCCTATCAGAGGGCCGAAAAAGGCGACGAACTGAACGAGGGAGAAGACAACGCCCTGCGCCGTAAATAGCATCAGGAAGATAAACTTCGGTTTTGCCACGCCTTCCAACCCCTGCCTGATGTTGACGCCGACCATATACGCGATGATCAGGCTGACCATCGTGATCAACGAAAAGAGAATGATAAACCGGTAACTGGAGAAGTGATCCGCCAGTTCTTTTCTGAATATTGCTTTCAAGCCGTGCACGGCTACGCCTCCTGGAAATACTTCATGTATAGCTCTTCCAACGTGTACTCTTCAGAGCCCAGGCCCAGCTTTTCCTGCGCGAGCCAGTCCATAGGTCCCTGGGCGACCATCTTTCCCTTGATCATGATGCCCACGCGTTTGCAGAGTTTCTCCACCATGTTAAGGAAGTGGGAGCAGAGTACGATGGTCATCTTCTTCTCTTGCGTCAGGCTCTCGATGAGCTCGATCATGCGGTTTGTCGCGTCCGGGTCGAGGCCCAGCGTTGGCTCGTCAAGGAATGCGACCTTTGGGTCTTTGACAAGAAGCTCGGCTATCCCCAGTCTCTGCCTCATGCCGCGCGAGTATGCGCTCAGTTTCTTTTTAGCCTCGTCGGCAAGCCCGACCGTTTTGAGCGCCTCTTCGATACGCGCGTCGGCCACATCTCTGGGAAGGCTGTTCAACTCAGCCATGTACCTGAGCGTCTGCACCGCGTCCATATCCCCATAGAAGCCCATGTTCTCCGGCATGTAACCGATCACGCCCTTTACCTTGATCGAATCGCGCGCGGGATCAATGCCGAGCACCCGCACCTTTCCACTCGTAGGCTCCGTGAGCCCGAGCAGCATGAGAAGCGTGGTGGTCTTTCCCGCACCGTTCGGCCCGAGAAAGCCGAACACCTCCCCGGACATGACGCTGAAGGAGACGTGATCTACCGCAGCCTGAGGCCCGTATACCTTGGTGAGGTTCTCAGTTTCAATAACTACCTGATCTTTCATGTCCTCCATGTTACCGCCTGCCCAACCACCGGAATAGTCCCGTCAGGCCTATGATCACGAGCACGATGATGCCGATGCCGATCGCGCCCCATGCCGTTCCCGCCTTGACCGAGACCCGGAATTCAAGGTTCTTGTTTGCCTTTTCACCATTGATCCCGACTGCGACAGAGTAGTCACCGACAAGCGCCTCCTTATAAGAGGTGACGGTTACCTCGACCTGCTTCACTTCGTTCGGCGGCAGGTCGGTCAACTTTTCCGGCTTGAACTCCACCCTCCAGTTCTCCGGCTTGAACGAGAGGAACTTGATCTCAGGCTGTGGTGCGGAGCCCGTGTTTTTCACGAATATAGAAAACGTGGTGGGTTCGCCCTGTTTCGTTTCGACGGAGAGCAGACCTGTGGGTGTTCCCGCGTCAATAGCGTAGGTCCCGGTGAGCACAACCATTAATTTGGCCTCAGCCTTTGCATCACCAGAACTGACCCGCATGGTGATCGGGAATTCTCCCGCCTTCGCGTTCAATGCAGGTTTTACCTCGATAGCCACTGTCTGGCTCTGGTTGGCTTTAAGGCGTAGGCTTGATATGAATTTGGCTTCATACGAAGGCTTGAAGTTAATCTCCCAGCCTTCAGGTGACTGCGCAGCGAGGTCAAAGACCGCTTCCCGGTCGAGCTTGCTCTCTACTTCCACGGAGAATTCAAACCTCGCATCCGATGGTCCGCGCAGCACAGGATAGGACGTGGTGAGCCTGACGCCGCGCACATCGCCCGCGCCTTTTTCACGCTCCCGCACCTTGACGAGGACTGTCTCGCTCATCTTGATCTTGCCGTCTTTTGTCTGCGCATTGATGACGAATGGGTAGTCGCCCGGCTTCACGTTCTTGTCGGGTTCCGCCTCGAATGTCACGGTCTTGTCTTCACCCCAGGGGATGGTCACGCCCGCTACGGTGAACACGTCTGACTTGAGGCGCGCCCTCCAGCCGGCAGGCTTGCTTGCCAGGGTAACGTCCACGTTTTCCGTGGTTTTTCCCTGGTTATGGAAGAGAATGTTCATGGTCACGGACTGCCCGGGCGGAACTTCAATGGTCGGGAACTCCGCGGTCATCTGGACGGCCCTGTCCGGCCGCTTCTCATAATCCTCCATCTTCTTCAGGTCCGCGGCAAAGACCTGGACGCCCGACACAGCGAGCCCCAATGCCGCGAGAACAGCCAGTGCCAAGAAACTATGCTTTACCGTTCTGCTCATACATCTCCCTCCGGTCTAATAATCAGGTCTATTTTTATATAGTTTGACCTACGAGTCTGCCGGTCGCTTCGACAGTATCATAGTGACTGCCGTTTCCAAAGTCAACTGTTAAGTGTATTAAAAGTACATTGAAGTACATTGAAGTACATCGAATGTTTAGTTTTCCGTTGTGAAACCAGAAGAATCCTCGGGCAAATGGCGTTTGGGACGACCGTCCGGGATTGGCCCGGAGGGCCTCTCCTGTGTTGCGCCTGCTGCCTGTGTTGCGCCTGCTTGACAACCACCCGTGCCTCTGCTATTCGTTCAGATACACCGCCGGGGGCGGACATTCGGCGGACATTCAAAGACGAAGGGGTGCTGTTTATGGTGACTCAGTTCGACACGCCACAGGAACCGACCGGCTTTGTGCGGCCCGTGAAGATGGTCGTGGTAAGTGCCAGGCCGGAATCTCTCAAGATCGACGTGAACAGGACGGCTATCATCGTGGTCGACATGCAGAATGCGTTTGTCAGCAAGGGGGGTATGTTCGACGTGTTTGGTTTTGATATCTCGGGTGCGCGCAGCGTCATTGACAACAACAAGAAGCTGATCGATGCTGCACGCACGGCGGGCGCCAAGATCATCTTTTTGATGATGAGCTATGATTTGAACTATGCAGACAGCGGCGGGCCCGAATCACCCAACTGGCACAAGGAACTGGGGCTCGTGATGATGCGGAAGAACCCTGCCTCGTGGGGTAAATACGTCACGAAGGGTTCCTGGGATGAGGAGATCTGTAGCGAACTCACACCTCAATCGGGGGACATCGTCATCAGGAAATCGAGGTACAGCGGCTTTCACGCCACGAACCTCGACACCATACTGAAGGGTTACAATATCAAGTATTGCGTCTACACGGGTGTTGCCACAAATGTCTGCGTTGAGTCGACGTTGCGCCACGGATACTTCCTGGATTATTGGCCCATCCTTGTAACCGACGCCGTCAACAACGCGGGTCCTTCGGCGACGCAGGAAGGCACCTTCTGGAATGTGGAGACAATGTTCGGCTGGCTTGCTACAACCGAGGACCTGGTGGAGGCATTCTCAGGCCAATAGGCCTTGGCAGGTCCCCCGGTATCAACGAAGGTTTTTCACTACGTCCGGTATCAGTTCCTGCATCACGCGTTGCAGGGTATTCTGAAGCGTCTGCCGGATCGGCTCGGAAGACCGGTCGAACCCCTCCCTCTCTTCCCGCGCGCCTGCGGTCAACGTTTTGAGAAGGTCGCCCCTCCTCCAGATTTCAACCGCCAGCTTGATCTCGACCACCGTTGAAAGAGTCAATGCCTTGGAGTACTGATCCGCAGAGAGCGACTGAATCGAGGTCTTCAGGCCCTTCTCAGCGCCCCGCGGGAGTTCCGTTACCACCCTGACAGTATACCCCGCAGCGCGTAGTTCCTCGGCCAACGCATCCGCGATCCAGCCCGTGACGCTCTGCCGGGTTACTACGTCCGCATCCGTCTCTCTCGACTTGCCCAGGATCAGCCTGCCGCCGGGAAGCATTGCTGGCCCCGTTGGCCCCGTTGACCCCGATGCATCCGGTTTCTCTGGCGGACGCGTTACGTAGACCTCTCCTGTGCCTCCCGTTGCGTTCACGAACCTTTCGTACGTGAGCGCAACGGGCTTCTCGGTGGAAGCGCAGCCTCCAAGAAGCAGAAGTGACGGCAAGAAAAGACCGAAGAAAAGGAAGAGTCGTGGCTTCACAGGCCGGCCACGAACGCTGCCCTGCCCCCGCATCGTTCTATGTCGGTTGCGATATTCAGAGCCCATTCTTTTGAGTACCAGTAGACAAGGCGATCGCCTCGCCCTTTCATAAGCGCAGTCTCATCGCCTGTGGACCTCTGGCTCATGAGACTCTTGTTGAATAGCTGCGTCAGGCAGTTGACCACCTG
>Ga0102851_10000561_pt1 | contig 19087 bp, 16 predicted proteins | sample Mud3Dept3metaG_FD_79558 | JGI IMG/M metagenome (GOLD analysis project Ga0102851, IMG submission 79558) | Freshwater wetland microbial communities from Ohio, USA, analyzing the effect of biotic and abiotic controls - Mud 3 Core 4 Depth 3... | ecosystem: Environmental > Aquatic > Freshwater >... | reverse complement strand
TAGTAGTTAAAGATACACTTAGAAAGCCTCTACAGTAATTTTCTTGATCCCGGTTAAACCTTTTTGCCCGGGTCGCATCTAAATGGTTGTTGATCGGAATTAAATAATTAATAATAGGACTTATGAAAACAAAAATCTTTTTGATTGTTTTAGCTCTTGCAATACTATCATTCACATCATGTACAAAAACGGCGATTTTGGAAAAGCCCGGCATCGATCTTGCAGATGATGATGCCGTAAGCGAAGCTCTCTTCGAAGACATTTTCAACTCGGTTGACAATGCCGAAGCTATCCTTGATGGTTTTCTGAAAGGTGAAACGAAATCAATGGAAGAATCGGGTACATGCCCGGTCGTAACCACTGATCGTCCGCCCGATGCAAAATGGCCAAAAACGGTTACAATTGACTATGGAACGGGCTGTACCGGCTTTTACGGTAACACAAGATCAGGGAAAATAATCATGGTAGTGACTGCTCCCAGACTAACCCCCGGTTCTGTTAAAACCGTCACTTTGGACAATTACTTCATTAACGGGATTAAGGTTGAAGGTACGAAGGAAATTGAGAACATGGGTAAAAACGATAATCAGAACCTGGTATTCTCAATAACCCTTGAAGGCGGTAAACTGACATTACCCGATGGCAAGACCATTGAACGCTCTTTTGACCGGCAGAGGGAGTGGATAGCCGGGCAGGATACAAGGAATATATGGGATGATGAATTTCTGGTGACAGGTACAACAACCGGCGTTAATATCAAAGGGCTGGAATATACCAGCACGATCATCGCTGCTCTGCACTCGGAACGTGCCTGCAGGTTCATTGTCAGCGGAGTTGTAAAGATTGAAAGGAAGGGAATGGAACCAATGGAATTAAACTACGGAGAGGGAGAATGTGATGCTGTTGCTGTAGTAACACAGGGAGACGACTCAAAAGAAATTTTGCTGAAGCACAGGCACAGGCTATGGAAAGCTGATTGACGGCTGATGGCAGTAACGAATTGGCAAGGGGCGTTGCATAGCAGCGCCCCTTGCCAATTATGTAAATTATCATGATGCCCTGAGCACCTTCATATCTATTCTTTCCAGTTTGTGGCTTGCGTATTCAGTTGTGATCATGAGTTCATCTTTTCCGAGTGATGGCATCTCATACATCGCATCAAGCATTATTGCTTCACAGATTGACCTCAGACCGCGGGCACCCAGCTTGAACTCAACCGCTTTGTCAACAATAAAGTCCAGGGTATCCTCTGCAAATGTGAGCTCAACATTATCCATTTTGAAAAGCTTGATATATTGCTTGACAAGCGCATTTTTTGGTTCGGTCAGAATTGCTCTCAGGGTTTTTTTATCCAGCGGATCAAGATGAGTCACAATAGGAAGCCTGCCAATGATCTCCGGGATCAGTCCATAAGCTCTGAGATCCTGGGGAGCAATATATTTCAACAGGTTGTCCTTATCAACTTTTTCCCTGATCTTTGATGCTCCGTATCCTATGATCTGCGTATTAAGCCTGTTTGCAATTTTCTTTTCGATGCCCACAAATGCACCTCCGCAGATGAACAGGATATTTTTTGTATCAACAGGGATCATTTTCTGTTCGGGATGTTTCCGGCCGCCCTGCGGTGGTACATTCACAATGGATCCTTCAAGCAGTTTAAGGAGTCCCTGTTGGACACCCTCTCCCGACACATCCCGGGTTATTGACGGATTATCGCCCTCTTTCCTCGCTATCTTGTCGATCTCATCTATAAAAACGATGCCCTTTTCAGCTGCTTTGACATCATAGTCAGCATTCTGCAGAAGCCGGGTCAGAAGACTTTCAATATCTTCACCCACATAACCGGCTTCAGTGAGGACCGTTGCATCAACTATTGTAAAAGGAACATGAAGCATCCTGGCAACAGTTCTTGCAAGCAAGGTCTTTCCCGTACCTGTTTCACCTACAAGGATAATGTTTGATTTCTCGATTTCAATTTCCTCGGCATCAGCCTTTTGCATCAATCTCTTGTAATGGTTATAGACGGCAACCGAGATGATCTTTTTAGCCATATCCTGGTCAATTACGTACTGGTCGAGGAAGCTTTTTATTTCGGCGGGTTTAAGCAGGTTAATGGTATCGAACCTGGCACTTTTCTTCGTGCCAAGTTCCTCGTTCATTATACTGTAAGCCTGCTCGATACAATGGTCACAGATATGACCCTCGAGACCTGCAACCAGCATATTGGTCTCTTTTTTGGTCCTGCCGCAGAATGAACATTTATCCATTTTGTACTAACGTTGGGTTTTATGAAGAATCTCATCTATCATCCCATAGTCTTTTGCTTCCTCGGATGTCATCCAGTGATCCCTGTCGGAATCCTTTTCAACTTTTTCAATCGGATTTCCGGAATGAAGCGCAATAATTTCATAAAGCTCCTTTTTCAGCTTCATGATCTCACGTGCCTGTATCTCAATATCCGATGCCTGTCCTTCGGCACCTCCCATGGGCTGATGGATCATTATCCTGGAATGCTTGAGCGCTGATCTTTTTCCTTTTGTTCCTGCTGTCAGAAGAACAGCACCCATCGATGCGGCCATACCGGTACATATTGTGGCAATATCAGCCGAGATATACTGCATGGTATCGTAAATGCCAAGTCCGGCATGAACCGAGCCACCGGGGGTATTGAAATATATCTGAATGTCCTTCCCCGGATCGGAAGAATCGAGGTAAAGCAACTGAGCCTGAATGATATTAGCGACATAGTCATCAATAGGCAGACCGAGGAATATGATCCGGTCCATCATCAGACGGGAGAAGACATCCATCGATGCCACGTTCAGCTGTCTTTCCTCAATGATTGTTGGCGATATGTAACTGCCCCAGATTGAAGTATACCTGTGAAGGGCGAGGCTGCTTACTCCGTGCCTGCTCCTTGCATATTTTCCAAAATCGTCAGGATTGCTCATGATAACTTTTTTTTAACTCAGGGATCAAAGATACAAAATTTAACTTATTCTCCGCAACGCATTGATTATTATTCGAAAAGCTTATTGAATTCCTCAACTGTGATACTTTGGTTTTCAATCTTGACAAGTTCTTTAAGGTGTCCTAAAACCTTATCTTCCAATATTTTATCGGCAATTCTTTTTGCGTCATCCTCTCTCTTCAGGGTCTCTTTTGCATAATTGGAAACGTGCTCGTCAGTGGCATAAAAGAGGCCATATTGCTGAAACTGATACCTGGTAATATTCTCAGCCTCTTTCTGAAGTTCTTCTTCAGTGATTTTTATGCTGTTGTCCCTGGCTACTTTTTTCATGATAAGCTGCCATTTCAGGTCGTGCCTGAATGTATCGAACTCTTTTTCGATCTGCTCACCCGTGGTGTTCTCGTTCACTCTAAGGAGCCATTTCTTAAGGAAATCCTCAGGCAGCTGGAACTCGGTTTTCTCAATTGCAAGCTTCTTGATATCCTGCATAAGTTTGAAATTGCTTTCGCGGGTGAGGCTGGCAGAAATCTCTTCCACTATCTTGTTCATGAATTCCTCTTCAGTGGAAACTACGCCTTCCCCGTATATCCTGTTAAAGAGCTCTGTCCCGATCTCAGCAGGATGAAATCTCGATATCTCACGGATAGTGAACCTGAAATCACCCTCAGTCTTCCCGGCTTCCTCCTTGCTCTTTTTAAGCAGTCCTGCAATCTCAATATCGTTTGGGAATGCTTTCCTGATATTGAAATCTATTGTGTCATTTTCACCCTTACCGGTAAAGGCTTTTTTAATTTCTTCATCCTTGATAATATCGACCGACAGAGTTGCATCCTCGTTTGAAATTCCTTCAGGAACAATCTCCCCTTTTTCATTGATGGCTTCAATTTTACCTTTCAGCACATCTTTCTCACCGGTGATATCGGCTTTTTTGAATTCACCAAAGCGACGCGTGTAACTGTTTACATAGTCGTTTTTCATTTTCTCGTCGATGGTGATCTCGTAGAGATTTACCTTGGTCTTCTTGTTGATCTTCAGGTCGAAGACCGGAGCCAGACCAAGCTCGAATGAGAAGGCGAAATCTTCCTGGGTATCAAAGTTTATTTTTTCCTGCTCGTCGGTTTTTGGCAGGGGATCCCCGAGTATCTCTATCTTTTCGTCAGTGAGGTATTTGTGGATATTCTCCGATACTATCTTGTTTATCTCATCGATCTTTACAGCATTGCCGTAGAGCTTTTTAATAATCCCTATTGGTACCATACCCGGGCGAAATCCCTTGATATTTGCTTTCTTACGGTAATCCTTCAGAACATTTTCGACTTTTGCTTCATAATCGGGCTTGCCGATCTTCACTGTAAGAACTGCATTGAGGTCGCCAGTGGCTTCTCTGGTAATATCCATCTGTACTTTGTATTTAAATATTTAAAAAACCGCCAAAACGCACTGCATGAGGAGTTTAGGGCGGTTTGTCATGATTGTGCGGATGAAGGGACTCGAACCCCCACGTCATTTAGACACAAGATCCTAAGTCTTGCTCGGCTACCAATTACGACACATCCGCGTAAAAATCCCCGCAAAAGTATAGAAAATTACTATAAAAACAAACAGAAGTTACCGGCGTAATTCGAACTTCTTTCCAAGATAGACTTTTCTTACATACTCATCTTCAGCTAGTTGGGATGCCGTGCCGGACATCAGGATCCTGCCTTCGAAAAGAAGGTAAGCCCTGTCGGTTATTGACAGGGTTTCATGAACGTTATGGTCGGTTATAATAATACCGATATTCTTGTTTTTCATATGTGATACGATATTCTGGATATCCTCAACTGCAATGGGATCGATACCTGCAAATGGCTCATCGAGTAGAATGAACTTTGGCTTAAGTGCCAGAGCCCTTGCTATTTCAGTTCGTCTTCTCTCACCGCCGGAAAGCTGGATGCCTTTACTTTTCCTGACTTTCTGGAGCCCGAATTCATTCAGCAGGGACTCAACCCTTTCTGCCTGCTCATTCCTGGAAAGCCCTGACAATTCAAGGACAGCCCGGAGGTTATCTTCCACGGAAAGGTTTCTGAAGACTGAAGGCTCCTGTGCCAGGTATCCTATGCCCTTGCGTGCCCGTTTATATACCGGGAGGTTTGTAATCTCTTCGTCATCAAGGAAGATCCTGCCCTGTCTTGGCTGTATCAGTCCGACGATCATATAGAAGGAAGTGGTTTTTCCGGCACCGTTTGGCCCGAGCAATCCAACAATTTCACCCTGTTCGACCTCAATTGAAACATGATCAACAACCGTGCGGTTGTGGTACTTCTTCACCAGGTCTATGGTATAGAGTTTCATGACGGAATTCAGGTTGCAGGATTATTGTCCTTGTCAGGCTCGTTTTCATTCATAAAATTCGCATGCTCCTTATCTTTCTTTTTCATAACCCGTGCTGAAATTCCGATGCTGACTTCATAAAGCAAAAGCAGGGGAATGCAGACCAGTATCTGCGAAAATACATCCGGGGGAGTAATGATCGCCGCAACAATAAAGATAACAACAATGGCATGCTTCCTGTATTTCCTCATGAAAGCCGGTGTGATGATGCCTATTTTGGTGAGGAAAAAAGCAATTATTGGGAGTTCGAAGATTATTCCTGTTGCCAGGCAGATTGAGGTGATAGTTCCAATATATGATCTGATGTTGATCTGATTAACCACGTCCTCACTAATAACATAAGAGCTGAGAAAATGGATCGAAAGCGGGGCCAGGAGGTAGTATCCAAAGAGGACTCCTGTAAAAAAAAGCAATGTTGATGCAAGAACAGCTCCCCTTGCATACTGTGCTTCATTTGTATGGAGTGCAGGTCTGAAGAACCTCCAGAACTCATGTATAACAACCGGGAATGCCATTATCAGTCCGGCGACAAGAGCAACCATAATGTGGGTGGTTATCTGTCCCGCCATTTTTATATTGATAAGATTCAGGGGTTTTGAATTGATACACAACAGGTCTGGATTTTCTGAATTTAAAAGCTCAGCTGCATAATGCCCCAGCTTGCAAAACATCCTGTTTGTGAAGAAATCCGGACTTTTGGGACCAAGAATAATATTGTCAAAAATGAAACTCTTGAACAAGAAAGCGAGGACCATCATAACAACAATGGCAATTATTGAACGGATGATATGCCACCTGAGCTCCTCGAGATGTTCAAGGAATGACATCTCGCCTTCACCTCCCTTACCCTTTTTCCACTGAAAAGCCATTTTTACGTTTTTTAAAAATTCAGCGTGTAAAGATGATAAATCTTCTCCTGCAAAACAATATCACCTTCCGTATATATTGAATTTCGTAAAAACTTATTGTTAATAATAAAAAAAAACTGTAATTTAATTTGGAAATTTATTAATTTAGGTAAAATGTACGAAAACATGGTTTTCACAGTTTTGATGATTGGAGTTAATGATCAGTGACAGCACCATACACGATTATTTAAAGAGGTATTTTGGATTTGATACCTTTAAGGGGAACCAGGAACAGATAATAAAGAACATCCTGGCGGAGAGAGATACCTTTGTTCTTATGCCGACAGGCGGTGGGAAGTCACTTTGTTACCAGCTGCCGGCCGTCATGGGGCAGGGTACGGCAATAGTCATTTCTCCGCTTATCGCACTCATGAAGAACCAGGTTGATGCAATGCGGAATTTCAGCACCAATGACGATGTTGCCCACTTTCTTAATTCATCACTTACAAAAACTGAAATCGCAAGGGTTAAAAAAGATGTGCTTGACCGTGAGACGAAACTGCTGTATGTTGCACCCGAGTCGCTTACAAAAGAAGAAAACATAGAATTTCTCAAGAATGTTAAGGTTTCATTTTATGCCATTGATGAAGCGCATTGCATTTCGGAGTGGGGACACGATTTCAGGCCGGAATACAGGCGGATCAGACCTTTGATTGACACCATAGGCCGCTCTCCCATTATTGCACTGACGGCTACAGCCACACCGAAGGTACAGCACGATATCCAGAAGAACCTTGGTATCCTTGACGCTGAAATTTTCAAATCCTCATTCAACAGGCCAAATCTGTATTATGAAGTCAAGTCGAAGCAGGATGTAACCAAGGAGATCATTAAATATATAAAGAACAATTCCGGGAAATCGGGTATAATATATTGCCTCAGCCGCAAGAAAGTGGAGGAAATGGCAGAAGTGCTTAAAGTCAACGGGATCAAAGCCCTGCCTTACCATGCAGGAATGGATTCGGCGACCCGAACGCTCAACCAGGATAAGTTCCTGATGGAGGAGGCAGATGTTATTGTGGCTACAATAGCCTTCGGAATGGGTATCGACAAGCCCGATGTCAGGTTCGTTATCCATTATGACATACCAAAAAGCCTCGAGGGCTATTACCAGGAGACCGGCCGCGCCGGACGTGACGGCGGAGAAGGGAACTGCATTGCTTATTACAGCTACAACGATATAATGAAGCTCGAGAAATTCATGCAGGGAAAACCTATTGCGGAACAGGAGATCGGGAAGCAGCTGCTGCTCGAAACTGTCTCATATGCCGAATCGTCGGTTTGCCGCAGGAAGCTCCTGCTTCATTACTTCGGCGAGGAGTATCCGAAAGAGAACTGCGAGGCATGCGATAACTGCCTCCATCCCAAAGCTCAATTCGAAGGCAGCGAGTCGGTCGTCAATGTCCTTGAGACAATACTCGCAGTCAAGGAAAAGTTCAAAGCTGACCATATCGCACATATACTTTCCGGAAAGGTAACATCGGCTGTCAAGTCATATAAGCATAACAAACTGGAATATTTCGGTATTGGCGAGGAGAAGGATGAAAAATACTGGAATATGGTCATCAGGCAGGCCCTGATAGCAAAATTCCTTACCAAGGATATTGAAAACTATGGGCTTCTGAAGCTCACCGAAAAGGGAATGGATTTTCTTAAAAAGCCGGTCTCCTTCATGCTTGCCGAGGATCACGATTATGCAGATACTACAGACGAGGAGAATGCCTTTGGCGCCAAAACAGCCGCTGTTGATGAAGAGCTTTTCAGTATCCTCAAGGACCTGCGGAAAAAGATCTCAAAACAGAAAGAGGTTCCTCCTTTTGTGATATTCCAGGACCCGTCCCTCGAAGATATGGCTATTCAATATCCGATCAATCTTGATGAACTGCAGAATATATCTGGTGTAGGTGCGGGCAAAGCCCAGCGCTACGGGAAAGAATTCGTGGAACTGATCAAAAAATATGTTGAGGAAAAGGAGATCATACGGCCACTCGATATGGTGGTCAAGTCGGTCGTAAATAAATCGGGTATAAAGGTTTATATAATCCAGAGCATTGATATGAAACGGCCCCTTGAGGATATTGCAGAAGTGAAGGGCCTTGAAATGGGAGAGATGTTATCGGAAATCGAAGCTATCGTGAATTCAGGGACGCGCCTTAACCTTGACTATTATATCAATTCAGTTATTGACGACGAACGGCAGCATGAGATCTATTCATACTTCAGGGAAGAGGCTCAGTCCGACTCACTTGCTGATGCCATCAGGGAACTGGGAAATGATTTCGAAGAGGAAGAGATTAGACTGGTGAGGATCAAGTTCCTCTCTGATATGGGGAATTAGGAACTCCCGTTTTCGGCTGGAGAAGGCAGCTAAAGAGAACAGCAACTACATAAAAAGGATAAGCGAACTGAGAAAAAAGGAACCATCTCATAAGGTTCTTTTTTCCATATCTGGCAGTCGTATTCCTTAAAATCATGTAATCGGGTATGGATTTCAGAAAAAATACGGCAAAGAACACCAGCAGGAAAATCGGATCGAATAATCCGGCAAAAAGCGTGGAGACCTGGAGCAATATGGCAATCAGGGTGGCCAGGGCAATAACCTTTGTGGCGCTGTCCGTATAGGAACCTGCTTTTGAGATCCATCTTGCCCTCTGCCGTATGAATGAACCGGGAGTCCATGATGGCAGTGTCGCAACGACTGCATTTTCTGACTCCAGCCATAATATTTTATCCGGATGCTCTTTCTTAATGCTGTGCAGAAGAAAAATATCATCTCCGGAAATTAATTCATCGTGGAGATCTTCAGAATGCAGGTTGTAAGATCCTTTATGAAATGCAAGATTTGCACCATTGCACATTACCGGATCTCCTGCAACGGCAGAGCCGGTTGTCACACCCTGAAGTCCAAGGAATTCAAGCTCCTGGAATCTGTGAAAAAATCCGGGCATGCCTTTGAGAACTACAGGACAAATTATCAGATCAGGTCTCTCTTTTTCATAAAATGATGCAACAGTCCTTATCCAGCTTTTGCCCATCCTGCAATCAGCATCACTGGTAATGACAAGGTCGCCTGTGGATAATGCAACTCCGGTCCTGATGGCTTGTTTCTTCCCGCTGCCCCGGTTTTTGTAAACTTTGAGGTTCCTGATCCCCCTGAATCCTGATGCCACGCTGTAGGTCGTGTCCAAAGAATTGTCATCGACGATTATCAGTTCATACAGTTCCGGTGGATAGTCCTGGGCAGAGATATCATTGAGTACAGATGAAAGATTTTTCTCCTCATCCCGGCATGGAATTATTACCGATGCAAATACTGAAGGCAGACCGTGAACGCTGTAAGGTCTGATTTTGAACAGATTCCTGCTGATCTTCAGAAAAAGATGCAAATAGGGTATAAGGAGTATTAAAAGCAGCCACCGCATTGGTCATTCCCTCATCCATTCATAAAAGGAATAATGCCCGCTGTGCATTCCGAGAGCCTCATAAGTCTTTTTTGCCCTTGTGTTATCGGTTTCGACGTAAAGCCGCAACCCGGCAACTCCCTGTTTTTCAGCTTTGCTCCTTATAAATGCATACATTTTCCTGAAGATGCCCTGCCTGCGGAATTCCGGCAGGACATATACCGACTGGAACCACCACACATTTCGGTTCCTCCAGTCGCTCCACTCATAGGTTATCAACAGCGATGCAACAATTTTCCTGTCAGCTTCCGCAACATAATATTCTCCCTTGCCAGGATCGGAGAACACAGCATTAACTCCTTTTTTGACCGTTTGAGGATTAAGGGTTATTTTTTCCGTTTCCCATGCCATCTTCAGCTGGAAATCTATTATGGGCGGTGCGTCCGCGGGGATTGCTTTTCTTATTGTGATCATATTATGGTTTTTTATATCATCGTTAATCAGGGGAAATTACACACTAAAATTAAAACATTTTTCCGTTCAGGGTTTGATTTTGTAATAAAATGAATATATTTGCAGTTAAATTGTATAAATATGCAGAAAGCAAAACGGTTGCTTGCAATTGAAAAAATAATAAGAGAGGAGGATATATCATCCCAGGATGTTTTGCTGAAAAAGCTGAAAGGGAAAGGCATAATCTGCACACAGGCTACATTATCCCGGAATTTAAGGCAGCTGGGAGCAGGAAGGATTACAGACGGAAAGGGTGGCTATAAGTACTCCCTGCCTGAAGCTTTAACGAACCGGACATTCATTCCGGGCAAACTCAGTGTTTTGCCGGTAATCCGGGAACTTATTGAAGCAAAAGGGCTTGTAGTAATCAAAACCCTCCCCGGAAATGCCAGCAATACAGCAAGTTACATTGACAACACATCAAGGTATGAGATAGCAGGAACTATTGCCGGCGATGATACGATCCTGGTTATCCCGAGAGATGGAATAACAAATCACCAGATGCATACGTGCCTCGAGATCATCTTACCCGGCCTGCACGGGCAGATAAGGAAAAAATGATCCCCGGCGGAGAAAGAAACCAGATGAATGTTACCAAGGATTATTTATTGTACCATAAAATTTAAAAATGATGAAAGAAAAAGTTGTACTGGCTTACAGTGGCGGTCTTGATACTTCGGTTATACTGAAATGGCTGATTGAAAAGGATTATGATGTCATAGCTTTTGTGGCGGATGTAGGGCAGAATGAAAATTTTGATGAATGCAGGAAAAAAGCACTGAAGCTGGGTGCTTCAAAGGTGATCATTTCAGACCTGAAAAGGGAATTTGTTGAAAATTATGTTCTTAAAGCCATTATGGCGAATGCGATCTATGAAGACAGGTATCTGCTGGGAACGGCTCTTGCAAGGCCCCTGATTGCCAAAACCCAGATCGAAGTGGCAAAGCAGGAGGGTGCCAATGCTGTGGCTCACGGTGCAACAGGCAAGGGCAATGACCAGGTAAGGTTTGAGCTTTGTTATTATGCCCTTATGCCTGGTGTCAGGGTAATTGCACCGTGGAAAGACAAGGAGTTCCTCGCGACGTTTAAGGGGAGGACGGATCTCCTGAAATACGCTTCTGAAAAAAAGATTCCTGTAAAAGCAAGCATTGACAAGCCTTACAGTGAAGACGAAAACCTGATGCACATCAGCCATGAAGCAGGCGTCCTGGAGGATCCGATGTACACCCTGCACAGGAGCATGCTTGCCAAGATGGTTATGCCGCAGGATGCTCCTGATAAAGAGACACGCATAGTCGTTCATTTCAGGAACGGGATCCCCGTCAAGGTTGTCAACAAGGAGGATGGTACAATAAAGGAGGATTCATATGAAATGTTTGTTTACCTGAATGAGCTTGCCGGAAAGAACGGGATAGGTCTGCTTGACATGGTTGAGAACAGATTTGTCGGAATAAAATCGAGAGGTGTGTATGAGACACCCGCTGCAACCGTGCTTCACATAGCCCACAAGGATATTGAAGGGATAGCAATGGACAGGGAAGTGATGAGGCTGGTAAATATGCTGACCCCGAAATTTGCCGAGCTTATTTACAATGGTTTCTGGTTCAGCCCCGAAATGGATTTTCTGATGGCTGCAATAGAGAAGAGCCAGGAGCTCATTGACGGGAGCGTTCACCTGTGCCTGTATAAGGGGAATGTTATTATTGAAGGAAGGGAGTCCCCATCATCATTGTATAACGAAAAGCTCTCCAGCATGGATATTGAGGGAGGATTCGACCAGACTGACAGCAGGGGATTTATCAAGATCAATGCAATAAGACTGATGGCTCACCGGGCTATTATTGAGGAGAGTCGTAAGAAATAGAATTTATTTATAAATTGACCCCCTTTCTTATTTCCCCCAGGGGGGAAAAGATAAGCTCCTTCCCCCGTGGGGGAAGGCTAGGAAGAGGGTAATGGGATTTTCAAAAATCACAATTACATTTAAAGATCAATTCACATGAAACTTTGGGAAAAAGGGATTAATCCCGAACCGGCAATAATTGAATTCACGGCAGGAAAAGACAGGAAGACCGATCTTCATCTTACAAAATGGGATATTATCGGTTCCATGGCTCATGTTATAATGCTTCATGATGTCGGACTGATATCGGATGAGGAGAAGAATGATATGCTTAAGGCGCTTCATTCACTCTTTGTTTGGGATGAGGAGGGAAGCCTGGCAATTGAAAACGATGTTGAAGATATACATTCGCAGATTGAGAAGGAGATGGCATCGATCCTGGGGACAACGGGAAAGAAGATCCATACCGGCAGGTCAAGGAACGACCAGGTGCTTGTCGATATCAGGCTCTATACAAGGGAGGAGATCGATAAGCTTGCTGTTCTTGTCAGCTCGCTTTTCAAAAGGCTGCAGTCGTTAAGCGATCAGTACAGGGAAGTACTTCTGCCCGGTTATACTCATATGCAGCCGGCAATGGTATCATCATTCGGATTATGGTTTGGAGCCTATGCCGAAAGCCTGGCTGACGATCTTTATCTTCTTGCCGGCGCACGAGCACTGAATAACAGGAATCCTCTCGGTACCGCTGCCGGATTTGGCACAACACTTCCATTAAACAGGAAGCTTACCTCGGAATTGCTTGAGTTCGACGATCTCCTCTATAATTCAGCATATGCAAGTCTGAGCAGGGGGAAGGTCGAGCTGGCAATTGCATCAGCACTTGCTTCCCTGGCACAAACCCTGTCACGCTTCGCGATGGATATTTGCCTCTATATGAGTGCAGAATTCAGATTCATTGATTTTCCGGACGAATATGTCACGGGTTCAAGCATTATGCCTCAGAAAAGGAATCCCGACGTATTTGAACTGATCAGGGGAAGGTCGAACCTGATCCAGACACTTCCCGGTCAGGTTGCAATGCTGACCTCGAATCTGCCATCAGGATACAATCGTGACCTTCAATTGCTGAAGCAACTGATTTTCGATGCCTTCTCCGAATTGCAGGAATCAATTGAAATTATGCTGTTGATGCTGAATAATATAAAGATAAGGAAGAATATTACCGAGAATCCGCTGTATAATGCGATCTTCAGTACGGAAGAGGTGAACCGGCTGGTAAAACAGGGAATTCCTTTCAGGGACGCATATAAAGCCGTATCGGATATGGTTAAAAATTCATCATTTTCAAAGACTTCCTTGTCAGACTATGTTCACGAGGGGAGTATCGGGAATCTCTGCAATGATGAGATAGAAAAAATATTCAATGAGAGGATGAAAGTTTTCAGGAATAAGTCAGCCGCCGAAATGGCAGAGAAAATGATGGGATATGTGAAGTGAAATGAATTCGATTTTCAAATCTACGTATTAATCTACGTATTTTAATACGTATTTTAATACGTAGATGGGTACATCAGGTAGGGCAATGGCTCTTTATCTCATCACTGCAACTGCCTTTTCGATCTGCTGCATGGCTTTCTCAACCTTGCTGCGGGGAGCCGCAAGGTTCATTCTCATGAAACCCTCTCCTCCGGGACCGAATGTCGAACCTTCATTCATGCCAACTCCGGCTTTGTTAACAAAGAAGCTTTGCAGCTCTTTACCGGACATGGCAAATTTACGGCAATCGAGCCATATCATATAGGTCGCTTCGGGCCGCACCGGAAGGATCTCGGGAATTAGCTCCCTGCAATACCCGGTAACTAAATTGACATTCCCTTCGATATATTCCATCAGGGCATCAAGCCACTCATATCCTTCCGAATATGCTGCTGCCGAAGCAACCGTGCCGAAGATATTCCCGTTTCCAAGGTGCAGGCTTTCGACTTTCCTGTTGAAATACTTCCTGAGGACCGGATTGGAGATTATCACTGAAGCGGTCGAAAGCCCTGCAAGGTTAAATGTCTTGCTTGGCGAAATGCATGTTACGGTAATGTCAGCGATATCTTCCGAGATCTTTGCAACAGGCGTATGATAAAAACCCGGAAGAACAAGATCACAATGTATCTCATCGGAAAGAATTATGATCTTATTCCTTAAGCAGATATCCGCGAGTTTCTCCAGTTCCCCGGGAACCCAAACCCTTCCAACCGGATTATGGGGACTTGAAATGATTATCATTTTTGTATCCTCAGTTACCGATGCAGCAAGAGAATCAAGATCCATAGACCATTTTCCATCCCTTTCAAGCAGCTGATTATAAACAAGTTTTCGTCCATGGCTTTCGACAGCCGAGAAAAAAGGGAAATAAACAGGTGGTTGAACAATAATGGAATCACCGGGTCGGGTGAATGCAAGTGTGCAGAGGTTAAGTGCAGGAACAATCCCGGGGCAGAAGCATATATTTTCTTTTTCAATCTGCCAGTTATGCCTTGCCGAATACCATTTAATTATTGAATTGTAATACTCAGGAGGGCGGAAAGAATAACCATAAATTTCGTGATCAAGCCGCAGCCGGAGTTTTCCTGTGATGAATCCGGGTGTCCTGAAATCCATATCCGCCACCCACATGGGGATAACATCCTTTCTGCCGAAAACATCTTCTCTCAGATCGTACTTGATACAATCCGTTCCCTCCCTGCTGACCTCCTCGTCGAAATTCCAGTTCATCAATATGCCTTAAATCCCGGATCGGGTTAAAGATATATAAAAACGGCATTAAACAGAAGTTTTTCAGGAATGTATAATATTTTCACTTAAACTGACTTAAGTAATTCAAATACGGTTGAAAAGAGAGTGGTTTAATTATCAAATTACTTGAATTAGATGGATATTGTTTAATTAATTTATTACTTTTATGGCCAGTTTTTGTATAATACTTTTAATTAAAACTATTCCGGTATGAAAAAGACGATTGCTGTAATAATCCTTCCTTTGCTTATAACAGGTTTTTCTTTCATGACTTCATGCAACTCCTGCAAAAACAGGAAGGTCGGTGAAGAGCGGAAAAAAATTGAAATGGGACAGGCTGACACACTTGAAAAAGAAATACAATCGAATGTATATCCGTTACCCACATCCGCGGAGGTAATAAAAATGCTGGCAGACCTTGAGGTGGGTTATACGTTCGGTATCACCAATCCTGTATCAAAGGCAAAAAGGTATATCACAAGCACCGATAAGGCAATCAACATGGGAGTATTCGGAGCTGATCTCAGCTATGCGACTTTATATAATATGAACCAGGAAGTATTGAATTACCTGGGTGCGATCAGGACCCTTGCCAACGAGCTTAACATGTCAAGGATATATGATGAAACGCTTTATGACAAGATAAAGCTGAATTTTGACAACAGGGATGAACTTGTTAAGATACTGACAGAGGCATTTGATAAAACTTATTCTTATCTGGTTGATAATGACCAGCAAGTGCATGCGCTGCTGGTTGTCGGAGGTGCATGGGTTGAGGGGATGTACCTTACAACACACGTCTCCCTGCAATCATACCATTATGCAGGCATCTCACGGAACCTGCTCGAGCAGAAGAAATCCTTCGATCTTTACCTTGAGATTACCGGGCCATATTTAAGCGATCCTGTCTTAAAGGAATTCGTGGACAATCTCCAGCCAATCAAGGATGTTTATAAAGATCTTGGAACAAGCCTTACCCAAAAGAATATTGATGATATTTCACTTGCAATCGGAGGGGTAAGAGCGAAGATCGTAAAATAGTTCTTTTATGGAGTTCAGGCCGCAAAGAATGTGACTTTGCGGCCTTTCTATTAATTGTTATCCGGATGAGGGAGTCTGTATTACTTGCATTGATTCATATTTTTGCCATTGTCTCAACCGTTAATCCGGCAGGGATCACATCTCGCGGCAAAAAGATATTGCGCAGCTACCTCAGAAGATATCTTAACCGGGAGCTCGAAGAAGAATACTTTGCACTCTTTGAGAATAACCTGGAGTTTTATTCAAACGAATTAAAAAGCGTTGATAAATCCGAACTGGCAGATGAAAATTCACTGATATCATTCCAGATAACAAATATCTGCCGTCAGATTAAAAAAGGATTGTTCCTTGAGGAGAGAATGATCGTCTTTCTGCAGCTTCTTGAGTTTGCCTTTGAGGACGGAATGATATCTGAACAGGAGAAAACAATTGTTGACATTGTAGTAAGGACTTTCAATATCCCGAAAAAGGAATGTGACAATGCATCTGCCTTTATAATCGGCAGAACATATGATAATATTTCCACCGATTGCGTTCTGATAATTGAAAGCGATAATCCTGAACAGTCAGGAGCCGGGATCTATAATAATTATGATCAGTGGCGCCATCTCAAAATAAAAGGATTCAAGGGACATCTCCTGGTGCTCTTCATAGAGACGACCGGAACGCTCCTTCTCACGTACGATGGACCCCTGTCGCTCTATTTTAAGGGACGCGATATTATTTCCTGCCGACCCTATCTTCTTGAGAGAGGGGTGAATATAAAGGGAATTGGCATTGACCCGATCTACTATTCGAAGATCTTCAAGAAGTTCCTGTCAGGAAAATTTCGTGAAAAGGTTGTTTTTGAAGGCCATGATATTGAATTTCTTTTCAAAAATTCAGATAATGGCGTTCAGAAAATGAATTTCAGGGTTGAATCAGGCAACCTCATCGGGATTATGGGAGGAAGTGGTGTAGGCAAAACAACTCTGATCAGCCTGCTTAACGGGAAGCTCAAACCTGCATCCGGCAACCTTTATATTAATGGACACGATATACATTCCGATGCTGAGGAGATCATTGGATTGATAGGGTATGTCCCTCAGGATGATATGCTTATTGAAGAACTAACTGTCTACCAGAACCTCTACTTTAACGCCCGTCTCTGTTTTGGCGATTATACAGAGGAACAATTGAACAGCACTGTCGAAAAAGTTCTTCAGGACCTCGACCTGCATGAAATAAAGGATCTCCAGGTTGGGGATGTGCTTAACAAGAAGGTAAGCGGCGGACAACGCAAAAGACTTAATATCGGGCTCGAGCTTATGCGTGAACCGGTAGTTCTTTTTATTGATGAGCCTACCACAGGATTATCCTCCTTTGATTCGGAGAAGGTAATGAGCCTTTTAAGAACCCAGGCATTGAATGGTAAACTGGTCTTTGCCATTATTCATCAGCCCTCTTCAGACATAATCAAGCTGTTCGACCGGCTCTGGCTCCTCGACAAAGGCGGTTATATGATATATGACGGTGATCCGGTTGAGGCACTTGTTTATTTCAAGACTGAAACATCGCAGGCGAATGCCTCTGAAAGTGAGTGCCCCAATTGCGGCAATATTGAAACAGATAATATCCTTCATATTGTTGAGGTAAAGGTTATTGACAATGAAGGCCTGCCAGGGAAAGACCGGCAGGTCAGTCCGGTTGAGTGGTATGAAAAATACAGGAAGAAGATGATGCCCGTCCTGACGGAAAAACCTGCAAAAACCCCTGTTACCACGAGCAACTTCAAAGTACCCGACAAGTGGACCCAGGTGAGGACATTCGTCAGCCGGAACCTTAAAAGGAAGATTGCCGACAGGCAGTATATGGTAATTAACCTGCTGGAAGCACCACTTCTGGCTTTTATCCTCGGATATATCTCAAAATACAGCGAAAACGAAATTTACCTCTTTTCAGGCAACATAAATTATCCTGTCTTTCTGTTCATGTCAATCATAGTTGCGCTGTTTATCGGACTGACAGTGAGTGCGGAAGAGATATTCAGGGACAGAAAGATCCTTGAAAGGGAGAAATTCTTGAATCTCAGCAGATTAAGCTATTTGTTTTCAAAGATCAATTTCCTGTTTGTATTGTCGGCAATCCAGACATTGTCATTTGTGCTGGTAGCCAATACGATACTGGAGGTCAGGGGAATGTTGTTCCGGCACTGGCTGATATTGTTCTCCACGGCATGCTTTGGAAATTTGCTGGGTTTGAATATATCGGCCGGTATGCGCACAGCGGTAAGCATCTACATCCTTATCCCTTTGCTCCTTGTTCCGGAGCTCCTCCTGGGAGGAGCAATGATCCCTTTTGATGATCTTCATAAAGCCTTGAGCAAAAAGATCTATGTGCCTGTTATTGGTGATATAATGACCACACGATGGGCATATGAAGCGATTTGTGTGGAACAGTTCAAAAACAACACTTTTGAAAAGCCGTTTTTTAAATATGATATGGAGATAAGCCAGAACAGCTGGTATGCATCTTTCCTGCTTCCTATGCTTAAGGTGAAGGTTGAAGAGTGCGTTGCTGCCGGAAAGAATCCCGATTACAGGGAATATTCTGAAGAAAACCTCAGGAAAATCAACTATCATATCAGTGAGCTTTCGGAAATCTCAGGCATAAAACCTGGTAAATGGATAACAAGTGTGGATTATTCCGGATTCAATGAAATTATCGGAGATGATGTTAAGTCCTATTTTGACAGTCTGAGAACTGCATTCAGAATGAATGAAAACAGATTGTCCATTCAGCTGGATTCCGCTAAGGAAAATATGGAGAAGCAGATGGGGGCAGCTGCTTTTCTCAGTTTACGTGAGAAGGATCACAACGAGAGACTGGCTGAAATAGTACTGAACTGGCGGACTCCCGGGAAAATATATGAAACCGATAACCGGTTTATTCAAAAAGCCGACCCGATATTCATGAAGCCTGGCTCAAAATATGGCAGGGCACATTTCTTTGCCCCTTATAAACAGATTGGAAACCTTAAGATTGAAACTCTTGTATTCAATGTGTTAGCGATCTGGATTATGATAGCAGTCCTTGCTGTTACATTGTATTATGAACTTCTTAAGCGTTTCATCGTCTTTCTTGAAAGGCTCAAATTGCCGATCTGGAGAAGATTCGGACGCGATCTTCTGTTCAGCAAGTAATGATCCAGGTTTTAAACGGCGCAGATGGGCAGGATACGACCAAAAAAGAATCTGGGGCAGCACTTTCT
>Ga0102851_10000560_pt1 | contig 19097 bp, 18 predicted proteins | sample Mud3Dept3metaG_FD_79558 | JGI IMG/M metagenome (GOLD analysis project Ga0102851, IMG submission 79558) | Freshwater wetland microbial communities from Ohio, USA, analyzing the effect of biotic and abiotic controls - Mud 3 Core 4 Depth 3... | ecosystem: Environmental > Aquatic > Freshwater >... | reverse complement strand
TCGCTGTCGCCGGTGCCGCGCTTCGACCTGCTGCACGTCGATCGCTATCACGCCATGACGATCCAGTTCGCGCGCGGCTGTCCCTTCCAGTGCGAGTTCTGCGACATCATCGTCGTCTACGGCCGGCGCCCGCGCGCCAAGCAGGTGCACCAGGTGATGGCCGAGATCGAGGAGTGCCACCGGCTCGGCGCCAAGCAGGTCTTCATCGTCGACGACAACTTCATCGGCAACAAGAAACTCGCCAAGGATCTGCTGCGCGCGATCGCGCGCTGGGGCCGCGAGCGGGGCTACCCGATGGACTTCAACACAGAGGTCTCGCTGAACGCCGCGCAGGACGAGGAGCTGCTCGCACTGTTCCGCGATGCCAACTTCACCACCGTCTTCATCGGCATCGAGAGCCCGCGCGTCGAGTCGCTGCAGGAAACCCGCAAGACCCAGAACACGCGCGGCGACCTCGTCGAAAGTGTGCGCCGGATCCACTCCTACGGGATCCAGGTGCAGGCCGGCATGATCGTCGGCTTCGACGCCGACGACGCGACGATCTTCGCCGAACAGCTGCGCTTCATCCAGGACGCGCGCATCCCCGTCTCGATGACGGGCATGCTGCAGGCGATGCCGAAGACGCCGCTCCACGAACGCGTCACCAGCGAGGGCCGGCTGCTCGCGGACTCGAACGGCGATCAGTTCGTGTTCTCGAACATCCTCCCCAAGCTGATGTCGCGACGCGAGCTGTACGAGGGCTACCGCCGGCTGATCGGCGAACTCTACGAGTTCAAGAACTTCCACCGACGCACGATGGAGTTCCTGGTGAGCCGCGGCAGGCAGGTGACGCGCGGCGCGAAGATCCGCAAAGGCGATCTCGTGCTGCTCCGGCGCATCCTGGTCCAGACCGTGCTGCGTGCGGGGCCACGCCGCGCCTGGTTCACGCTGCGCCTGCTCGGCGCCACGCTGCTGCGGCGGCCGTCCGCGTTCAAGGACGCGGTCTCGTTCGCGATCGTGCACAAGGCGCTCTCGGAGTACATGGAGGCGCTCGGCCGCCATCTCGAGGCCGCGATCGAGCAGCTCGACCGCTCGGGCTCGATCGCGCGTTCGGCGCTCGGCGCCGCCGAGAAGGCCGCCGACCCGGGACTCGCTCGCCTGGAGCAGGTGGCGCGGTAGCATCGCGATCCACTTTCCGGGGGAAACGACGGGTGCGGGACATTCTCGGCTACAGCGGCAGGACCGTGGTGGTGAGCGGCGCCGCGACGGGCATGGGCGCGGCGGTTGCGCGCACGCTCGTGGATCTGGGCGCCGAGGTGTACGCGCTCGACGTGAAGCCCGTCGCGGCGCCGGTCGCGCAGGCGACCGTCGTCGACCTTCGTGAGCGCGCGTCGATCGACGCGGCCGTCGCGAAGCTGCCCGCCCACGTCGATCGGCTCTTCAACTGCGCCGGCCTGCCCGGGCCGCCGTTCTCGAACCTCGACACCACACTCGTGAACTTCGTCGGATTGCGGCATCTCACCGAGGCGGTGCTGCCGCGCATCCCGTCCGGCGGCGCGGTCGCGAGCATCACCTCGGTGGCGGGCATGGGCTGGCAGAAGAACCTCGACCCCGTGAAGGCACTCTGCGCAACCACCGACTTCGACGCCGGCCGGGCCTGGCTCGAAGCGAACACCGACAAGAACAACGGCTACCTGTTCTCGAAGCAGTGCATCATCTACTACACCAAGACGCGAAGCGTCGAGCTGGTCCAGCGCGAGATCCGCATCAACTGCCTCTCGCCCGCGCCGACCGACACGCCGATGCTGAGCAGCTTCCACGCCCAGGTTTCCAAGGACTTCCTCGAGAAACACTTCCTCGCGCCGATCGGCCGCAACGCGACGCCCGAGGAGATGGCCGAGCCGCTGGTGCTGCTCAACTCGGATGCTGCGCGCTTCGTCTCCGGGGTGAACCTGATGGTCGACTGGGGATACGGGGCGGCCGTCGAGGTAGGCGCGCGACCATCGCTGCTGTAGAGCGCCCGGTGGAGCCCGTACAAGCACTTCCCTGGTGGTCGGCGTTGCCCTTCGCGGGGATGCTGCTCTCGATCGCGGTGGTGCCGCTCGCCGCGGAACCCTTCTGGGCGTTGAACCGCAACAAGGGTCTCGTCGCGGCGCTCTTCGCGCTGCCGACCGCGCTCTATCTCGTCTTCGCCCTGGGCACCGAGGGCGTGAACGAACTCGGTCACAAGGCGCTCGAGTACGTCTCGTTCATGACGCTGCTCGGTTCACTCTTCGTCGTCACCGGCGGCATCGTCGTGCGCGGCTCGCTCGCCGGCACGCCGATCGTCAACAGCGGCCTGCTGGGGCTCGGCGCGCTGCTCGCGAGCTGGATCGGAACGACGGGCGCGTCGGTGCTGCTGATCCGCCCGCTGCTGCGCGCGAACGAGAAGCGCAAGCACAAGATCCACGTCGTGGTGTTCTTCATCTTCGTGGTGTCGAACTGCGGCGGGCTGCTCACGCCGCTCGGCGACCCGCCGCTCTTCCTCGGCTTCTTGAAGGGCGTTCCGTTCGGCTGGACCTTCGGGCTGTGGAAGGAGTGGCTGTTCGTGAACGGCCTCCTGCTCGTCGTCTTCAACGTCTGGGACCAGATCGCGCTGAATCGCGAGCAGGCCGAGACGACCGAACCGCTGCTCGAGGAACTGATCGAACACGAGCCGCTGCGCATCGGCGGCGCCCACAACTTCGCCTTCCTGGCCGGCATCGTGGCGGTGATCTATGCGTCGGGAAGCGGCCTCGGAAGCGGCGGCGCGCCGTGGCGCACGGGGCTCCAGGAAGCCGCGATGATCGCGATCGCGATGGCCGCCTACACGACCACGCCGGCCCACCTGCGCGCCGCGAACCGCTTCCGCTTCGGCCCGATCATCGAGGTCGCAGTCCTGTTCGCGGGGATCTTCGTGACGATGGCGCCCGCGCTGCTGCTTCTCAACCAGAACGCCGCGAGCCTGCCGGTGCGCGATCCGTGGCAATTCTTCTGGGCGAGCGGACTGCTCTCCAGCTTTCTCGACAACGCGCCCACCTATCTGACCTTCGCCGCCGCGGCCTGCGGCCTCGACGGCGTCGCACTCGAAGGTCGCTATCTCGCCGAGTATCTCGCGCTCGGCACGAAGGCGGCCGAGACGCTCGCGGCGATCGCGTGCGGCGCCGTCTTCATGGGCGCCAACTCGTACATCGGGAACGGACCGAACTTCATGGTGAAGGCGATCGCCGAAGAAAGCGGCGTGCGCATGCCCAGTTTTTTCGGCTACATGGCCTACTCGACCGCGATCCTGCTCCCGATCTTCGCGCTCGCGACGTTCTTGTTCTTCGTTTGAGGCGTCATCGGAGGCTTCATGCTCGTCATCGCCGGAGAGATCGCGATCGACCCCGCCAGGCGCGCGGCGGCGATTGCCACCGTGTTGCGGATGGCGGAAGAAACCCGCAAGGAAGCCGGCTGCGCGCAATACGTGTTCTCGGGAGACCTCGGCGACCCCGGCCGCTTCCGGATCTTCGAGGAGTGGGAGTCGCAAGCGGCGCTCGACGCGCATTTCGCATCGCCGCACATGGCCGCCTTCCAGACCGCCATCGCGGAGCTCGGCGTGCGGAGCATGACGATTCGCCGCTACGAGGTGAGTTCCGTCGGTCCGCTGCGCTAGAGCGCGCCTCGGCTAAGCTGCGGCGCCGTGCGCGTCTCCATCGCCCGACTGGTCCCCGTCGCCCTGTCGTCCGCATTGCTCGCCGTGCTCGCGATCGCGTGCGCGCAGTCCGCGGCCAAGCGCGTGCCGGCGAACCTCGCGGGCACCATCACCTACCGCGAGCGCATCGCGCTGCCGCCGAGTGCACGCGTCGAGGTGCAACTCGTCGACGCCACCGACGAGAACGTGACCGCTCCGCTCGTCGCCGAGCGCTTGATCGACGAGCCCGGGCAGGTGCCGATCGCGTTCTCGCTCAGCTACGACCCCGCGTCGATCCAGTCGAGCCACAGCTACGCGCTGCGCGTGCGGATCCGCGTGGACGAGGACGTCTGGTTCGCGAGTCCCTTCGACCTGCGCGTGCTCACGGCGGGCAATCCGACGCAGGTGGAAGTGCAGCTCGAACGCGTTAGCGCGGGCGGAGCGGTCACGCCCTCCGTCTCCTCGCGCAACGCCGATCCCGATCCGCCCAACCTGGATCCGCGCGCGAAGTCGGCGCGCGACGAGGCGCGCGCGATCGACGCGCGCCTCGACCGCCTGGACATGCGCGAGATCACCGACGGTCCGGAGCGAGCGGGTTTCGAGCCGCGGCGGCTGCGGCTCTGGCTTCGCGACGACGCGCCGGTGAAGCTGACGGTGACCGAAGCGTCGCAGGCGGGCCGCATCGCGGCCACGTCGTCCTACTACTTCCGCGACGGCCGGCTGTTCTGGGTGCGCGCCACCTCCGGCGGCTATTTCTTCGAGGGCGACGCACTCACGCTGTGGCTGGATGGGCGCTTGAAGCCGGTCCTCGACGCCAGGCCGGAAGACGCCCAGCGCAACGAGGTCCGGGTCCACGGCGAAGTCCGCTCGGCGCTCGCCAGCTTCGGAGTCGAGTAGCCCCCTCCGTCTCCGCCGCTTCCACTCGAATCCCCCTGACCCGTGTTGGCGCGCGACCGTCCGCGGTCGTGGCGCGGAATCATGAGTTGGGAATCATGAACTGGGGATCATGAAATGGCTCCCTCCGATCGCTCGCCGGTGCGAATGCGCACCGCGTCGGCGACGTCGCTCACGAAGATCTTGCCGTCGCCGATCCGCCCGGTGCGCGCCGACTGGGTGATCGCGATCACCGCCTTCTCGAGCAGCGCGTCGGGAACGACGGCCTCGATCTTCACCTTGGGAATCAGGTCGACCACGTACTCCGCTCCGCGATACAGCTCGGTGTGACCCTTCTGGCGCCCGAAGCCGCGGGTCTCGGTCACCGTCATTCCCTGCACACCGGTTTCCATCAGGGCTGCCTTCACCTCGTCGAGCTTGAAGGGCTTGATGATCGCTTCGATTTTCTTCATGACTGCGTTCTCCTCCCGCCTACGGCTCTGCCGTGGCGGGGGTCCGGGCCATTGCGATGGCACGCGCTTCCGCGTGCGCCGGCATGCCGGTTCCGCCGAAGGAACTCGCGTGCGTCGCGAAGTCGGGATAGGCCTGGTTGCCGTGTTCGCCGACGTCGAGCCCTTCGAACTCCTCTTCCCGGGAGACGCGAACGCCCATCGTCAGCTTGATCGCGTACCAGAAGAGCATCGAGAAGGGGAAGGCGAAGGCGCCCACGTAGAGCACGCCCTTCAACTGCACCAGGAACTGCGCGCCGCGCGAGAGGCCGGTCGCCAACGCGGCGATGTTCGTCGCCACGTCGTTGTCGTAGAAGACGCCGAGAGCCAGCGTGCCCCAGATCCCGTTCACCAGGTGCACCGAGAGCGCGCCGACGGGGTCGTCGACCCGGACCCTGTCGAAGCCCACCACCGCGAGCACCGCGATGACGCCCGCAATGAGGCCGATGACTGCGCCCGAGCCGATCGACACGAAGGCGCACGGCGCCGTGATCGCGACGAGCCCGGCGAGACACCCGTTCAGGATCATCGAGAGATCCGGTTTGCCCAGCAACACCCAGGCCGCAACGGTCGCGCCGAGCGCGCCGGTCGCCGCCGCCATGTTGGTGTTCACGAGGATGTGGGCGATCGCGGTGCCGTTCATCGCGGCCATCGTCGAGCCCGGGTTGAAACCGAACCAGCCGAGCCACAGGATGAACACGCCGAGTGCGGCGGAGGTCATGCTGTGACCGGGGATCGGGTGGACCTTGCCGTCGTTGCCGTACTTCCCGAGACGCGGGCCGAGCACCAGGATGCCCGCCAGCGCCGCCCAGCCGCCCACCGAGTGGACGACCGACGAGCCCGCGAAATCGCGGAAATTGTTGGCGCCGAGCAGACCGGCGCCCCAGATCCAGTGGCCCGTGATCGGGTACACGAAGGCCACCAGCAGGAAGCTGAAGACCAGGAACGAGCCGAACTTGATGCGCTCGGCGACGGCGCCCGACACGATCGTGGCGCAGGTTCCCGCGAACACGAGCTGGAAGAAGAACTTCGCCCAGAGCGGAACGGGGGTCCAGTTGATCGCCGAGTAGACGCCCTGGTACGCGGTCGTCGAGAACGGGTTCATCGCCGCGTACGCTTCGCCCAGGGCCGGGGAGTTGTCGGCGCCGCCCAGGAAGAACAGCCCCTGCAGCCCGGCGAACGCATTCCCGTCGCCGAACATCAGGCCCAACCGAGCGCCCAGAACGAGATCGTGGACGCAGCGAAGACGATGAAGTTCTTGGCGAGAATGTTGGTGGTGTTCTTTGCCTGGCACAGCCCGCTCTCGACGAGTGCGAAGCCGGCGTTCATCCAGAAGACCAGCATCGCCGTGACCAGCACCCAGACGGTGTCGACACCGATGCGAAGATCCGATGCGGCGGCCGAGAACTTCTCGAGCGCGTCCGGCGTCGCTTCACCCGCTGCGAAGGCCGGCAGCGCGCACAACACGAGGGCAGCCGTCAGAGCCGCCCGACGATTCCACTTGCTCATGGGTTCCTCCCCGGGATCGCGTCCCGCGTGAACGACCAAGAGCAATGCGCGTGCCGCCGCGCGCGTGTAGGCAATCGAGCCGGGTTGCGCCTGTTTCCGCACGATCTGCTGAAGATTGCGCCGATCGCTGCCCGACTGCCGCGCAGAGGTGCCTGGAAAGCGAGCGCGGCGCCTACGGCGTGGATCGGCCGGGCCGCGGGCGGTGCTTCCGTGCGGCCGCGACGCGCAGCGCGAGCGCTGCGAGCGCCGCCGCGAACAACGGCGCAAACCCGGGATTGCCACCGAAGGTGCGCCCCGCGTAGCTCAAGGCGAACACGAACCAGAGCCAGTACACGCCGAGCTTGTGGAGGCGCAGCCAGTTGCGCCCGAGACGGCGCACGGACGCATCGTTCGACGTCGCGGCCATCGCGAACAGAATCAGGTAGGCGCCGCCACCCCCGACGAGCGTCGCCACGTCGGGACGCGTCCCGGCGACGACGTTGTAGGTGACGAGCGCGACGAGGTGCACGGTGTGCGCGGTGGCGAACGCGAGCCCGAGTGCGCGCCGGCGTCGCACGAGGAAACGCGAGACACGGCCCGGCGCGAGCCGGTTCCAGGCACTCGCGACGAAGACGGGCAGAAAGATCGAGAACGAGAAGCGCGCGGTGTAACGCGCCGCGAGCTGCCAGCGCTCGTCGGGCGCGGAACCAGAGCTGTGTCCGTAGAGCGCGGCGAGCGCCGCGCCGAGCGCCGCCGCCGCGCAGAAGCCGAAGATCGTGGAAACCGCGCGCGAAGCGGAGTTCGTGCGGGTCGCGGGCGGTTGCGCGAGTCGCGTGGACGATCGGGCCTGCGGCGAATCGGCGACCTTCACGGCGAGTCTGCGGCGCTCCGAGGCGAGAACCAGATCGGCGAGGTCCAGGCGCGCTCCTGCTGCGTCTTCGGGACGCCCGCGTCGCAGCAGGATTCGACCCGGTCGGGAGCTCCCACCGTGCAATCGACCTGGCGCGCATGTTGCCTTGGGGACGTTCCTGAAGTCAACTAAGTCAACGACCCAGGAACGTCCCCACGTCAACGACTTTGCGGAGGGTGGCGATCAGGTCTTCGGGTTCCCAGGGTTTGTGGAGGAACGCGGCGAGACCGCGGGCGGCGAAGCGATCGGCGAGCGAGGCGGCGTCGTAGCCGGTGACGAGGATCACGGGCAGGTCGCCGCGGAGTTCGCGCAGGCGCAGGAAGGTTTCCTCGCCGCTCATGTCGGGCATCGCGAGATCGAGCACGACTGCGTCGACGCCGTCGACACCCGCTTCGCGCAGGCGATCGAGCGCCTCGCGACCCCCCCGTGCGGTGAGCACGCGAAAGCCCGCGCGCGCCACCACCGCGCCCGTCACTTCGAGAATGCCCTCGTCATCGTCGACGAGCAGCACGGTTCCGCCGTTCGCGGCCGCCGCCGGTGCGCGCCGCGTCGGGATCGCCTCGGGACGTCGCGGGCTCGGCGGGAACAGCGCCCGCACGCGCGTGCCGCGCCCCACCTCGCTCTCGACGCAGATCGCACCGCGATGCGCCTGCACGATGCCGAGCACCGCCGCCATGCCGAGCCCGCGTCCCGAGAACTTGGTGCTGAAGAACGGTTCGAAGATGCGTGCAGCGGTGGCGGCGTCCATTCCGCGGCCGTCGTCGCTCACACTGAGTTCGACGACGTCGCCGGGCGCGACGTCTGCGTTGCCGAACGCATCGCGGAGTTCCTCGCGCGAGATCTGCACCACGGCGGTGCGCACGACGATGCGCATGATCGCGCCGTCCTGCGCCTCGGAGGCGTTGAGCACGAGGTTCAAGAGCACCTGCTGCATGCCGCTTTCGTCGGCCTCGATCGCGAGCAGGTCGCTGCCGCGCTCGACGACCAACTCGCAGCTCTCCGGCAGCGACGCGCGGAGCAGATCGGCCATCGATGCCACCAGCACGCCGAGATCGAGAGGGCTTCGCTTCGGCGACGACTTCCCCGCGTAGGCGAGCATCTGCGCGGTGAGCGATGCAGCGTGCTGCGCGGCCTCGGCGATGCGCGCTACGCGCGGTCGCGCCGGCGCATCGGCCGGTAGCGCGTCGAGCGCGAGCCGTGCGCTTCCGCGGATCACCGTGAGCAGATTGTTGAAGTCGTGCGCGATGCCGCCCGCGAGAATGCCGAGGCTCTCCAGCCGCTGGGCTCGTTCGACTTGCCGCGCCAGCCGCTCGCTCTCCTGTTCGGCACGCGTCAGCTCGGTGACGTCACGCGCGGAACCAATCACCTCGACGCTGCCCTGCTGATCCAGCTCCACTCGTGCGAGCCGCAACTGGATCCAGCGCGGCTGGCCGTCCTTCCCGACGAGGCGGCGCTCGACCACCACCGGCTGCCAGGGCTGGATGCTCTGGTACTCCGCGCTCAACTGTTCGCGCGCGCCGGGTTCGAGCAGGCGGAGCCAACCGTGGCCGTCGATGTCCTCGCGGCGCCAACCGAGCGTGGTCTCGAAAGCCCCCGCCGTCCACTCGCGCGTGAGCAACCCGTTACGGTCGATGCGCAACTTGAAGGCGAAGTCGGACGCGAGTTCGGAGATGATGCGGTAGCGCTCCTCGCTCGCAGCCAGTTCGCGCGTGCGCGCCGCGACGCGTGCCTCGAGCTCGCGACGCAGCGCGCGGCGCAGCCGGTCGCCGGTGGCCTGGATCTGGATGGCGAGCACCAGCGGCGCAACCGCGAGCCAGAGCGGGACGAGTTGCAGCACCGGGCGACCCGCCGTGAGCCACCAGAGATGCACGGCGCTCGTGACGGCGAGCACCGCCAGCGCCGGTGCGAGTAGCCGCTCCGCGAGACCCGACTCGCCGCTCCGCGCCATGCGAAACGCGACGATCACGGCGGCGAAAACGGCGGCCGGCCCAAAGAGGAGTCCGATTGCGTACCCGGCCTGCGCGCCGAAGCGCAGCGCCATGGCCACGCGCAGCAGTCCGAACGCCAGCGCACCCGGCAGCCACCACCGCGGGATCGGCTTCTGCGCGAGCGCCAGCGTACCGGACAGCAGCAGCGCCGCATAGAGTGGTCCGAACGGCTGCGCGAGCAGCTCGACATGCGGGACTGTCGGCATTTCGAACGGAATCACGCCGCCGATGACGGCCGCCAGCCAGGCCGTCACCCAGTGCGAAACCGGCCCTGTGTTCCGCAGCAGCCGCATCGCGAACACGACGAAGAGCGTGAGGAGGAGAATGAGCGTGACTTCGAGCACGGCCGGCCAGCATACCACCTAACGGGGCAGGATCTCGGTGGGAAGTGATTGCGTCGTGTCGTGCGGCGCGACACCGGAGGCGGCCCGGGCCGCGCGCACGGCCGGGGGAGGATCCCAGTGTGGGACGCCGTCCTGCGTTGGCGGAATCGCAGTGATGGGTTCCACCACCGGCTCGCGCACGGGAGTCCACCCCGGGGCGCTCGCGACGTAGCGCGTGAGGACGGCGCGCAGACCCTGCACCAGGAAGCTGCTCTGCGCGGTACGGATCCAGCCGTCGAGTCGCACCGGCACGCGCGCCGGACCACTCACCCACACGACGCCCTCGCCGCCGGCGTAGAGCTTGCCGTCGAGCCGCGTGGAGGGCCGAACCGCGAGTGCGAGCTGCGGGCCGAAAGCCTTGCTCGACACGATCTTCGGCGCACCCACCTCGATGCGGAACTCGAACACCTTGTGGTTGGCGTAGGTGGGAACGCCGACCGCATAGCCCTCGGCCAGCGGCAGCGCGCGCAGCAGGTAGACGAGGTCCGAAGTGTCGTAGGCGAAGGGACCGAAATCGAAGACGAGGTCGCGGCGCTGCCGCTTGTGGAGCTTGTCGAGCCGGGCGTGCAGGAAGTGTGTCGCGGCGTCGAAGTGGACCGTCTCGTCGTAGAGCTTGGGCCCGTGCTTCTCGACGGCGCGCGTGCGCACCGTGACGAAGCGGTCGAGATCGATCCACGCCTCGCTGCGGTCGTCCACCTCGTAGACGGCCGAGAAGAGCTTGTTGGTGCGTACGGTCGCGACGACGTGCGCGTAGCGCGCGCCCTCGGCTTCGACGAAGCGCGCCACTTCGATCACGACGGCGCCTGCCGGCACGCCGAACCAGGAGACCGCGTACTCGAGTCGCTCGCCGACCGGGAAGGGAAATCGCGGCGGCTGTGCAGCGAGATCCGCTGGCGCGAGCACGCGCAGACCCGGAGCGTCGAGCAGGAAGCCTTCGGGCAGCGCCTGCGCGGATCCGCGCGACGCACCAAGGCCGTACGCGGCGACGAGCAACAGCGCCGCTGCGCTCCGGCCTGGCCCCCGCATCAGAAGAGATCGAGGCGCGTCGCGAGCAGCGCGCTGATCGCCGAGAGCAGCCATAGCGAGACGACGGTCCAGCCAATTCGCCCGAAAACGCCGGCGCGCCAGCGACGGATCAAGACGTCGCCGCTCATCGCGAGCGCGACCGCCAGCGCGCCGAGCGCGAACACGTTGTGCGAGCGCAGCCCGAACGCCAACACGACCGCGCCGATCAGCACCGCTTGCGCGGCGGCCGCGAAGAGTACGGGCCACAGCGTCGGTTCCTGGAAAAACGGCGCGACGAAGCGTTCGAAGCGACCGGGTGCGCTTCCGCCCTCCGCAACATCGTTCCGGGCGTCTGCCAGCTCGCGCACCATCGAAACCAGGCGCCCGCTCGCAACGAACGCGTGCAGCGCGTGGTCGTCGTCGACCTCGAAGAGGCGCACGAAGCCGGGCGATCCGCTGCGCGCGAGACGGCGACTGTCGGCGATCGGCACCACGTCGTCGCCGCGCGCGTGCACCAGCCAGACGAGCACGCCCGGCGGAATCCTGGCGCGCAGCCCCTGCCGCAGCCCCGCCTGGGCGAGCAGCAGCGTGGGCCCGCTCCACTGCTCGCGCTGCAGCAGCGCCAGCGCGACGGCGCCGCCAAACGAGGAGCCGACCAGCACGTCCGGCTCGAAGCGGCGAACCGTCTCGGCGTGAAGCGCCACGCAGGCATCGAAGTTGCTCGTGTCCATCGCGGGCGTCATGGCCTCGAACTCCGCCGCCAGCGCGCGCGACTTGTTGCCCGCGGGCGAGCCCTCGAGACCGTGGATGAACTGCACGCGGAGTCGCGTCATCGCGGCAATCTAGCTGACGCAATCCACCGCGCGGTCGGCCCGGCGAAGTGCGCGAGGCTCCGAACCCTTCGCTTCGCCGCGCGCGAACGAAGCGCGCTTGCGAACGGCGGGATTGAAGTACCCGAAGCGCATTTCGGGGAAGCGTCGCGCCAGCGCGTCTCGCAACCAGCGCATGCCCCGACCGGGCCGGAGCGTCCCGCGCGGCAACACCTTGCGATACAGCTCGGGATCGAGATTCAGGTTGCGCAGCTGAATCATCTGCAGGCCCGTGCGTTCGATCAGCCCGGTGAGCGCTTCGAGTTCGGCGTCCGTGTCGGTGACGCCCGGGAAGCAGAGCAGGTTGAGCGAAGCGTGCCCGCCCGCGCGCACGACGACCGAGATGCTCTCCTCGACGTCGGCGAACGAGTAGCCGCGCGGATTGTAGTAGGCGGCGTAGACCTTCGGGCGCGGCGAGTTCAGGCTGGCGCGCATCGCGTCGAGCCCGGCGTCACAGAGCGCGCGCACCACGTCGGGGCGACTGGCGTTGGTGTTGAGATTGATCGTGCCGCGCGCGCCCGCAGCACGGATCCGGCGCGTGGCTTCGACGAGGATCGCGCCGAAGAGCGCCGGCTCGCCCTCGCAGCCCTGCCCGAAGCTCACCACGCCGCGCGGCACGCGCGCGAAGTGCGCAAGCGCGGCGTCGGCCACCTCACGCGGCGTCGGTGCGATGCCGAGCCGGTCGTGACTGGCGCGAAAGGCGCCGTCCGGCTGCAGCGAGATACAGCCGACGCACTGGGCGTTGCACGCGATCGACACCGGCAGCGGCCCCTCGTGACGGCCGAGGAAGAAGTTCTGCGCCGCGCGACAGCCATACTCGAGTGCGCAGCGCTCGAGCTGCCGCACGACGCGATTGCGCGGCAGCTCGATCTTCATTTTCGCGACGCCGGCTTCGATGCGCGGCTGCGAAAAGCGCCACGGGTCCTGACGGCGGTCGTCGTCGCAGCGGAACGCACTGGTCCAGTACTGGTCGTCCCCCCAGCCGACCGCCGTGTATGCGTAGAGCGGCAAGGCCGGTGCGCCTCGTCGCGTGCGCCACGCCGCGTGATGACCCGCCGTGTGCGCCGGCGCGAGGAACGCCGCCACCGCGCGCGCCTCGCCGCCTTCCCAACGCGACACGGCGAGCGGCGCGCCGCTCGCCGGATCGAGCCCGACCGGCGCGCGGCCGGGCAGCGTGAAGAGGTCGCTGCCGCGTGGCAGCGGGATCAACTCCTCCGCAGCGATCGCCTCGGCCCGCGCGCCGCGGACGCCGGCGAGCAGCAGATCCGGATGGTCATAGATGCGCCCTTCAATATCGCTGACGAGCAGCCGAACAGGCTCGCTGGGATGGGGGGGGTGCGAAGGAGCGTTCTTGCGCATGGATGCGGTGCGAGCATGACGGACGGCTGCGCAAGACCGCAACCGAGCCCGGATGGGGGCTGCCGCTCGCGCCCGATCCGCGCCATCCTGTGCGCGCTCCAGAACCTTGGAGGTGTTCGATGCGCGCGCTAGTGCTCCGTGCGGGTCTCGTCGCAGCGATGCTCGCGGGTCTCGGGGCGACTCCGGCGGCCCGTGCCCAGACGACGGATGTCGTGGTCGGCGTCCCCATTGAAAACGGCAAGGCGGGCAAGCCCCAGCCCGGCGTGATCGTCGATCTCGAGGGCAAGAAGCCCCGCGATCCGCTTCCCGACCCGGTGATCGTCCACGAAATCGAGAGCCCTGGAACAACGACGGTGCGACCCAAGTTCGGCGGCGGCTACACGGTCGAGAAGGAGCACGGCCCCACCACCACGGTGCAGCCCAAGTTCGGCGGCGGCTATACGGTGGAGACCGAGGGCGGATCGAAGACGGAAGTGAAGCCGAACTTCGGCGGCGGCTACACGATCGAGAAGAAGGACGCAGGAGCCAAGGATCGTTAGCGATCGCTGGATCGCGACGACCCTGCGGAGACGGATCGCAGCGCTGCGCAACAGAAACAGAAGGTGGGGGGATCGATGAAGCGGACGCGTTGGGGATTCTTTGCGGGATCGGGTGCGCTGCGCCCGCGCGGGAACGGTGCGGCGGCCCGCTCGAGCGTGGCATTCGTGCTGGCCTTCGCCGTACTTGCCTGTCAGGGGACTCCGCAGTTGGGCCAGGGCGGCTCGGTGGTGACGGGATCCGGCGGATCCGCGGGCGCCCAGGGCGCTTCCCATCAGCTCGTGCGCTGCAGCCGTCCGATCGGCACGGCCGCACTCGTCGAGGCGAGCCCCGAGGCGCTGACGGGACTGCAGACTCTCGGCCTCTCGTCCCCGCTTCCGATGCTGCGCCTGATCATGTCGCAGTCGGGTTGCTTCAAGGTGGTCGACCGCGGAGCCGCGATGCGCAACATCGAGCAGGAGGAGTACCTGCGGCAGAGCGGAATGCTGCGGCAGGGCTCGCAGACGGCCCGCGGCAAGATGATTACGACGCAGTACCTGCTGACGCCCAACGTGATCTTCTCCAACCCGAACGCGGGCGGCGCTGCACTAGGCACGGCCATCGGCGGTTTGATCGGCGGCGGCAGCGGAGCGATCGTCGGCGGCGCACTCGGCAGCATGCGCATCAAAGAGGCCCAGACGACGCTGTTCCTGACCGACGCGCAGAGCGGCGTCCAGGTGGGCGTCTCGGAAGGTTCGGCGAAGGTGCGCGACTTCGGCGCCGGCGTCGGGCTCGGCGGTTGGGGCGGCGGCGTCGCGGGCATCGGCGGCGTGAGCGGCTACGGCAACACCGCCGAGGGTAAGCTGATCGCAGCCGCGCTGCTCGACGCGCACAACAAGCTCGTCGCGCAGATCGGAGCGACCCAGCCGAACGATCTCTACGAGCAGCGCCGCGGCAGCGCGACGCGCAGCGACCTGGTCAACGACATCCAGGGCGAACTGGTCCGCCACGGCTATCTCCCGGCGGGATCTCCCGACGGCGCGATGGGCCCGAGGACGCGCACGGCGATCCAGGAGTATCAGCGCGCGCAGGGCCTGCTCGTCGACGGCAAGGCGAGCGCCCCGCTGCTCGAGCACATGCGGAGCCACTGAACGACGGTCGCGCCTCCCCGGCTGCGGCGAGGCGCGATCAGCCGGGAGCCGCTTCGAGAAAGTCCCCCACGACGCCGGCCGCGAGGAAGCCCGGCGCGCCCAGGATCATGCCGCCGGGATACGTCGACGCGCCGCCCACGAAGAGGCCGCGAATCGGCGTCTCGCTGCGCGAGCACAGGTCGTTCGGACGCAGGTAGCCCATCTGCAGCGGTGTGTAGGCGCCGTGCTTGATCGAGCCGCGCTTCATCGTCGTGAGCTTCGCCTCGATGTCGAGCGGCGTGGTCTCGCGGCGGAAGACGATCTCGCCGAGGTCGGCGTATTCTCGCAGCAAGCGGATGCAGGAATCACCGAACGCTGCGCCCTGCTCTCGCCACGGCGCGTCGTAGCGGACCACGGCCTCGGCCCGCAGCAGCTGCTGGCCGGCGGGGGCCATGGTTGCGTCGAAGCGCGTCGGGACCGTGACGTGCAGCCAGGCGCAGTCGCGCTCTTCTCCGGCATCGAGACGACGCAGGTGTTCCAGCAGCTCGTCCTCGGTCTCGAGGCCACAGAACACGATCATCGAGTCGGCGATGCGGGAATCTTTTCCCTTCCACGCGACACCGCCGTGCAGGCCGAGGTGGAGCCCGAACATCGTGCGCTCCTCCCATTCCCAGCCGCGCACGGCCGGCCCCAGATCGCCGGGCAACGCCTGCTCGTCCAGCAGCCGGAGAAACGTCTGCTCCGGGTCGAGGGTCGAGACGACGGCGCGCGCCTCGAAGCGCCGCCCGTCCGTGGTCTCCACACCCACCGCCGCGCCATCGCGCAGCACGATGCGCGCCGCTTCACATTGATCCAGCACCTGGCCTCCGCTGCGCAGGAGCGAGCGGTAGAGGGCCGAGGAGAGCCGGTGCGATCCGCCCTTCACCAGGCTGGCCGAGAGCATGCGGCACAGATAGAGCGGGTAGAGGTAGCCGAGGGGATCCCCCAGATGCAGGCCCCACATCGCCGGCAGCGACAGCAAAGCCATGCGCACGCGCGGATCTTCGAAGCCGTACTCGTCCAGCATCGCGACGAAGCTCAGCTCCGAGATCGCAGCGAGACGCCTGCCGGCGGCCGTCTCGCCGAACTCGACCATCTGATCGAGGGGGGGATTCGGCAGCCGGTACGTCATGGGAATCAGGTACTGCTCGAGGATGGGCGTGAACTCCGCCCACATCCGCGTGTAGGCCGCGGCGTCGGAAGGGCAGAAGGCGGCGATGGAGTTCGCCGTTTCCGTGGGGTCGCGCGAGAGCAGCAGCGAAGTTCCGTCGCGAAACGGGAACGCCGCTGCGACGGGCGGTTGGAGGTAGCGCACGCCGAGCTCTTCGAGGCCGAGATCGCGATGGGCCGGCATCAGCTCGGCCATCATGTGATAGATCGCGTGCAGGTTGAGCCGGTAGCCGAAGTACTCGTCGGTGTTGAGGCCGCCGCCGGTCTCGAAGCGGCGCTCGAGCAGCAGCACCCGCTTGCCGGCCTTGGCGAGGTAGGCGGCGCAGACCAGGCCGTTGGGCCCGGCGCCGATCACGATGGCGTCGTAGGTGTCTGTGGCCGTCATCGCGGCACCCCGGCGCCCGCCTTTCGCTGCCACTTCTCGGCGACGCCTGCATTCAAGGGAATGCGACCCAGGTTCTCGAGGAACCACATCATCGGCTTTGCGCGCCACCATTCGGCGTCGCGACGGCCGAGGTCTTCGGCCACTTCCAGCGCAGCCAGGTAGCCGGTCGCGAGATGCGTGGCGCCGTAGGGATGAATCGAGTTCGAGAGATAGAGCCCCGGCACGAAGCTGCGCGAGGCGCCGCCGACGACGATGCCCGGAAGCGGGCGGTTCATCCCGTACTGCTCGGGGATCGCGCTCCCGCCGATCATGTTCCCCCGGATCGCCGACGGATTGCTGTCCTGCTGGTTCATGGGTGTATTCACGTGACGTTCGAGGACGAGGTCGCGGAAGCCCGGCGCGTACCCCTCCATCCGCTCCGTCACGGCCTCCGCCAGCGGCTCCGCGAGCGTGCGCCAGGCGTCCCAACCGTCGAGCCTCCGGCCGCGCCAACGCCGCGGACTCGGTGGCACGCTGATCCAGACGAATCCCACGTGACAGCCCGGCGGGGCCTGCGACGGCTCGGCCCGCGTGGGAAGGAACCAGCCGCCCATGATGTCGTCGGGGATCACGCCCGAAGCGACTTGCGCGAGGCCCGAGCGAATCTCGTCGAGCGACTCGCCGCCGAGATAGCCGACCCAGGAGCGCTGCACCGCAGGATCGTACGCCGCCGAGGCGAACTCCGGATCGCCGCGGAGCGCGTAGTAGACCCCGAGGAGCTGCGGATCGTCGTAGTTGAAGCCCTTGATCTGCCGCGCGCGCGCGGACCCGATGACGTCTTCCCCGACCATCTGCAGGAACGTGGGCGCGAGCGTCACGTTGGAGATCACGACCCGCGCCTGGATCTCTTCGCCCGGCAGCAGCGCATCGGGAGACAGCCGCACGCCGTGAGCGCGGCCGTCTCGCACCAGGATCCGCTCGACCGGACAGGTGCTCCAGATGTCGCCGCCATGCGCGACGAAGCAGCGCACCAGCGCGTGCGTGAGCGCGTGCGACCCGCCTCGCGCCGTGTGGACCGGCATCAGCGACATGGCGCCGAGGTTCAGCGCGAGCGACCCCACCCGCCGGTGCAGCGGCCACTGCCCGGTGAACTCGCCCAGCGCCGCCGGTGTGGTGCGGACCTCCTCGGATTCGTAGAGCATCTCGAAGACCTCGAAGCCGGTCATCCGCTGCAGATCGTCGCCGCTGAGGGCGATGCCGAGCCGCTCGAGCAATCCTCCCTGGAACGCCGCGAGGCGGTCGAGCAAACGCGCATTCGGCGCGCTGAAGAGCATCTGCTGGTTGATCTCGAGCGCATCGAGCGCGTGTTCTCCCAGGTATTGCGTGATCGTCGCCTGCGTCTTTGCGTCGCGACTCGAGATCCGGGACAAACTCTCCTGCGTCACGGCCGGGTCCAGCGCCTGCACCACGTTCTTTCCGTTCCGGAAGGTCTTGGCGAACAACACGTCCGTGCCGTAGAGGTCGAGCCCGTAGTGTTCGAGTTCGAGGTCGGCCATCGCCGGGCTCATCGCAGGAACCAGCCACGCCGCGTGGGTGCTGTGCAGGAAACCAGGAAGACCGAGCTCGATGGTGTCGCAGTGCGCGCCGCACTGGCCACGCGCCTCGAAGACCGCCACCGACAGGCCGGCCTTCGCCAGATAGGCCGCGGCCGTGAGTCCGTTGATGCCGCCGCCGACGACGATCACGTCGTAGTCCTTCACCGGTGCGCCCCTTCGCTGCGCATGCCCTCGGTCGCAGGCTGCGCGGATGCGCAGAATTTTGCGTCGGCGGCCTCGCGGCGGGCCCTGGCGTCGGCCAGGTGCGCCGCCCGGTCCTGGCTCCAGTGCGCATGGCGCTCGCGCCGGAAGGCGGCTCGCAGCAACCAGCCGAGCATCCGCGGCTGCAGCGCGACGCGCGCAATGCCGGGCAGATCGTCTTCGCAGAGCCGGATCGAGAAATCCCAGTGTACGGGCTCGTGGATGGTTCCCTGGATGACCAGCTCCGGGCCGTCACGCGCGACGGTGTACTCGCGGAAGTCCATCACCAGTTCCTTGCGCCCGAGACCCCGCGACTTGAGCTTCACCGCACAACCTCCGTCCGCATTGGCGCGCATCGTCGCTTCAATGTTACAACTTGTCAAATAGTGGGCGACAAGATGTCAAGCAAGCGGGACGGAGGCCGGCGCCTCTCGGCAGAGGAACGGCGGCGTCAGCTGCTGAGGGCTGCCGGCGAGGTCATGACCGCGCGCGGCATCGACGCCGTGCAGTTCGCCGAGGTGGCGGCGGCCGCCGGCGTCACGCGCCAGCTCGTCTACCGCTTCTTCCCGAGCCGTCAGGCGCTCATCATGGGGGTACTCGAGGATCTCGCGGAGGATCTCACGCGGCGCTTCGGCGAGAGTGCTGCGCGCAGCATTCCCGGCAGCCTGGAGGTGGGCGCCCGCCTCTTCGTGGACGCGGTGTGCGACACGATCGAGGCGAAGGGCGCCGGCCCCTGGCACCTGCTCGACTCGCGGGGTCCCGATCCCGAGGTGGCGCGCCTCGGACGGAGGATCCTCGATCGCCTCGTCGCGCCCTGGCAGTTGCACATCGCGACGGTCACCGGCGTGAGCGAAGCCGAGGCGGCGATCCTCGCGCGCATGATCGTCGCCGCCGGCCGCGCCGTTCTCGAACAGTGGTACGACGGCTCGCTCACGCGCGAGGAGGCGGTGCGCATCTCGACGCAGGGAGTGAGCGCGCTGCTGCAGGCGTTTACACGGCCGGCCGCGCGGTAACCCCGAGTGAGCCGG
>Ga0102851_10000559_pt1 | contig 19099 bp, 14 predicted proteins | sample Mud3Dept3metaG_FD_79558 | JGI IMG/M metagenome (GOLD analysis project Ga0102851, IMG submission 79558) | Freshwater wetland microbial communities from Ohio, USA, analyzing the effect of biotic and abiotic controls - Mud 3 Core 4 Depth 3... | ecosystem: Environmental > Aquatic > Freshwater >... | reverse complement strand
TCATATCCCCATTGCTTAAAATATTCTGATTTTTTCAGGAATGTTTTTTCGTCAGTCTTGCCCGCTATATAATCGTCGAGGGCCTGCTGAGAGGGCTTCTGGAACATCTCCATCCCGATAGCTATTTTTTTGTATTTCTTATACAGTCCCTTGATGACCTGGAGCTGCATGCGATGGTGTTCGAACTTGTCATGCCCTTCTCCTACGTAGATGATATCTTTGCCGGCTGCTTTTTCAATGACTCCGTATATATCAGTAAGTCGTGGGATTTCGACTCCGGAAGTATTTTCAGAAATAACAGTCCTTATCCCTCTTTCGGTCTCATCGACGGTCTTTAAAATATTTTTATTCGCCCTGAAAGCAAGATTGCCGTATTTTCCATAATGGGTGATTTTCTGCATATATCCCGTTAGCTCAGAAGGGACCCGACTCCCCACAACAGTAATGACCCCTTTTTTATTGATTGGATTTTCCCTGGTGAGCAGATAAAAATCAGAAGTCTGCTCTTCAAGCTTGCCCAACAACCTCTTTGCGATAGAGGTCTCAATGCCGGGAATCAGAAGAGAATAGTTCCTGATATCTTCGTAGGAAACCTCCTGCTCTTTTTTCTCCGTATAGCCTTCTCCCTCGAGAAACCTGGACAACTCTGCATAAAGATCTGCTTTGTCCTGGGGGACCACGAAGATCTTTTTGTCGTCGCCGAGGAGGCGTGAAACTACAGGGGGAAATTCTTCCCCGGAAAGTTTTCTGAAGAGTTCGTAATTGTCATCGATAATCAGGCTGACCGGGGTGTCTTCCGCCTCTATCTCTACCTCGACATGGGTACTCGGCTCTTTCTCAATTGTGATTACCTTCCTCACTTCACCTTCCCTCAGCTGGACCGCTACAGGCAAAAAAAGCTTATAGTTTTTGCCCTTTTGGTCGACGTTGAAAGACACGACAGCTTTTGCACCAGCGTACTTAAGCTCAAGATTGTTTATCTCAAGCTCAGGGACACCACTTTCTTCCACCCACTGTTTGAAAAACCATTCCAGGTCTCTGCCATAGCCGGACTCAAAGACGTCCCTTATATCAGACCATGAGGCTGCCCTGAAGCGGTATTTTTCGACAAACTTTCTGAGAGAGCTGAAAAAAACCTCCTCACCCACCATCCTTCTCAGCATATGAAAGACCATGGCGGATTTTCCGTATCCTATGGCAGCAGACACCCTGTCCTCACGCCCGCTGAAAGATCGAAGAGGAAAGTCCTTTTCGGACGTCACATAGCTCCCGAAGGAAATCAGTAACTGTTTTCTATAATCCCATCCTTTGTCTTTGAGCTCTTCATATCTGTGGTCCGCCAGATATGTTGTCAGCCCCTCAGACCAGTTTCCACTCTTATTGTCGGTATAAACAAGGTTTCCGAACCATTGATGCAGCACCTCATGACCCAGAGAGGTCTCAGGGATAAACAGCATCTTCAAAATATCTTTCCCGAGCAGGGTAAACGTGGGGAAGGAATATCCAGCAGATAAGAAGTTCTCTACAGCGGCAAACCTCCTGTAGGGGTATTCCCCCAGATATTTTTCATACATATCGAGATACTTCCCGGTAAATTCTCTATAAGTCTTCGAAAGCCCACTGTCCTCCGCGTAAAAGTAGGTAAGAATTTCAATATCTCCGTGTCTTTCCATTTCGACCTTATATCTGCCTGCTATAAGAGTCAGATTTCGGAGCGGGTGCTGAAAAACAAAAAGAAATTCCCGGCTGTTACCAGCAAGCTCTCTGACGCGGACCTCATCTGCTTCGGATATGGCCTCAAATCCGGACGGCAGCACTGCAGTCAGCCGGTGCAAAGAAGCTCCATCAACGGCAGGATACCAATTGTCCGTAAGCAAAATACCCTCAGGGCCGATATGGTTGCCCTTGATAGCCCCGGGGTTGTCAGAGTTATTGACTTCCGGCAAAGGCCTGTATCCGGCCCTAAATTCTATCTTCAGGATGTCCTCGGCCGAGTCCGGAGTAAAAATGAACGACTCTGTACCCGGCCCAACCGCAAGGGCCCTGTCACCCACCGAAACAGCGGTTACCTCTATGCCCGTTAGATTGATCTTTGCAGACTGGCCTGCAGGAAGGGATATCCTTGAAACCCCTTTGATTGAACTATCTCGAGGGTCAATCTGAACAGAGAGTTCATTGAGCGGCATCGCGTTGTCTGCCAGAGCATACGCAGACACAGGGAATACCCATAAAACAGCCAACATAAGTATCGATAATAGATTCATTCAACCAATGCCCCTTTAGTCACTCAGTTTTACAAGGCCTACGCCGCGGCAGAGACCGCAGGGTATCTATCTATTTGAAAAGTTCTAATTACCGAAGGTCGTCCTTCAGCACCCCTTGCTTTAGTCTAATCTTCCACAACTGTCCAGTTTCCCGGTTCTCCTGCTGTCCCTACGCAGTATCCATATGTCCAAAACTCCCCTCCCCACAGTCCCCTCTTCACTTTCGCCTCTAGTTAGTATGTTACCTGACTTTGATGACTACCTTCAATCTTACGTCAGTTTTTATGGGAGAACTACTGACAGAGTTGTCTTTGGTCTGAAGCAGAGCTAGTTGGCCGGTCTTAAACCGAAAATGCATTTGAAGATGTCTAAAATTCGTATCCGTAAAGGGCGATCTCTTCGCTGAAAAGATTTCTGATTTTCTCTTTTTGCTTCTCGTCAAGGATCTCGCGGTAGCTTCGCTTGTCTTTTCTGAAAGATGATTTGGATTTGGGAAGCACCAGTTCTTCAGTAAGCCCAAGCTGGACCCGTATCCTCTCCAGCTCTTCTTTCAGGTTTTCAAAAAGGCATACCCTGTTTACAACGACCTTCCCGTCTATAGTGTAAAGTTCAAAGCCCTTTTTCTTGAGCATTAACGGCATGTCTGAATCTAGAAACTCCGAAATTGAGGGCCTAGGCTCTGACTTGTACTGCCAGTAATAAAAAGATATGACCCGGTCCCACGGATTCCTCTCAAAACAGAACTTATAGTAGTCGTTCCATGTTCCTTCACCTATGAGCCTTCTCACTTCTCTAGCGGAAATATGGTTGTAATAACGGAGCTTTTTTTTTCTTCTGATCAATAATCTTGCAACGTCTCTGAAGCCGTAGTCCCACATTGAGACAGATGTTTCTGCGCCCCCCGGTAACCGAGGTCTCTTCTGACGTCCTCGTCTTCGGGGGATATAGGGGTGATGATATCTTCCTCGCCGCAAACTCTGGACAAGGCAATTTCAATGCTCGTTCCGGCGGTTTTTTTTGTTTTAAGGAAAATGAATCTATATTTATGCGAAATAATCATCGTCTGCTTTCTCGAACAATCTGCTTGACGGGTCCTTAAGATAGTCGGTTGTCTCATTACCTCTTTCCGGCCTGCAGCGTCCTCCTGCCCATGGAGCTTCAGCGCGAAGGTCACCCGTTTCCTCACTTCTTATCTTTTCGACGGACCGGAAGGCACTTCGCAATATTGACTGGCGCATCAGTTATTAGTTGTCACAATAGAATCTCTATCCATGTCGGACATTTTATCATGAAGGCCGGCAAAAAGCCATGGCTGGAGCGGCACGCTTTCAGACAGGCATGGGAGACAAGATATTGCTAAATACCGTGTAGTCCTGCGGATATTCTTCCTTCCCTGGCGGGCGATGCCAGCCGGTTACTCATAAGACGTATTATATGGTATTATAACTCCATAGAAGATTTGTCTTAAGCTCGCTCTAAGTAGGCGAGGAGAAGCTGGGAAATACAAAAATAAGGCGCTACCTGGCGACCCTATCAACTGCCTATTCAACCAAGGGATAAGTAGCATCTAGGCAGCGGATATAATATACTGCGTGAAGTCGCTGGGAGGCAAAGAAAGCGGAGTAAGTGTTGTTAGTAAATGCCCTTAGGAAGCATTTCGCTCGAAACAGAAAGAACGGGGTTTCTTTTTGGAAGACGACTGTTTTATTGCCCCTAAAGCTTGTTATGCCGAAGAAGAGCGCGATCATCGGCTTCCGGTTGTTCGATAAGCCCCTTTTGATCAGTTACTCAAGAAGTGGAACCAATTGGATCAGATATTTAATCGAATATCTGACAGGAAGACCGACCCCCGGTGCTGCAAGACTGATCAGAAAGGGAAACGATTATGTCATTGACAGGGCCCATAGGGGGTATGCGGTAATAAATGAGTATAAAAAAGTAATCCTCATCATCAGAGATTACCGGGAATGTCTCCTGAGGCATATGCCGGAAGAGTGGCGAAATTCCAGCAGCGTCCCCAATTTTCTCGAATTGCGCAAGGTCGAGCAGCCTCCATTCTGGTACATAAGAAATATTGAGGCCTTTGACCAATTTCAGGGGGAAAAGGCCTATTTCTATTACGAGGATATGGTGAGTTATCCCGAAAGAGAGATACCCAGATTGGTCGATTTTCTGCAATTGCCCAAGGACAGACTCGATGACCTACTCGGCAATATGGAGATGCACAAGAAGAAATCCATTCTGTGCTATGGGTCCAACAAAACGTCCGTTACTCAAGGTAAAACAGACAAGCTTAATCGTCATGCTCTGACACATACCACATTTGAAGAAAGAAAAGAATTCGATCTTTATTATAAGAAAAGGTATCCGGATATTTACAGGAAATATCTTGAGAGGTACGAAGTTAAAGAATAGCTGCCCGGAGAACATCTGTGGACGGACGAGGTTGGCACGAAGGGGTTGGGAGGTGCCGGCATGGGAAAAAAACAGAGCGGAAATTGTCCGTTTACGCCATGAAGAGGAATAGATTTGAAACAGTGTAGTGAGTTGAAGGACTTTTTTTGTTTGTGAGAAGGAGGTGAGCCTTGAAGATTTCATTTATCATCTTGAAGGGCATGCCTTTTGGTGGGGGGATCGAAAAATATACGGAGGAGGTAGGGTCGAGGCTCGCAGCGAAGGGACATGATATTGTGGTATATACCATGACCCACTACGGTGCCAGATCGGGGATTTATAAAGGGATGAAGATCGAGACTATCCCGACCGTGAGGAATAAGAACCTGGAGAAAATGGTGGCTGCGTTTATAGCGACTATTAAGAGTGTCCGGGAGTTCTCCGACATTGTGCACTTCCATGCCTTTGGCCCTGCCATGTTCTGCATGATTCCTAAATTACTGGGAAGAAAAGTCGTCGTACAGGGACATGGGATCGAATGGCAAAGATCACGGTGGGGATTCACGGGAAAGACTTTCCTGAAGCTGACAGAGTATCCCTCCGTGAAGGTGCCCCACGCCGTCACTGTAGTCTCAAAGGTGCAACAAAGGTACGTGAAGGAAACATATAATCGGGAGAGCACCTTTATACCTACGGGGGTTAACCCCCCGACGATCGAACGCCCGGACCTGATACGCAGGTATGGGTTGGAAGGCAATGATTATATCTTATTTGCTGCGAGACTTGTAAGGGAGAAAGGGGCGCATTATCTCATCGATGCCTTCAGACGACTGAGACCGAATCTTAAGTTGGTCATAGCCGGCGACGCGCAGCATGAGGAGCCGTATAAGGCGACACTTCACTCGCTTGCCAATGCCGACAGTTCCATCCGTTTTATCGGGTTTGCGACCGGCAGGCTTCTGAATGAACTCTTTTCCAATGCCTTTGCCTTCGTACTTCCTTCCGAGATCGAAGGACTCTCCACCGCTCTGCTGGAGGCTATGAGTTATGGAAATTGCTGTCTTGCCAGCGATATACCGGAGAACCGCGAAGCACTCTGCGACCACGGATATTATTTCAGTTCCGGAGACGTTGACGACCTGAGTAAAAAACTGGAGTTTCTTGTTCACAATCCAGCGGCTGTCGAAGCGGTCAAGCATGATGCTCAGAAATATGTGCTTGAAAACTATTTGTGGGATGATATCGCTGCGAGATTTGAAACATTTTATGAGGAAATTTTGAAGAAATAAAAGAGGACTAATGAATCCAGGCACAATAATCACTTATTGCTCAAGCATTTTGTGCCTCATATACATTGCGGTGTTCGCCGAAGTGTAGGGGGCGGAAGGTACAGGCGTGTATACATATGTTCAAGGGGGTTGGCGGAGAACATTTCTGAGTGATTCCAGTTGCCTCGCATAGAATCCTTGGGATTGAGATGATTTTGCATTTAAGTGCCTTATAATGTATAATTTGCAATGTCTTAATTAGCAGGGGAAAAAATTATAAGGAGCACTTGATGAATAGTTTAGTCCTGTATATTTCAGCGCTGTTGATATCCTTTGCTGTTCAAGGCGTCGTAATCGTTTTTTTCGGGAAGATGGCTTTGTGTATCGACGACGTCGAAATGGACAAACCCCAGCGGTTTCACGATACCTCCACCCCGAGAGCAGGTGGGCTCGGCATTTTTTTCGCGTCCTTTATCGGACTGAGTCTCCTGTCTCAGGATGGGGTGAAACTGGCGCTGGCCTCGATCCCTTTTTTCCTGGTCGGCTTTTTCGAGGACGTCAGGCCTAATCTGAGGCCCAGGATCAGATTCGTCTTGCTTGCAGCGGTCGCCATTCCGGTAATATATCTGCTGAATATCGTGGTCTATGACATCGATCAGCTAAGATTGGTGGATTGGATTGCGTGGCCTTTTACGGTGATTGCTATCGTGGGTGTCACCAATTCGATCAATCTGATAGACGGCTTTAACGGGCTGGCATCGGGAGTTTCTATAATAGCGTTTGTTTTTTTTGCGTTAACGGCAGCTCTTCTGCAGGACTGGTGGATGGTTGCAGTGTGTACTGTCCTCATTTCATCGATCATGGGGTTTCTCCCCTGGAACTTCCCGAGAGGCAAGATTTTCCTGGGTGACGGCGGCGCGTATCTGGTGGGTGCATTGCTATCCATTATTTCGATAATTCTCATAAAGAGGCACACATCCCTGTCAGCGTGGTACCCAGGGGTCGTTTTGGCTCACCCGATTTTTGACTCTCTTTTTTCTATTTACAGGCGTAGGATAATAAAGAACAGATCGGCGTTCTCACCGGACAGGGGACACCTGCACAGTCTTGTATACAAGCGCGTCACACGTAACAACCCGATGACTTCGGTATATATCTGGATTTTGGTTTTGACGGTGAATGTTATTGCCTTTCCCTTTCGATCTAACTCTCAGGCGCTTATCTTTATTTTTCTTCTGTTTATGTCGACCTACATCTACATTTATCGCAGGATCGTGCGGTTTGAAATGGGGAAAATGGCAGTAAGATAAATAAATTCAGAGGGGATAATCTTTCCAAGAAGAATTGACGCTATGACCCGTTGCTTCACACAAGAAAAGCGGCCACTTTATCTTCCAGCCAGCACCTTCTGATAGGTGTCCACAACTCTCCTGTAATGCACTTTCTCACTATACTCCTCTTCCACCAGTTTTCTCCCCGTCCGTCCCATGCGCTCGATGAGCGAAGGATTACCCAGGAGAAACTCCATTTTTTCCCTCAGGTCACGATAATCGCCCGGCTTGAAGAGCAGACCGGTTTCATTGTCGACCACCATTTCCGGTATAGCGCCGATCGCCGAGCCTATTACCGGTTTCCCGCAGGCGAATGCTTCGATGATGATCAGGCCGAACACTTCATACCACTCCGAGGGTACAACAACAAATGCAGCATTTGAGTATAAATCACTCAGCCCCCGTCCTGATTTGTACCCCTCGAAAATTACGTTCTTCATGTTATTTTGGCGTACAAATAATTCGCATTCATCCCTCATGGGACCGTTGCCGACAATTCTCAGGTCCGTGTCAAGACCCTTCACTGCCGAAATTAGGGTGTGCAGGCCCTTTTCCCTTGAGAGCCTTCCAACATAGAGTATATAACTACCGCCATGATACTCCGGATGGAAATCCTGTAAATTTACAAAGTGCGGGATATGGACAAGTTTCTGTTCCGGTATGCCTATTTCGATATGCTTTTCCAGCGAAAACTTGCTGGGACAAACAAAGAGAGATACGTTTTTCTTATAAATGTCCAGCCTCTTGTGGACCGTCGCTTCCACAAAGTGCAGCATACTTTGCAGCAACGAATTCTTGGTACAGGAGTGTACGACCACGCGATAGTTACCCCTCTTAAGGCATTCCATACATATCTTGTTATTGCGCAGAAAGGTATATACAGGACAGCCCAGTTTATAATCATGCAGGGTCATAATCACGGGAACATGATTCCTTCTCAAAACGCCGAGTACGGAGGGACAGACTCTTCCGTGGATATTATGCGCATGGGCTACCTCAACAGGGTAATCCCTTATCAGACGCTCGACCTTCCTGTTGTTAGCAGGAGAATACAACATCCTCATCGCAGTATGCACCTTTTTCGTAATACTCTGATCCATATCAAAGACCATAGGGTCGCCAAAATAGGAAGAGTACTCGGTATCTATATTATCCGGGTGATGAACCGAAAAATGAGACACCCGGTGTCCGTTCTCCGACAATATACGGGAAAGCTCAAGATAGTACCTCTCGGCGCCTCCTCTTACGTAGTGGTAATTATTAATCTGCAATACATTCATGGTCTGGTTTCCAAGGGGCGCGCAAACTTCCGTCAGCGTGCAACTAATTTCGCCTCTTCGGCATCTTGCCAACATCCCGCAGGCCGGCAGAACCACCCTTCTGCACCGCCCTCTCAATCATCAGTTTGGTCCGGGCCACCTGGAATGCCCGTAGCGGCAATCCTGCCGTCAGATTCCTCAGGACAAACAGCGCATCGGAGAAGCGCATCGTCACGTCCTCGGTTTCATAGCGGTATTTTCTGAGGACTCTCCCCGCTACCGACTGGAATATCCTCCTCTCGCCCAACGTCAGGGTCTGCCTCCACTTGAACCTGTTTGCCGCATCAAGCGGTCCGAAAATCAGGTTGGAATGGTGCTCTCCCACGTACCGGTCACTCGTCTCATAAAAATTCATCATACCCTGTTCGAAGGGGATCCCGCAAAAATCGCATATCCCGGACACCGTCTCCCGGGGTTTTTCAAGCAAATCCTCATACCGGACGGTCATTTTTCGTCCGTCGGGGATTTCCGCAAGGGATTTTTCGATCTTCCAAATCTTATAGCGCCACTCCAGAGCGACTACGCCGACGTAGTTCTTGGTAGGGTCCATTTTACGCCAACTGTCGAATACGTCCCGCCCGTCGCGTATGATGTGAATAATCCTAGCGTCAGGGAAAAGGTCCAAAATAACGTCCAATTTTCGAAAAAACGACGGGGTCTTGTCACCCCAACCGGCTTTGTTCATCGCCCTGCAATAACTGAGAAACAGCCCGTCCACCAGGTCCCGGAGCGATATATTTTCTCTCGACCGTAGCGAGAGGATGAAATCTGAAGAGTCATAATTCCAGAGTTTGAACTGTGGGTTGACCTGTAGATAACTCGCAATGCGCGAAAGAAGATCGCCGCGCATCCCACCTCGAAGGTATTTCCTCTTCAGCAAAGGCATGAGGAAATTAGCTTCCTCCGGTATGGCAATCTCAGAATGGGCGTTCAAAATCAGCCTTAAAAGCGTTGTCCCTGAGCGCTGGGTTCCCACAATGAATACAGGATTCACACCTTTTCTCCGGGCCTTTCTCTGCCTGCATTATTTTCAGCAGTCTTGACGGTCTTTCCAGTTTTTACTATTTTACACACACTAATTATTCCGAACACGGCTGAAACTGCTGCAGCGACTCATTTTGCGTTCCAGAATGAATTCGCAGCTACTTTCAGCATATCATGCACAACTTCGGTCTTGTCCCGTCTTACCATTCCCCACAGGGCAACGATCATTCCTTCTCCTCCCCTGGGCATCCCCGCTACGTACCTGCTGAAGTTCCTGGTAGTTTCAGGATTGATAAATGTCGCACCAAGTACCCTGTTGCCCTGGTTCGCAAATGCGGAAGCGGAAGGGAAATCTTTCTGCTTGTCCCCGAAATGCCAATCACAAATAACGATATCTTTAGAAATTCTGGAGCGAATAGCCGAATACCCCCTATGACCGTGCAACTGCCTGCCCTGCATCTGAGGGAACTCGTCCGGAGATATCAACATGTCACCCCACATCCACGTTTCCACCCCTCGTTCCTTTAAGTGGTTGTGAAGGATCTCTACGTCCTTGAAAAACAGCTCAGGAGGCAGCATCTTCTCGTCCTTTAGCAAGCGCATGGGCAGCGACTTTGCGTCGTCTTTATAACCGGCGATTTCATCATGGCCTATGTGCATCGCTTTGGGTTTCAGGATATCGATGATGTCATCCATGATTTTAAAGACTACCTTGTAAGTCTCCGGATTGTCCGGGTTGTATGTCGAATGATTGAACATGAGCTGCGGGTGCCCCTGCTTGAGGAATTTTTCCTGATGAGTCAGAAGCCTCAATTCAGGGACCACCGTCATGCCGTTTTCATTCGCATAATTCGCCACCTTCAACAATTCTTCTTTTGTCCACGGCCTTTTCCCGAGCATGCGTTCCATAGACGGAATTCTGACCCCGTCCGCCAGCGAGAGCAGAAGCAGATTGAAATGGCCGTATCTCGCAGCAGTTATGAGCTGCTCCACCGTCTCCGGGGCGATATCTTTCTGCATGATGTGAACTGCCCGGGTTGTCAGGTCAGGCCAGTCCAGGACTTTCCCCATCCTGAGCCTCCCCTTTTCATTTATCAGTAAGACTTCCAGGGTGGTCAATCCGTTAAGTATTCCCTGGTCGTCGCGTCCCGTAACGGTTATCCCTTTTCCGCCTATCTCTATGAGGTACCCCCCCGGCTTTTCCGGGAGACCTTCGGCCGCTGCTGATTGTGACGCTGCAACAGCCTGTATCTTCACCTTCCCGTTTCCCCCTGGCAGAGAGCTAATCGTCTTTCTGGCTGATTCGACGGCAGCCTTATACTTGCCGGCAAAGGACGGTGGGACAGCCAGTTCGCTGCCCGGACCTACCTGAATCTGACCTCCGGTCCTCATGTCCTTTTTAGGGAGGGGAAGCATGCCCGGGGGAGCCGGAAATTTCATATCAGCACCTGCACACTGACACTGGAAAGAGCACCACAAAAACGACAAGACAAATATAAGGATCACGCATCCGACGCTAGTTTTTTTCATCTATCCACCTTTATACCTTCATGGTCCCGGACTTACCCACGAAGGCAGGTCCCGGCAACCTCTGTCCAATAATTTTCGGGCCAGTTTCCTGTTATAGGGTTTGAAAACAGTTTCAAGCTTATCATACAGACCCGGGGGGATTGTTTCCTCGGGCGGGAGCCCATTGAGAGAATAGTATATCCGCCTGACGATAGATTTGAATCTCACGTTCCTTCTGAAAAATTTTTCCGCCTTCTTATTCATTGACAGGGCCGTCTTATGAAACCCATGACTCCTGAAGCTTATAGATTTGTTTTCTACCCCCTTCTTCAATGAATACAGCGTATCCCCGTCGATAGCAAGCCACGAGCATATATCGTCAAGCAATGCTGTGGAGTTCTTCCTCAAATCGTCGAAAAAAATGACCTTGACGCTGTCACCGAAAACATCGAACCACCCATCCAGATAATCGGAATAAAAACCACCCATAATCCCTGTATAGACATTATATTTGAGCTTTTTCAAATCCTCAGGATCTATCTTCTCGCACTCCAGGACATAGTCTTCAAATGAGACGTCTTTGGCCAATTTCATCAGGTTTTTCATCGACTTGTAGAAAGAAAAACACCGGTCTACAGGGTCCCTGAAGATCAGGATTATCCTTACATCTCCGATATGCGTCTTGATGGCATTCGCAAGTTCATAACCCCCGTAATAATAGCCCGGCGTCGATTCCATAACGTATTTTTGTCCTTCGCAATGCTTAAAATAATCGAGATACATACCGATCGGGGGAATGTCCCCTTCCTTATACCGGACGGGAAGAAAATAACACGTTTCCTTGATACTCGCAGCGCAAATATCGGGATGTTGCGACAGATAAGAGAACAACGACGTTGTCCCTGATTTATTGACACCCGCGATAATCAAGTTAGGTTTTCTCAATGGCTACCACCTTGTTCCTATTATAACTGTATTTTAGGGGAAGCCACAATCAGCCTTCTTTTTCACTGAGTTTCCAGGCAAATATCATCATCACTGCCATGCCGATCATCGGCGAAGGGGCGAAAGCTATATGACCGCTTCCCGAGGAGGCCACCACATACATAGTGATCAACCCCTGAACAACGTATGGCATACGCTTATAGCCCCATTTCTCCGCCTTTGCAACTGCATAGCTCCATCTCCTCGCAAGGCGCACAAACAAAAAGACAAACGGCGAATAAAAAAAGACAAGACCGACTATTCCCCATCCGGCCAGGAGGTCAACAGTATCAACTTCCGTTAATCCCGGGACCCTGGATATAATTGCGAGCTGTTGCGCATAGTTGCCCACCCCGATACCAATAATAATGTCCTTAAAGTTGAACCGTCCGATAATCTGAGCTGCATAACCGACCATTACGTCCCGCTGGCTCGATACGATCGTGAGCGGGTCGACACCGGCATTCCTTGTAAACTTCTCCGCTACGCTCGAATAGTTGACATAGAAATCTATTATCGCCAGCAATATGGTCCTTAGATTCAGGACCGCAACGACCATTAACCCTACCGAAAGGAGCACTGTGCCGGCAAAGAGCCATATGGATTTGCGTTTTGTCCAGTAGAGCGCGAAAAGACCGGACATCCCGATGATAAGGACAAATCCGGTTTTCGTACCGATGGCCAGGAGAATCGCCAGAGTCATGAAAGTAAAAATAAGCCGCAGCCACCACCGCCGCAGCAATAGCGAGACGATCACCCACCAGGCTGATGTGTATACAAAGGTCAATTGATTGCCTGAATCAAAATACGAGATATATCCTTCCCCGGTCTTATAGGTCGGCTGACCATACCCGGTCAGAAAATGCAACCCCACCATAACAGTGACCAGCACCCATGTAAAAATGAAATACCGCTTAAACAGGCTCAGCGATGAGGGAACGCTCAGCATGTAAATAAACATGGAGATAGCAAGAAAAAACAGATACCCACGCCCCAGATAGTGGATATCATACGCCACCTTGCCGACAGTAACGTCAATGCGGATCATCCTCAACATAACAAGGGCAAAAGTAATCATAACGAACCACATAAAGGGTATGCTCTTTCGAATCGGGATAACAAGGACAAGAAGCCCTGAAAACATGATTACCATGGCCCTCAAAACCAATCCGAACGCCGGGAAATGCAAAACAGATGACAGGAAGCCGCTGACCAGATCTATCAGGGGATTCAGTAAGACGAGATAAAAGATGGAAGTCGTAAGAAAATGCGACAATAAAGTGTCATTCTTATCGCCCTCTTCCCACACTATACCGCCAGCAGCTGCGTTATTCATCAATACCTCCTCATTTCTCGGCCAATGTCTCCACCCAGGGCACAGCTCTTCCCGCGAGCTTCCCCATGGAGATGCTCTCATCCTTGTAATAGTCCTTCAGGAATTGAAGCGTTGAAGGAGAAATACGCACTTCTTCCCGGGACCCGGTATTAAGACGATGGTAAAACAGTTCAACAAAGCTTTTCACCCTCCGCAGCGCTGACTTGAGAAACGGGTATTGGTGCGTCCGCTGCCGGACTGAAAACCGCATTTTTTTGTACAGCCCATGGACAAGTGGGCTTCTCATCTTTTCCGTCCGGTTGTAAACCTTAAAGTCATAAGCCTCATAAAAGTCTCCGGCAAGCCCCGAAAAACCGCATATCCCCCGGAGGACCGAAACCGGGTCGCTGGAAAGTTCCTCTGAAAAGGCTATATAGATCCTGTCGCTACCGAAAGTATCGTAATACTTCTGAAGATAGAGGGAATATCTCCCCTGTTCCAGCGCCCGCAAGTGCTGTTTGATTTTAGCCCCTCCGGCGGGGCCGCGCTGAAGTTCGACATATTCATCAAAACCCATCTGCTCGGGTATATCATTGTTTTGACGCGCAAACTTGTACCAGGAGACCAGTCTCAAAAGCGGGTCTCTCAGAATAAAAATGATTTTTGCATGCGGCAGGGCTTTCCGTATCCTCTCAGGAGTGCCGGGTGAGTAAAGATAATCCGGAGTAGCTTCCATGCGCACCTTGTCGCGCCTGCAATGGAGGAAATATTCCTGATATTTTTCAATACCCTGAGTATATCTGAAGGCCGAGGCCAGGGGATAGTTTTCGTCGAGAAAGAAGCGGACTTCCTTCAGGCTGGCGGCGCACACCGAAGGATGATCGCTCAGATAGAAGTAAAGCGAAGTAGTAGCCGCCTTGGTCGTTCCGCAGATAATTATATAGGAATAGTCTCCGACACTCATCATTTTATTCCCTGCTTAAAAAGGGCACATGGATAGTGACCACATCAAGGTAAGATTTTATGTAAATGACGCAGGCGATGTTCCAGGCGACCACGCTGGCCATGCTCGCGAATGCAGCACCTATACCCCCGTATTTTGGAATAAGAAGAACGTTAAGTAAAACATTCAACAATGACGCTGAAATGATGATATTCCGGAACGCCTTCTGCCTGCCGGTCATATTCAGGAGCGGCCCCACTCCCCCTGATATAGCGTTGACAAACTGTCCGACAGCCAATATGCACAGGGTGAAAACACCTGCCTGGAATTCCTTGCCGACTACTCCAAGGATAAATGAGGGGAAAAGGAGAATAGTCGCAGCGATAGGCAGGGAAGTCCAGAAGATCAGCTTCGTCGACTGCTTTACTATTTTTCTGAGACCCTTTAAATCTTTCTTGCTATGAAGCTCCGCAAACTTCGAAGCCGAGATGCTGTTTATCGTAACAAGGGGGAAACTGACGGCAGAAGCTATTTTAACCGCAACATTGAAAATTCCTACCTCGGCCTCCGGCCTGAACATTCCCAGCATAAGAGTATCAGTCCAGTACATGACAAAAAACATCGAACTCGTAAACATCATCGGCAAGGAAACATGCATAATTTCCGGGATCCGAAGAAGATTATTGTTCGGTTCCGCATCGAGCCGGGCATATTTTTTCCACGCAATCTGACTGAGCACCGCACCCAGGATCAGGGACGCGACATGCGCTTCTACAGGAAATAAATTCATTCTGGGAAAAGGGAGAAGCAGCACGAGAAAAACGCTCGCAAAAAAAACATTGGCCACATTCTGAAAAAAAGAAAATTCCCTTATTCTCCTGACTGACCTCAACGCCTGGGCGTTAATCAGCTTAAGAACCAAAGGGACGATCCCGACCGATGCGACCCTGAAGTAGGGGGACAAATGCTCCTTGTGAAAGATATATACAGCGATATACGGAGATAAGAAAAAAAGCGCAATAGATATGGCGAGGGAAAAAGGGAGAACAACCTTCAACGCCTTGTAATAAACTTCCTTTACGAGGTCCTGCCTGTTCTGAGCGGTGTATTCAGCTACGAACTTCAAAATCGCCGTGTCAAAGCCAAGCCTCCCCACAATAGCAAGCATACTCAACACAGTGGCGGAAAGCGCAAATATCCCCATAGCTCCGGCACCGAAATTCCTTGAAATAAGCAGGGTCAGAACATATCCGAACACGATGCCGACAATTCTCAAGGAGAGGGCAATGAAACTGCCGGACAACAGCTCGCCCAAGTGAGAATCTTTCTTAGTCCTCGATAGTATCTTTTTGATCGTATAGTTCACTATTGCCTGAGAAGAAGATTTCATCCCTGCGGCTCTCTTTCACCAGGAATGCCTGCGCAACCGGAAGGCAGTACCTTCCGGCAATCAGCCGGGGCAGAAGAAAGCGACCCCCATTTCATTATTTCACTGCAGCGACCCGCAGCCGTGCGGTCCTGAGACCTCAGAGGCGAGGCCCCACATCCCCTCTTCTGTAAGTCCATTTTCCAATGTGTTGCATTCTTAACCGCTCTTGCCCGTCTGCGCGGTCTTCTTCCAGAAGCGGAACAGCCGGTAGGCAGTATCATATTTCTGATTAATTTCCGGGAGTTCCTTAGATTTCCTGATATTTTCAGCCACCAGCACATACATAAATGACAGGAAAAATGCCGTAAAGGTGACAAGTAGTATAATGAGAAGCCTCTTTGGCTTCGCCTTCTTTGTCGGCGGGATCGACACATCGACAATCTGAATCACGGCCGCATCTCCCCTCGCCTCGTCGACGCGGGCCATTTCATATTGTTGGGAAAGGAGAGTGAAAAGGGTCTCATAATACTTGACGTCCCTCATTTTTCTTACTAACTCGACGCCCTCGGAGGGTATTCTTCCAGTAGGCATCAGCGGTTCAGGACTGCTGCCTCCCTTTGCCTCGAGCTTGGCCGCTTCGGCCTTGAGGACCCTGAGAGCATCTTCGGCCTTCTGCAAATCCGGGTTTTGGGGGGTCGCAAAGGTCCTCAGGACCCCTATTTCCACTTCCTTAGCTGCAATCGAGGCCCTTGCCATCGCAATCCCCTCGATCACCGCCCGTGCCTGTGCGTCCAGACTCAGCATGCCGGTCTTTTCCTGAAAGCCGCGAAGCTCGTCCTCCGCCTTTGTCAAATTCTCCTTGGCCGACTTCGCCTGCTCCCCGAAGTAAAGCTTCCTCTGAGATGACTCTGTCAACGCCAACCCCTTATGCAGGGCCTTCAGCTCATCCATAAAGCCGTTGGCCATCTGCGCGGCAAACGTTGGGTCGTCATCTTCGATCGTCAGGGAAATAACCCCGGACTTCTCGTCGACCGTGGTCACCATGATATCGTCTGTCAGGACGGACCTGGCATCCTCACGCCGAAACGGAAAAAACCAGTTATTATTGTACCTTTTCATAAGGCCGAACCTGTCTATGACCTTATCGAGGACCGTCCTGCTGATCAAAAGGCTGGAGTAAAGATCAGGAGTTGTGCCGGTAAGTGTCCCGGCAGCGAGACCGGCTATCCCGCCCAACTGGCTGAGCATGGCCGATGCAGCGCCTGAAGAAGATGAGGCAGGCGGCAGAAACCTGGTCTCGGCGATAAACCTGTCATGCATAATAAATACGAGCACAGCTGTAATGACGGCGCTCCCCAAGGTCACAGAGAGAATCAGTTTCTTTCGCTTCAGGACTAAAATAACATAATCGATAAAAGTTATTTTCTTTTCACTGCTTGTTTTTTCGTCTTCCACTGTCTTCTCCTTCTTCGCAATAAAATCAAAGGCAATCTGCCGGAATACGCATCAGCGGGCATAGTCGCGCTGTTTCGCTGTCAGTTTCCGCAAGGTAGAGACACTCCCACAACAGCACGATCAACCAACAGCCTGATAACTTCCTGCGCACACTCTTCAACAGTGTTGCTTGAAGTATCGAGAGTCAGGTCAGGACTCTCGGGCTCCTCGTAAGGTGAGGATATGCCCGTAAACTCCTTGATCTCTCCCATTCTGGCACGGCGGTAATGGCCTTTCACATCTCTCTCCTCGCAGACTTCAAGCGGGCACCTGCAATAAACTTCAATGAAGTCTTCCGGCCCAACCAGTTTCCGCACTTTTTCCCGCTCCGACCTGAAAGGGGAAATAAAGGCGGTCACGGCAATTACCCCGGTTTCGATGAATAACTTCGCCATCTCGCCGATACGTCTGATATTTTCCACCCGGTCTTCCTTTGAAAAACTGAGATCTGAACATAACCCGTGCCGTACATTGTCGCCATCAAACACAAAGGTACTGCATCCCATCTCAAAGAGCTTTTCTTCAACTGCATGAGCAATTGTAGATTTGCCGGAATTGGACAAGCCGGTAAACCAAAGAATAACACTTTTATGGTCATTCCGCCTTTCCCTGTCCTGCCGGGTCACGGCAGAGTGATGCCATACTACATTAGTATCTTCCCGCATTTTCTTCCTCACTCCCGAATATATAATAACAACTCAAATGTATGTGCTCCAGACGGGGCTTTTCATCAGCCCGCATTTCGGCCACTGCCGTGACTACTGCAACAATTAAAACGTGTATGTCATGGTGATTGCCGCCATGTCTACGTTCTTTTTTTCGCCCCGGACATCCTCAAAATTATTAAGTCTCGCATGGCCATATGAAGCGTTGACCTTCAGGTTCTTCATTACATTGTATTCCATGCGCACTGCTGCCTCATCCTTCTTGCCCCGTACCTCATTTATCAGATTGTGCTCTTCCCGGTCATAAGACACTGCAATAGAATCACCCCGCTCGTTAAACCTGTACGAGATCTCTGCAAACAGGTCCTTCGAATCACTGCCCATATGATGGCCTATGATCCTCCCGTCGTATGTGTAGCCGGAGGTGTAAATATGGTGGTCGTACCACTGCGAGCCGTTATTGTTAAGACGGTTTGTAGCGTATTCGACACGCAAGCCGACTCTTTCAGCGTTCAGTATTCGCGGCAGGTAGATGCCGCCCAGATAGGCCACTCTGCTAGGCAGACCGTTTGCCTCGTCCTCACCATCTATTTCCGCGTAGACCTGCACAGGCTGCAACCGAAACGGCATGGTCACCTTCACATCGAACCCCGCCTTTTGGTCACCAGCTTCACCTGCCTTGTTTTCACCGCTGCCGGTAAGACTGTGCCACCACGCATCAAAGCCGGACGGACGTCCTGATCCTCCCAGTATGGCCGTTCTCTGTAAGCCGATTTCCACATAGGGGTGCGGTTTGAAATCAATACGCATACCCCAGAAGAACGGCTCTCCGACGTCTCTTCTGTCATGTTCGAGCTTGGTCACAAAAAACGTCCAGCGAAAAGGGCCAAGATACTTCAGTATCCACGGGAGCAGCACAGGCTCGGGGTTTTCAAGCCTGACCATTGTAAAAGGCTCTGCGTTGTTGGAAAGAAGAAGGGAGCCGTGATAACCGGGGCCCCACCATTGGCTGTCCTTGCCTATTGTGAGGTCGAGGCCGAGGAAGCTCACTACGCCATAGCCGCTTCTCACGGCAAGGTCCGTCCTTTTTTCATTGGCCCAGTCTGCATCGCAGTCGCTGCCGCAGACAAGGGGCGTTTTGTCAGATTTCTTACCCTTCGAGAGTTTCAAAGGCTCAGTGTCGTTGTCCGGATATCGCACTTCAGGGTAGATATAAAAGGAGAACCAGTCCAGTTCAGCTATTGAATCGAAGCCCGCCCT
>Ga0102851_10000558_pt1 | contig 19107 bp, 14 predicted proteins | sample Mud3Dept3metaG_FD_79558 | JGI IMG/M metagenome (GOLD analysis project Ga0102851, IMG submission 79558) | Freshwater wetland microbial communities from Ohio, USA, analyzing the effect of biotic and abiotic controls - Mud 3 Core 4 Depth 3... | ecosystem: Environmental > Aquatic > Freshwater >... | reverse complement strand
CCTGATGCCCTCTTCGAACACCCCGTGAGTCGATGGATATGTAACCATCAACGCACCCAGCGCATCGGCATTGGCTTTCGCTTTCGCCCTCAGGTCCGCCAGATCGACGTTGCCCATCGGGTCGCAATCGACGACCACGACTTTGAAGCCGGCCATGATGGCGCTCGCCGGATTGGTACCGTGCGCCGAATGGGGGATCAGGCAGATGTTGCGGTGATCTTCCCCGCGGCTCTGCAGATACTTGCGGATCACGAGAAGGCCTGTGAATTCGCCCTGGGCACCGGAGTTCGGCTGCATGGACACTCCGGCAAATCCGGTGATTTCCTTCAGGTCTCTTTCCAGCTGTGCGAACATGGCATGATAACCGGCAGCCTGGCCCTCGGGAACGAAAGGGTGAATCCCTGCGAATTCGGGCCAGCTTACCGGGAACATTTCAGCCGTGGCGTTGAGTTTCATGGTGCAGGACCCGAGCGGGATCATGGAAGCAGTCAGAGAGAGGTCCCGGGATTCGAGGCGCCGCATATACCGCAGCAACTCGGTTTCGGAGTGATAGCGGTGGAACACAGGATGAGTCAGATAGTTGCTCGTACGCGCGACGGATTCCGGATAAGAGTCGTTCACCTGGTCGATAAGACCCATAACCTCCGATTCCTGGGCCTTTGGATCACCGCCGAATACGGCAAGCAGATCTTTCAGATCGCCGGCACTCACGGTCTCATCAAGACTGACGCCGACCGCCGAATCACCCAGGACGCGCAGGTTGATGCCGCGCGCACGCGCCGCATCCAGGATGTCACTGGCCCGCTTTTTCCCCAATTCGACTCGAAGCGTGTCGAAAAACAGTGTGGGGCCGACGCCATAGCCTAGACGCTCCAGGCCCTTGGCGAGAATCAACGCCATCGTGTGAATCCGGCGGGCGATTTTCCTGATCCCCTCCGGGCCGTGGTAAACGGCGTACATGCTTGCCATTACTGCCAGAAGCACCTGCGCGGTGCAAATGTTGCTGGTCGCCTTCTCGCGCCGGATGTGCTGTTCACGCGTCTGCAGCGCGAGGCGCAGGGCATCGTTCCCCTGGGAATCCCTGGACACTCCCACAATGCGGCCAGGCATGTGACGCTTGTACTCGTCCCGGGTGGAGAGGAAGGCAGCATGCGGCCCGCCGTACCCGAGCGGCACGCCGAAACGCTGGGAGGATCCGACGGCGACGTCGGCTCCGAATTCTCCCGGCGCTTTCAGGAGTGCGAGGGAGAGTAAGTCAGCTGCCACAACCGTCAGCGCGCCTGCGGCATGGACACGCGCGACAAAGGAGGAGTAGTCGTGGACCGCACCGTCCGTGGCAGGATACTGCAACAGCACGCCGCATACCGGTGTGGCAAAATCGAATTCTTCGTGATTTCCAACCAGAACCCCAATCCCCTTGGCGTCCGCCCGCGTCTTCACTACTTCAATTGTTTGCGGGTGGCATGCCTCCGAAACAAAGAAGCAATTGCGTTCCTCTTTGCTGAGGGCATAGCACATGTTCATGGCTTCGGCCGCCGCAGTCCCTTCATCCAGGAGCGAGGCGTTGGCAACCGGGAGACCGGTCAAATCGGCTATCATCGTCTGAAAGTTGAGCAAGGCCTCAAGCCGTCCCTGCGAAATCTCCGGTTGATAGGGTGTGTACTGCGTATACCAGCCGGGATTCTCCAGGATGTTGCGCTGGATCACAGGCGGCGTAATGCAGTTGTAATACCCCATCCCGATGTAGGACCGGAATACTCTGTTCCTGGATGCCAGCTCGCGAAGTTCCGCAAGAGCAGCATATTCGCTCCGGGCCTTCCCGAGCTTCAGCGGGTCCTTGAGCCGGATGGATGCCGGCACCGTCTTGTCTATCATTGCATCCAGAGAGGAATAGCCAATTACCTCCAGCATTGCCCGGCAGTCTCGTTCACTCGGACCGATATGGCGGCGAACGAAGCTTCCTGTATCGCTGAGAATTTCCCGGGCCTGGCGCGTACTCGATTTTTCAGTGTATTGCTGTGTCATATTTCATCCATTCCCGTATAAAAGTGCAGCCAGAATGTCAAGCTTACAGGCGCTTACTATACAGTGTCCGGCCCGGGAACACCAGCAGAAGGTGACAGCAACGATCGAACCGTGCCCCATGCCTAAACGGAAGAGTAAGTTGATCTTGCTGTCTCGAGAATGCGGATATCTGACTTCGGGCTACTGACCTCGGAGGTCGGGTTTCACACGGAATGGGATAAGAGGGTGGAAAGGCAAGGCCGTTTCCCTGGATTCGGGGATTCACTCGAAGGCAACGGAGGAAACATGGATCGGTTCAAGCGGTTTGGAAGCGGGCATTGTCAGGCGGCCCCGCCCGGCAATGCCGAATTGGGCCGCCCGGATAGAGCAATTGCGGCGCCTCCGCTTATCGCCGGATTCCCGTCATCCGTCCGCGCCCGCCCGAGAACAGGGGCGCGCCGTTCTCATCGCGCAGCTTCAGGACGTTCTGCCCGATCTGCAATTCTGCAGCCAGATAGGTGTCGGAAGCGTTTACCAACGGGTACCCCAAGACCGTGATCGTGTCGCCCTCGGAAATCTCGAAACCCGCTCGAACCAGAGCCTGATAAGGGGATGCCACGATGGTTGCAGCCTTTCCGCCCGCGATGATTGTGAAGGTCGGCAAACCCTGGCCCGGCGCCATGTCCACGCTCCCGACTGTTCCGGCAATTGCCGTTCTGGCGGAAAAATCGACATTGAAATGATCCTGGGCACAGATACCGGCACCTTGTCGAGTTCTCACTCCGCCCTGGTTCCCCGAGCCGGCCATCATGCCACGGCCCATCCCGCCGCGGCCTCTGCCCATTACCATCGCGCCGGATCCCATTAGCGGCATTCCCGCATCGTCTCTCAAGGCAACCCAGGCGCCGGAAGGATCCTTGATCTCTTTCGCGACATAAGCGTTGGCAATCCGAAGATCCGGAAATGCCTTGAGATCCAGAAGCTGGCCTTCTTTGATCTCAATCCCGATCTCCGCAAGCAACCGGTAGGGGCCTAGCATGACCGTCACATCCCCGGTTGCGGTGCGCATTGTGATCGAAGGCATCCCCTGTCCGGCTGCCATGATAACCCTTGTGACCTGGCCCGAAACCTGGATCACATCCCCTGCCACTGCATGGACTGTCGCCTGTCCCATTGCCCGGCGCTGTTGCATCCGAATCTGAGACATCCCTTGGACTGCCAGAAAAACCAGGATGATCAGGATTGTCCCCGCTCCAATTCTCATGTTGCGCATCATATGCATTCCTCCCTCGTCCACTGCCAGCCAACGGCTGGTTTAGCTCCATTGTCTCGCATCCTCCACCGCGCAGCCCGCGCTCCGTGGGTGCAACCAGATACGTAGCAATTCCCGCTCCAGGATGCGGCTATCCGCGCTCGCCCGGATCGCTACGTGCGCAAATCTTGGTATATCAGCAGTTAATAGCCAAGAGTCGGCTGTTTCGCAACCTGAATCGACATCCACCCACGAGACGGGGCGCAAACCTTGCACTTGAGCGACATCCGAAACGCAAGATCTGCATTCCGGCTTGCGGCGGGAATTCCGGCAGATCACTTAAAAATCCTTTTGGGGATGAACATTTCAGTCGAGGACTTCTTCCCGTCCCCGGACATTCCTCTTCTCATGTCCCCTGCTCAGCCAAATGGGCAGCACAAGGAGTTTTCAATTGCCGGCCGCCCGTCCATATGGGTACCGCAAAGGGGAGCCTAGTCAAGATGATGCGAAAGCTATTCTTCTGACGCCGGGAGTCTGAGGTATCATTGGGCTCGTTTATTGCGTTTAATGTCTGGTCACGGCTGGTGAGGAGCGAATCATGAAGGAGGTTTCGGATCACGGACCCAAGCGGTTCATTACATTCCCGACTCGCGCCTTCATCGGCGTCGTGGCATTCGTGTGCCTCGGACTGGCGGGCAGCGCTGCTTATGACTTCGCACGGCTCTCCAACCTGCGCGAGGAATATCTGCGGCAGAGCGCTTCTGAAATCGCGGCTGCACTTGACGCTCAGATGCGCGGTCCGCGCCGGGGGACACCGGGCGCCTGGCAGGCGTTGTTTACAGAAACGACCGCGGCGCGGGGATCCGTGGTTGCTTTCATGGCCCTTGTCGATGAAGCGGGTCAAATATCAGCCAGCGCAGGAGATCGTTTCGCATCCGCGTTTTCCGGCCCGGCGGGATTTCTCCACGCGGGGGAAGCTGGTCTGTACGTATACGACCAGCCGCTGCAGATGCCCGGTAGAGGCGGCGGACAGGGCGGCTTGGGTGCAGGTCCAGGCTTTGGCGGGGGGCAGGGGCGCCGTGCGCCGCCCCGTGCCCTCAGGATCGGCGTCTATTCCGCATCTGCGGACTTCATTCGGTGGCAGGCGATCACGCATCTGGTGATCAACGGGATTGCCATCGGTACTCTGGTGCTGCTTGCCGGTTACTTCCTGCGCACGCTCCGTCGCTTTCTCCAGCTGAAGGCGCGTGAAGAGTCGGCCAGGCACTTGACTGCACTGGGCGCAATGGCAGCCACGCTCGCGCACGAGATACGGAATCCTCTGGGAGCGATGAAGGGATTGACGCAGTTGGCCCAGGAAGATCTGCCCGGCGATCACAAGACGCAGACTCTTATGAGCACGGTCGTGCATGAGGCGGAACGGCTGGAGCAACTGGTCACGGACCTCCTCACTTTCGCGAGACCACGGGATCCCCAGATCAGCAGGTTCGATTTCTCGCACCTGCTGTCCGATGTCCAGTCGGTACTCCAGCCCAAGCTCGACGCGGCACAGCTCAGGATGGAAGCAACGTCCGGGAACGGCAACCTGGTCATCGCCTCCGATGAGGGCGGGGTCCGGCAGATCCTGCTTAATGTCCTGCTCAATGCCATGGAAAGCACGCCGGCGGGGGGTGAGATCAGCGTCACAGTCCGTGTGGACGAAAAAAACCGTCAGCTGGTCGCCGAGATCGACGACTCCGGATCGGGGATCGGCGCGCGCGATCCGGAAGAACTATTCCAACCTTTTGCCACTACAAAAACCAAAGGAACCGGCCTGGGCCTTCCCATATCCCGGCAGATCGCTGAGCGCCTGGGAGGCACACTGAACCTCGCCAACCGTCAGGCCGGAGGTGCACGATGCACGCTCCGCCTGCCGGTGCAGGCGCCTTTATGAAAGGATTTTGATCGGCCATGAAATACTCCATCCTGATCGTGGACGATGAGCCTGCGCAGCGTCAACTGCTGACCGCCGCCCTCGGTAGGGAATACCTGATCGTTTCCGCCGCCAACGGGGCGGAGGCAATCCAGCTGCTCTCGGCCCGGAGTTTTGACCTGATCATTACCGACGAGCGGATGCCGGAAATGAGCGGCATTGACTTGATCAAATGGATCCGCGAACGCACGCCGGAACTGCCGGTGATTGTCCTGACCGCCTACGGCTCCATTGCCACCGCCGTGGAAGCGATGAAATTGGGCGCGCAGGAGTACCTCACCAAACCGCTGAAGAGCCCGGAAGAGCTCCGGCTGGTCGTTGCCCGGACGCTGCAGCAGCGGCTGCTGAGGGACCAGAGCCTGGTGCTTCAGGCGGAAGCCGACGCCCAATATCCTCCTGACATCATTGCCGGCAGCGAAGCAATGAAGCGCGTGCTGACTCTGGCAGCCCAGGTCGCGCAGCAATCGACAAGCGTGCTCCTGACCGGCGAGTCGGGAACCGGAAAGGAAGTGGTGGCGCGGTTCATTCACCGCAGCAGCCCGAGGAATGCCGATCCCTTTGTCGCAGTCAATTGCGCGGCCCTGACGGAAACACTTCTCGAGTCGGAACTCTTCGGGCACGAAAAAGGGGCGTTCACCGGCGCATTGCAGGCTCGCAGAGGCCGTTTCGAACTCGCTCACGGCGGCACGCTCTTCCTCGATGAAGTCGCCGAGATGGGTGTGAATCTGCAGGCCAAGCTGCTCCGGGCACTGCAGGAACAGCAGTTCGAGCGCCTGGGAGGAACCCGCACGATCATGGTGGATGTGCGTGTAATAGCAGCCACCAACAAGGACCTCGCCGCCGCCATGCGAGAGAAGTCCTTCCGGGAGGATCTCTACTACCGTTTGAATGTCTTCCCGATCAACATTCCGCCGCTCCGCGAGAGGAGAGACGACATCCTGCCGCTGGCGGAATTCCTCACCGGAAAGATCTCCGCCCGCATGGGCCGCCGGTTTCAGGCGTTCGGCCCGGACGTGCAGCGCACCCTGCACCGCCATGACTGGCCGGGGAATGTCCGCGAGTTGCAGAATACCCTCGAGCGAGCGCTGATCGTGGCCAAAGGCGACATCATTCTTCCCGAGGATCTGGCGCTTCCGTTCGAACGGAAACCGGCGGAGGCTACTCCGACGACTCTCGCAGAAATCGAAAAGGCCGCCATCCTGGAGGCGTTGTCCCGGAACCAGGGGGAACGCCGCCGCACTGCTCAGGAGCTGGGAATGAGCCTCCGAACGCTGCAATATCGACTTAAAGAATACGGCCTCGCGGGAAAGGACTGAATCTGTGCAACCGCCGGGGATCGCAAAATCCCCGTTCTCCGGGCACTGCTTTCCTCTTTCCTCGGCCGTGCGCTGCATACCGCCCCCCACGCGTGGCAGCAGGAGGGCGATCGCATCATCGCCCGGGAATGACCGAAGCGGCGTTATGACTCCGGTGCCGAGGCGGCACCGGACTCCGCATCCGAAGAGGGCCCACGCTTGCCGCGGATCCAGCGACAGACGATATCTTCGAGCTCCTCACCCGACCGATGGCGCAAACGCAGATCAGACAGGTTCGCACTCATGGTTACGAATACATCCCCCATGAGCCGCAGCTTCTCTGACCGCTGGTAGCTGGTGACATCCACAGGCCGATCGATCTTGATACGGATAATCACGCCCGGACTGACCTGAAGGGTTTTCGGCATGATCACGCGCCAGCTCCCCTCGAGCGTGACGGGCACAAGCGGCACCCCCGTGCGAAGTGCGAGGGCAAAGGCGCCGCTGTGGAACTTGCCCAGATCGCCGTTCCGGCTGCGCGTCCCCTCCGGGAAGGCAATGGCGTTGACCCCTGACCGGATGATTCCGGCTGCAGAGACAATGCTCCTGGCGGCATCGCGGGGATTCTCCCGGTCGATGGGGATATAGCCGGACCGGCGCATGTGCCATCCCATAAAAGGCACACGGAACAGCGATTTCTTGGCCACCCATCGAAACTGGATCGGAAGATGCGCGGCAAGCGAAAGTATGTCGTGGAGGCCGCTGTGGTTGGCAATCAGCAGCTGGGGACGGGAACGGTCGATGTTCTGAAGGCCTTCGATCTCCACCCGGGCCCGGCTGAGCCACAGGTTATCCCGTGACCATCGGCGCATGCAGAAGTGCTGCAGGCGGCCGCTATTTGAGAACAGGCTGCCCAGAACGGACACCGTGGCCCAAAAGGCCGTGCTCAGACCGCAGCCGGACCAGCACCACAGGGTGAAGAGTTTCGCCTTGATGTTTCGCATGAACGGAAGCCAGCTTGGCCGCTCCCCCCTTCCACCGGCAGGCAACGACGCCCAAGGGGCAAACTAACGCTCCAGTTTGAATCCAACCTTGAGAGTGACCTGGAACTCGTTCACTTTGCCGTCTTTCACGTGACCGCGCATTTCCATTACTTCGAACCAGCTTACGTTCCTGACCGTCTTTGTAACTTCCTCGATTGCAGACTTGGTGGCCTCGGCATAGCTGACCGGAGATGTTCCCACAACCTCTGTGATCTTGTACGTTCCTGACATGTCGTCCTCCTCAAGCGCATCGGATGATACAATACTCTCCCATTATACCGCCTCTGCAAATCCGGCAGCAGACGGCTTTTGCGCGACGTAAAGCCGCCACAGATAGATTGCACGGATGCCTCGATCTGTGCAACCTATCCGTTGCGGCCTCTGTCACGGAGCCGGGGGAAAACCAGGGGCGGTCGCATGAGATATTGAGGTGAGTTCACCAAACTGCTGTGGAGATCACTCCTGATACTTGCCCGGCGCCGAGGGGGGAACTTCGAGCGGGATATCTTGATCAGAAGGATCAGGCATCAGGCGCGCAGATCCGAGCGGGCCGGCCCGGCGGAATACCGTTGGACTAAAACTCCACCACCCCAGAGGCCAGCGGGGAATCATTTCACGGCCCGTAATGCGGTTCTGAGTCACGACAAGCTCGTCTTTGAGCTTATCCATCAGGAGTCGGTTTTCAGGCAAAACCAGATATTCGGCCGGCCCGAGCGTTCGTGGAGGCATGGATGCGTCGGAACGGAATTCGGGCCTGATGTAGGGTTCCTCCCAGGTCTCACCGTTAACAGTAACGCGCCCGTTCACCACCTCCACTATTTCTCCGGGCAAACCGACGATGCGCCCGATGCTCTGCTCGCCGCCTTCCCAGCGTACGAACCATTGAGGGCCGTGAATGAACCTCCTCTTGCGCTCTTTACTTTCCGGATCCGGCTCTTTCCTGAGAAAGGCGATGATTTCGGAACGTTTGGGAGCGCGAACCCGATACGCCACCCTGTCGATATGAACCGTGATTTTCGTATTTTTGGAAATCGACGACGTGGGGTCGGACGCGAGAAAGCGCACGATCCTTGCGGAGAGAATCGGCTGCAGATATTCGAGATCGACCTTGGCAGGAGCCACAAACCACATCGTCCCTATTCCCGGAATCGCCAGCAATGCCGATCCCAGGAAAAAGGATGCCACGATTTTCAGATCGCGGAGCGCGTAGACGGCGCGAAGCGCCAGCACGATGAGAATCAGGTTCCAGATAAAGAGCGAAACGCTCAATGCCACCATGATACTCACGCCGACAGCACCATATTCGCGGGTGAAATAGCCCATTTCCTGAGGCAGAAGCAGGAAAAGAGTGAGGGCAAGCATCAACACAAGGATAACCGGAACTCCCGTGTAACCGAACACGACAACAAGATCGCGGAACGAGCCCTGCAGGGATTCCAGTCGCTTTCTCCCCTGAAAAGCCCGCGCAAAAATGTGAATCAGGTATAACTTGAGATAGACAGTGGCGAATGCCGCGATGAGAGGTGGAACAAAAGAATAGCCCGGAAAAGGATCGCTTTCGAAGTAAAGGCCTCCCAGATAACCAAATCCCAAATACGTGGGACCAACCAGTAGAACAAGGGATCCCCAACGTACACCCCGTTCCCGTATGACGGCAAAACGCCTGGCCGGGGAAGACACTACCAGACGAAGATCCTTCAGAAACTCACCGAAGCTCAACCTCTGAGAATGGTCCATTGCCGCCCCAGCTCCACAAGATGCTAGAACACCTGTCTGAGAATCTCGAAGACATCACTGGCGCCCGGCAGAACGCGATCGAGACGGAATGTGCTGATGGTTCTTTCCAAAGCGAACGCAATCGCTATCGCGATGTATCCGAGTGTCGGCAAGGGATGCTCCAACGCGTAATCCCAGGCCGACTGAATCGCAGCACGGAGCGAAGAGAGCATCCCCCGGCCCTTGCTCCGCTCCAAGTCCTCCCTGAATTGCAGCAACAGTCGCGACTTCCGGGTCTGCCACACACTTTCCGGAATCTCCGGAACACGCCAGGCCTGAACCTGGCCTACGAGATAGCCATATTCCTTGAAAATCGAATCACACTCGCCGCATTCGCGCAGGTGTACGGAGATCTCCTGTCCAACCTCTTCGGTCTCCTCCTGCAGAAAGTGCATGAGCAGCTCTTCTTCAGAATAATGGCGGAATCCGGTCTTTCTCATCGCCTACCCCCGGCTTTTCGCACCGCGCGCCGTACCGCATGAGTGGCACGGAACAACGAGGTCTTAACGGTCCCGAGGCTGCAATCTTCCATGCTGGCGATCTCTTCCAGCTTCAAATCCTGGAAATAACGGAGCAGGAACACTTTCTTCTGCAAGTCCGGCAATTCACTGACACAGCTCCGGATCTGGTCAATGGACTCCTTTTCTTCCAATGCCCCGAAGGGAGTAAGAATCGCATCCGGAATCTGCCGCTCGCGAAATTCATCGTCGTCGGAGCTGCTCGAGGAGAGCGACTCGAGGCGACGCCTGCGTCCTCTCCAGCAGTCGATCGCGTGGTTGGCGGCCAAGCGGTACACCCACGTGGAGAATCTGGCCTTCCTTGGATTCCATTCAGGCAACGACCTGTAGAGCTTGACGAAGATCTCCTGCACCGCGTCCTGCGCCTCTCCGGCATCCTGGATAATCCGATAGGCAGTGGCATATATCCGGCCGCGATAGCGGTCGTACAGCCGGGAGAAGGCATCTTCATCCCCTCTCAGGATACTCGCGACCAGATCGTCATCGGATTGAGGGCTCACCATTGTGTCCAGACTCCGAGAGAATCCGGCCCGAACCCCGACACAACCTTTGTACGGGACGGCACGGCCAAAGGTTGACAGGAATGTCGCTTCGGGTCACGGGTCTATTCCAAGCTCAGTCCCGACTAGCCTGCCAACGATATCATGCAATTCGACGGAGCGGGCAGGATCTTGGTATGAGGTTGCGTCTCAGGCAGCGGCGGGCGCCGGCACTGCCTGAAACACGGTAATAAACGGAGCGCTTATCCCGCCCGCTATCCCGTGTTTGCGGGCGGGGAGCCCGATGCATTATTCGGTGCGGAGTGCCCGGACGGGGTCGATACGGGCGGCACGCCAGGCAGGAACCAGGCATGCGGTGAGAGCGACGGCCAGGACGAAAACAGCGACGCAGGCGTGAGTCAGTGGATCGACGGGGGAGATCTCAAACAACATGGTCCGCAGAGATATGCCAAGGGCAAACGCGAGTATAATGCCGATCCCCTCTCCGATTAGGGCGAGGCGGATCCCCCGGCGCAACACGAGACGCACAATGTCGCCGCTGTTCGCACCCACGGCAATCCGAATGCCGAACTCATGCTTCCGGCACGCTACGGAGTAGCCGATCACGCTGTACACTCCCACCGCGGCAAGGAAAACCGCAATGACAGCAAAGACAAGGAGCACAAATGTCACCGAGCGCCCGAGGGAAAGCGATTGGTACTTGAGCGAATCGAGGGACACCACATCGTCCACCGGCAGGCGGGGATCCATTTCGGTGATTGCCTTGCACACGGACGGCAGGACGGACGCGGGTGTTCCGTCCGCCTGGATCAGCAAAAACATGCGCCGCCATGCGTACTGGTACTCGGGGAGGTAGACCGTGGGCACCGGCCTTTCGGCGAGGGCCGATTGCCGGATATCGTCGACGATCCCGATCACGGTGGACCAATAGGAAACCGTATTCCCGACGTTTGGGCGGATTCGCTTGCCGATCGCGTCTTCGCCGGGCCATTGCCGGGCGGCGAGCGTCTTGCTCACCACAACAACGAACTCTCCCTGCTGATGGGGAAGAGAGTCGGCTGCGCCCCTGTCATCGTTGTCAAACACGCGGCCCTTGATCACGGGTATGCCGAGCGTCCGGAAGTAACCGGGAGTCACGGTGCGCAATTCGGCGGCCGGCACGCGGCGGTTCACTCCCTCTTGCCCTTCGACGTCATACTCGACGACCCGGCGGCCTGCGAGAAGCCAGCGGTCACTGGTCGCGGCTGCGTTCTTCACGCCGGGAACCGCTTCGAGTCGCGTGAACAGGGTGCGCCAGAACTCGATGACCGTTGCGCTGGTCGGGTAGCTTGTCGGAGGCAGATTCACAGTGACGGCAAAGCGGTTGGTGACCTCCAGACCGGGATCGACCCGTGAGGCCAGCAAGACACTCCGCCCGACCAGGATCGCTCCCGTAAGCAGGGCGATCGACAAGGCGATCTGGGCGACGACGAGCATGCTGCGCAAGCCATGCCGATCGGAGCACCCGGGAGTCCCGCTTCCGGCTCCTTTCATCGCCCCGATCGGTGCGGCGCCCGAGACGTGCAGCGCAGGCACAAATCCCACCGCCATGCCGGCGAATAGTGATATCACGGCAGCAAAGCCCAGCACGTGCCAGCCCAGCGCGAGCCGGTCGATGCGAGGGACTTGCCCGGTGCCGAAAGCCCGGAACAAATCAACGGCCCAAAGGGCCACCAGGAGCCCGGCGCAGCCGCCAGCCACTGCCAGCATCACCGACTCGGTGAGCATGCGGCGCGCGAGCCGCATCCGGCCCGCACCCAGGGCGCTGTGGATCGCAATCTCGTGGCGCCTCCCGACGGCACGGGCCAGCAGCAGGTTCGTCAGATTCGCGCAGGCCACGACGAAAACAACAGCCACCGCGCAACCCATCAGGAGCAGGAGGCGGCGCGTGTCCGCCCCCACGACACTGTCCGTAAACGGGCGCAGAACCACGCTCCATCCACCGTGCGTCGGAGGAAACTCTTCGGCGAGAGCTGCGCTTGTGCTCTGCACCATCACCGCGGCATGTTCCACAGTGATGCCGGGCCGCATGCGCGCGACCACGCCCAGCATCCGTCGCGACTGGAAGTCGGTTACGATAGGCTGCAACGGCACCAGCAAATCAGCGTCGAGCCACGCCTCGGCCTGCGGCATCACTCCGATTATCGTGACCGGGATGTCGTCCAACCGGATGATCCGGCCAATCACAGCCGGATCCGAGCCAAACTCCCGCCGCCACAGGCCGTTGCCGAGCACGGCAACGGCGCTCGGAGACCCAGGGCGTGTCTCCTCCGCACGAAAGGCACGGCCCGCAGCAAGTCTAAGGCCCAGAGTGCTGAAGAATGCCGCGTCAGTCTGCCACGACATCACTGTCAGGGGCTCTTCGAGGCCGCCGAGATTGGCAATGCGGGGGTAAAAAGCCGTGACTCCCGAAAATACATCGCCTCGTTTGACGAGTTCGGTGTAGGTCCGCTGCGAGCAGGCGCCATAGGTGACCCCCCTCACAACATTGCACTCAGCAACCGATACGAGACGGTCGGGATCGACCAGCGGAAGAGGTTGAAGCAGCACCGCGTGATAGACGCTGTAGATCGAAACATCGGCGCCGATCCCCAGCGCCAGCGTGAGGATGGCGGCCAGCGTGTAACCCGGCCGGCTTATGAGGAAGCGGCTGGAAATGACAATTTCCTGAAATAGCGTCATACGCAGTGCCTGCGTAACGCCGGCCTGATCCGGATTTCCCCGGAAACCAATGAAAGCGGTGCGGCAGGCCGGCTGTCGAGGGGCGCGTCATGTCAGCGTTGCAGACCATGGATCGCCGACGCCGGATCACCGTTCCCGAAAAGGTTGTGCTCCTTCTGCCACAGGAGGCCGATCGCGATTGCATTCGCATTCGGCCGCCGCACTATTTCACCGCACGGGCAGCGCTCCACGGAACGGCCTTTCCATTGATGCTGACCGTCCCGTCCATCCGGTCGCCCTTGACGCGGCCGGTGTACGCCGCTCCCCCGGCAGTGAATGTGATCTGATCGCCGCGCATTTTGGCATCGGAGACAGTCATGCTCTTGCCGTTTGACGTGAATGTACCGCCCAGCGATTGGAACTCCTGGTTGAGAACCAGTTCCCCGCTGGCGAGCTTCCACGTGCCCGCGACCTTCGCGGGCACTATCCAGAGGTAAGCCGTACACCAGGTAGTGCAGCCATCCTCCACTGTAGCACTCTCGTCGGCCTGCCAATCCTCCATCGTAAAACTGTTTGTGACGATTCGAGTACCCGGCTTCATGTCCAGCAGCTTCGGACGAAGTTTCATGTTGATGCCCGGCAGGAGGAACATGGTGACGACCGTCGCCTGGGTGAAGTCGGACTCAAATATGTCGGCCTTCATGAATTTTGCTCGTTCGGATACTCCCTCCTTGAGGGCGCTTGCGATGGATAGCTCGACCATGTCCGGGTTAAATTCGATACCCAAAGCACGGGCGCCGCGCTTGGCGGCAGTGATGACAGTCCGCCCGTCGCCTGAACCGAGGTCCACCAGGAAGTCCTGGGGCGTGAGCTTCGCCATGTCGAGCATCTTGTCGACAAGGGCCTGCGGCGTGGGCACCCACACCACGTCCTTGCCGGCCTGCCCCACCTCGGGCTGGAACTGCTTCGTCTGCTGCGCTTGCTGGGCCTGTTGCGCCGGCGCTCCGCTACCGGCCACAAGCATTGCCAGGAAAAACAACACTGTCGAGCTACGGACTGCGCCCATTGCTTTCATGCCTTGCCTCCTCGCGGTGCTGCCTGCTACCTTCCGCGCCCTGTATGGTACTCGGAGACGGCCGATCTGGCTATCATTCTTTTTTTTGCACCATTGCGTCGCTTGCAGGTAGGATTGGGGCATGGACCTGCTGCCGAAACCGGAAGCCGCCCGCAGGGTGGCACAATTGCAGCAATGGATCGGGCGCGGCTCGCTGGACGCTGTTTTTGTGTTTCAAAACGTGGATCTGTTCTATTTTGCAGGCACCATGCAGGCGGGACTGCTGTGCATTCCCGATTCCGGAGAACCGCTCTACTTCGTTCAGAAGAGCCTGACCCGCGCACGCATGGAATCCCCCTGGAAGCATCTGCTTCCGTTCCCCGGATTCAGGAAATTGCCGGAGTGGATCGAGGGAGAGGGAGTGCGGTCGCTGCGCACAGTCGGCATCGAATCAGATGTCCTGCCCACTGCCTATTATTTACGGCTCAAAGACCGGTTCCCGGAAGTGCAGTTCGTCGATGCATCCGAAGCGATACGCACAATCCGGATGCTCAAATCCCGCTACGAATCGGATCAGATCCGCCAGGCCGGCAGGATGCTCCGCTCCGCGTTCGAGCGCATCCCTCAATGGGCGCGTCCGGGCGCGACCGAGTTGCAGGTAATGGCACAGCTGGAGTGTTTTCTTCGGGGGATGGGCCACCCGGGTATCGTGAGGATGCGCGGCTTTAACAATCAGATCGGTTTTGGAACGATTTCGAGCGGCGCCAGCGCCAGCCACCCCACTCCATTCCCGGGCCCTGTTGGCTCGGTCGGCCTGACTCCGGCGGCTCCAGGGGGCGGAAGCGAACACATGCTCGCATCCGGCGAAACCATGATGGCCGACATTGTGGGTTGCGTGGGAGGCTATATCGCGGATGTAACAAGAACCTTCTCGCTGGGCTTCGCCCCCCCCGACATGATGAAAGCTCACGGTTTCGTGCTCGAGCTCAAAGGCGAGATCGAGGCGATGCTCAAGCCGGGAACGCTCAGCTCGCATATGTACCGCCATGCACTCGAACGCATCAAGGAAAGCCCCTATGCACAGGGTTTCATGGGCGACGGCGACGGCCAGGTTCAGTTTCTGGGACACGGAGTCGGGCTGGAACTCGATGAACTGCCTGTGTTGGCCGGAGGATTCGACATTCCGCTGCAACCCGGGATGACCATCGCAATCGAACCGAAGATTATTTTCGCCGGGCGCGGCGGAGTGGGCACCGAGAACACATATCTGGTCACTGAATCCGGGTTTGAAAACCTCACTGATTTTCCCGAGGAAATCGTAAGGATCGAGGCGTGAAAACCGGCGCACCGAACCTGAAGGGGCGGCAGTCTCATCTGATGAAAAGACCAACATGCCGCCCGGCATCGGGCAGGTATGTTCTCCAGGTTCGCAATTTCTTTCGTCAGGAGACATTGTTCCTCCGGCGATGCCGAAGAAGCATTCTCGGAAAGGAAAAATCGACGGAGGCGCAAGCCGCTTCCGGGAGGATGGGATGAAAGAGTTCAATATGCGGTCGATCGGCACCATTCACAGCCCTTACCTGGAGACGAGCCAGATCCCCAAGGGGCTGGGAACCAGGCATACTGCCGAGGGCATGCTGGAGTTACTCCCCGAGTTTGCGGCCGGGCTGCAGGATATCGAGGGATTTTCCCACCTCATTCTCATCTGGGTGTTTCATCGTTCGGAGGGATATGAACTGGTGGGTACACCTCCTTCCGATGACAAACCGCACGGTGTTTTCACTACCCGCGCGCCGCGGCGGCCGAATCCCATCGGGCTGACCGTAGTGGAATTGGATCGCCGGGAGGGAAACTTCCTCCATTTGCGCGGTGTGGACATGCTGGACGGCACGCCGGTGCTCGACATCAAACCGTACACTTCCAGCGTGCCCGAGGAGCGGCTGCGGCGCGGATGGCTGGAAGAAGCCGAAAAGCGCGCCCGGGGGGAAAAACAGGCATAGACCGGCGCACGGATTCGCAACGCGCGATTGCATCATGGCCTCTAACATCGGCGAACACGACAGGCAGGAACCCACAGGCGGAACCGGCCGGATGAACAGGCTGAAAGTCTGGTTCATCTCTCTCATCGGCTACTTGGCCATCCGCGTGATCGGAAGTACTTTGCGCTGGCAGGTCGAGGGGCAGGAGAATCTCCAGGCGATCCGGGCGGCGAACAAGAAGGCCATTTTCACTTTCTGGCACGGCCGCATTTTCTTAGGTACCTATTTTTTTCGTAACCAGGGTATCGTCGTCATGACCAGCCGGAACCGGGACGGGGAATATATCGCCCGGGTCATCCGGCGGTTCGGCTACGGCACTGCCCGCGGCTCCAGCACCCGTGGCGGGAAGCGCGCGCTGGTGGAGATGATCCATGAGATGCGCAACAACAGCGACGTCGCCTTCACGATCGACGGCCCCAAAGGCCCCCGCTATGTCGCGAAACCGGGTGCGGTCTGGCTTGCTTCAAAAACCGGAAGCGCCATCTTCCCCTTCCACATGTCCCCGCAGCGGAGGTGGGTACTCAATAGCTGGGACCTGTTTCACATCCCCAAGCCGTTTACCCGTGTGCTCGTCCTGATGGGCGCCCCGATCTATGTGAAGGCGAACGCCACCGAAGCGGAAATCGAGGAGTCGCAGGAAGCATTGCAGCGCTCGCTGGACGACCTTCTGCACCGGGGCGATTCCCACTGGGAACACCGCGGGGCACAACGCGGATGAGTCGTGCGGAATTGGGGTCGGACCCGGGCAGGACAAGCATTCTCAACAGACATGGCAACATTCCGCCACAAATCACGAGGCGCTCCAGCTAAAAATCCGCGAACGGGCACAGTGCGCCGTCGGGTTGCAATGCGGACCGGGATTCAATATGATCTAGCGGTCCATGTTTCCGGGGAGAGGAGGGATAAGAGTATCCCGAGGAGGAGCAAAGCCAAACCGGCCCAATCCCGAGAGACCGAAACAGATCGGCGGCGCCATTCCCGTACGGGACCTCAGCAGCTCAGCTTTGGTGTCGTCGTGGAGGCCGAGACCGGGATTGCGCCAGCCCCAAAGAAAGCCGCCCCGGCCACGCAGTCTGTCGCGGACGCCGCCGCCGTGCAGCCGGAAGCCGGGCCGCCCAAACCCCAGCCCTTGCGCCGGGAGACAGCGGAGAGCATGGCAGCGCGGCAGCGGGAGATATCGGTATCTGAGTTTTTCACGAAGAACCGTCACCTGCTGGGATTTGACAATCCGCAGAAGGCTCTGCTCACAACGATCAAGGAGGCAGTCGACAACTCGCTCGACGCCTGCGAAGAAGCAGGCATCTTGCCATCGCTGAATATCGAGATAAAGCAGCTGGCGGAAGATCGGTTCCGCATCGCGGTGGAGGACAACGGCCCCGGAATTGTCAAGGCACAGGTCCCCAGGATCTTCGGCAAGCTCCTGTACGGCTCGAAATTTCACACCCTGAAACAGGCGCGGGGACAGCAGGGCATCGGCATATCGGCGGCGGGCATGTACGGCCTGCTCACCACCGGCAAATCCGTTGTCGTGGTCTCGCGGCCGGGGCAGGGCAAGCCCGCGCACTACTACGAGATCCAGATCGACACCCGCAAGAATGCGCCGCAGATCATCGCCGACTCCGTGATTGAATGGGAACCGCCGCACGGTACGCGTGTAGAGAACGAGCTGGTCGGGACTTACAAGAAAGGGCGTCATTCGGTCGATGATTATGTGCGCCAGACCGCGATCGCAAACCCGCACTGCGAGATCCATTACTCCTTCCCCGGCGACGGAGGCAGCCAGCACTTTCCCCGTGCCTCCGATTCCCTCCCGCCGGAACCGCAGGCGATCAAACCCCATCCCTATGGCGTGGAACTCGGGGCCCTCATCAAAATGCTGAAGGAAACACGCGCGCGCAATATTGCGGGCGCATTGCAGCGGGACTTCTCGCGCGTGAGCCAGAGGGTGGCCCTGGAAATCTGCCGGGCCGCGCAGCTCCGGCCGACAGCCAACCCGCATTCGATCGCCGTCAGCGAGGCGGAACGCCTTTTCAATGCCATCAACAGCGTCAAGATCATGAGTCCGCCGACCGGTTGCATCTCCCCCATCGGCGAGGAACAGATCCTGTCGGGGATGAGGAAGGAAATCCCCGCGTCGTTCTTCACGGCAATCACCCGCAATCCGGCCGTGTACCGGGGAAACCCGTTTCAGATCGAAGTCGGCATGGCATACGGCGGCGAGCTGCCGTCGGACGAATTGATCGATCTGCTGCGATTCGCCAACCGCGTCCCGCTGCAGTACCAGCAATCGGCCTGCGCCATCACCAAAGCCGCCCTCAGCGTGGACTGGCGCAAATACGGACTCTCAATGGCGAAGGGGGCGCTTCCGACCGGCCCGATGGCGCTTTTTGTGCACATCGCCTCGGTCTGGGTGCCTTTCACTTCGGAGAGCAAAGAAGCCATTGCCGCCTATCCCGAAATCATGCGCGAGCTGCGCCTGGCGCTTCAGGATTGCGGCCGACGGCTCGGGGTGCACATCCGCGCGAACCGGCGCGCCGTGGAAGAGGAGAAAAAGAAGTCATACATCGAGAGATACATCCCCCACATCGGCATCGCCCTGCGCGACATCCTGGGCCTTCCGGAGAAGGTCGAGGAGGAGCTGGTCGCGACGTTGCGCGAAGTCCTGGAGCGCAGCAGGACTGCCTAGCCGTCGGCAACCGAGATCCCAGTGCGGGCGGGCTTCAGCCCGTGCCCGCTACTGTAATTTTGCGTGACGACTTGCAGTCCGGCATCACGTGGCGCTGAGGGAAAAACCGCCATCGCCGGAGCCGGCATTGATGCGGAGGACCGCCGACCGGGAGTACTCAGTGCGGGCGGGCTTCAGCCCGTGCCCGCCATTGTAATTTTGCGTGACGACTTGCAGTCCGGCATCACGTGGCGCTGAGGGAAAAACCGCCATCGCCGGGGCCGGCATT
>Ga0102851_10000557_pt1 | contig 19107 bp, 16 predicted proteins | sample Mud3Dept3metaG_FD_79558 | JGI IMG/M metagenome (GOLD analysis project Ga0102851, IMG submission 79558) | Freshwater wetland microbial communities from Ohio, USA, analyzing the effect of biotic and abiotic controls - Mud 3 Core 4 Depth 3... | ecosystem: Environmental > Aquatic > Freshwater >... | reverse complement strand
GCCACCGCCTGCGCCACATCCCCGAGACGGTATAGATCCACACACAGGTAAAGCACGACTACGGAAAACAGGAACGTCAATGCCCCGGCGATCTGTCCGAGTACAAAGGTGGCGAGAAAAATGACAATAAGGATTGGTGCAATCGCGAGCAGCACGGCAAAGGTGCCCTGCGAACGCAGACCGCCGTTGAAGCGCTGTTCAATGGACTCGGCCCAGTCGCTGTACCAGGCCCAGAGCCGGAAACCACCGCGCTCCGGGAGCCAGCGATCCAGAGCGAGCGCCAGAAGGATAATGACGAGAATGGTGGTCATGTCGCTGTCACAACTTATTAGAATCGCCCTTCACTCTACGGGCTCTGTTTTCCAGCCGCAAGCTGTTCATCCGGCGATTGATTCCAGACCAATGCACGCCGATAACGCTCCCAGTTGAAATATGGGCCGGGGTCGGTCTTGCGTTCCGGGGCAATGTCGGCGTGACCGACAATGCGCTCCGGCGTTATGTCGGGATAGGCGTCCAGCAGCGCACGGGTCACCTCGACAAGTGCACGGTACTGCGCTTCCTCGAATGGGGTATAGTCAGAGCCTTCCATCTCGATACCGATCGAGAAGTCATTCACGCGCGTGCGCCCACCCAGCGCCGAGACCCCGGCATGCCAGGCGCGTTCCGGGAACGGAACAAACTGGACGACCTGCCCGTCGCGCCGGATCAACAGATGTGCCGACACCGTAAGTCCGTCGATTTCGCCGTAAAAGGGATGGCAACCGAAATCCAGGTTGTTGCAAAACAACCGCTCGATATCTGTACCACCGTACTCCCCGGGCGGCAGACAGATGGAGTGGATCACCAGCGCGTCGATGGCCACATCCGCCGGGCGGGCATCATAGTTTGGAGACGGCACATAGCGCGCCCCTTCGAGAAGACCGTGCACCTTATCTACCTGCATCAATCAATAACCCCCGCCCTGGTTTAAAAGAGCGCTTCACTACCTACACTCCCGACGTCCGGATTAGGATATCTGGCCTATTGTCATGCGATCTGTTTGGCTGACGGCCCAGGCTCTCCATGGCTTGCAGAAATTCATATATGTGCGAAACTTAGGTTATATTTATAATCGATTACCTTAGAAGATAACAGAGCCGTTCGGCCGGGAAACAAGCAACTACTAAGTCCGAACGATTTTGATGGAACACAAACAATGAGGAACCCGATCGATGCAAAGCCTGAAGAAGATAATCACCTCCCTCTCGCTGGCCCTGTTTCTGGCCGTGAGCATGCCGGGCACGACACTGGCCAATGAATTAGGCACCGAACCCGGGGACGATGTCAGCGTTCTTCTTGATCTCGTAGTGCTGCGGCCAATCGGCTTTCTCGGGCTCGTTGCGGGCACCGTAATATATGTAGCGGCAATACCATTCACCCTTCCTACCGGTAACATCAAAAAATCATTCAGGGCGCTGGTGGAGCGCCCCGCGGCTTATACCTTTACAAGAGAAATAGGCGGAGAGAACTGATTGCCGCCCGTAAGAAATTTCCTGCTGCTGCTCGACCCCTGCTCAGGGCCTCAGAGCAACATGAGGACTAAATAAAATCTAAAACTGTGGAGGATGTCAGCGCATGTCACACACAAAAAATTATCTGGTATCGGCCGTTTCCCTCTTGATGGGCCTGGCGGTATCGGGCCAGGCCGTAGCCAGCAATGGTTACTTTGCCATCGGTTACGGCACCAAAAGCAAAGGAATGGGCGGCGTCGGTATTGCCCTGCCCCAAGATTCCTTGGCGTCAGCCAACAATCCGGCCGGGGCAGTTTTTGTCGGTGACCGATTTGACATAGGTGTGAACGCGCTCAAGACACAAGCCGAGATAGCCCTAATTCCTATATCTAGCGCAGAACACAACGATGCGTTTCAGCTTATCCCGCACTTGGGATACAACGGCATGTTAGATCAATATTCGTCGATTGGTGTTTCTCTTTATGCGAACGACGGTATTTACTCCAGATTTTCGAACTTCGAGCAGACTCTCGAGCAAGGATTTGCCAATTTCTCCTATGCGCACAAAATCGGTGAACGGTCCTCGCTAGGCGGCAGCATATTGGTAGCTGTGCAAAACTATGAGAACAGCAACCTCGTATACGCCTCAGAAGATAGTGCTGCCGGTGTCGGACTGAAGCTTGGGTGGCAAGGATATGTAGGCGGTGGCGTTTCCCTGGGTGCTACGTGGCAACCAACAATTCGGATGTCCGAGGCAAGTTCCTTTTCGCTTGCAACAGGCCTAAGCGGTGAGTTTGATATTCCTTCCACTTGGGGTGCAGGTGTAGCATGGAATTTCAAAGGCTTCACACTAGCTTTCGACTATCAACGCATTAATTATGAAGACGTAGCGACACTCGGCAATCCTACTACTGCTTCTGTTGACCCCGGTCTCGGCTGGAGCAGCATCAATATCTATAAGCTGGGGCTCCAATACGAATTCAATAATCTTGCCATACGGGCTGGCTTCAACCATGGCGACAACCCTGTCCCGGAGAATAGCATTTCAAGTAACGCAGCGACCCCGGTGTTTATCCAGAATCACGTAACCGCTGGTCTCACTGCAAAATTTGGTGAGTCCAGCGAACTCAACATTGCATTGATGTATGGACTGGAAAATACCGTAAGCGGACCCTCCATCCTCTTGCCCGGGTCAACTTACGAGTCAACCCAGAGTCAATATGCGGCCGAAATCAGTTACGGCGTAAGGTTCTAGAACTCCGCCGCGGATCGGCTACAACCGGGCCATCAATACCTGACGGATTTCCGCATCCGTCAATTCGACCGGATTGGTCTTCATGCTGCTGCCGCGGCAGTTAGCCACAACTGTTGACAAATCAGCTTGCTGAAGTCCATAGGTGTGTAGTCGCGGTAACTGCATCCGCTGAGTCCAGTCGCTGAGTGTCCGCACTAACTGTTCCCACGCTTCTTCACGGGAAAGTAGCGGCTTACCTGCCAGAAAACGCCCGATCTGCGCATATTTGTCCAATGCCTCGTTATCCGGCGCACGCGCGCTCAACGCCCGGATGTTCACTTCCGTCGCCGCCGCCACAAGCGTGCCGCATACCACGCCATGCTGAATGGGGAAGAATGCCCCAAGCGGTGAAGCCAGCCCATGTACCGAACCCAAACCGGCTTGGGCGAGCGTGATTCCGGAAAGCAGCGCGGCATAGGCCATCCGGCTGCGCCCAGAGGCCGCTTGCTCGCTCCCCTCATACCAATCGAACAGCCCCCCGCGCACAGCATCGAGGCCGCTCAGCGCCAGCGCATCGGTAAAGGGATTTGCGCGACTCGACACATAGGATTCGAGTAACTGGGTTAGCGCGTCCATCCCATTTGCGGCGATAAGTTCCGGCGGACAACTGGCGAGCAGTAACGGGTCGACCACGGCGTAACGCGGCACCAGCAGGTCGTGACGAAAGGACTTCTTGAAACCCTGCAGACCCTGAACACTGAGTACAGCATTCTTGGTCGCCTCGCTACCGGTTCCTGCGGTTGTGGGCACAGCAATGAACGGTGTCGCCGGACCTTTGTAGGGAATCTCCGGCCCCACCCCCTCAAGATGATCCATGACCGAATTGCCATGCGGCAACAGACCCGCCACCGCCTTGGCGGCATCCAGCACGCTGCCACCGCCGATGCCGATAACCACCTCAATTTTGGCGCCGCGCCAGACACGCACAGCTTCATCCACCAGCTGCGGCGAGGGCTCGCCCTCGACACACAATTGTTCCCAGGAAACTCCATGCGCAGATAAGCCGGCTGTCAGGGTGTTCCAATGCGGAGAATCACGAAACGAGTGACCGCCAGTAATGAGGAGCGCGTGCCTGCCGATGTATGCGGACAGAATCGGCACCTGTCTGAGTGTTCCCTCGCCAAATACTATGCGCGGAAGACAGGACACTGAAAATGCCGGGATCACGTGGTGCGACCGATTTCTATGGGATGCTTTCTGCGATCAGACTCAACTTGGACACGGGGCCGCGAATGGCCAGCACGGAATGCGGGTGAGAAGTCAGCGCAATTCCTGCTTTTGAACAGTCGCGTGGAACCTATTGCCACAGTAGCGAAACGGCCCTGTAAAAAGCACGACGTCAGGTTAAATGGTGCCGGTGACCGGAATCGAACCGATGACCTACTGATTACGAATCAGTTGCTCTACCAACTGAGCTACACCGGCAACGGGCCGGGAAGTATAAGGTGTTTATGTCGGGAGAAACAACAAAAACGACAGCTGAATCAGCGCGTGTCCTGAACGCTGGGGCGCATGCGCACTATCACGTCCACGCCCTCCATGCGCATACCCTCCGGCAACGCCGGCAGACCGCGGATCTGCACATCTTCGGCAGGAATATCCATGAGCCTACCGGTCGAAGTGTCATAGAAGTGGTGATGCGGTTCTGTGTTCGGGTCGTAGAAGATGCGCGTTGGATCCGCGATTACTTCCCGGATCAAACCACGCGCGGCAAACAGGCCAAGGGTGTTGTACACGGTGGCCTTCGAGACACGCGCGGACTCACCATTCACCAAGGCAAAGACGTCTTCCGCCGACAAATGCTCACAACGCAAGAACAGCGCCCGCGCAATCTCGATTCGCTGGCTGGTCGGATTGATGTCATGTGACCGCAATAGCGCTGCGATCTCTTCCTGCGTGTATGCCCTTTTGTGCAGCATCATGGAACTGTTAACCTGTAATTAATTTAGAATCATTATAACTACTGATTCAGAAAAGTCTAAAATGCGCGGAGGGCGCCCTAGGGAAAAATCTTACATTTCATGACTGAAATAACCCTGACTCAGGACTGATCAATGCCACGACAGAATAACGCGCAAACTACGGAATTACCCAGTAATGTTAGTGTTGTTGCCCCCTCACCTTAAACACTCGGCTCGTCCATGCCACCCCAACCCCCCCCCAGTCGCGGGTCATACTTCTTCTATGCCACGGTCGTTTTTCGGGCTGAAGATCTGCAATGATTCAATGATTGGACCATTCTACTCGCCCTAGCTAGATGGACTCTTCGGCAGCGCTGTATTGCGCTATCCTGAGCCATTATCGCTATCGCTGACGTATAACCTATAGTACCGTTCATCTGCATTAAAATACCTTTTGTCTGCAGTGAAAATCCGTATTTTGTCCGTTGATCTGCCTTTTTATACCGCTCATCAACAATGCCTATTCAAATTTTGATTTAGAAAAATCATCCGAACAACACCGGTTAATCCAAGACGGGCACTTGCGAACTCAATGAGACAAATTACACTTAACTCAAGAACGGCGTGAAACCTGCGGTTTTACAAGGCTCCAATGAACAAAATGAACAACGCCCTGAAAAAAATCGCCACCCAAATACGGAAAAATCGCTCCATGGCGAATCCATTTGTCTGTGAATATCAACCGTTTGTCTGTTCATGTAATTCGGAAAATGAGCCGTTCGTCGGTAATAAAATACCGAATGCCCCACTTCAGCCAGGCACAAAAAGGATTTTAGGGTTTACGCTGGTTGAGCTGGTTGTAGCGATGGCAGTAGCGCTGATTCTTATCTCCGTTGCGTTTCCCAGCTTCCGTACCCTTACACAAAACAGCCGTATGGCGGCCCAAGTTAATGACCTGATCGCAGATTTAAGCTTCGCCCGCAGCGAAGCTATTAAGCGTCGCGCCACTGTCTCCATCTGTACTTCCTCGGATGGCGCCACATGCAGCGGCGGAAACTGGAAAGATGGCCGCATAATTATCGACGCAGGTGCGGTTGTTCTTCGATACCGGGGCGCGCTGGATGCTACTACCGATACCCTTACCACAACCGGCCCGAATCCAATCATCTTCGACAGCAGGGGCGGCATCCCAGCCGCAGTTGGCGCATTCAGTTTTACTTTCTGTGACGAGCGTGGTGCGAGTCACGGCAAACGCGTTGTTTTGAATTCCATCGGTCAAGCCACGCTCGAAAGAGACGCTCCGCCGGCAACGTGTTTATAAAATTTCAATCAATTTACGGTAACCGCTGTATGGCTAAAGTAAATACAACTGATCATTACCACGCGATACTGGCTTGTCGTGTCTGCGAACGCGGATTCAGTTTGCTTGAGGTATTGATTGCCCTGCTCGTATTGTCTGTCGGACTGCTCGGCATCGCCGGTCTGCAGACGTTCAGCCTGCAGTTTAATCATCAGTCCTACGAGCGCACCCAGGCGACACTATTGATCTCGGACATGGCCGAAAGAATCACGGCCAACCCATTGGGGGGCAGGGCTGGTAGTTATGACGGAATTTTGCCTGCTGCTATGGCGTCAAGTTACTCGGGTTACGGGGGCTGCCCTTCCAACTGTGCCACAACGAGCGATCTCGCGACTTACGATCTGTTCATGTGGAAGAGCGCATTGGAAAACCCGAAGATACTGGCCCAAGGCACGGGGTCGATCACGCGTGTGCCCGATGCGGCAGATGTCGACGCCCTGATATATGACATCAGTGTCCAGTGGGTGGAAAACAACCTGCCCATGTCTCAGACGATGAGGATCCGGACGTTATGAAGACAAGACTCACAAAGCGCGAGCCCATGTCGCGCGGCTTCACACTCGTGGAGTTGATGGTCGCAATGGTTATTGCCCTGATCATTACGATCGGGGTCGTCCAGATTTTCACCGCCAACCGCGCTACCTATCAGCTTGACGAGGGTCTGGCGCGCGCGCAGGAAAACGGCCGTTTTGCCATTGAGTTCCTTGCCCAGGATATTCGCCATGCCGGATACCTCGGGTGCAACCGGGACGTCGTTCGTATGGGCCCAAGCCAAATAAAAGTAAATAGACCATCCAACTTCCTGGTAGGTGACCAAAGGTACCCCATTCGGGGCATTCGTGGCTTTGAATACGCTGCCACACCCACCGGGATCGGCAATACTTATCCCGCCGGTACGTTCCCAATCAACAATACAACCGCCGGATGGGCCCCTGCGCTCGACCCGAGCGTTGTCCCCGCGTCTGGGGCACAGCCCGGATCAGACGTATTAGTGGTTGAGCGAATGATCCCCAATAACTGGACATTGGTCACACCCTTTGTGGACGAGAATTTCGTCTACCTCAACCCTGCTTTCGTGGATCAGGTCAAGGACAATGACATCCTGATAGTTTCCGACTGTAAATCGTCAGCCGTATTTCAGGCAACCAGCATCACTCCCGCTGGCGTGATCAGTCATGTGACCGGCTCGGGCACGCCTGGTAACCGCTGTGCGCAGTGGTTCAACGGTGCCTTCGCCTCGACGAATGCAGGCGGCGAGCATTGCGACCTTGCGTTTGATGTAGTGGAGGCCAACACCATCGTCGGCACATTTCAAACAGTCGCATTTTATGTGGCCCAGGGTCCCGGACCGTGCGGCGCACCGGGAACCTGTCAGCCGACCTTGTACAGAAATATGAAGGGTCCGGGTAGCCCGGACAACGTGCAGGCACTGGTGGAAGGCGTAGAAAGCTTTCAGGTGCTTTACGGCGTCGACGACCTGGTTTCAGACGGGATCGCTGATCGCTATGTGACGGCAGACAATGTCACCGATTTTTCCCTGGTGGTCAGCGTGCGCATCGGCCTGCTCGTGCACGGCACCAACGCGACTGGATCGTCAAACGATATCGCACTGGACAAGGACACCCACAACGTCGCCGGGACCATCATCGACCCTGCTGATGACAAACTGAGACGACGCGTCTTCACCACCACGCTGCAATTACGTAACCGGGGCTTCTGACGCCATGCACGCTGATCTCGCCGCCGCTATTCAAATCATCCCGCGCTTCTGCAGGCCGCATCACGGCGGCACCCAGGCGGGGGCGCTACCGCACACGACTCGCTTCCGGTCAACGCCGCCAACAAAAGAACGTGGTGCGGCGCTGATCATCACACTGTTGATTCTGCTGATCATGACCCTGCTCGGCATTACCGCCATCACCACCTCCAGCCTGCAGGAAAAAATGGCGGGCAACATGCGTGACCAGTACATGGCCCAGCAGGCCGGTGATTCAATCTTGCGCGATGGCGAAAGCTGGATTTTCAAGCTGGTCACCAAACCAGTGCCGTCCTGTTCGCCGTCCGGTGCGGAGCGCGTCTGGGACTACAGCTGCCTGGATGTTGCGGCCCAGAACGACACTTGGTGGTTAGCCAATGGCTACACCGCAAACGTGGGCAATACCTATGTAAATCAGAATCCACGCTACGTGGATGAACATCTGCAACGTGTTCAAGAGGATTTATCCAAAACTCCGAAAGTATACAGACATTTTTACCGGACAACCGGCTGGTCGGTCGGTGCCAGCGACTACGCACGTGGATTGTTCCAGAGCGTATTCTCAAGACGATCGGACGAGTTTCCGAACCCCTAGAGCCAGCAGGGCACACCCGAGCTGCCCAAATCAATCAGCAACGATAGTTCGGCCGAACAAGCGGAGATGAAAACATGATCACCCTTACTGGCATCAAGAAAAATACCTTCACCCTCGGCATCGGCCTGCTGCTGTCCTGTCTCAGCCAGAATCAGGCACATGCCTTACCGCTGACTCTGCCAGATGCCCCGTTATTCGTCTTGAACACTGTTGACCCGAACGTGCTCCTGACCTTTGACGACTCCGGCAGTATGGCGTGGGGATTTGTACCGGACCAAATCGGCTCCACGCTGAGCGGGACCGGTGCTGATCTCCGGGCAACGCGCAGGGCCTGTTCCAAAACCATCAATGGAATGGCCTATGACCCCAGTGTTGTCTATTCGCCTCCGCTCGACGCCAATGGAAACCCATATCCGGACGCCAACTTTACTAGCGCGTCGCTCAACGGCTACCTCGCCGCCGCAGCGACACGTGACCTGAGCACCAACTATAAACCGGTGTGGGGCACGAGCATCTCGACCACAGCGACAACAAATACTTCTTTTGCGTCCTGCACCATCTCTCCGACCGCGGCGGACCCGGCGATAGGCATTCCCGCATTTTATTATGTGTACAACTCCTTGCCGCATGTCGGCTGTCTGATTCCCGATATCAACAACGATGCGTGTTATGACCTGGTCCAGCACAATAACGCCGCCGCTGGTGGCGCCTGGACAGCTGCGCAACAGAGAAACTTCGCCAACTGGTATTCCTATTATCGCGTCCGCAATCTGACGATGAAGACTGCCGCCGGACGGGCCTTAGCGACAGCAGGCACAAATGTGCGCGTTGCCTACCAGCGCCTCAATTCCTGTAACACCGCACTGGGCGGCGCACCGAGCGCGGCTTGCCCCGGAACCCGCGTGCAATCCTTCTCCGGCACCGCCCGCACCAACTTCTTCAACTGGCTCTACACCACACCGGCCAGCGGCGGAACGCCATTGGTCCAGGCGGCCGAGCGGGCCAGAACGTACATGACCACCACGAATGCCAGCAGCCCGTGGGCAGAAAACCCGGGGATTTCGGTCGGCACGGAACATTCCTGCCGGCAAAACTTCCACATGCTGCTGACGGACGGCCTGTGGAATGGCGGCGCAGTCGGCGCCAACGTCGACAATGCCACGGCCGCGTTACCGGACGGAACGGCCTACCCTGGCGGCATACCGGCGAGCCGGCAGATCTACCGCGACACCAATACCGGCTTCCTGGCGGACGTGGTATTCAACGCATGGAGAACCGACGCGCGTCCGACTCTGACAAATAACGTACCCCCCCATATTCCAGTGGGCACAGGCACGCCGGCCGAGAATTATTTCAACCCCGACAACGATCCGGCCACCTGGCAGCACCTGACAACGTTCACCGTTGGCCTGGGCGTTACCGGCACGCTTGATCCGGCCAATTATTTTGATCGCTCACTTCCCGCATCGGGCGGCCAATACGATGAGTTGCTAAACGGAACATTGAACTGGAACGCGGGTAATGTAGTGGATGATCTCTGGCATGCCGCGATCAATGGGCGCGGGGAATATTTTAGCGCCGAGAGTCCGAACACGCTCAGGGACTCATTCACCAAATTCCTGAATCAGGTCACCAGCCGCACTGGCAGTGCGGCCAGCCTCAGCGCCAATGGCAGCACCACTTCCGGCGGCACGGCGATATACCAGGTTCTCTTTAATACCAGCAACTGGGCGGGCCGATTGATTGCGCGCCAACTCGATGTGAATGGCAATCCTGTGGCTAACCTGTGGGAAGCGGGCACTTCCGGCCTGAACACACAGAATTATCTCTCCGGCGGAGCCACCGGCCGCAACATTATTACCTACGATCCGACTAACGGCCTGGGCACCCGAGGCGTTCCCTTCCTCTGGGGGAGCCTCAACAGCACACAACAGGATGCGCTGAACAGGACCCCCAGCAATACGCTGGACACCAATGGGCCCGCGCGCCTGAATTACCTGCGGGGCGCCTCGGGTGACGAAGGTTCAGGAAACCCAGCTAACAGCGGAAGCGGGCCCCTAGGCGTAAGCCTCAATTTCCGTACCCGTACCTGTTACGACATTGCAGGCATTGCGCTCGGCACGTGCCCGGCCGACGTTGGCAAACTGGGCGATATCATTAATTCAAGTGCGACCTACGTCGGCAAGCCGGCTTTCGACTACCCGGACGGGCTTGAGTCGGTAACCTATCAGTCCTTCCGCACTACCCAGGCCGGCCGTACACCCATGGTGTATGTCGGCGGCAATGACGGCATGCTGCACGGTTTCCGTGCCGCCAACGGCCTGGAGAAAATAGCCTACGTGCCAAATTTGGTATACACCAACGACGCCACCAACAATCTCAGCCTGCTTACCTGGCAGAGTTATACGCACCGTTATTACGTGGATGGCACTCCGACCATCGGAGATGTTTTTTATGGCGGTGCCTGGCACACCATACTGGTCGGCGGCCTGCGCAAGGGTGGGCGCGGTTACTACGCGCTGGATATCACTGATCCAAACGGCCTCACCGAGTCCAACGCCAGCAACATCGCTCGCTGGGAATTCACCGATCCGGACCTTGGCTACAGCTTCAGCCAGGCCACGATCGTCAAGGTTGCCGACAGCACTGGCACCGGTACTCCCCAGGGCAGGTGGGTGGCGATATTCGGCAACGGTTACAACAATACCGGCACCGGGCACGCCGTGCTGTTCGTGGTCGATATCGAGACTGGCGCTCTTATCAGGAAAATCGACACGGCGATCAGCGGTGGCGGCGGCAGCGTGGCCACCCCGAACGGCCTGGCCACGCCAGCGGTCGTGGATCTCAATGACGACAATCTCGCCGATTATGTCTATGCCGGCGATCTGCAAGGCAAAATGTGGCGCTTCGACATCCGCAGCAATGACCCAAATAACTGGACCCTGGCCACCAAGGTCACGAACCTTTTCACGGCGCGGGATACGGCCACCAACGCTGTTCAGCCCATTACTGAAAAACCTTCGGTGGGATTCCATCCCTACGGTTTTGGTGGATTGATGGTTTATTTCGGTACCGGAAAATATCTGGAATCCAGCGATAACACCACCAGCGGGACGCCGCAGATTCAGTCCTTCTATGGCATCTTTGACCGGGGCGTGACCGCCCGCCAGTCAAGGGCTTCGGCACAGGAGACGGTGCTGCGCTCCGCCCTGCTGGCACAGACCATCAGCACGAATGTCACGGTGGGAGTGTTTAATACACGCGCTGTCAGCGACAACCCCATCACCTATCGCCTTAGCCAGACTGCCCTGCCGGGCACATACCTGGGCTGGTACGTAGACCTCCCGGCAAATGGAGAAAAACAGGTTACGGATCCGGTCCTGCGCGAAGGCCGTATCATCTTCACGACCCTGATTCCATCCATCGACCCCTGTACTCCGGGTGGCACAGGCTGGCTGATGGAGCTGAATACCGAAAATGGCGGGCAATTAAAGGATACATTTGACCTGAATGGAGATGGCCTGTTCACGACTGCCGATAGAATAATGGCTGGAGGATTGCCGACTGGTGCGGCGGGCGCACAGCCTACTACTGGCGGAGCCATGTCCAGCCCGATCGTTCTGACCAGCCCACCGACCAGTCGTCCTCCGGCAGGTGGTGCTGGTGGCTGCAAGGAGACAAAACTGGCGCAAGCAATGGACGGTAGCGTCATAAAGATATCGGAAACCTGCAGGCCAGGTGGACGCGAATCCTGGCGTCAGCTCAAGTGAGCGGCCAGCTATGCCTGCGCTTCCTGACTCAACTCCATGGGTGAACCATATGAAAAGAATCGGATATGTGCTGCTTGCTCTACTCGGTCTGGGTGTTCCGCTAGTTTCGGGACAGGTGGCGCTGGCGGCAGGACCAGCGCCGATCACCGGCGAACTGCCACAGCGTAGCGGTACCATCGACATCCTGAACCTGGAGCAGGGACTCATTGTGATTGACGATGCCGAGTTCCGCATCACCGACCAGGTCACGATCCATGGCCGTAACAGCGGCACCAAGCACAGCCTCACGAAGGGCATGCAGATCCGGTTCTCCTACACCCCCGGCAAGGATCGATCCGTAATTGACGAAATATGGATCGGTCAATAACCGGCGGTACCGGGACACAAATCGCTGACTAGAAAGTTGTCCCAGCGGATGGATCGACACACTCTGTCTGCTCGAATGACAACGCTGTATTGATCTGGATTCAAGTCATGGGAAATATTTTTGGAGACAACACGATGAGAAAATACGGCATGAGCGGCTTCACCTTGATGGAGCTACTGATCACAGTAGTGATCTTGGGCATACTCGTCGGGATTGGCTATCCCCAATACACCCGATACATCACCGAGACGCGCCGCTCGGATGCCACGATCAATCTGACGCGCATCGCTGCACTGCAAGAAAAGTTCTTTACCGAGTGCGGCAGGTACACGGCGAATTTTAACGGCACCATCTTTGATCCGAATCCGGTGAATCGCTGCACCGGGCTGGGCGTTGCACCGACTGCCGCTTCATTCACAACATCGGACGGGTATTACACACTGACCATTCCCATCCTGCTTCCGGGACCGGCCCCCGCTGCTATTCCAGGAGGCGGAGGCTACACCCTTTCCGCCGCTCCCGCCGGTGCACAACTTGGTGACGCAGCCAAATGCACCACATTTACTATTACTAACACTGGTGTAAAAGCTGCAACCGGAACCGATGGCAACCCGTTAACCGGTGGAAAGTGCTGGAAGAGATGAAATCCTGAAAAACTGAGCAACGCGGTAATCGGGGCTATCTAGCGCCCCGATCGCAGTTCCCGTGGCACGGGAAACTCCACATTTTCCGCTACCCCGGCCTGTTCATCTGCCTTTACGGCACCCCATTCACGCAGACGCTCGACGACCTGCTGAACCAGAACCTCCGGTGCGGAAGCACCGGCGGTAAGTCCAATCGTTTCCGCGCCCACCAGCCATTCGCGCTGGACGTCGTCCGGCCCATCGATCATCCAGGCACGTGCGCCCTGCATCTCGGCTACCTCGCGCAGGCGGTTGGAGTTGGAGCTGTTCGCCGAACCCACCACCAGTACCACCTGACACTGGCGCGCAAGTGCGCGTACCGCATCCTGGCGGTTCTGGGTGGCGTAGCAGATGTCGTCCTTCTTCGGCCCGTGAATCTGCGGGAAGCGGTCACGCAGCGCGGCGACAATGCGCGCCGTGTCGTCCAAAGACAAGGTCGTTTGCGTGGCGTAGGAAAGATTATCCGGGTCGCGCACCGTGAGGCGCGCAACATCCTCGACGTTCTCCACGAGATACATACCATCCGCGGCCTGACCGAGGGTGCCTTCCACTTCCGGGTGGCCGGCATGGCCGATGAGCACCACCTCGGTACCGTGACGGCGTTGGCGGGCAACCTCCACATGCACTTTGGTGACCAGTGGGCAGGTGGCGTCGAACACCGTAAGGCCGCGCACCGCAGCGGCCTGGCGCACCGCTTGCGACACGCCGTGCGCACTGAAGATCACGGTGGCGCCGTCCGGAACTTCATCGAGCTCTTCCACGAACACCGCGCCCTTGGCGCGCAGATTCTCAACCACGAAACGGTTGTGCACTACTTCGTGACGCACATAGATGGGCGCACCGAAGCGCGCCAGTGCCTGCTCGACAATTTCGATGGCGCGGTCGACACCGGCGCAGAAACCACGGGGGTTGGCGAGAATTACTTGCATGTCACGCAGTCAGCTGGAATGGGCAACCATTATGACGGTCGTTGGGACTGACGGGCAATCAACCCGGCTCTACCGCCAGAATCTCCACATCAAAGATGAGGTCACGTCCGGCCAGTGGGTGGGAGAAATCGACAGTTACTTCGGTGTCCGAGATATTGACGATGAGTCCCGGCACCTCCTCGCCAGAGGGCATGACAAAACCAAGCACCTGACCTGGCTCGATTGCCAGTTCCGCCGGGAAGTCGCTGCGTGCCATGACCTGTATCGCCTCGGCGCTGGCCGGGAGCTGGCTCTCGACGGCGCTGATCTCAAAACGACGCTGTTCGCCCGCGTGCAGACCAAAGAGCTGGCGTTCCAGCATTTCGATCAGCGCCCCGCTTCCGACCTGAAAATTGATTGGCTCAGCTCCACGGGTGCTGTCCACGACGGTTTCATCCGCAAGGGAGAGCGTGTAATGCAGCGTGACGCGGCTGCCCGGTTGAATCGCATTAACCATATGATCGGAACATGTCTCTCATGTAGGTTGGGTGAAGCGCAGCGAAACCCAACAAATATGTCGATCGGCGGGTTACGCCGCTGTGCTGTACAGGGACGTACGAATGCCGCGAAGCGCATGGATGCGCGAGAGCGGCCGCGCTAACCCACCCTACATTTTTTTATGGCGCCAGGTGAGTCCCAGGGCATCCAGCACCAGCAGCACGGCACCGATGCTGATGGCCGAATCCGCGATGTTGAAGGTCGGCCAGTGCCAGGAACGGTAATAGACATCGATGAAATCCACAACATAACCGAAGCGCACCCGGTCGATGACATTACCCACGGCCCCGCCCAGAACCAACGTGAGCGCCACCGCCACCTGCGTGTCGTTCGTCCCCAGGCGCCGGATCATGAACAGGATAATGACCGACACCACAAACGCCACACCCACGAAGAACAGGTTCTGCCAACCGCCGGCATCGCTGAGGAAGCTGAAGGCCGCGCCGGTGTTAAACGCCAGCGAGAATTTCAGAAACGGCGTCACGGCAATCTCCGAGTTCCGGAGATGCAGGAGCGCATAATATTTGGTGATCTGATCGGAGATACCGACCACCGCGACAATCCAGAGGTATTTGAACATCAGGCGATCCTCCGTACTTCGCCGGAACCGGCGACGTTCGTGACACAGCGCGCGCACAGTTGCGGATGTTCGGCATTGGCACCGACATCGGCGCGCCGGTGCCAGCAGCGCGCGCACTTCACATGCGCCGAAGGATTGACCTGCACGCGCAGGCCCTTGTGCCCGGTTTCGATACCGGCGGATGGATTCGCCACCAGATCGTGCACGCACGCCCCGGAGGTAATCAGTACGAAACGCAGTTCTTCGCCAAGCTTCGTGAGCAGCGTGTGCAGCTCGGCATCGACATAGAGATCGACTTCGGCCTCGAGCGACGCGCCGAGCGCGCCGGCCACGCGCGCCTTTTCCAGCTCACGCGCCACCTGCTCGCGCACTACCAGCACCTTGTCCCAGTACGTCTCGCTGGTCAGCTCATCCTGTGCCGGGTCATCCGGCAGCGTGTACCAGGTTTCGAGCAGCACGCTCGCGCCGCGACTGCCCGGCATGTTGCGCCAGACCTCCTCGGCCGTGAAGCTCAGAATCGGCGCCATCCAGCGTGCCAGCGCTTCCAGCAGGTGGTACATGGCGGTCTGGGCAGATCGCCGCGCACGGCTGTCGGCACGCGCCGTATACACCCGGTCTTTGAGCACATCCAGATAGAATCCGCCCAGATCGACGGAACAGAATTGGTGCAGGCGCTGGTAGATAACGTGGAAGCTGTAGCTGTCGTAGGCCGCAACAATATCCTGATGCAGCGAGCGCGCACGATTGAGTGCCCAGCGATCGAGGGCCAGCATCTCCGCCGGTTTGAGCAGGTCGCTCGCCGGGTCAAAGCCAGCCAGATTTGAGAGCAGGTAACGCGCCGTGTTGCGCAGGCGCCGGTAGGAATCGGCGATGCGCGTCAGGATCTCGTCCGAAATATTCATCTCGGTACGGTAGTCGGTGGCCGCCACCCACAGGCGCAGGATATCCGCTCCCTGGGTCTTGATGATCTGTTGTGGCGCGATGGTGTTGCCCTTGGACTTGGACATTTTCATGCCCTTGGCATCCACCGTGAAGCCGTGGGTCAGCACGGCTTTGTACGGTGCCGTGCCATGAATCGCGACCGACGACAAGAGCGACGACTGAAACCAGCCGCGATGCTGATCGGAGCCTTCCAGATAGAGATCGGCAGGAAATTGCAATTCCGGGCGCGCTTCCAGCACGCAGCCATGCGTTACCCCTGAATCGAACCACACGTCCAGAATGTCCGTGACCTTTTCATATTGATCGGCATCTTTGCCCAGCAACTCGGATGCCGCAAGGTCGAACCAGGCATCCACGCCCTTCTGTTCAATGCGTTTCGCGACTTCTTCAATCAGGCGCGGTGTTTCCGGATGCAGCTTGCCGCTTTCCTTGTGCAGAAACAACGCAATTGGCACACCCCAGGTACGCTGGCGCGAGATGCACCAGTCCGGGCGATTCACCACCATGCCCTCGATGCGCGCCTGCCCCCAGTCCGGCACCCAAGCGACCTTCTTGATCTCGGTCAGCGCCTTGGCACGCAGCCCGGCGCTGTCCATGCCGATGAACCATTGCGGCGTGGCGCGGAAAATGATCGGTGTCTTGTGTCGCCAGCAGTGCGGATAACTGTGCTGCAGCGCCTCTTCATGCACCAGCATGCCGCGCAGCTTGAGCACCTCGATCACGCGCCCATTCACCTTGAAGACGTGCTCGCCGGCAAATAGCTCGGTGCCGGGCAGGAACTTGCCGTCGCCACCGACCGGGTTGTCGACGGCCAATTTGTAGCGCACTCCGGCCACATAATCTTCCTGGCCATGGCCCGGCGCGGTGTGCACACAGCCGGTGCCGGCGTCGGTAGTAACATGCTCGCCGAGAATCATCGGCACCTCGCGCGCATAGAACGGATGCTGCAAGCGAATACCTTCCAGTGCAGCGCCGGCGCAGGTCGCAATCACGCGATAACGCTCGACGCCGTAGCGCAGCATCACGCTCTTGAGCAAGGGCTCGGCCAGCAACAGGCGTTCGGGATGTTCGCCTTCGGTCTGCGCGATCACATATTCCATCTCCGGATGCACCGCTACCGCCTGGTTGGCGGGCAGTGTCCACGGAGTAGTGGTCCAGATGACGACCGACAACCGGCCGTTACCATTGTGTCCGGCCACATGCTGCAGGCGTGCAAACAGGGCCGCCTCATCCGCCACCGGAAAACGCACGTCGATCGCGGGTGAGGTCTTGTCTTCGTACTCGACCTCGGCCTCGGCCAGCGCCGAGCCGCAGTCGATGCACCAGTGCACCGGTTTGTAACTCTTGTACACGTGCCCGCCGGCGATCACCCGTCCGAGCTGGCGCAGGATATCGGCCTCGAACCTGAAATCCATGGTGAGATACGGTCGTGCCCAGTCGCCGAGCACACCGAGGCGCTTGAAATCCTCGCGCTGGCCATCGACCTGCCTGGTCGCATACTCACGGCAGGCCTTGCGGAAGGCGCTCGCGCTCACCTTGTCACCGGCCTTGCCGATCTTCTTCTCCACCTGATGCTCGATCGGCAACCCATGGCAATCCCAGCCCGGCACGTACGGCGTATCGAAGCCGCTCATTGATCTGGACTTCACCACCATGTCCTTGAGCACCTTGTTCACGGCGTGGCCGATATGAATATCGCCATTCGCGTACGGCGGACCGTCATGCAGGATGTACTTAGGTCTGCCCTTGCGCGCGGCGCGCAGCTGGCCATACAGATCCATCTCCTCCCAGCGCTTGAGCGTTTCCGGCTCACGCGCGGCGAGATTCGCCTTCATCGGAAAATCCGTCTGCGGCAGATTCAGCGTGTGCTTGTAGTCGTTTTCTTTCTTTTCGCTGGACATATATTTCTCAGGAATGGCTGGCGGCCTGGGTGCGTCCGTCGTGCCCGCGCGTCGCAAACCAGGCATGCGCCGCGTCGATGTCGCGCTGGATGTATACCTTGAGTTCGTCAAGGGATGCAAAACGCTGTTCGTCGCGCAGCTTGTGCAAAAAATTGATGTTGATGTAGTGGCCGTAAATCTCGCGGCTGAACTCGAACAAATGAATCTCAAGCAACATGTGCTTACCGTCCACAGTCGGGCGCGTGCCGACGCTGGCGACGCCTGCGACCGGCTCGTGGTGCAGACCGAATACCTCAACCACATAAATGCCATGCACCGGTGTCGCGACACGGTGTAACTGCACATTCGCCGTCGGTATGCCGATGGTGCGCCCGAGTTTGGCGCCATGCGCCACACGCCCGCACATGCGATACGGCCGGCCGAGCAGTTTCTCGGCCGTCGCCAAGTCGCCCGTGGTGAGCGCCTGGCGGACGCGCGTACTGCTCACACGCTCACCGTCAATAGCAAAGGTGTGCATGGGAACCACCTCGAAGCCATGCGCCTCGCCGGCTTTGCGCAGCAGCGCGAAATCACCGGCGCGCTTGGCGCCAAAACGGAAATCATCGCCCACCACCAGATAACGTATGCCGAGGCCCTCCACCAGGATCCGCTGGATGAATTCTTCCGCCGGCATGTTCGCCAGATGTTCATCGAAATGCAGACACAGCACGCGATCGACGGAATAGCGACGCAGCGCCTGAACTTTTTCGCGCAAGCGTGTGAGGCGTGGCGGGACCTTCTCTGGGCTCTGGAAATACTCGAGCGGCTGCGGCTCAAAGACAATCACCGTGGTGGGCAGATGCAGCTCCGCGCCCTTCTCCGCGAGCTGGCCGATAATCGCCTGGTGGCCGAGATGCACGCCATCGAAGTTGCCGATGGTCGCGACGCAGCCGCGATGCCCGGGCTTCAGATTGTGCAGACCGCGGATGAGTTGCATGTAAACGTGTCGCTGCCAGAAAGGCG
>Ga0102851_10000556_pt1 | contig 19136 bp, 17 predicted proteins | sample Mud3Dept3metaG_FD_79558 | JGI IMG/M metagenome (GOLD analysis project Ga0102851, IMG submission 79558) | Freshwater wetland microbial communities from Ohio, USA, analyzing the effect of biotic and abiotic controls - Mud 3 Core 4 Depth 3... | ecosystem: Environmental > Aquatic > Freshwater >... | reverse complement strand
TTCCTCCGGTCGCCCGGAGTCGCCGTTAGCGACCATCCTGCCCTGTGGAGTTCGGACTTTCCTCCCCTTTCTTCTCGGTAGGAGAAGAAGGAGCAACCGCCTCACCCACTCCAACCTTGATCTTTATACCATATTGGGTCAGTTTTTTATAGAGGTTGCTGCGCGGGGTGTCGATCTCCCGGGCCGTCTGGGAGATATTCCAGTTGTTTTTCTCGAGCTTGGCCAGGATGAAATCCTTCTCCGCCAACTCCCGATAGTCCTTGAGCGTCTGGGCCACGGCAACGTCCGGGAGCTGAGCCTTCGCCCCCCCCCCGGCCTGTTCCGGGAGGTCCTTTTTGTCGATGACTTCGGCGTCCGTCATGATCAGGAGCCTCTCGACGACGTTCCGGAGCTCCCGCACATTGCCCTTCCAGGGATAGGTCATCAGGAGAGCCAAGGCTTCGGGTGAGAATTTCTTGGGCTTGCGGTTGTTCTCCTCGGCGAAGTTGCGGCTGAAATAGTCGATGAGGAGAGGAATATCCTCTTTCTTCTCCCTGAGCGCGGGCGAGTAGACCGGAACGACGTTGAGACGGAAATAGAGGTCGTCCCTGAATTTGCCCTCGCCGATCTCCTCCTTCAAGTCCTTATTGGTGGCGGCGATGACCCGGACGTCCACCTTCCCGACCCGGCTGGAGCCGACGCGCTGGATCTCCCCTTCCTCGAGCACCCGGAGGACCTTGGATTGAGTCTTGAGGCTCATGTCGGCGATCTCGTCCAGGAAGATCGTCCCGCCGTCGGCCTGCTCGAACTTGCCCACCTTGCGCTCGGTCGCCCCGGTAAAGGCCCCCTTTTCGTGGCCGAAGAGCTCGCTTTCGATCAGCTCTTCGGGGATGGCGGCGCAATTGACCTGGATGAACGGTTCCTTGGCCCGGAGGCTGTGGCTGTGAATGGCCCGGGCGATGAGCTCTTTCCCGGTGCCGCTCTCGCCGTGAATCAGCACCGTAGCGTTGGTCGGCGCGGTCTTGAGGATGTCCTTCCAAAGCTGTTTCATCAGAGTGTGGTTGCCGACGATCTCGTACCTTTTTTCAGCCTTCCGGCGCAGGTCGAGGCATTCCCGGCGAAGCGTGTTCTGGTTGAGGGCGTTGCGGATGCTCAACAGGACCCGGTCCCGGTGGAGGGGCTTCTCCAGGAACTCAAAGGCCCCCAGCTTGGTGGCTTCCACGGCGGCTTGGATCGTGCCCTGTCCCGAGATCATGATCACTTCGGGAGAATAGGGCCGTTTCTTGATTTCGGCCAGGATGGCCAGGCCGTCCCGGCCGGGAAGCTTGATATCGAGGAGGACGAGGTCCAGGTCGATGGTTTCCTCTATTAGGGAAAGGGCCTCTTCGCCTTCGCCCGCCTCGAGGAACTGATACCCCTCGTATTCCAGGATCATCTTGAGGGATTTCCGGATGTTTTCTTCGTCGTCGACAACCAGGATCTTGGCTTTACGCAGGTTTTTCATAACCGCCTCTTGGAAAGCATTCTAGCACAGCCGCCCGGACGCCGCCACCCTGATAGGGGCGGACGTAAAAAGACTTTACATGCTCGCGGAGCGTCTCACAAATAACTTGACGTTGTCTAAGGCATTGGGAGACGCGCCGCCGCGGGGGAGTTTGAGGGGGACGGCGTCGTTCCCCTCAGGGGGTCAGCTGAGCAAAGCATTGCGGAGACACTTTCCCGGACTCTGTTCTTAATCCATTAATCCCACCTACCGCCCTTAAAATTAAGGGCGGACAGATGTTAGTGTCTCCGCCAAAGGTCCGAGGGGGGAGCTTGACTCCCCCCTGGAAGTGTCCCGTCCATGCAGAGGATTATGGCAAGGAACTTACGAGACGGGACACTGGGGACGGGCTATCCCTGGAAAGGCTTTTGGTATAAAATTTGCTTTTGGTTGGAAGAGCCGATATGGTGAATTGCTTGAAAAGACAGTTCGGCAAGAAGCCAATCCCTGCGGCAGCCCTCCTGCTTCCAATTCTTGTTTCAGCCTTCGGCTTTTGGCTCGCCGGCCCTCTCGTGTCCGAGGAAGCGGCCAGGTTCTTTGTGCTCGACAATGGGCTTAAAGTTTTTCTGCTCGAGAAACGGAACGTCCCTCTGGTTAACGTGGCCGCTGCCGTGAACCTGGGCAGCAAGGATGAAACGCCGGAGACAAGCGGGAGCGTCCACTTGCTCGAACACTATATCCTCTTCCGGGGCACGGAAACCCGTTCGGGAGACGAAATCAGCCGGGACATTCGCCGGCAGGGCGCCTATTTCAATGCCCATACGGGACAGGACCTGGCCTTTTTCGAAATCTCCGTCCCGGCCGCCGGCGCCGATTTCGCTTTGAGTAACCAAAAGGACATCCTCTTTCATCTTAAAATCACCCGGGAGGAGCTGGAGATGGAGAAGGAGATCGTCCTCGAGGAATTCCGGCAACTCGAGGACGATCCGTTCAAGTACGCCGCGAGCCTGGCCTATCAAAACCTCTTCCGGGGGCATCCCTATGCCAACCCCCTGATCGGCGAACCCGAATCCATCAAGAACATGACGGCGGACACTCTCATCTCTCTTTACAGGCGGTATTTCGTCCCGCCGAACTGCGCGCTCGCCGTGGTCGGCGACTTCAGCCTCCAGGACATGGAGGCCAAAGTCCGCCGGGTTTTTGGAGAGGTTCGGGGCGAAGCGCCCCCGCCGCCCGACTTCGCTCCGGCCAAGCCGCCCGACAAGGCCGCGGACATCGAGATCGAGATGGACGTCCAGAAGGCTTACCTGGTCATCGCCGCCCCGGCGCCCGATTTCAACAGCCCGGAGCAGTACGCGATGGACGTGCTCACCGAGATCCTCGGCCGCGGCGTCCATCCCCTCCTCTACTCGGCCCTCAACCAGGGGCCAAGAAGGCTCGTCGAAACTCTCCGGATGGCCTATCAATCGCACCGGTACGCAGGCGCGGTCCTGGCCTTTCTGACGCTGGAGCCGAAGAACCTCGGCGCGGCCAAGCGCGAGGCGGTCAATTACCTGAGGAGGACGAGGGAGGAGAATTTTTCGCCGCAGGATATCCCCGGCGAGGCCCAGATGTTTGCCTTCGATCACCTGGGCAGCGCCAAAAACGAGCTCAAGTACAATGCATACCAGGCCCAGGAAAGAGGGCTCGGCATGGCCATCTCTCTCGCCCAGTTCATGATCCTCCGGGAGGGCCAGGCCGAAAGCCGGTACCTGGAGAGCATCGACCGGGTGAAGTCCGGGGATCTCAGGGGTGTCGCGGGCAAGTATCTGGGGCGGGTAGACTACGTGATCGTGTCGATCATCCCCAAAAAGGCAAAATAGGCCATGAACGGGAAAAACGGGCTGACGGCTTTGCTCCTGACGGGCCTTCTCTTGCCGGCCTTCGCCGGCGGCCCGGGTTTCGGGGCTCAAAAGAAAACCCTGGAAAACGGGCTGACGGTTCTGCTGGAGAAAGACCCGTCCTCGGCCACGACCATTCTCCAGATCCTGGTCAAGGGAGGGATGCGGGCCGAGCCGGCAGGCCGGGCAGGCCTGGCTTTCCTGACCACTCGGCTCGCGGTCGAGATCCCGGATTCCGGCAAAGCCCAGGAGCTCATCGCTCTGGCGACCCGGATTTCCATCATCGGCCAGGGCGACAGCTCGAGCATCCACATCGAGTGTCTCTCGTCCAACCTGGAACCGTCGCTCAAGGTGCTCTCCAAGATCTTCCTGGACCCGCTTTTTTCCGGACTTCGGGTGGACGCCGTCAAGAGGCATATGGAGCATCAGGGCCGGGTCGAAGAGGATGATTCGGTCGAGCTCGGGCATCTGGCCGCCCTCCGGGCATTCTTCGCCGGCTCCGGCTACGGAGGCTCGACGAACGGCGATAAAGCTTCCCTCGACTCCATAAAAGGCAGGGACGTCTCGGATTTCTACAAGAACACGTTCGTCGGGTCGAATATCCTTCTCTGCTTCGCCTCCGACCTTCCGGAAGAAACGCTCCTGAGTCTGGCGGGCCGGTCCTTTGCCCGCCTTCCCTCGGGAAATCCCGTAGTCTTGAAGCCCGTTCCGGCTTCAGAGCTGAAGGAAAAATCAATCCGCCTCGAGCGTGACACCAAGCAGGCGTTTGTCAGCGCCGCCTACAGGCTGCCGGCGACATCCCGCCGGAATTTCGCCCTCGCCACGATCCTGCAGACCGCCCTCGGCAAGGGCCAGGGATCGCGGCTGTGGCCCCTCCGGGCCGAAAAAAAGCTCGCTTATAATGTCAACTGCCGCCTCACCCAATGGCAGGAAGGGGGACTCATCGAGGCCTACCTCGAAACCGATGCGGCCCAGGCGGATATGGCCCGGGAGGCCCTCGGTGCCCTTATGAGCGGGTTCTTGGACGGCGGAATGACAGAGGAAGAGCTCCTCTCCGCCAAGACCGCGGCCAAGGCGGATTTCCTGCGCGATACCGAAGCCAAGTCGAGGCGCGTATCCACGCTGGCCCTCTTCGAGTCTCTGGGGTTGGGTTTTGAATTTTTCGACGCCCTTCTCTCGGAAATCGACGCCCCGGGACTGGACGAGGTCAATGCTTACATCGAGGAGATCCTGGCGCCCGAGAATGCCCTGGAGGTCATAATCGGCCCGAAGCCGGCCGGGCCCCGGTCGGAGGGGGTTATTCTTCGCTCTTTTTGGCCAGTTCCTTGAGCTGAAGTCCGGCGTACTCCACCGTCAGGAGAATCTCTTCGTCGATGCCGGTCAAGTTAGCCGTGATCTCGGTTTGGGACGTCAGCCAACGCGAGCTCAGCTCGAGGTGGCCCAGGCTCACCGCCTCGCCCCAGGAGCTGAAATCATCCTTGTAGGAGGCATCCCGCCATTTCATGCCTTCCTCGAGGGGCCGGCCGAACTTCTGGACGAGGGCGTCCTTGATCTTTTGGTAGTCCTGGAGATAGGCGTTTTTGTCGAGGTAGTCGCCCGTGAAGGAAAACCGGGTAAGAGAAAGCTTGTTAGCCGCGAAGAAATAATCGATGGCGCAGTCCAGGTTGATGACCACCTGCTGGTATCTCAGGACCTCCAGGTCCCGCACCTTCCGCTGGTCGGTGGGTTTCCCTTCAAGCTCCACGATCTCTTTCTTGCTCAGACCCCATTGCATCTCCTCGAAGGTCCGGGGCGCGTAACTGACCCGGAGATCCTGGCTTTCCTCGGCGATCGTAATGCTCTTGAGGGGGTCGAAGAGAAGCTCTACGGCCGACTCCAGAATATAGCCGGACTTGGTCGACCCGCTCTTTTCAGACCGGAAACAGACGTAATACCAGGATTTTTTGGACTTTCCCGAATAGAGCAGCGATAGGACGTGCCCTCTCACCAGGGTGTCGATGACGGTGCCGGCGCTGTCGGGTTCCAGGTAAACATGGGCGTAGTCGGAGGCGACCCGGAGTTTCTTGTCAAACGCCCCGAGCGGCCCCGGCCGGAAGGCGAGCAGGATGAGGGAGAGGATGAAGGCCCGGCGGATGAATCCTTTTTCCCGGTTTCGCATGGTTCGTTCCTTTCTCCTCAGCCGATGGCCCGGCGCGGACGGATGCCGATATGATGTAGACAGGGCTAAGGACAGAATGCGCCGGGCCGGAAAAAGGAACAATCCCCCCCAGGGGTGATTCGAGGCGGGATTTGCCCTCACCCCCGGAGGGTAGCCGTCTGAACTGCCTCAGGAGCCGGTGATTTCCGCGAGCGTGTTGAGGTCCTCCCAGTCTTTGTCCACATCCTTCTGGATCGCCTCCAGCATCCAGGCGTTCTCTTCCTTGAAAAGGTGGCGGAAACGGCCCTGCGGCTTCAGCCATTCCAGGACGGGCTTCTTTTCCTTGGGTTTGTAGTTGATCTTGTATTTCCCGTTCTCCACCTCGTAGAGAGGCCAGACGCAGGCATCGGCGGCGAGCTGGGCCAGCTTGATGCCCTGGGACTCGTTGTACTTCCATTCGGTCGGACAGAGGCACAGCACGTTCAAGAAAGCCGGGCCTTCGGCCTCAAAAGCTTTCTTGGCCTTGTTATAGAGGTCCTGCCAGCGGTGCGGGCTGGCCTGGGCCACATAGGGGATATTGTGGGCGGCGAGGATCCGGGTCAGGTCCTTTTTCTTCTGGATCTTGCCCGGGCTCTTGGCGCCGGCCGGCGAAGTGGTCGCGGACGCGCCGAGCGGTGTCGCCGAAGAGCGTTGTCCTCCGGTATTGGCATAGGCGTTGTTGTCATAACAGACATAAACGATCTTGTGGCCGCGCTCCATGGCGCCGGAAAGGGACTGGATGCCGATGTCGTAGGTGCCCCCGTCTCCGCCCGTGGCGAGGAACTTGATCTTCTTGTCGGCCGGAATCTTGCCTTTGTTCTTCAATGCCTTGAACATCGTTTCGACGCCGGCGGCCGTGGCCGCGGCGTTCTCGAAAGCGCTGTGCACCCACATGCAGTTCCAGGCTGTCCGGGGGAAGATGGTGGTGCAGACTTCCAAGCAGCCGGTGGCGTTGGCCACGACGATCGGGTCTTCGGTGGCCCTGAGGATGACCTTGAAGATGAGGGGGATTCCGCAGCCCAGGCACATGCCGTGCCCGGCGACCAGGCGGTCTTCCATCTGAGCTAAATCTTTAAGTTTCACTGCCATTTTCGTTTCTCCTTTGCTCCGCCTCTCTCTACTCTCTCAGGTTGAGGTAGCCGAGCATTTCTTCCACCTTGCCGGAATCGGCGATTCGCTCCAGCTTGGCAGCGACTTCCTTGAAGTGTTCGGCCTTGATATCCCGACCGCCCAGGCCATAGACATAGTTGACCAGCTTGGGGCGCTTTTCGTAGTCATAGAGGGCCGAGCGGATCTCGGTGAAGAGCGGAGCGCCGAAGGCGCCCGGCGAGGATGATCGGTCCAGGACCGCCACGGCCTTCATCTTCTTCAAGGCCTCGGCGATTCGGACATGGGGGAAGGGCCGAAAAACGCGGGGCTTGAGGAGGCCGATCCTTTTGCCTTCCGCCCGGAGCTCGTCCACGGCGTCTTTGCCCGTCCCCGCCGCCGAGCTCATGACGACGATGGCGATCTCGGCGTCGTCCATCCGGTACTCCTCGAAGAAGCCATAGGTCCGGCCGAAGGTCCGGCCGAATTCCTTGCCTACTTCCTCGATCACCCGGGGGGAGTTCTCGATGCCCTCGATCTGGCTTCTCTTGTGTTCGAAATAATAGTCGGTGAAGTCGATCGGGCCGACGGAGAACTTCCGGCTGGTGTCGAGCAAGGGATAGGGGGGCTTGAACTCCCCGATGAACTTTTTGACCGCGGCATCGTCTTCCACCTGGACGGCCTCGGAGGAGTGGCTGATGATGAACCCGTCGAGCCCGACGAAGACCGGGGTCAGCACATCGGAGTGTTCGCCGATCCGGAAGGCCTGGATGAAGTTGTCGTAGGCCTCCTGGCAGTTCTCGGAGTAAATTTGGATCCAGCCGGAATCCCGGGCGCCCATCGTGTCGCTGTGGTCGCCGTGGATGTTGATCGGGGCGCTCAGGGCCCGGTTGGCGATGGCCGCGACGATCGGGAGCCTCAGTCCGGCGGCGATGTAGAGCATCTCCCACATCAGGGCCAAGCCCTGGGAGCAGGTCGCCGTCATGACGCGTCCGCCGGCCGCGGCCGCCCCGATACAGACGCTCATGGCGCTGTGCTCGCTCTCGGGGCAGACGAACTCGCCCGTGATCAACCCGTCGGCGCAAAAAGAGGCGATGGTTTCGACGATGGCCGTCGATGGCGTGATGGGGTAGGCGGCGATGACGTCGGGGTCGATCTGCCGGACGGCCTCGCCGATGGTCTGGTTGCCGTTGAGGATCTTCGTGGACTTCATTTCTTCCTTCCTTCGGCGAGCTTGGTCTCTTCCTTCACCATGACGATGGCTTTCTCTTTCGTCGGGCACTCCTCGGCGCAGAGGCCGCAGCCCGTGCAGTAGTCATAGTTGAAGCCGGTGACCTTTCCGCCTTCCACCCGGATGGCGAAATGCGGGCAGTACAGCCAGCAGAAGAAGCATTGGATGCAGTTTTTCTCGATGAAATCAGGCCTTCGGCCGGAGCGCCAGGTCCCGGTATGGTTGGAGACGGAGTTGCCCGCGTGGATGTTGACCGTCCCTATGGGGAGCTCTTTCCAGGTTTCTTTTTTCATCCTTCCTTGACCTCCTTGAAAGCTCTGTCGATGGTCTTGAGGTTCATCTCGACGACCTCGGCCCGCAGCTTTTTGGCCAGGGAGACCTTGATGTTCTCCCGGAACTTTTCCAGGTCCATCAGGTTCAGGATCTTGACCAGGGCGGCGACCATCGGGACGTTGGGGATGGCCCGGCCCAGCTCGTCCCGGGCAATGGTGTAAGCATCCAGGGCGAAGATCCTCCTCTTGCCCAATTGGAGGCGCTCCCGGACCATGGGGACGTCAAAGGTCGTGTTCATCAGGAAAAGGGCGTCGTCCTTGGCCCCCTCGGCGATGTCCACCAGGCCCAACAAGCTCGGGTCGGTGACCACCACGATGTCGGGATAATAAACCTGACTATGACTGCGGATCGGCTTTTGACTGATGCGGTTGAACGCCAGGATCGGGGCTCCCCTCTTCTCGGCGCCGAATTCGGGGAAGGCCTGAACATGTTTCCCCTTTTCCGAGGAGAGGACATCCGCCAGCGTCACTGCCGCCGTGACGACGCCTTGGCCGGCGCGTCCGTGCCAGCGAATCTCAAGTGTCTCTTTCATTGAACCTCCTCTCTGTTCATGAGTTCACTCGATGATATGTTCTCTCGCGGCCCTATGAAAGCGGTATGATTTTGGGCCGCTTTCGCCGTTCATTCCTTGAGCTCGGTGCGGTGTTCCAGCGCCTTCCTGATTGTGACCTGGTCGGCGAAGTCGATATCCGACCCGACCGGCAGCCCCATCGCCAGGCGGGTCAGTTTGACGGGATGCGCCTTCAGGATTTTGGCCAGGTAGAAGGCGGTGGACTCCCCTTCCGCCGTCGGGTTGGTAGCGATGATGACCTCCCGGAATTCCCCCGTCTCGACCCTCCGGACGAGCTTGTCCAGCCGGAGCTCGTCCGGGCCGACACCGCGAAGGGGGGCGAGCGTTCCCAGCAGGACATGATAGCGGCCGTGATAGATGCCCGTCTTTTCGATCGAGGAGATGTTGTAGGGTTCCTCGACGACGCAGAGGGTGTCGGCCGCCCGCTCTCCGTCCGCGCACATCACGCAGGGGTCGACGTCGGTGATGTTGTTGCAGACCGAGCAATAAAAAATCCTCTTCTTGACCTCGAGGACGGCCTCGGCCAGGCGCTCTGCCTCGTCCAGGGGCAGGCCCAGGATGTGGAAGGCGATGCGCTGGGCGGTCTTGGCCCCGATGCCCGGAATACGCTTCAGTTCCTCGATGAGGCGCTGCAGGGGCTGGGCGGTGTCGGGCATCAGAACAACCCCGGGATTTTCAGCCCTCCCCCGAGGGCGCCCAGCTTCTGGGCGAGATGCTCGTCCACTTTGGCCGCCGCGTCGTTGAAAGCGGCGACGATGAGATCCTGGAGCATCTCGATGTCGGCCCTGTCGACGACTTGCGGGTCGAGGCGGACGGCGACCAGGTTTTTCTGGCCGTCCAGGGTGAGGCTGACGATCCCTCCGCCGCTCGTCCCCTCGACGCGCAGCTCCGCCAGCTCCTTTTGCAGCTTATCCTGCATCTCCTTGGCTTGCTTGAGCATTTTCTGGAGGTGGCCAAGGTCTTTCATGTTATTCCCTCTCCTTTGTCCCTTTGAGCGGCTCCACCGAAAGAATAGTGGCCTTGAAAGCATCCATGAAGGCCTGGACCGAAGGGTCCTTCAACGCGACGTCGCTCTCTTTCTCGCGCCGCGTTTCCCGGGGAGCCGCTGCCTCGCCGCCCAGCTTGACTTTGACCTTCCGGCCGAACACTCCGGCGGCGACCCGCTCCACCGTCCGGATATCGCGCTCGACGGCCTCCCGGTAGTATTCATCGCCCCCGGGAAACGATATCTCCAGGATCATCGGCTGATCCAGGGCAAACCTCTTCTCCGGTGAAAACCTGAGGTCCGCGGGCTCATCCTTTATGCGGAACGAGGCCTGCCTGGAGAGGATGGCGGCCAGGGAGCTCTTTTCTTTCTGGAGCTCGGCGAGGAGCCCGCGAAAATTATCCCGGCCGTCTTCCTCCCGCGGCTCGGCCGGCGGACGGACCGGCTCCGGACTGGGGATCGACCCGAGCTTTCGTTCGGGCCGCCGCGAAAGGCCCGGCGTCCGCTGGTCGATCTCGGGCAAAGGCTGAGAGCTTCCGCCGCCGGTCCTCTGGACTTCCTCCAGCAATTCCTTGAGCGGCACGATCCTCTGGAAATGGCAGAGCTTGATGAGGAGCGTCTCCAGATAGATTTGCGGGAAGGAGGAAAAGCGGAGGCCCGGCTCGGCCTGCTGGAGCGCCTGCAGATAGCGCAGGATTTCCTCGAGCGTCGCCTTCTCGGCTTCCTGTCTCAGCTGCCGGAGTTCCTCGGAGTTCAGCGGGAGAAGGTCCTCGACCTCCTGGACGGACTTGACCAGCATCATGTCCCGGAAATGGCGGATGAGCTCCTTAAAGAAGATGCGCAGGTCGTACCCCTTTTCGACGACCTTTTCTATGAGGGAGAAGACGGGCGCGGGAGTCTGGCCGATGATGAGGGTCGAAGCCTCGAACAGGATTTCCCGGCTGACGGTTCCAAGTATGACCTTCAGGTCCTCGTCCTGGACGTCCTCTCCCGAGAAGGCCACCGCCTGGTCGAGAAGGGATTGGGCGTCCCGCAGGCTCCCCTCGGCCGCCTGGGCGATCAAGCTCAGGCCGGTCGAAGAGACCGTGAAGTTCTCTTTCTGGGAGATGCCCAGCAGATGGTTGATGATCTCTTTCTGGGATATCTTCTTGAACTCGAAGTGCTGGCAGCGGGACGTGATCGTCGAGGGGACCTTATGGAACTCGGTGGTGGCGAAGATGAACACCGTGCGGTCGGGAGGCTCCTCCAGCGTCTTCAGAAGGGCATTGAAGGCATGGGGCGTGAGCATATGGACTTCGTCTATGTAGATCACCTTATATCGGCTGTGGATGGGCTTGTACTTGGCCGTATCCCGGATAGGGCCGACGTCCTCGACCGAGCGGCTGGATGCGCCGTCTATCTCGAGCACGTCGACCGAACGGTCTTCATTGATCTCCGTGCAGAATTCGCAGACATTGCAGGGGGTCGGGGTCGGGCCGTGCTGGCAATTGAGTGACTTGGCCAGGATCCGGGCGACAGTCGTCTTTCCGGTACCGCGCATCCCGGCGAAAATATAGGCCTGACCGATGCGGCTTGCCTTGATGGCGTTCTGCAGGGTCTGGACAATCGGCTTCTGGCCGACGACTTCCTCGAAGGTCTTAGGCCGGTACTTTCTGGCCAGGATGACGTATGACATTGCCTCTCAGGGTTTCGCTCAGAATGGATACGAATATCCTTTAAAAGTACCCATTATTCTAGCACAGTTTGCCATCGTTTCAAAGGAATTTCGGGTCGTCTGCTTGAGAATGGAATCTCTTATATTTATAATCATCTGGCCCTCTGAAGGAGGACCGGCCTGGATAATCGAAGAAGCCTGCTTGAAATTCACCTGGCAGCAGCCCTTTTCGGCCTGGCCGGTCTTTTTGGGAAGTGGATCGCCCTCTCCCCTTTCCTGATCGTGCTCGGACGCGTCGCCTTTGCCAGCCTGATCCTAGGCCTTGTCCTCTGGTGGGCGAGGCAGAGCCTGCGGCCGATCCTACGCCGGCATGCCGCCCTGCTCGTCGCCTTGGGCGCCGTCCTCGCCGGCCACTGGGCCGCCTTTTTCCAGTCGATCCAGGTATCCTCGGTGGCGGTCGGCCTGCTTTCCTGCTACTCTTTCCCCGCCTTCACTGTCTTGCTGGAGCCGCTTCTCTCCAAAGAGAGGCTGGATAAGAGGAACCTCCTCCTGGCGGCGGTCTGCCTGGCCGGGGTTTTTCTGATCGTTCCCCGCCTTGATCTTGGGAACGCGACCTACCAGGGGGTGCTTTGGGGGCTTCTGGCGGGGGTATCCTTCGCCGTTTTGACTCTCTTCAACCGGCGGCTTGCCCAGGAGCATCCGAGCCTTGGTCTCGCCTTCCTCGAGGACCTGTTCGCCGCCCTTTTCCTTTTGCCCTGCCTTATCTTCGTGCCGGCCCGGCCCTCGACTCGAGACCTGGCTCTTTTGGCCGTGCTGGGTGTCTTTTGCACGGCTTTGTCCCATACGCTCTTTATCCAGGGAATGAAGCGCATCCGGGCACAAACCGCGAGCATCATCAGCAGCCTGGAACCCGTCTACGGGATCTTGTTGGCCCTCTTCCTTCTGGGAGAGGTTCCCGCCGTCAGGACTCTCGTCGGAGGCGCGGTGATCCTGACGGCGGTTCTTATTGTCACCTGGAAAGAAAAAAGCCGGCCGCCGGCCGAGTCCTAGTCGATCTTCTCTTTTTTCTTTATCTTGCCCTTTAGGGTTTTTTCCTCTTCCTTGTGGCGCTCCGCTATCTTGGCCTTTTCCTCGGCGTGGGCTTTCTTGAGCTCGGCGGCCCTGACCTCCGACTCCTTTTTTATCTTTTCCCTTTCCGCAGAGCTTTCGGCCAGCTTCTCCTCGTCTTCGGACCTTTTCCTGAGCTCGACCTCATCCCGCTCCTGGCTTTGCTCCAGAAGCCTTATCTCCTTATCCTGGTCCTCCAGGATTCTCTTTTCCAGATCCAGGGGCGAAAGCCTGTTATCGAAGTCCTCGTCGCGGATCTCGGGGACCTTTTCGTCGGCTTCCTTTTTCTCCATAAAGACCTCGGGCTTAGCCGCTTCGTTTTTCTTGACCGCAGGGCGGAAGATCTTGACGGCGTTGCCGCTTATCCGGCTCTGTCCCGGCCGCTCGCCCTCTTCGACCTCATATCGGGTGACTTGGCTCCTGGTCAGGCGGCTGACCTGGTCGACATCGACACCATCGTTAATCAGCTGGCGATTGCGGACAGCGAGGTTAGTCTTGTGGACGGTCAGGCGGAATACGGTCCTGTTCCTCTCAAAAGGCAGAACGTAGCGATCGAGGTAGTCATACTGGAAATAGCGGCCTTCGCAGAAGACCCAATAATGATCCGGAAAATCATACGGCAGGGAGACGATCCCGACGCCGGGAACGAACTCGGCATCCGGCGGCAGAGGACACCAGCCGACGTAAGCGTTGCCCCAGCGCCAGCTGACCCAGGCCGGCGCCCAGACCGAGCCGGGCACCCAGAACCAGCCCAGGCGGGCGTCCCAGCCCCAGCGGCCGTAATGGAAGGGCATCCAGCCCCATTCGTGATAGGAGACCCAGGTCCAGCCGTAATTCGTCCAGGCCCAGCGGCCGTATGTATAAGGACGCCAGCTATAGCCCACGCGCCGGGGAATCCAGACATATCCGTATGGGGCATTGTGGACCCAGACTCCGTAGGGAGAAAGGTATTCATAGAAATCGTTATAGTCCATTTCCGCGGGGTAGTCTCTATAATCCCCTTCGTAAGTCCTGTCCTCGCGCGGCGAGCGAGGGGGCGGCGTTCCCTCTTCTCCCTCATAGGGAACATAGACTATGCAGCTTGAAAGAAAAAGAAAACCCAGAAGGACGGCCAGGATGCTTTTTCTCATGGCTTTTTTCCTCCATAGAAGCTTTTTGCAAGCATCGTGCCAACAATCCCCTTCCCTGTCTACCCTATGCAGACAGGAAAGCCAAGTCTCATTATGTCCCAAAAAAGGGACACCTGCAACTAGTATCCCATCCTTTGGGTTTTTGGACAAACTGGAACCTCAGTCAGAACGACTGTTCAGCTCAACCGCTTGAATACCCTTTTAATCCGGCGATAGGCCCAATTCAGGTCCTTTTGCTTGATGATGAGCGGCGGGGCGAAGCGGATGACGTTGTCGTGGGTTTCCTTGCACAAGAGCCCCTCTTTCAAGAGCTCCTCGCAGAAGCGCCGGGCTCCGCCCGCCTCGGGCCAAAGCTCTATTCCGATAAGGAGACCCTTGCCCCGGACTTCCTTGATATGGCGGCTTTTAATCGTCTTGAGCTTTTCGAGGAAGTATTTCCCCTGCTCGATGGAATTCTCTATGAGCTTCTCCTCCTGGAGGACGCGAAGCGATTCCCGGGCGATGGCGCAGGCCATGGGGTTGCCTCCAAAAGTCGAGCCGTGCTCACCGGGTTTGAAAACGCCCAAGACATCGCGGTTGGCCAGAGTGGCCGAAATCGGATAGCAGCCGCCGCCCAGGGATTTGCCGATGATGACCATGTCGGCCCGGACATTCTCGTGATCGCAGGCGAAGACCTTGCCGGTGCGTCCGAGCCCCGTTTGGATCTCGTCGGTGATAAAGAGGACATTGTTTGAGGCGCAGACCTCTTTGGCCGCCCTGAGATAGCCGTCGGGCGGGATGAGGATCCCGGCTTCGGCCTGGATCGGCTCGACCAGAAAAGCGGCGGTATTCGGTGTTAGGGCCTGCCTCAGGGCTTCAATATCTCCGAAGGGAATGATCACAAACCCGGGCGTAAACGGGCCGAAATCATCACGATAGAGGGCTTCGGTGGAGAAACTGATGATGGTCACGGTCCGGCCGTGGAAGTTGTTGGCGCAGGCGATGATCTCGGCCTTGTCCTGAGGAATCCCCTTTTTCTGGTAGGCCCACTTGCGGGCGGTCTTGATGGCCGTTTCCACCGCCTCGGCCCCGGAATTCATGGCCAGGACCATTTCGTATCCGGTCAGGTCGCAAAGCTCCTTGCCCAGAAGGGGCCATTGATCATTCCGGAATGCGCGTCCGGTCAGTGTCAGGCGCTTGGCCTGCTGCTGGACGGTTCTGACGATCCGGGGATGGCAATGGCCGTGGTTGATGGCCGAATAGCCGCTGAGGAAGTCGAGGTATTTTTTCCCCTCGACGTCCCAGGTCCAGATTCCCTTGCCCTTGGTCAATACCGCGTCCAAGGGATGGTAATTATGGGCCGTGTACATATCTTCGAGCCGGATGAAATCCCGCGTGTCCATCAGTCCCTCCTTAGATGATAAGCGGTTGAACGATCCTCGAGCGAGCGTTCGGTCTGGCGGAGAGGGTGGGATTCGAACCCACGGTACGCCTTACGACGCACACACGCTTTCCAAGCGTGCTCCTTCAGCCACTCGGACACCTCTCCGTGCCGGCAAAACCGGCTTGAAGGAACGCTCGGGAAAGTAACAAATTAGCAGAAAACCGCTCTTTCCGCAAATAGGCTCGGGGTCGCAGAATAAATCCGTTCCGGATGTGCCGAACCTTCTGGTCCCTGAGCGCCGGCGTTTTCTCCCGAGGATCAGCTTGGCGGAGAGGGTGGGATTCGAACCCACGATCCCGATAACTCAGGATAACGGTTTTCGAGACCGTCGCCTTCAACCACTCGGCCACCTCTCCGCGATCGATGAATAGGGTCCACGCCGGGAAATAAAAAACTCTTTCAGAATCCGGCCGCACTCTTCCGCCAGGAGGCCTCCCTCGATCTTGGGCCGGTGGTTCATCCGAGCCAGCGGAAACCTCATGATCGAGCGCACGGCGCCCGACTTCGGGTCCCAGGCCCCGAAGACAACCCGCTTCAAACGGGCTTGGACGGCGGCGCCGAGGCACATGGCGCAGGGCTCGAGAGTGACATAGAGATCGCAGTCGCTGAGCCGGTAATTGCCTCTGGCCCGGGCAGCCTTCCGGATGGCCACGATTTCGGCGTGGGCCGTCGGGTCGCTGTGGCCGACCGGACGGTTATAGCCCCTTCCCAGGATCGTGTTCCCGGAAACGACGACGGCGCCGACCGGGACCTCACCCCTGTCCTGGGCCTTTCTCGCCTGGGCCAGCGCCCGGCGCATGTGCTTTTCTTCGTCTTTCATCGGGCCGGATTCATTCCTCACACCGCCAGATTTTACCCGTCTCGCCGCGATTTTACAACCTCCACGCGAAGCCGATCTTTCCCTTCACGGGGCAGGCGGCGCAGGAAATTCACCAGCCGGGAGAACGTTCCCTTTGCATCTCTTCCCGATATGCCCTACACTGGTCGGTGATCGGAGACAGAGATGGACCGCCTGGAATGCCTGTTCTGCGCCGGGAAGTTCCCCCTGAATGTTTTTGCGGCTTTTTGCCCCCGCTGCCATGAACCGATGGTTGTTTCCTCCACTCCGAGAAAAAAGGCCTTTGCGCTTGACAGGAAGCTTTCGCTCGAAAAATACCAGAGCTTTCTTCCCCTGGCCCGCGTGGACAGCGCTCTTTCCCTGGGAGAAGGAGATACTCCTCTTATTCCCCTGGAGCGAATCCGGCAAAAGCACCATCTCCCGCCGGTCTATGCCAAGAACGAGACCGTCAACCCCACCCAGAGTTTCAAAGACCGCGGGACGGCCGTGGCCGTTCAGAAAGCCGTCGCCCTGGGAATCAGGACAATCGGGACGCTCTCCACGGGCAACATGGCCGGCTCCACGGCCGCTTACGGAGCCAAGGCGGGGCTCAAGACCGTGGTCCTGCTCAAGGAAGACACGCCGGAAGACAAGATCCGGGCCGCGGGGGTTTTCGGCCCCGTGCTGATCAAGGTCAGGGGGGACTATGGCGAGCTGTTCGCCCGAAGCCTGGAGATCGGCGGCAAACACGGCATCTATTTCATGAACTCCATCGACCCCTTGAGGATCGAGGGATACAAGGTCACCGGGTTTGAAATCTTCCATCAACTCGCCGGCCGCATCCCCCGTTATATTTTCGTGCCCGCGAGCTCGGGCGGACATCTCATCGGCCTGATGAGGGCTTTTCTCGACCTCAAGGAGGAACGCCTCTCGGCCGACGTGCCCATATTTGTCGGAGTTCAAGCCAAGGGTTGTTCGCCCATTGCGAAGGCATACGCCGCGGGCAAGGACCGGGTCACACGGTTTCGCCGGGCCGAGACGATCGCCCACGCGATCTCCAACCCCGCGCCCCCCGGCGGGAACCTGACCCTGAAGCTCGTCCGGGAGAACCGCGGATTGGTCATGGCGGTGACCGATCCCGAAATCCTGACGGCTCAGCGCGAGCTGGCAGAGCTCGAAGGGATATTCGCCGACCCGGCCTCCGTAACCGTCCTGGCCGCTCTCATCAGACTTTCGCGCCGGCAAAGACTGTCTCCCAAGGATGAAGTCGTTCTGGTCATTACCGGGAGCGGCCTTAAATCCATGGAGACGACAAAATCCCTGGATATCCCGGTCCACAAAACCTCGGTCTCCCGGCTGGAACAGGCGCTTCAGACGATCGGAGTGTGAACGTGTCCCTCTGGCCCGGGGTCGAGTCCCGGATTTAATATTTTAGGAGGTTCGAGTGAAAGAAGAGTTCAACCCGCTTGATTTCAAGCTGCCCAAGATCAAGCTGAGTGTCGTCCGAATCGTCATCCTGGCGGCGGTGGTCGTCATCCTTCTCTTGGGTTCCGTCTACCAGGTCAGTCCGGAAGAGATCGGAGTCATCCTTCGTTTCGGCAAATTCGCCCGGACGTCCGATCCCGGCCTGCATTTCAAACTGCCCCTGGGGATCGAGCTTCTGACTCGGGTACCGGTCCAGCGGCAGCTCAAGCTGGAGTTCGGGTTCCGGACGACGCGCCCGGGTGTCCGGTCGGAGTTTAAGGTAACGCCCGAGACGACCAAGGAATCCGTGATGCTGACCGGAGACCTCAACGTCGTGGACGTGGAGTGGATCGTCCAGTATAAGATCAAGGATGCTTTTAAATTCCTGTTCAAACTGAGAAATGTCGAGGAGACCTTCCGGGACATGAACGAGGCGGTGGTGCGGAAGATCGTCGGCGACCACTCCGTGGATGAGGTCATTACCGTCGGAAGGGCCCGGATCGCAGACGAAGCGAAAGTCGAGCTGCAAACCCTCTGCGACCTCTACGAGAACGGGATCGATGTCAATCAGATCATCCTCCAGGATGTCAACCCGCCCGACCCGGTCAAGCCGTCCTTCAACGAGGTCAACGAATCCCTCCAGGAGAAGGAACGGAAGATCAACGAAGCCTGGTCCGAGTACAACCAGGAAATCCCCAAGGCCTCCGGAGAGGCCGAGCAGGTGATCCGAGGCGCCGAGGGTTATGCCACGGAACGGGTGAACAGGTCGCGCGGGGACGCCGCTCTCTTTGAGTCCGTCTACAGGGAATATGCCAAGGCTCCGTCCGTTACCCGCCGGCGCCTCTATCTGGAAACCATCAACGACATTCTGCCCAAGATCAAGAAAAAGTTCATCATCGACGAGAAGCAGAAGAACATCCTGCCCCTCCTCAACCTTGGAGAGGAGGTGAAAAAATGAGCGCTTCGACAAAGACCATCGTTCTTATCGCCGTCGGCCTTGCCGTCTTGCTTATCCTCGTCGACGCCGTCTTCGTTGTTTCCGAGACCAATCAGGTGATCATCACGCAGTTCGGGGAGCCGATCGGAGGGCCGATCAACACTGCGGGATTGCATCTCAAAGCTCCCTTCATCCAGAAGACGAACTATTTTGAGAAGCGCTGGCTGGAATGGGAAGGGTTTCCCAATCAAATCCCCACCAAGGATAAGAAATACATCTGGGTTGAAACCTATGCCCGCTGGCGGATCCACGATCCCCTCGTCTTCTACCAGCGGGTCAGGGATGAGCGGGGCGGTCACTCGCGCTTGGATGACATCGTCGATGGAGAAACCCGCAATGCCATCGCCAAGTTTGACTTGATAGAGGTCGTCCGTTCGACCAACCGCGAATTCGAGCTCACCGAAGAGTCCGCCATTCTCGAGCTTTCCGAGATGATCACCAAGATCGAAGTGGGCCGGGAGAAAGTCGCCCAGATCATCCTTGAGGCGGCCTCGAAAATAACTCCCCAGTTCGGTGTGGAGCTCAGGGACGTCCGGATAAAGAGGATCAATTACGTCGATGAGGTCCAGCAGAAAGTGTTCGACCGGATGATCGCCGAACGGAAGAGGATAGCCGCCAAGTACAGGTCGGAAGGCGACGGGAAGAGCGCCGAGATCCGGGGCCAGAAGGAGAAAGAGCTTAAGAGGATCCAGTCAGAGGCCTACAGAAAGGCCCAGGAGATCAAGGGAAAGGCCGACGCCGAGGCCACCCGGATATATGCTCAGGCCTACAGCGTCGACCCCGAGTTCTACCAGTTCCTCAAGACCCTGGAGACGTACCG
>Ga0102851_10000555_pt1 | contig 19137 bp, 11 predicted proteins | sample Mud3Dept3metaG_FD_79558 | JGI IMG/M metagenome (GOLD analysis project Ga0102851, IMG submission 79558) | Freshwater wetland microbial communities from Ohio, USA, analyzing the effect of biotic and abiotic controls - Mud 3 Core 4 Depth 3... | ecosystem: Environmental > Aquatic > Freshwater >... | reverse complement strand
GATAAAACGGCTCTTCCTCCGTCAAATCTTGTTTTCCTTATCGATGTTTCAGGTTCGATGAATTCACCCAACAAGCTTCCGCTTCTGAAGTCGGCGTTTGGCTTGCTGGTGAATGAGCTCCGTCCGCAGGATCATGTTGCCATTGTTGTATATGCGGGTGCTGCAGGGCTGGTGCTTGAATCGACTCCCGGAAATAGAAAGGAGCTGATTATGAGAGCAATATCCAATCTTGAAGCCGGAGGTTCAACTGCCGGTGGGGCAGGTCTCAGGCTTGCTTACAGAGAGGCTGAAAAGAACTTCATAAAGGGTGGCAATAACAGGATTATTCTGGCTACCGACGGAGATTTTAACGTTGGTGAATCGAGCAACGGTGGTATGGAAAGGCTGGTGGAAGAGAAGCGTGAACTGGGAGTGTTCATTACTGTGCTGGGATTCGGGATGGGAAATATAAAGGATGACAAAATGGAGATTATTGCCGACAAGGGCAATGGTAATTATTCCTATATCGACAATCTCCAGGAAGCCCGCAGGGTACTGGTAAGGGAATTCGGCGGCACACTCTTTACAATAGCCAAAGATGTTAAATTCCAGCTCGAATTCAATCCCGCCAGGGTTGAATCCTACAGGCTGGTAGGCTATGAGAACAGGCTGCTCAATGATGAGGACTTCAATGACGATGCGAAGGATGCCGGGGAGATGGGTTCCGGCCATATGGTAACTGCCCTTTATGAAATAGTACCTTCAGGTTCAGGTGAAAGGCGGGTATCCATTGATCCTCTCAAATACCAGGTGTTCAAGAATATAAGGGAAGAGAACTATTCAGATGAATTACTTACTATAAAGGTACGCTACAAAAAACCTCAGGGTAACACCAGCATATTGCTGGAAAAACCGGTGAAAGATTCTGCTGATGAAATTGAAGAATCTTCAAATAACCTGAGGTTTGCGGCCGCCGTGGCTGAATTCGGAATGATACTCAGAGAATCTGAATTTAAAGGGGCAGCAACGCTTGAAAACGCAGTAAAACTTGCAAAAATGTCAAAAGGGGAGGATGAGGATGGATATCGTGCAGAACTTATACGGTTGATGGATGTTGTAAAAGATATGCGGCTTTTGGGTGACAGGTAAACAATGGCATTAAGTGCACCAGATACTGACAGGGTCTGGCTCTTCGGGGCCGGACCTTTTTTGCTGATATTCTATGCAGCAAGTCCGGTTTTGTAATGTCTTTATTCCGGTGATCCTGATTTAAACTGATACTTTGACGATGCTTAAGAATTTTTTTGTAAATACCATGCGGAACATGAGGAAGCAGAGCGGATCTGTAATTCTGAATATTGTTGGTCTTACAATCGGATTGACAAGCTTCCTGTTCATCACACTGTATGTGATAAATGAACTCAGTTATGACAGGTTCCATGAGAACTATGAGAATATCTACAGAGTAAAAGTCGTGGGAAGAATGTCAGGAGGCGAAATCGATCAGGCAATCACTGCTGCTCCGATGGCACAGGCTATGTTGAATGATTATCCGGAAGTATTGAGAGCTACCAGGGTTACAAGAATGGGAGCCTGGCTTATTCGATTTGGAGATAAGAAGTTTAATGAAGACGGTGTATTATTTGCCGATTCAACATTCTTCAACGTTCTCGATTTTAAATTGTTGAAAGGTGATCCCATGACTGCACTTGTTCGACCCCGGTCCATGGTATTAACTGAAGAATTCGCTAAAAAATATTTCGGCAACCAGGACCCGATGGGTCAGAGGATGAGCGTTGAGGAAGATACGGTTCTTTATACAGTAACCGGTGTCGTTCAGGATGTACCTGATAATTCACACATTAAATTTGACATGCTGGCCTCAATGAGCACCTATCCCGGCAGAGCAAATAACCAGTTCTGGGTCAGTCACAATTACTATACTTATTTCGTCATAAATGAAGGTACAGATAAAAATAAACTGGAAGAAAAACTCCAGGGTATTGTTATAAAATATGTAGGGCCACAGCTCCAGGAGATTCTTGGTATATCTGTAGATGATTTCAGAAAAGCGGGAAATGACTTCAGATACGTTCTTGAACCTCTGAAGGATATTCATCTGAAGGGAGCTCCCCAGTATAACCTTGAACCGCCGGGATCACCTTCTACTGTATATATATTTGCAGTGATTGCTTTTTTAATCCTGGTGGTCGCAATCATAAATTATATCAATCTGGCAACCGCCAAATCTGCCAGCAGAGCTAAAGAGGTCGGTGTAAAGAAGGTCTCCGGAGTTAATAAATCCGGTCTTATCACACAGTTCCTTGGAGAATCACTGATTATTGTTACGATTGCAGCTCTTTTGGCGGTATTGCTGGTTTTTGCTCTGACGCCCTCCTTTAATCAGCTAATTGATAAGGAATTATCGTTGGATCTTCTTAAAAGTTTTACAGGAGTAATATCACTTGTTCTGTTAATTATTATTGTTGGATTATCTGCAGGATTTTATCCGGCCTTTGTACTTGCCTCATATAATCCGGTTGAGGTTTTAAAAGGTACCCTTAATCCGGGATCTATGTCTAAAACCCTCAGGGGGATCCTGGTCGTCTTCCAGTTTAGTGTTTCCATAATTATCATAATAGGTTCGATCATTGTCTACAACCAGCTGAATTATATGACTGATAAAGATCTTGGTTTTGAAAAAGATAATCTCATTGTCATTCGAAGGCCGGATGCATTCTTCAGACAGCTTGAACCATTCAGGACACAGCTTTTACAGATCCCGGGCGTCGAGAAAGCGGGCTTTTCGGGGGCTCTGCCGGGAACTATTTTCAGTTATAATGGTTTTCTTAAAGATGATGATCCCGAAAAAAATACTTACCTCTTAAATCAGGCCGGTGTCAGTCTGGATTTTCCCCAGGCTTTGGGAGTTCAGCTTGTTGAAGGACGATTTTTTTCACGTGAGTACGGTAACGATACCTTATCAATCCTTATTAATGAAACTGCAGTAAGATCATTAGGTCTGAAGGATCCGGTAGGAAAATATATACTACAACCAAGCGGACCGCAGGAGTTCCGGAGACTTCAGATCATCGGCGTGATGAAAGACTTTTATATTGAGTCGATGCATAAGGCAATAACCCCGGTATGTTTCACCGTGATGGGTCCGGGTGGCGGAGATAAATATGCAACAGTAAGACTTTCCGGGAATGACGTGCAGGGAACAATAAGGGCAATAGAACAAACCTGGCAAACCTTTACGACAAAGCAACCATTTCAGTACGATTTTTTTACGGATACCTGGAACAATCTTTACCGTGCGGAACTGAAAACAGGAAAAATATTTATACTCTTTTCAATCCTGGCAATTTTCATAGCCTGCCTCGGATTGATTGGACTGGTTACTTTCATCACAAATAAAAGGACCAGGGAGATCGGGATCAGAAAGACGTATGGTGCCTCCATCCAGGTTGTTCTGAATCTTTTGTCCAGAGAGGTTATTTATCTGATCCTTATTTCATCAGTCATAGCCTATCCTATCGCCTGGTTAGGATCAAGGTACTGGCTTGAAGGATTTGCAAGCAAGGTGAGTGTAAGCCCGGTGATTTATGTCCTCGCAACTATGGGTACTTTGATAATAGGTTGGTTATCTATCAGTTATCAAACACTTAAAGCAGCCGGAGCCAATCCGGCCGAATCGCTCAGGGTGGTCTGAAGCGTGATCCGCGGAAAATTATTTATCAGTTATGGACTAAACCGGCAGGTTTCTTAGAAATTTATCAATTTCAATTGCTGTTCTCCTCCCGGAAGCGATAGCATTCACTACCAGGCTTGCTCCGGAGACTGTGTCACCGGCAGCAAATACTTTATGAATGCTCGTTGCCTGGTTTATATCCACTTTAATATTTTTCCTGCGATCCAGTTCCACCTCTGATTCGGAAACCAACCCATCGAGGGACGGGTGCAAAAAACCGAGTGCAAGAAGGATAAGATCGGCTTCAATAACTCTGCGGGTACCGTGAACCGGATTCATTATGTATTTCCCGTCTCTCAATTCCCATTTAACCTCTTCGACTTCTGCTCCCCTTGTGATTTTTCCGTCACTGACGAATCTCAGGGTTGAGATACCCCAAAATCTTTCACAGCCTTCCTCATGTGATGTTGAAGTTTTAAGGGTTTTACTGAAATATGGCCATGGATTATCCGGGGTTCTGCTTAAAGGTGGTCTGGGAAGGATCTCAATTTGTGTGACACTTGCAGCTTTCTGTCGTATGGAAGTCCCCACGCAGTCTGATCCGGTATCTCCGCCTCCGATCACAAGCACCTTCTTGCCTTCTGCAACTATTTGATTATCAAATGCTGATAAAGCACCGGCGTTTACCCTGTTCTGGGTTGTAAGGAAATCCATTGCAAAATGTATCCCGATAAATTCCCGTCCTTCAAGGGCCAGATCCCGGGGATGACCTGCCCCGATTGCAATACATACAGCATCATGCTGTCGAATGATATCCTGAATGGAGATATCTTTACCAATATGCATTCTGGTTTTGATAATTAACCCCTCCCTTACCATAAGATTTAGTCTGCGATCAATGATAGCTTTGCTGAGTTTGAAGTCAGGAATTCCGTATCTGAGCAGCCCGCCGGCTTTTTCATCCTTCTCAAAAAGTGTCACCAGGTGACCGGCTTTATTCAGAAGGTCTGCTGCAGCCATGCCTGCAGGTCCGCTGCCTATTACAGCAACTTTTTTCCCGGTCCGCCTCTCAGGCGGGACTGGCTTAATATATCCTTCAGTAAAAGCCCTTTCAATGATGGCCACTTCGTTTTCGCGTATAGTAACAGGTTCATCATTGATATTGAGCACACAGGCATGTTCACAGCTTGCAGGGCAAATTCTGCCTGTAAATTCCGGAAAATTGTTTGTTGCATTCAATCTTTCAAAGGCTCCTTTCCAGTCACCTTTATAGAGAAGGTCATTCCATTCGGGAATTAAATTATCGACAGGGCAGCTCCAGTGGCAGAATGGTATTCCGCAATCCATACACCTTGAAGCCTGTAACAATCTGTCCTCACTGTTCAGCACCTGTTCTACCTCGCTGAAATCACAAATCCTTTCATGCAGCGGTCTGTTACCTGCTTCCTTTCTTCTTATCTTTAAAAATCCGGTTATATCAGCCATAAAGAAATAATTAATAATTTATACAACAGAAGCTTATTAATATCTTACACCAAATTCCACATCCATTTCCACGTCTGCTATTTTCCTTTTCAACTCTTCCAGTTTCTGTTCCTGCAATACTTTCTTATAATCATAGGGTATTACCTTAATGAACATAGAAGTATACTTATCCGTGTCATCTAATATCATTTTAGCCTTCCTGCTCCCTGTGAATGAATAGTGACGTTCAATTAGTGCAAAGAGCTCCTTGATTTCATTAACCTCCTCAACCAGAGACAATTCTACCATTCCCAAATTGCAGAAATAATCGAAATTTCCTGATTCATTCAGAACATATGCAATACCTCCGCTCATTCCGGCAGCAAAGTTACTTCCGGTGTTTCCAAGCACCACAACCCGTCCTCCGGTCATATATTCGCAGCAATGGTTTCCTACACCTTCTACCACGGCATTGGCTCCGCTATTCCTCACCGCGAATCTTTCACCTGCAACTCCCGAAATAAATATCTCTCCGCTTGTGGCGCCATAAAGAACTGTATTTCCAATTATAATGTTCTTATCCGGTTCGAAGGATGATCCGGGGGGAGGAACAACAATGATCCGTCCTCCGGATAGTCCCTTTCCCAGATAGTCGTTCGAGTCTCCCTCAAGATAAAGTTCTACACCTGGAGCAAGAAATGCACCGAAACTCTGTCCGGCTGAACCCGAGAATCTGCATCTGATAGTTCCGTCAGGCAGACCGGCGGATCCGTAAAGGCCGGTTATCCTTCCGGACAGCATTGCACCGATAGTTCTGTTAGTATTCCTTATAGTCTTTTGGATCACAACCGGCTCTTTTTCAGTTATAGCCTTCCCGGCTTCCAGGATCAGGTCACGATCGAGTATATTGACAAGATTATTATGTTGTTTTTCAATACAATGTATTGCATTAAAACTGGATTCGGATGGTAAAGTAAGCAATCCGGAGAGGTCAAGATCCTTCGTCTTCCAGTTATCCACTTCAGGATTACGTTCCAGAAGATCCAGCCTCCCGATGATCTCATCAAGATTTCTGAAACCCATTTCAGCAAGGTACTCACGAACCTCTTCCGCAAGAAACCGGAAGAAATTAATAAGGTAGTCGGCTTTTCCACTGAACCGTTTTCTGAGTTCGGGATTCTGTGTTGCGACACCAACCGGACAGGTATTCAGGTGACATTTACGCATCATAACACATCCAAGTACTACCAGTGCGCTTGTGGAGAATCCGAATTCTTCAGACCCCATCAATGCAGCCATTATGATATCCCGGCCGGTTTTCAGTTGCCCGTCAGCCTGCAACTTCACTTTACGGCGCAGGTTATTCATCACGAGAGTCTGCTGGGTTTCGACCAGACCGAGTTCAAGGGGCAATCCGGCATGCTTAATCGATGAGGCAGGACTTGCTCCTGTACCACCTTCATAACCACTGATTGTTATAAGATCAGCACCTGCTTTGGTAACTCCGGCAGCAATTGTTCCAACTCCGCATTCGGATACCAGTTTGACACTTATTCTGGCTTCAGGATTGACATTCCTGAGGTCGAAAATAAGTTGCGAAAGGTCTTCAATTGAATAAATATCATGATGGGGTGGCGGGGAAATAAGTGTGATACCGGGAATGGAATATCTTGTTCTGGCAATGATCCTGTCAACTTTAAAACCCGGCAGCTGACCACCTTCTCCCGGTTTTGCACCCTGTGCTATTTTTATCTGGATCTCATCTGCATTAACCAGGTATTCGGTAGTTACTCCGAAACGACCGCTGGCGATCTGTTTAATGGAACTCCGGGTACTTGTGCCGTCCTCACGGGATTTAAACCTTACCGGATCTTCACCCCCTTCACCCGTATTGCTCCTTCCTCCGATAAGATTCATTGCAATGGCCAATGTCTCATGTGCTTCAATGCTTATTGCGCCATAGGACATTGCTCCTGTTACAAACCGCCTCATAATGTTCTCTGCCGGTTCAACTTCTTCCGGAGCGACCGGATTCTTTTTCCATCTAAGGAGCCCGCGGATAAATCCCGGACTTACTGTATCAGCATCTGCCCTTTGGCTATATTCCCGGAACTTACTGTAATCGCCTGTTCTGGTGCTCCATTGAAGCAAGGAGATGGTTTCAGGGTTCCAGCCATGATGTTCCCCGTGCTTTCTGTACGAATAAATTCCTTCAGTGAGTATTCCGGAAAGTTGTTCTTTGGAATAGGCTTTCCTGTGTGGTATAAGAACCTCCGAGGCAATTCCGATCATACCGATACCTCCGATACGGGATACGGTGCCTGCAAAATACCTGTCAATAACGTCAGGATGTATTCCGATCGCTTCAAAGATCTGGGACGACCGGTAACTTCGTAGTGTACTGATCCCCATCTTCGACATTATCTTCAGCAATCCTTTGTTTATTGAATTAATAAAGTTTGCTTCTGCTTTCTGGTAATCGAGCTGTATTGCTTTCTCTTTTACCAGCCTGTCTATTACAGCAAATGTCAGGTATGGATTAATAATACTTGCCCCATAGCCGAACAGAAGAGCAAAATGCATCACTTCCCTGGGCTCGGCGCTCTCCACCACCAGATCTATCTGCATTCGTTTGCGTTTTTCGACCAGATAATGGTGGACAGCCGAAACAGCCATCAATGATGGAATTGGTGCAGTATTACTGTCTATACCCCGGTCGGAAAGTATGATATAATTCTTACCCTCGTCGACGGCCTTTTCAGCATCCAGACAGAGCTTATCCACAGCATTTTGCAATCCTTCTGCACCACCTGCAACCTTGAAATGCATTGACAGGCTGGCTGCTGAAAATCCCTTGTAACGCAGATTTTTAACAATCCTGAAATAGGTATTCGAGATAACCGGATTTTTGAAGCGAACCATTTTTACCTTATCGGGTGATTCATCCAGCAGGTTCTGCTGCAGTGACCCGAGATAACCTGACAAAGTCATTACCAGTTCTTCTCTGATGGGATCTATAGGCGGATTGGTAACCTGCGCGAACAGTTGTTTGAAATAACCAAACAACCTGGCGGGTCTCTCTGAAAGGACTGCCAGGGGTACATCATTGCCCATTGAACTGGTAGGTTCTTTACCTGTAGCCGCCATCTCCTTAATGATCCTGTCAATATCTTCAACAGAATAATTGAAGCAGGTAATGTATTTATTGTAATCGGCACCCAATTCGGGAGAGACGACCTCGCCTGTTTCAATCTTATCCAGGGTGACCATATTCTCACTGATCCATTTCCCATACGGGAACTCACCGGCAATTTTGGCTTTCAGCTCAGTATCATAATAAATCTTTCCGGCTTCCGTATCTACCAGAAGCATCTTCCCGGGTTTCAACCTTCCTTTTTCCCTTATTTCGTCCGGGGCAAATGTCTGGACCCCGGCTTCAGATCCCATTACAATAAGGTCATTGGTTGTGATGACATATCTTGAAGGCCGGAGACCATTCCTGTCAAGCATTCCCCCGATATATCTCCCGTCTGAAAATATGAGTGAGGCGGGTCCGTCCCACGGTTCCATGAAAGTGGAATGATACTGGTAGAAAGCCCTGAGTTCAGGAGATATCGGATTTTTAGCGTTGAATGATTCGGGAATGAGGATTGACATCGCGTATGGAAGTGATTTACCGCTCATTATCAGGAATTCCAGTACATTATCAAGTGATGCTGAATCACTCTTGCCCGGTTCAATTATCGGGTAGATCTTCGAAAGATCTCCAAGCTTATCAGATTTAAGGATCGATTCTCTTGCCGCCATCCATAACCTGTTGCCTTTTATAGTGTTTATCTCACCGTTATGTCCAAGCATCCTGAAAGGCTGGGCAAGATCCCAGCTTGGGAAAGTATTTGTGCTGAATCTGGAATGAACAAGGGCTATTGCACTCTGAAGCCTCTTATCGCTCAGGTCGGAGAAATATTCCCCGAGCTGCATTGAAGTCAGCATACCCTTATAGACCAGAACTTTTGTGGATAGGCTCGGAATATAGAAGAAGTTCTTTTGTTTTATATCGGATTCGCGAATGATTCTTTCAACCCTTTTCCTGATAATATATAATTTCCGTTCCAGTTCATCCTGTTTAATGTCTGCACCAGTTAATATTTGCATTATTTGAGGTTCGGCAGCCAGTGATATTTCTCCAAGAACAGAGTTGTTTACAGGAACATCACGGAATCCAAGGAAATTGACATTCTCCTCATTTATTATTTTCAGCAATATTTCTTTGCATTTTGTTGCATCCCCACTTTCCTGCGGCAGGAAGAGAAGCCCGGTCCCAAATTGACCTTCAGGAGGCAGTTCATACCCCTGGATAAGATAAAAATCACGCGGGACCTGGATAAGCACACCGGCTCCGTCACCTGTTTTGCTGTCAGCTCCTTCAGCGCCCCTGTGAGTCATATTCCTTAGAATATCAAGCCCCTGATCGATTATAGAATGTGATTTCTTACCTTTCAGATGAGCGACAAAACCAATTCCGCAACTGTCATGTTCAAACTCGTTCCTGTAAAGTCCATTTCTGTCCGGCCGGTCACTCTTTGTTTTCATTTTCTACTTTAATTAGCAAAAAACCGCTCTCTGCTTTTAAGAGAACGGTCATCTTTAATCCAGATCCATTTACCATTCTCAGCAGGTTCTGTTGAACCTGTTGCCTGAATTACCTGATAACATGGATCTTTTCATATTTTGAATTTTAAATTATTTTGCAAATATATATAATAACTTTTAAATTGAATCAAAATATTATAAAAAAGTTAATAAAAAATTGAATTTTACTAAAAAATATAGTAAATTTATATATTATGCTGCCAGAAATGAATAATTTCCGGATTCCGGCGAAGGTATCGAGAACCATTCTAAGATTATGAACCCAGCTTCCACTTTACAAACTCAGCTATCCCCTCCTTAAAATCAAAAACAGGATTATAGTCCAGTTCCTTCCTGGCCTTGCTTATATCAGCATATGTTCTTTCCACATCACCGGGTTGGCGTGGACGGAACTCTTTAACTGCTTTCCTGCCAATGGCATTTTCAAGTGTTTCTATCATATTGCTGAGAGATATGACATGAGACTCTCCAAGGTTATAAATGTTAAATCCTTTCAGCCGGCTGACAGAATTATAAATACCTTCAATAATATCTGATATATATGTATAATCTCTGGATGTGGTACCATCACCAAAAATTTCTATTGGCTTATTTTCAAGGATCTTACCGGTAAAACTGTGGATAGCCAGATCAGGTCTTTGTCTGGGACCATAAACCGTAAAAAACCGCAGGCAAAAAATATCGAACTTGTACAGACTATGATATGTAAAGCACAATAATTCCCCGGCTCTTTTTGAAGATGCATAGGGAGAGATCTGGTTTTCTACCGGGTCCGACTCTGAAAACGGGATCTTTGAATTATTTCCATATACTGAAGAACTGGAGGCGAATATCATTCTATTCACCCCGAACCTCCGCATTGTTTCCAGAACCGTTAACGTTCTGGTTACATTGACATCAAAGTACAGGAATGGATTCTCGATAGATGGCCTTACACCCGGCATTGCAGCAAGATGAATAATCAGATCCGGTTTACATTTTTCAAATGCATCTGCAAGCTGATCCCTGTTCCTTATATCAGTTTTAAAAAGGCTGAATTCTTTATTATCAATAATTGATGAGATGTTTCTCTCTTTAATTCCGGGATCATAAAAACTGTTGAAGTTATCAACGCAAACTACCTTATAATGAGCCTTCAGCAGATATTCGCAAAGATGTGATCCGATGAAACCGGCTCCTCCTGTGACTAGGATACAATTAGTCTTCTTCAATGTCGGTTAAGTGTTAATTATTGCAGCTGTTTCTGATTTTTTATTTTTTCTTTTCTCCAGAGCTGTAATTAAGCCGGACAATGAGCCAAGAACAGTAATGAAGTAGAAAGTAAGACTTATGGTAACAGCAATTTTCTGATCAAGCAACAGGTATCCGGACATTTTTAAAAATACAATCTCGCGGATACCGATTCCACCAACCGAAATTGGCAGCATAGCAGCAACGGATGAAACAAGGAAGATCAGCAGATATTCAATCTGACCGGCTTTAATGGAGAATGCAGTTAATATCATGAGAATTGCCAGCATCTGAAAGATCTGTACCACAAACGACCATATGAGGAGCTTTCCTGTAATGTTTTTCAATCCTGGCATAAATATTAATATCAGGCTGATGAAACCAATAATTGTAACAGGGACTCCTGCCAGAGTTACCCACAGATAATTTGAAGTGAGACTGGTAAATGGTAAGCAAAGCAGGGCAAGAACTATCAGCGCCGCAACACCGGCAATTCTGTCAGTAATCACAGAACCGGCGCTTATTTTAATGCCGCTCTTGTGCATATTATTTATAATCACTGTTTTGTAGACATCTCCCCCTATTCCCCCGGGGAGGAAAAGATTATAGAACATCCCGGTCCAGTACAGCTTCAGGTTATCCCATCCTGAAATTGGAATGCCGTACTGGCGCAATATAAGCAGTGTCCTGTGAGCAGCGATAAGCTTTGAAGCAACAAACAGGAGAAATGCAAAAACAAGAAAGAGGTCACGGGCTGATCCGATGACATTTACAATGTCCCCAAAGTTGACCCTCTTAAGTACATAAATGATTGCAAGCAGAGAAAGAACAACCTTAAATACAAAGATCAGCCTCTCCCTGACTTTTTTATTCAGCACGAAAGACTCTCTTAATTTTGTAAGGTTTAGCCGCATTTGTTTCATAATCATTCCGGGTCACCAGGTCGAGTATAAGCCCGGTTGAAATTATCTGGAATCCGATAAACATAAGCAGAACACCAAGTATCATGACAGGTCTTCCCCAGATATCCTGTCCGAGGATCTTCTGAATGAGCAGCCATAACAGGATCACTGATCCTGCCAGTATGGTTATAATTCCGATTGTTCCGAACAGATACATTGGTTTCTGGCTGTATTTTCTTGAAAAATTCATAAGAATAAGATCACTTATAACTTTCATGGTCCGGCCTAAGCCATATTTTGATTTGCCGTGTACCCTTGGATGGTGCTTTACTTCTACCTGTTCAACAGTTGCGCCATCCATTGCCGCCAGTGATGCCAGAAAGCGATGCCTCTCTCCATATAACGGAAGCTCCTTCAAAATTGAGGATTTAAAAATTTTTATTCCGCACCCATTGTCCTTTATATTGGTATGGGTGACCTTTCGCACAATGAAATTGGCTATAACAGAAGGGATCTTTCTTAAAAAGTAGTCATCATGCCTGTCAGCCCTGATACCGGTGACAATATCGCTATCATGTTTCTTTATCAGATCAAGCATCATCAGCAGGTCTTCCGGATCATTCTGAAGGTCGCCATCCAGTGTGGCGATATATTCCCCGCTTGCGTGATCAATGCCAGCTTTCATAGCTGCTGTCTGGCCAAAATTCCTCTTAAGCTCAATGAGAGTGATATTCCGGCCAATATTCTCCCTGATCATTTTCGCTGTGTTATCAGCTGATCCGTCGTCGACGAAAATAACTTCATACTTTATCCCGCTATTAAGAAGAGCATTATTGATACTGGTTATCAATGGTTTAATATTATCTTCTTCATTATAAACGGCAACGATGACTGACAGGTTTACCATTTCTATCGTATTTTCAGTAAGTAGATTTTCTGAAGTGAAGTTTCTCTGGTTTTCGGATTAAGAAATTTAAGGGAGAGGTTTGTCAGCTTCTTATATGGAAAAAGGTGCTGTTCCGTAATAATTTCATTATCATAAGCTTTGATCTCATTTAATCCCTTTTCGCTGGTAATAAACCAGCATGATCCCGCTGAAAGTACATCTCCGAGATGTTCTTTATAAACCAGCCCGGATACGTTTTTGGGATAAAAATATGTTTCAAACTGAGGGTAGTCATAGGTGTAAAGAACCGAATTGTCAGGTGCTATTTTGTTATAAAGATATGATGCCTGAATAGGTCCGTGATACTTAAGAGCTGGCGGCATATAGTTGGTATTGGCAACAAAACTTAATGCAATAATCGTGATCAGGAGCGGAATGATAAGTTTTTGAATTTTTGTTTTTAACCTCAGATAACTCCAGACCAGAAGAAGGACCAGAACCACAACCGGGATCCATATAAGTAAACTTTTCGTCGGGAAGAAATAGGTGATCATTATTAATGCCATCGGCCACATAAGTACAACCAGAATATTTCTGAAAATGAGCAACCATTTGTAAGTTTTTGGATAGTGTTCGGTGAATGATACATCGTTTATTAAACTGGCTGTAATGATGGAAATGAATGGTATCATCGGCAGGAGATAGTGAGGTGACTGCTGACTGGAGATTGTAAGGATAAGTGCAAGAATAATTATAACAGAGTAACAATAAGCGGATTTGAAATTTTTAACGGAAAATTTATTCCCTCTCCAGGTTCTGAAATCCCTGACAAATGAAGCGTATGCATAGAGTGACCATGGTACATATATATATGCAATCGTGTGAAGGACAAAGAAATAATCAGGTCCACCGCTGGTATAGGCTCCAAGGATCCTGTCAACATTGTTTGTCCAGAAGTAAAACTTAATGCCATCCACGCCGAACTGATCATATAAACCTTTAAGAGTGGGATAGAGAAATATTGCAAGGATAGGCAACCCTGCAAGCCATTTTAATGAAAACATAGTCCGCCAGTCCCTTTTAACGATCAGGTATCCTGCCACTGCAATCACCGGAACAGCTAATCCTATCGCTCCTTTTGAGATCATTGCCAGCCCGACACCTGCAAAACCAAGGATAAAATTCAGTATTTTACGTTTGTCGATATATTCCGCCAGCTGCCATATGCCGAAAATTATGTTTGACATCAGAAGTGCATCAGTATGCACATCCATGTTGTACAGGAACAATGCTTCGCTGGTCGAGCAGATAATAGCTGCAATTATCCCGGTCCGCTTATCAAATATTAAAAGTCCAAGCCGATAGGTTGAATAGATGCCCAGGAAAGTAAACAGCAGATTTGGCAGCTTGAAGGCAAATATTGAAACTCCGAATATATTAAAAGATATTGCTGCAAGCCAGAATAGCAATGGAGGTTTCTGATCGTATGGTTCCCCATGGATTTTCAAATGAATGAAGTCGCCACTTTCATATATTTCGCGGCTAACTGCAGCATATTTGGCTGAATCCACGGTTGTTTCGGGGAACAAACCAATTAAATAAACAGCCAGAGTAAATGTTGCGAGAAATATATATAAGACGGTAATACCCTGAATTTTGTTTTTCGAAATATCCATCCGTTATGCTTAATAGTACCTTATCTGATCCCGGAGAAAAATAACTGCTAAATTTACAAAATTAATGGAATGCCAGGTTTCTGTTATATGTTTAATTAACAATTACTTTTAACTTGCAGAAATATGGTAATTTACATCGGTTTAACTGACTAACGGAATAACAATGCAGCATCCCGGTAATATGATTGTGGTGATTTTCGGCGCCTCTGGCGACCTTACATCAAGAAAACTGATACCTGCACTCTTTTCATTGAAGATGCAGAAACTTCTGCCTGAGAAGTTTGCTGTCCTGGGCACAGGGCGTACCAAACTTTCTAATGAAGATTTCAGGGTAAAAATGAATGAGAGCATTCATACCTATTCCAAGGAAAAAAACCTGGATCAGAAGCAAATTGACGATTTTATGGGATGTTTGTACTACTTACCGATGGAAAGTGCCCTGACCACCGACTATGATAAACTCGCTAACACCCTTACCAGACTTAATTCGGATTACCATACCGGAGGCGACTATATTTTTTATTTGGCAACACCTCCGAAATTGTATCCGGTAATCTCCGGAAACCTGTCTATGGCAGGTTTAACCAGTCAGTCAAATGGAGCAAGGAGATTTATAGTTGAGAAGCCGTTTGGATATGATCTTAAAACGGCCAGAGAACTGAATAAGAAGCTGCATGAGATCATCGATGAAAATCAAATATACAGAATTGATCACTATCTTGGTAAGGAAACAGTTCAGAATGTGCTTGTTACAAGGTTTGCAAATGGCATTTTTGAACCTTTATGGAACAGGAATTATGTTCATCGAATTGAGATAACTGCTGCCGAAAGCATTGGAGTGGAAAGGAGAGGAGGGTATTATGATTCGGCGGGAGCTCTCAGAGATATGCTGCAGAACCATCTGTTTCAGATGGTCGGTCTGACAGCTATGGAGCCACCGTCATCGCTTGAACCGGATGCCATACGCAATGAAATACTTAAAGTATTCCAGTCGTTGCAGTCCATAAGGGAGGCTGATGTTCCAAAACAGGTTATCAGAGGTCAGTACACTGAGTCGAAAGTGCGTGGGAAGACAATCCCGGGTTACAGATCTGAAAAGGGAGTACCGGCGGATTCAAAAACTGAGACTTATGTTGCAATGAGGTTCTTTATCGATAACTGGCGATGGGGAGGAGTTCCCTTTTATGTCAGGACCGGGAAACGGCTGCCAACAAGTGTAACGGAGATCGTTATCCATTTTAAACGAACACCTCATCGACTGTTTCAGCGGGTAGCAGGAGCACTTACCTCCAACCAGCTGATAATACGCATCCAGCCCGACGAAGGAATACTTCTGAAATTTGATGTGAAGGAACCCGGATCAGGATTCAATGTGAAAAATGTCAATATGGATTTCCGGTACAGTGAACTTGCCAATATAAGGATTCCCTCCGCCTATGAGAGGTTGTTGTTTGATGTTATGACCGGAGATTCCACACTATTCCTGCGTGATGATGAAGTCGAAACAGCATGGAAATTCCTGGAACCGGTTCAGAATGTATGGACAAATAATCACGATATTAAAACTTTTGGTTATCCGGCAGGCACCTGGGGACCGGAGATTTCCAACACACTGTTCGAAGGATGCGGGTATACGTGGCGTTATCCGTGTAAGAATCTGGCTGACGAAGGGGAATATTGTGAGTTATAGAGTTTGGAGTGCCTAAAGTGCATGGAGTTGGGAGATAACTAAAAAGATCCCCTCCCGGCTTTGCTTCGCTGAAGCTACGCGAAAGCGAAGGAGGAGTAAGGGTGGGTTTAAAAAAGAGCATTCATAAATACAAAACTTTGATTTTGAATAGAATATTGAAAATATTTCCAACTCCACAGGAATTGGCTGAAGCATTTGCTCTGGAACTTATACATGAGATTAAGGAGACTTCACAAAAGGATCTTTCATTCACTCTTGCACTTTCAGGGGGCAGCACACCAAAACTTCTATTCTCGGTATTGGCAGAAAAATACAGTAAATCAGTTGAATGGACGCATGTTCATCTTTTCTGGGCAGATGAACGGTGTGTTCCCCCGGAAGATCCCGAAAGCAACTACGGGATGACATATAAAATACTTTTAAAGGAAATTGAAATTCCCCAATCGAATATTCACCGTATCCGGGGTGAGAAAGGTCCGGTAAAAGAAGCATTAAGATATTCGGAAGAAATACGCAGATATACCCGTTCCCTGAATGGTCTTCCCGTTTTTGATCACATAATTCTCGGAATGGGGGATGATGGTCATACTGCGTCGATCTTTCCCGGAAATCAGGAAATACTGTACAGCGAAAAGATATGTGAAGTGGCTTTCCATCCTGTTTCCGGACAAAAACGAATAACTATAACCGGAAAAGTTATCAACAATCCGGATCGTATAACTTTTCTCGTAACGGGCAGTTCGAAAGCCCTTGTTATAGAGCAGATTTTTAAAAAAAATGCGAACCTTCCCGCATCTTTGATCTCTCCCCGGCATGGAAAGATTAAATGGTTGCTGGATGAAAAAGCAGCTGAATTCATTGAATGATAATCTGTCTGTTAAAAACTTAAGAAAATGTTTAAGGTGATTTCTTTATATTTGATAGATTTTGAATCAAAATAGAAAGAATCATGACACACGAAAAAGCAAAACAACAGGCGAAAGTCAAAAAGAAAGCAACAAAGACATTAAAAGAAAAACGTTCCGCTAAGAAAGTCAAGAAAGCCGACAAGAAAAAATAGGAAAGAATTATCGGGCTTTGATTTGATTTGCTTTGCTTGCAGGTCCCGTGTGTCCTGCAAGTTCATTTAAAAAAAATAGGAGGCTGTTGTGACAGCCTCCTAAAATAATAACTTCTTTATCGTAAACTATGCAAGTTTTACGTTAATTGCATTGATTCCTTTTTTGCCTTCTGCGAGCTCAAATGTCACTTCATCATTCTCTTTGATTTTGTCGATCAGCCCGGAGACGTGTACAAAATATTCATTTTCCGAATCTGCATCTTTAATGAATCCGAATCCTTTTGACACATTAAAAAATTTTACTGTTCCTTTGTTCATTGTATTCTGTTTTAAAAATTAGGGCGCTAAGTTACATAAATATATTAATATAATCAAATAATTCCTTCATCTTGCCCCATATTCATGTTATTTTAATAAAATTGCAGAAAATTCAATTTATCTGATCTTTAATTATCAGACAACCGGAATTAAACAAAAGATCATGAGAAAATGGCGGATTGAAGATTCAGCTGAATTATACAACATTAACGGATGGGGTGTTGATTATTTTTCCATTAATGAAAAGGGAAATGTAACGGTAACTCCCCAGAAGAACGGCATCTCCGTTGATCTGAAGGAACTCCTTGACGAATTAATGCTAAGGGATGTTTCGACTCCTGTACTTATCAGATTCCCCGATATTCTCGACGACCGTATCATAAGCATTTCCAGCTGTTTCAGGAAAGCATCGGAAGAGTATGGCTACAAGGCACAGAATTTCATAATCTATCCAATCAAGGTAAACCAGATGAGACCGGTTGTGGAAGAGATAGTGAGCCATGGCAAAAAATTCAATATCGGTCTGGAAGCAGGATCAAAGCCTGAACTTCATGCAGTGATCGCAATAAATACTGATCCTGAGTCACTTATTATTTGCAACGGCTACAAGGATGAGGATTATATTGAGCTTGCGCTTCTTGCACAGAAGATGGGTAAACGCATTTTCATAGTTGTTGAAAAGCTTAATGAACTTAAGCTGATTACCACTATTGCTAAACGGTTGAAAGTCAAACCCAACATCGGAATTCGCATCAAACTGGCCAGTATTGGAAGCGGAAAATGGGAAGAATCCGGAGGTGATATCAGTAAATTCGGACTTACTTCAAGCGAACTGCTCGAAGCCATAGATTTTATTGAGAAGAATAAAATGAGGGGCTGCATAAAGCTTATCCACTTTCACATCGGCAGTCAGGTTACAAAAATAAGACGGATCAAAACAGCTTTGCGCGAAGCTTCCCAGTTCTACGTAGAGCTCCGAAAGCTTGGATTCAATGTTGAGTTTGTTGATATAGGCGGAGGGCTGGGAGTTGATTATGATGGTACCGGATCCTCAAACAGCGAAAGCAGTGTCAACTATACGCTCCAGGAGTATGTCAACGATTCAGTGAGTACATTTGTTGATGCAAGCAATAAAAATAACATACCCCATCCCAATGTGATCACTGAATCGGGACGCTCACTCTCAGCTCATCATTCCGTTCTGGTGATTGAAGTGCTTGAAACTGCCACTTTACCAGACTGGGATGTTGAAGAGGAAACAAATGAAAACGATCATGAGCTGGTCAGAGAGCTTTACAGCCTGTGGGATAATTTCAATCAGCAGCGTATGCTGGAGACCTGGCATGATGCACAGCAGATCCGCGAGGAAGCTCTCGACCGTTTCAGCCTTGGAATCATTGACCTTAAAACAAGGGCACAGATTGAACGGCTCTTCTGGTCAGTTGCCCGTAAAGTTTATCAGATTGCTGATAAATCGAGGCATGTCCCTGATGAACTCAGGCAGATATCAAGGATACTCTCAGATAAGTATTTCTGTAATTTTTCACTGTTTCAGTCACTTCCGGATGCATGGGCAATCGACCAG
>Ga0102851_10000554_pt1 | contig 19164 bp, 14 predicted proteins | sample Mud3Dept3metaG_FD_79558 | JGI IMG/M metagenome (GOLD analysis project Ga0102851, IMG submission 79558) | Freshwater wetland microbial communities from Ohio, USA, analyzing the effect of biotic and abiotic controls - Mud 3 Core 4 Depth 3... | ecosystem: Environmental > Aquatic > Freshwater >... | reverse complement strand
TTACATATAATCTGGCTGCTTCAGGGCCATGTCCCGGAGATCAATCAGTTTTCACAATAACAGTTAATCAATATGCTGATGCCGGTGCCGATGCAAATCCATTTGTGCTTTGTAATTTACCCGGTTCGCTTTATGATATTAATACCGCTTTATCTGGTAACAATCAGGTCGGTGTCTGGGCAGAAACTTCTGCAATACCAAGTGGTCAGTTTGATCCGGTTACAGGTATGTTTGACGCAAGTAATCTAACACCGGGAACATTTGATTTCACTTATACTGTTTCAGCGATCGCTCCATGCGTCACAGATGTATCTAATTTTGTTTTAACTGTTGAGCAAAATGCACAGGCAGGTTTAGATAATACTGCAAGTTTATGCAACGCGCCAGGCACAAATCTAAATTTAAATACACTTTTAAATGGAAATAATGGTCCGGCAGTATGGGCTGAAACAACTGGCAGTGGCCAATTCAATGCAGGGACAGGTATACTGGATGCAAGTGGTTTGGCCCCGGGTAATTATACATTCACAGCTACAATAGTTGCAACATCTCCTTGTGTTGATGACATTGCTGATTTCACAATTACAATAGAACAAGAGGCATTGGCAGGTGCAGATAATTCAGCATCACTATGTAATATTTCAGGAACAACTTTAAATTTAAATACATTACTTAGTGGAAACAACCAAATTGGAACCTGGGCAGAAACAACAGGTAGCGGCCAGTTTAATGCAGGCACCGGAGTTTTTGATGCAAGCACACTTGCGGCGGGAGTTTATAATTTTACTTATACTGTTTCTGCTGTTGCGCCTTGTGTTCAGGATGTTGCGAACTTTGCAGTAACAGTGCAACAAGAAGCTGTTGCAGGAGCAAACAATACGGCCAGTATTTGTAACTCAGCGGGTAATTCAATCGATCTGAACACGCTCCTTTCAGGAAATAATGCGGTAGGAACCTGGGCTGAAACAACAGCAAGCGGACAGTTCAATGCAGGGACAGGAGTTTTTAACTCGGCCGGTTTAACTGCGGCTAATTATTCATTCACTTATACCGTTTCTGCAGTTGCACCTTGTGTTGCCGACGTAGCCACTTTCACAATAACAGTTTCGCAAGAAGCATTAGCCGGAGCAGATAACTCTGCATCGCTTTGTAATACTGCAGGCACATCAATAAATTTAAACACGCTCCTTTCAGGAAATAATGGACCGGGAGTCTGGGCCGAGACAACGGGTAGCGGACAGTTCACAACCGGTACAGGCACACTCAATGCTGCAGGCCTGCCGGCAGGTAACTACACTTTTACTTATACTGTACCTGCTGTAGCACCATGTATTGCAGATGTTGCAAACTTTACTATTACAATTCAGCAATTTGTTACTGCTGGAGCCGATAATAATGCAACTCTTTGTAACACCGCGGGAAATACAATAGACGTAAATACACTGTTATCAGGTAATGATCCCGGAGGAATCTGGGCTGAAACAAGCGCAAGCGGACAATTTAATACAGGAACAGGCTTATTGAATGTAAGTGGATTAGCTGCAGATGCATATACTTTTACTTATACGGTATCTGCCGTTGCTCCTTGTGTTTTAGATGTGGCGAACTTCACGGTAAATGTGAATGCCGTTCCGGTAATCAATGCCGGACTTGATCAGGCAGTTTGTGATGGAACGTTGATTATACTTTCAGGATCCGGAGCAGTAAGTTATGTTTGGACAGGTGGAGTTACAAATTCAGCACCATTTAGTCAGGTAGTAGGAACAACGAATTATAGCGTTATAGGTACAGATGCAAATGGTTGTTCAAGCTCAGACAATGTGAATGTAACGGTGAATCCTTTACCTTCAGTATCATTTATGAGCGACACAGTAATGGGTTGTGCTCCGTTACAAATTTCGTTTGATAATTTATCTTCTCCGGCCGGCACCAATTGCCAATGGACTTTTGGTGATGGAAGTGGAGCGGTTGGTTGTGGAACAGTGACGCAAACCTACCTAAACCCGGGAACATACAACGTAGGTCTTACCGTTACAACCCTTGAAGGATGTTCGGCAACGGCCATTTACAATAATTACATATTCGTTGCTCCTTTTCCTGTTGCGGCATTCAGTTTTTTACCAACTGAACCTACAATTGAAGACAACGAAGTTCAATTTGAAAACGCATCATTTAATGCAAATACATACGAGTGGAGTTTCGGTGATGACTCGCCACTCTCAGCCCAGACTGACCCTTCTCATTTATACCCGCAAATCGGAAACGTAGATTACACGGTTCAGTTAGTGGCAATAAGTCCTGCAGGATGTAGAGATTCAATTACAAAAATTGTGACAATACAGGATGTATTAATTTTTTATGTTCCGAATATATTCACTCCGGATGATGATGATGTTAACAATGTGTTCTTACCTGTTTTTACATCAGGATTTGATATCTACGATTATCACTTAACTATTTTAAATCGTTGGGGAGAAGTAATGTTTGAATCATACAATTCAACCGTTGGATGGACCGGAACATACGGCGACCAAGGCTTAGTTGCAGACGGTGTTTATATCTGGCAAATCCAATACGGTGATAACAGATCTGACAAGAAACACAGTCATCGCGGACACGTAACAGTGATGAAATAAACGTATCAGCAATTGCAAAACTTTTAAAGGGAGATCTTCGGATCTCCTTTTTTTTTCTGTGATCAAAAGTGTTTACATTCGTTTTAATGTTGCGAAAAATATCTGAACAGTATTGGTTTGGCCCTTTAATAGGTTTAGTTGCCGGCATGGTTATAACGCATCATGTAATTGGATCTGCAATTTTTGCTTTCCTGGGCTTGCTTATTCAAGGCGGACTCATCACTTCACGAAAAAATTCGCCAGAGAAAACAGCCGGATTTTTAGGAACAGAAGCAGATTATTTGCAATCAATTATTGCGCTCGCTGCTATTGTTGTTAAAGCAGACAAAAATATAAGTGATCAACAATTAAATTTTATTGAATCAAAATTGCTGCGTGATTATTCGCCCAAACATGTTCATCGATTAATGAGTTTGCTTAAAATTGAATTGCAGCGGGAAAATAATCTGGACAGGCATACAAGAATTGTAGCGGAAGAATTTCTCGATGCTTCTAAAATACAATTGATGCATTTTTTGGTGCGTGTTTCGCTGGCAGATGGACTTTTAGCGAATGCAGAATTAAAATGCCTTAAAGAAATTGCCGTAAAAATTGAGTTAAGTCTTCGAACATTTGATGCCATATTGGCAATGTTCAAATTCAAACGTGAATTTGAACAGGAAAAGGAATTTCCAAAAAAGAAATCAAGTTCACAATTGCTTGAAGCGGCCTATAAAATTTTAGAAATTGAAAAATCTGTAACCGATGGCCAGGTAAAAAAAGCATATCGTAAAATGGCTGTTCAACATCATCCGGATAAAGTAGTGCACCTGGGTGAAGCTTTTCAAAAACTCGCAAATGAAAAATTTCAAATCATTGTTGCAGCCTATGAACTCATTCAAAAGGAACGAAAATTTGCCTGATCATTACCACGCCGATCGAAGTAAGTCACTTTTTATTTTCGTGAAAACTGAACCTGAATTTTCGATTTGCATTTGCAATAAAAACGCATGAATAGTTGAAAGAATTGAGTTGCCCTCTTGCGGCACGAATGCCCATCCCTTAATAGTGTTTCCGGAAATTATCAAATTGTCTGAGATAACAATTGCATGCGAAAAAATACGCCCGTTAAAACCATATCTTCTTCCAAGTTCAAAGATGACGTTGGAGTCGAATTTTTTTGTTTGTGAAAGATATATGTTATCACTTATTTTTGAAAAAATTTCATTTTTTGAAATTGAATTTTTCAGCGTAATATTAAATCGCACGGAGTGCATAAGTTGACTCGGTGTAGTAATATCTGACGATGTTAAATTGCATTTTACACCAACTGTTACAAACATATCACAAACATCAATTGCATGATGAGTTCCGATGTATGGATCTAAATGCCGCGCAACAACATTTGCAGAGACCAGGCGTTCATGATTTCCGATATCTTCTGACCGGCGAACAACAACGATGTCTGCAGTTTCTAAATTTTCTAACCGATTGCCTGCAAATGTGCTCAGTAAAGATGCCGTACCATGCGTATTACACGAAACAACATGAACGAATTTTTTACCGGGAATACATTCATCATTAATTCCTGACATAAATGGAATTCCAAATTCCTTTTCACTTCCCTGCGCTGAACAACCTTTTAACGATTTTATTGAATAATAAAGCGATTTATTTCGCATGCCTGAACCATTTGATCCGGTCTCAAAAATATAGTTTATTGAAGGGAGAATTTTTTCAAATTGTTCAAACCTTTTTTGTTTGTCAGGTGTGCATAAAATAATTCCTGCATCTCTTAAAACATCTAATTCCACTTCATTCCAGCTATGTGGAGTATTTTTATTGGCATAAATTTTTGAAATACCCAATTCATTTTTATATCTCACCAAAAGATTTAAAACAGTTGTACCAATATTGCCTATTCCGTTAACAAGTACGTTCATATTACTGATTTGGGTGCAACCATTTTTTTACCTTGATTTTTCCGACAAATAATATCGCGAACGAAGAAAAAATAATTTTAAAATCCAACAGAAAATTATTGCATTGAACGTATTTTTTGTCAAGAAACCAGCTCATTTTTTTATGACAACTTTTAGATATTTGGGCAAGGCCCGTTATTCCAGGTCGTACTTGCCATCGCGATGCATAATAATTTCCATTCCAGCCAAGCCTGTCGATATCAAATTGAGTGATCGGACGCGGGCCAACAAAACTCATATCTGTAAAAATAATATTGAACAGTTGAGGCAATTCATCAATACCTGTTTTTCTAAGAATGCGCCCCGGTTTTGTAATGTGCCCATTTTTCATCGAGCGCAATTTTATAATAGTAAAAACCTTTTTGTTTAAGCCAATTCTTTCCTGGAAAAATAATGGATTTTGCCGGTCAAAAATTAAAATAACTATACTGCTGATAATCATTACAGGCAAAGCGGGAATCAATGAAACCAGCGCTAATAAAATATCGAAAAAAATTTTAATCAAGGTCATTGAATTATGAAGTAAAGATAAATTAAACGGTTAGCCTATGTGAAAAAATTGCGTTTGTTTTGTCTTAAATGATTATTCGTTTTGAAAGTGTGATTATCCGCGCCAATTGGCAGTTTTACAGAAATTCAAACGTTCAACTCCAGTTACAATTTTAAAGCAAAAACTAAATCTGCTCCTTCAAATCCTCAATCATATCATCCCCAAAAAGCGTAACCCCCATCGCGGGTTTTTTCAAATTTACTTCTCTGAAAATAGTTTGATCGTAAGGATCAAATTTTAAATTTTTATCGCCGTCTTTGCTTACTTTCAAAAGCATTCTGCCAGATTCACCATAATAGAAAAAGGTAAGATAAGTTTCATCTTCAGGCGTAAGTTGTGTAAAATTATTTCCATTCATATCAGAGATATAAAGCATTACAGGATCATTGCGATCAAAGAGTGAATCTTTGTTGTAATCATTTTTAACGATGTCGTACATGATGATTGGTTTTTCTCCAAATTCATAGTGAATAGAAAACGAAATAATGTGCAATTTTTCATCAAGAAGTTTTTTACTCTCTCCGGTAAATTGATTGTAAAAAATTAAGTTTCTGATGTCAACAGATCCGGTTTCATCGTTTGCATACATGACATATGAACCATAACTATTACTTTGATTCATGGCCGCGCTGAAGTTGACGTTGTAACGTTTATTGACGGTTCCGTTTGCTTCGTTTACGACATCCTCTGTTGCATATCCCCGATCATAATCATTGTCATCCGAATTTCCTTCATCGCCGGGATGTAAAGGAACAGAAGTCATTCCAACCGGAAACATAATTAAACTATCGCTGCCATAAGAAGTAGGATCACCGATAATTAATTGCGGAATAATTTCTTCTTTTTTATCTTCTCTTTTTTCTTCGCCACAAGAGCAAATTAAAATTACCGGAAGAAAATAAAACAACGGAATTTGTATTTTTTGAATCATAAGAAATGGATTTAGAAAAAGCCATAATCGACTTCGAATCAAATGAAAAGAATTTAGTATTTGAATTTTCTAAAGAGAAGTTAATTGTAATTTTTTTTAACTTTTGTTGGGTGAAGGGAACAAACTATGCCTTTACTTTTCTTAAAAAGACAAACCAATAAACTAAACCGACCAGCAAGGCCCCGCCAATAATGTTGCCTATTGTGACAGGGAGCAAATTATTAACCAGGAAATTACTCCATGTAATTGAATCGTAGTTTTGAGCCGAATTAGTAGCGAGGGATAAAAATTCAGGGCTACCATTTTCCAATAACAAAATTGCCTGCGGAATAAAATACATGTTAGCGATGCTGTGCTCAAGGCCAATGGCAACAAATGCAGTTATCGGAAATACGATTGTAATTATTTTTCCTGAAATTGAATTTGTACTGTAGGATAACCAAACAGCTAAACAGACAAGGAGATTACATAGTATTCCTGAAGCAATGGCTTGCACAAAACCTATTTCGCATTTTGCTTTTGCGATGTTGAGGACGTTTAGCCCGACTTTACCGGAATTAAATAAATAATGTTTTGATAAGAAGATGAGCAGTACAATAAAAAAAGCACCAATCATATTACCGAAATAAACATAAGTCCAATTTCTGAGTACTTCGCCTGCCCCTAATTTTTTGTTCGCCAAAGCCATAATAATTAAATTATTTCCGGTAAATAATTCCGCGCCTCCAATAATTACCAGCACCAATCCTAAACTAAACGAAAGTCCGCCAAGCAGTCGTGTTAATCCATACGACATGGTTGAGTCTGTTGTAACGGTTGTAAAAAAAGCCGCACCCAACGCAATGAACGAGCCGGCTAAAATTGCAAGCACCATCACTTTATAAAATGGCATTCGCACTTTTGATACGCCGATAGACTCAGCATGCAGAGCCATTTCAGAAGGTAATAAAGAATCAATTTGTTTAGTATCCATTTTTTGTTTTCGAAATTGAGGTTTGATTGATGACAGAATTACAAATCATCTTTCGATTCAGCTTATTTAGTTATACTTTTTTTTAGTCAAAAAGATACAACGTAACGGAAAGGTTGGATGTTGAATTTGTTTAAGCTATTAATTTTCAGTGACTGCTGAACATCTAATTTTGTCTTTTTCTCTTTGAACCAAAAAATTGTGGTAATTTCAATGTAGATTGTTTTTATTGCGTTGCCTCTAATAAAAAATAAATCCAAAAAAAAATGAAAATAAATTTACTCTTAACAACAACATTTTTTTCACTAACACTCTCCGCCCAAAACTACACATCGTATTTTACCGGAGACATTGTTGATACAATTACTCAACCAGCCGGCGGTGTTTGTTTAATGGGCGGCGCAACGGAAGATGATAATGCAATGACCTGGTTTTTAGAGCAAGCAAATGGTGGTGATATTCTCGTAATCCGCGCATCGGGTTCTGACGGATACAACAATTATTTTTATACTGATTTAGGTGTTACAGTGAACTCTGTTGAATCAATTGTTTTTAACGATGCAACTGCCGCAGACGAACCTTACATTCATCAAAAAATTCAAAATGCAGAAGCAATCTGGATGGCCGGTGGCGACCAATGGAATTATGTTTCGTATTGGCGAAATACACCAATTGATAGTTTGATCAATCTCGCAATTTCTGATCGTAAAATTGTAATTGGCGGAACAAGTGCAGGCATGGCTATTTTAGGAGAAGTTTATTTTACCGCAGAAAACGGAACAGTGACATCCGCAACAGCATTGAATAATCCTTATGCAACAACCGTTACAATTGATAGCGCTGATTTTTTAAATGTGCCTTTTATGGATGATGTTATCACGGATACACATTATGATAATCCGGACCGCAGGGGACGTCATTTTGTTTTTATGGCAAAACAAATGGTGGATTTTGGTTATCCTTTTCCTAAAGGAATTGCATGTGAAGAATATGTTGCAGTTTGTGTTGACACTTTTGGAATTGGAAGAGTTTACGGTGGATACCCGACTTACGATGAACAAGCATATTTTATTCAACCCAATTGCGAATTGTATGATACAGGATTGTATCCCGAAACCTGTGTTGCATCAACGCCGCTTACCTGGGCCGAAACATCAGACAACGCGTTAATGGTTTATAAAGTGAACGGTACTTCCTCCGGTGCAAACTATTTTGATTTGAACGATTGGCAAACAGGTTCAGGTGGAACCTGGCAATTTTGGGGAGTCGATAATGGTACGCTAAATGTTGCAACTGTTGGTTCGGTAAATTGCAATCTTTCAATTGAAGGAAAAGAAGAATATATAAACCAAATTTCAATTTATCCGAATCCGGCTTCATCATCTTTTACAATTTCAAATTCAGGAAATAATGTGATTGATAAAATTTGTATTTATGATGTGACGGGAAGAATTATTAAGACATATTTTAACGTTTCACCGAACGAAATAATTTCTGTCGGCAATTTAAATCCGGGAACTTATTTACTTGTTCATTCTGATGAAGCAGAAATTTCTACGGTTAGATTTGTTGTTTATTGAAACTGTTTTTTCTTCAGTTGAAAATTATACTCGAAAGTTAGCCACAAAGACTCTAAGCCACAAAGGAACACAAAGACGTTTGCTTTGTATGTTAAGAAGGTCGAACTCTGTGAAACTCCTTTTAAAACTCTCTTTTTAACTCTGTGGTAAAAACAATTTCTACCAGCATTCCGAAATTCAATATTTGCGATATACGCAAATAAATCCAAGACCATTTGCAAAATTCAATTTCATAATTTGTGAATATCGCCATAATTTTGTTTCAGAAATTAATCTTAAAAACAACAATTATGAGACTTACAAATATCAATATCAACTCAAAAATGACCGGAGAAACTTTTTCGGTAAAAAAATTAGTTAGAGTACAATTCAAATCTCGTTGTGCTGAAATAATTGCCTGGGCAGTTTTTTTCGGAATAGGTGTGGCTTATTTTGCAGCTACTCTTTTCGTTGCATTTTAATGACTGAAAATTTTAAACCGTTTTATTTTCAACTACTTCTTTTTCTGAAGTAATGGGACGAATAATTTTATTACTCATCCAGTTAAAAATAAGTCTGAAAAAAATCAAAACAGCAAATGGAATCCAGGCCTGGTTTCCAACTGAGGATGTTAAAACGACAAGTAAAATCATTGCTATAAGAATTGAAACAGGTCCAACTATTGCATGCGTTGCAATGCTCCAGGCGCCATTAAGTGTAGCCGACTTATTGTTTTTATAATTACTGTTTGCAAATAAGTCATAGACCAATTCACCGAAATAACGAAGACCCAGAATAAGAAAGATCAACCCATAATTGATATTAAGAATTTCTTTCATTCCTGAAATAACAGAAGGTTCAAAAAACATTCCACTTTGTGCTAGTAAATCTATGGTTTCAAAATGATAATTGTTGCCTTGAAAAAATGCAACCATCAACTCTACTGAAATTTGATCCAAAAGAAAAACGACAAGCAAATATCCACCAAAAATAAAAATCAGTGCAATTGCTGCAAGTACTGATAATTCTAATGCTCCTGAGATTCCTTTGTAGACTCTTCCGGAATTTTTTTCTGGTTGATGTTTTTGAAGATATAAATTGTGCCACGAGTAAAAAATTAAATAGAACGGTATGAATGCCACAATCATTATGATGTTTTCAAATACAAATACAAAAACAACATCGCCCGGGTCAGCGTCTCCTGTAAAAATCAGTAAAGCAATCACAAGCAGGAAAGCAAACCAGTCTATCGATGTATTCCACCAACGTGATTTGCGATTAGTTGTTTGAGCAGATTCCATAAAAAATTAATTTGGATGAAGATAAAAGGAAACTCCTAATTGGTTTTTTTTTGAGTTGACTCTTTTGCAGTTGACCTGGTTTTGCTTTTTGGTTGATGTTCTTCAATTTCATTTGACCTAAAAGCACTTGGAACTAAATCAGGAATAATTTTTAGAATAACGGGTAATAATAAACTTCCTCCCGGTAATAAAAAAAGTGTAAGCGAAGGAATGGTTCTTGCCAAATCCTTAAACTGTTTTTTTACTTTTTCTTTTTCTTCTTTGTTGAGATCGGAGTTGGTTGACTTTGCAATGAGACTCACCAATTCTTTACTCTGGCTTAACTCTGCAGCTAGTTTATCTTTGCTTCTACCTAAAATTTTTGACCAACGCTCAGTTGCGCCGCTCATCAACATTTCCATGTCATTTTTACCTTTCAGGAAAGGAATTTTTTCAAAATTTTCATTGACAAAAGATTGAATCGCAACAAATGATTTATCTTTTTCTTCATCATCAATTCCTAAACGGAGAACTAATTTATCCAGGAATTCATGTTCAGTAGCAACAACTTTATTATCGCTCCAAACTGTTAAAATTGCAATCTCTAAAATATAACGGCAAAGCAGCCATGATTTTTCATATTTGAATTCAATATCATCGAGCGTTTTTCTTTTTGCAAAAAAATCTTCAGCGATATCATGTCTCTTGCTGTCAAGATCCGCAGACGCAATAAAGACTTCAAAAATAGCATATTCTTCATCACTCGGCTCAGCGTCAACATTAGCGGCGGCAGCAACAACTTTTACCATGTCGAGCATAATTTCGCCGCGCTTTTCTGTCAGCAATTTTCTGTCAACACCTGAATGATATTCGTGGTATAAAAGCAAATCGTGAAAAAGTAAACTGTTGTATAAATAACTTGTCCAGAGTTTATTCGAAAAACTTGCTTTGATATCCACACGTTGTTCAATAATAGATTCTAACTTTTCATATGTAGTCAATCCTTTAAAACTCAGCCAGCTTCTTTTCGCTTTTTCAAGCTGCGTTTCTTCGTAAAATTTTACAAATTCTTCGAGAGATCGTTCAAGCGATGCATGATCGAATTTTCCCCTGTTAATGTGATCAACAAGAATTAAACCTTCTAATAAAAGAACTTTAAAAGCTTCCTCACTTGTCCATTCGCACATGTATTTATCTTCCATTAAAAGAAGACAAGTCGGAAAACCATACATAATTCCTGTTGGCTGTAAATACCCATAAATAAGCTCTTCAGGACTAAGTATTGTTCCCGGATATTTATTTAAATATTGCTCATAATTCTCCAGAAGAGAAAAATATTTTTTTATCCAACCTTTACTACCGGGGTGTAACATGATTTGTTATTGTACAACAAAGATAGATGAATTTAAAGTGCGATTGCCAAATATGGGAAGTGTTCAAATGAATATTGAATATCGATTATTTCTGAAGTGTCAAAATCTGGGCCGATACCCTTCTAAAATCGTTAATCAGTGTTCCTTGTTCGATATACTTTCAATAAAATATCGAAGGCCATTTTTGTCAAACAAATTCAATCTTCGTTTCCTATTTTCTTGATAATTTCAAGAACTGGTTTTAGGAATTATAATATTAACATAGAATTGCAGAATTTTTGGTTACTTAATTTTAAGTGGAAATATCTAGGTCACGAGATTTTAAATTGGGCACTTTAGTAAAACAGTATTATCAGCGCGCCGATTTATTTTTTTATTTTAAAAACTTAAATCGAATCGTTTTATTTGTGAGGACGACGCTACCCGGGCATCAAAACGCGACAAGATTAGACGAAGCAAAAGCTTAGTGAGACCGGGAAGCTCGGTTCGAAACCGTTTGTTTTTATATGATAAGGCCAACCCGAGATCACCCGGCCGAACTTTGCTTTTGAGAGTATAATCGCAGGCGCGTTTTGCGGCCCTTGATTTTTTGCTTCTTTTTTATCAAGAAAAAAGAAGAAAGGCAACTGTTGAAAAATAGATTTCAACTCTTATTTATCCTAATTTTGTAATAATGAAAATCATACTGAAATTCTTACTACTATTTTTGTTATTAGCGATGAATTCATTTTCATTCGCTCAACTCAGCATGTTCAAAATTGCTCAACTCCCCGAAAAAATTTATGAAACTTCGGGCCTTGTTTTTTACAATGAAAAATACCTTTTAACACATAATGACGGTGGAAATAAAAGTGAATTATTTGTACTCGATTTAAAAGGAAATTTAATAAAGACAATTGAGATTGAAGATGCCGGGAATCACGATTGGGAAGATCTTACAAAAGATGATGAAGGCAGAGTTTACATTGGTGATTTCGGAAATAATTCAAATACCAGGGAAAAATGCCAGATCTATATTTTACCAAAAGATTTTATTGAAAAGGATAAAGTGACACCAAAAAAAATCACTTTTTCTTATGAAGATCAAACTGAATTTCCACCAGGTGAAGAGAATTTAAATTTTGATTGCGAAGCTTTTTTCTGGAAAAATGACAGCCTTTATTTATTTACGAAATGCCGGACAATACCGTTTACAGGAATATCAAATGTATATGTGATTCCGGCGAAATCCGGAAATTATGCAGCAAAAAAAATCGGTTCAATTCCGCTCTGTTCAACAGACTGGCGCTGGTGTTCAATTACCGCAGCTGATTACAGCACAAAACTTAACTCAGCTGTTTTGCTTACTTATTCACGGCTTTATTTAATTACGGGAATTTCAGGAAATGGATTTTGGAACGCAAAAATAAAATCTTACCAACTTCCTGTTATAAAACAAAGAGAAGCGATTTGTTTTAAAGCTAAGAATAGTTTTTACCTGACAGATGAATACAAAAGGGGATTAGGTGGTGGAAATTTATATGAAGTGAAATTGAAATAAAAGTAAATTCATTACAAAATTTATAGTTTAACCTGTAGTTAAAATCAGATAAAAAATGAAAATCAAACTGGTGCTTCTCACGATCGGAATTTTTGTTTTTATTCCTGGTCAAAATTTATTTGCGCAAGATTTGCAGGGTGAAATCAAAACAGATTTACCTTCCGGCAGTTGTATTCTGACTTCAGGTCTTGTTAATGAAGATAAAACAATGTTACTTATTGGATTTAGTGATTTTCTCGAGGCTGCGCGAAAGACTCATTATTATTTGATCAATCTTGAAACAAACGAACTGATCAGCCATTTTAATGTCAACAGATGGACTTATTTAATGGATGCCTATTTTCACGAAAAAAAATATTTGTACATCAGTTTTGGAATTAAGATTCGAACAAAATATATGATCTATGATATTTTTACAGGCGAACGAATTGGAAAAATTCTTGATTCAAAAAGCCCGAAAGGCGCCGGCTATTTAAGCAAAGGATTGGAATTTAGGCATTCCGGTTTATCGAAGAATGGCGGCAAAATTATTTTGGATGATACGATAATTACATATGATAGCCAAACAAGTACAATTCAGATTTTTTCAAAATGAAAGCAATAATTTTTGACATGGATGGAGTTTTGATTGACTCCGAACCTCTCTGGAAAATAGCGGAAATAGAAGGTTTCGCAAAGGTCGGTATAAATCTCACAAAGATTGATTGCGAAGAAACTGTTGGGCTAAGAATAGATCATGTTGTTGAGCTCTGGCAAAAAAAAGTAGGCTGGACAAACAAAACAAATAATGAAGTCAGTAGTGATATTGTTGATATTTTAATTCGCGAAATTGGCTTACAGGGAAAGTCATTGGAAGGTGTTTACGAATCGCTCGAGTTAATAAAATCAGCCGGCTATAAAATTGGCCTGGCAACGTCATCCGATCAACGAATTATTCATGCCGTTTTTGAAAAATTAAAAATCACAAATTATTTTGACGAACTCCATTCAGCCGAATTTGAAAAGTACGGAAAGCCTCATCCCGCGGTCTTTCTGACAGCAGCAGAAAAATTAGGAGTTCATCCAACCGATTGTCTCGTCATTGAAGATTCGTTTAATGGTGTACTCGCAGCAAAATCCGCACGAATGAAAGTAATTGCTATTCCGGAAAAATCACATCAACATGATTCAAGGTTAGTAATTGCGGATAAAATTTTGGAGTCGCTTTTACATTTTAATTTGAAGGATGCGCATTCCCTGTGGTAGACGATAATTCGAAAGGCTATGCTGAAAACTAACAACAGGGCCGTCATGCTGAACTCGTTTCAGCATCCGCCAACAATTAAGGAGATGCTGAAATAAATTCTGCATGACTTTTCGTGTTTTCTATCTGCGGAAATCTGCACATTCAATCTGCGGAAATCTGCCACATAAGTGGCCACTATGTGGCGGGAAATAATTATTAAACAACAACCTAAATCCTTTTAAATCCAACATAACATTTCTGTTAAAATATTAGTAACAGTTTGATTTTCATCGCACAAGAATTTATGTCTACCTTTGCCGTCGTTAAAAGTTTTAGCTATGATTCGAATTTTATTTCTAACTCCATTTTTCTTTTTTAATTTTATTTCTTTCTCTCAAGAAATTCCGTCTATTCATCAGCAAGAACTGGAACATTATAATTCGCTCGGAAATTCAACCGAATGGTACGAACAAAATGTAAACACAGAAATTTTTCCAACCTCTTCTGAAAGACTTTTGGGCTGTACAACAAATAAAGTTGTTTATGGCTGGCATCCTTATTGGGTAGGGTCTGCTTACAACAATTACGATTGGGATTTACTCACGCATTTTTCTTATTTCTCGTACGAAGTTGATCCTGCAACAGGTGATCCGTTTACCACACATAGCTGGGCAACATCTACCGCTGTTGACGCGGCGCTTTTAACCAATGTAAAAGTTACGCTTTGTGTTACACTTTTTGGAAGTACAGATCTCACAAATTTTCTTACCAATTCTACTGCAAAACAAAATCTTATTGATAATTTAATTAACCTGATTCAAACTCGCGGAGCTGATGGTGTCAACATAGATTTTGAAGGAATTCCCGCTGCGCAAACAACCAATTTTGCAAATTTTATGGTGAGCCTTTCTAATCAAATGCACACTGCAATTCCGGGATCAGAAGTGAGTACAGTTTTATATGCTGTTGATTGGAGTAATGTTTTTAATTTTTCTATCATGGCTCCTGTTGTTGATCATTTCATCATTATGGGCTATGCTTATTACTACCAGGGAAGCAGTACAACAGGACCAAATGATCCGCTTTATCATTTTGGTTCTACATACAATTATACTTTATCCAAAACCATAACGGATTACGTTGAAGCCGGATGCCCCAAAAATAAATTGGTGATGGGTCTTCCTTATTATGGATATGAATGGCCGACAACGAGTCAGACAATTCCTTCAGCAACGACAGCTACCGGAGTTTCAAAAACCTACCAGCAAGTAATGGATAATAGTTTAGGTTATTATACAACCGGCAATCACAATTGGGATGCCGCAAGTTATACTGATATCTATACATTCAATAACGGAACAACTGATAAGCAGTGTTACATAGCGCTTGAAGATGCATTCAGAAAAAGATTGGAACATGTAAATAATTCAGGAATTGCGGGAATAGGAATTTGGGCCTTAGGTTATGATAATGGCTATGCTGAATATTGGAACGCGCTTGCGGATTATATGACAGACTGCAAAGAAGATTCTTGCTCAGGAACCATCCACGATTTTGGAGGACCGGTAAAAAATTATTACGATAACGAAGATTATACCTGGACAATTTCTCCGCCACTTGCAACATCAATTGATGTTTCTTTCAGCGCATTTAATGTTGAATTGAATTATGATTATTTATACATTTATGATGGACCAACAACTGCGTCACCATTGATTGGAACTTATACCGGAACAAATTCTCCGGGAACTTTTAGCACAACATCAGGTTCAATTACTTTTCGATTTACATCGGATGTATCAACTGTTTCTTCCGGATTTTTAGCGACGTATTCATGCACGCAGGATAATACGCCACCACTGACTTCGGTGAGTACAACGAGTCCATGGCAGACAGTTGATTTTACAGCAAATTTTACAGACACAGATGATTTTGGAGTAGAAGAAAAATTTTACAATGTCTCGGATTTTGACGGAACAGAATGGAGATCAAATTCTGATTTTGGTTTTTTTACGGATGAATTTATCGGTGCAACTATTAATCCTGAATGGACATCGCAAACAGGAGTCTGGGCTATTAATTCCGGAGTGCTTCAACATGCTGATGAAAGCGTTGTAAATTCAAATATTCATGCAAATTTAGTGCAGGATGATCAACACGTTTATCTCTATAATTGGCAGGGAGAAATTAATGGAACAGGAGTAAATCGCAGAGCTGGAATTCATTTCTTTTGCAGCGATCCGACTTTGGATCAGCGCGGAGATTCATACATGGTTTATTGGCGGGTAGATCAGAACAAATGCCAGATCTATAAATCAACAGGAAATAGTATTGTTTTAATGACAGATGATAATGTTGTAGTTGATGCAAATATTATTTATGATTTTAAAATTTTGTTTGATCCTTCAACAGGAACTATCAAAGCATTTTTAGATAATGTTTTGGTTTCTCAATGGACAGATCCATCTCCGTTTATTTCCGGAAATTCTATTTCGCCGAGAACCGGAAATGCAATCGGGGAATATGATAATTTCCGTGTTTACAAAAGCAGAACGGCGAGCGAATTAATATCAATTGGTGATGCAAATTCTGAAGTTCGTTTTCAAAATCAAAATCCGGCAACGCCTTCAGCAGCGATCCATTCAGTCAATATTGACCTGGCAGAAAATTGGTCACTTGTCGTAGAAGAATTATTGGATATTGATTGGACAATCCCTACAAATCCAACTTTTGTAAATGACGGAACGGCTGCAGATATTGATTTGTTTAGCAATGCAACACAAATTTCTGCTAATTGGGGAAATGCTTCAGATTCGCATTCTGATATTGCAACATATTGGTATGCTGTTGGCACAACTTCCGGAGCAACTGATATTGTTGCATGGACGGATAATTCAACATTGACTTCGTTTACACAAACAGGACTTTCTCTTGTCATCGGTCAAACTTATTTTGTCTCTGTAAAATCTGTTAACGGCGCTGAACTTGAATCCACAATTTTAACTTCAAACGGGCAAACTTTGCAGGCAACTACAATTCCTCCGTTAGCTAATTATTCAGCTCCTTCAAATCCATTTATTTGCCCGGGACAAACAGTTGCATTTACAAATACTTCAACAAATGCAACAACCTATTTCTGGGAATTTGAAAATGGAATTCCGGCAACGAGTACTCTTGTCAATCCTGTTATTTCGTACTCAACTTCCGGAACTTTTAATGTTACTTTAAATGCAATTGAAGGAACAGATACCAATACAACAATTCAAACAATAACTGTGAATGTTGCGGATGAACCAATTGCGGATTTCACATCTAATTCTCCTGTTTACTGGCCAAATTCTTCCGCGTTTTTTACTAATCTTTCATCAAATGCTTCATCTTATTTTTGGGATTTCGGAAGTGGTATTTTTTCAACAGATGTAAACCCCTGGAATGATTACGGACAGCCCGGAGCCTTTAATGTAATGCTGGTTGCGTCTAATTCTATTTGCCCGAATGACACAAGTTTTCAAACAGTTTTTGTGATTGATAATGTTGGGATTTCTGAAAACAATTTCCCTGATTTAGTTGTTTACCCAAATCCATTCAATGATAAAATTTCGATTGCGGGATTAGAAAATGATGAGGCAATTTCAATCATAATTTTTGATCAATCCGGAAGAATTGTTTTATCGAAAATGATTGTTGCAAGTTCACCAATTATTGGAATTGATAATTTGAATATACTCGCAACCGGGCTTTATACAATTGAAATCAGGCAAGGAGAAACCAGGAAATTTTACCAGGTTGTGAAGAATTAATTTTGATAAAACAGTAACACGAAAGGTCGTGCTGAAAACTAACATTGGAGCCGTCATACTGAACTCGTTTCAATACCTGCCCACAATTAAGAAGATGCCGGAATAAATTCAGAACGACTTTAATTAAAGCATCCTCAAAAAATTAACTTCCTGTTCTGTAAGGTGACGATAAGTTCCTCTCGGTAAATCTTTCTTAGTCAACCCTGCAAATGAAACACGATCCAGTTTTTTTACAACATGGTTTAGTGATTCAAACATTCGTCGCACAACGCGATATTTTCCTGAGTGAATTTCAACTCCAACTTCACGATTTTTTGCGTCTTTAATCAACTCAACTTTGTCCGCTTTTACAAATCCGCCGTCATCTAATTCTACTCCTGAAAGTAATGCTGCTATTTGTTCTTTCGTAACAGCATCAACCGTTTCAACGTGATATAGTTTTTTTATTTCGTAACGTGGATGCGTTAATTTTTTCGCAAGATCTCCGTCATTCGTAAACAACAATAATCCTGTAGTATTTCTATCCAATCTTCCAACCGGGTAAATTCTTTCACGACATGCTTTTACAACTAATTGCATCACCGTTTTCCGGTTTTGCGGATCATCCATTGTTGTGATAAAGTCTTTTGGTTTGTTCAACAGAACATATTGTTTTTTCTCTGAGCGAATTGTTGCACCGTCATATTTTACAACATCATCAGGTTTAACTTTATAGCCTAACTCAAGAATAATTTTTCCGTTAACCTGGACGATACCACTTGTAATCATTACATCCGCTTCGCGTCGTGAACAAATTCCTGCATTTGAAATGTATTTATTCAACCGGATATCTGTGCTGAAAGATGGCAAAGGATCTCCCTTACTTTTTTTCGGGCCGAATGGTTTTTTGTCTTTGAATTTTGCGTTGTGTTTTGGGTCGTATTTTTTTTCTGCTCCGTCAGAGTCTGTCTGAATGCGTTGCTGAGACTGCTCCTTATCAGATTCTCCAGCGCGTTTTTTAAACGGTGATGGAAATTTACTTTTCTCTTTTGATTTTTCAGAATCAGTTGATCGTCCCGTTCGGCTGACATACGTCTTCGGCTTATCACTTTTTGATTTACGATCACTGCTGCTATCGCGCGAAACTCGTTTCGGAGCTCCTTTGTCATCGGTTTTTTTGAAGTCACGCGTAACTCGTTTCGGCGTCTCTTGGCTTTCGCCTGATTCGTTTAAGCTCTTAAATTTGCTCGGTCTTAATTCTTTTGAATCTCCATATTCTTTTTGCGCCCTTGACTCGTATGGTTTATCAGATTTTTCTTTTCTCTTAACAAACATTGCAGGTCTGTCATCACCTCTTTCA
>Ga0102851_10000553_pt1 | contig 19174 bp, 26 predicted proteins | sample Mud3Dept3metaG_FD_79558 | JGI IMG/M metagenome (GOLD analysis project Ga0102851, IMG submission 79558) | Freshwater wetland microbial communities from Ohio, USA, analyzing the effect of biotic and abiotic controls - Mud 3 Core 4 Depth 3... | ecosystem: Environmental > Aquatic > Freshwater >... | reverse complement strand
GCCCTTACACGCCATATGAAGAGAGAAGGACAAGTCTGGATCAGAATATTCCCTGACAAACCAATTACAATGAAACCAGCCGAGGTAAGGATGGGTAAAGGTAAAGGTGCTCCAAGTCACTGGGTTGCTGTAATTCAACCTGGAAGAATAATATTTGAAGCGGATGGTGTGCCAACTGCAACTGCAAAAGAAGCAATGAGATTGGCAGCACAAAAACTTCCACTTATGTGCAAGTTTGTTGTAAGAACTGATTATGCTGAATAAATTGAATAAGAATGAAAGCAAAAGAAATTAAAGAATTGTCTTTAGAAGACTTGAAAGACAAAATTGAAGAGTTGACAAAAAAGCAAGAAAAACTTGCACTGGCTCACTCTGTATCACAACTTGAAAATCCTCTTCAGATCAGGGCAAATCGTAAAGATATTGCCCGGTTGAAAACTGAGATGACAAGTAGAAAAGCAAAAGCATAAGACTGTATACTAAAGAAATTTTTCTGTAATGGAAACAAAAAGAAATTTAAGAAAAGAACGTGTAGGTGTTGTTACCAGTAACAAAATGGAAAAATCCATTGTGGTTTCTGTCGAAAGAAAGGTAAAACACCCTAAATATGGTAAGTTCGTAAAAAAAACTACTAAATTTGTCGCCCACGATGAAAAAAATGATTGTAACCCTGGGGATACAGTTCGCATCATGGAGACAAGACCACTTAGTAAAAATAAGTGTTGGAGATTAGTAGAAATAGTTGAAAGAGCTAAATAATAATAATCAATGATTCAGCAGGAAAGCAGGCTAACAGTAGCCGATAATAGTGGAGCAAAGAATGTATTGTGCATTCGTGTGTTGGGCGGAACAGGAAGAAGATATGCTTCTTTGGGCGACAAAATCGTCGTCAGCATTAAAGACGCACTCCCTTCAGGTAACGTTAAAAAAGGACAAGTAACAAAAGCAGTTATCGTCCGAACTAAAAAAGAAGTAAGACGACCTGATGGATCGTACATCCGTTTCGATGACAATGCTGTTGTTCTTTTGAACGAAGCAGGAGAAATGAGAGGAACACGAATTTTCGGACCGGTGGCTCGTGAATTAAGAGATAAACAGTATATGAAGGTTGTGTCTTTGGCGCCCGAAGTACTTTAATATTGAAAGAAATGCAAAAAAAATTACACATAAAAGTTGGTGACTCTGTGAAAGTTCTCAGTGGAGCATCACGAGGTAGCGAAGGAAAAGTGTTGCGTATCGACCGTGCTAAAAACCGCGTGGTTATTGAAGGTATCAACATCGTTAAAAAGCACGTTAAACCAAGCGCTTCAAATCCTCAGGGAGGAATTGAAGAAAAAGAAGCCGGAGTTCATATCTCAAATGTTATGGTTGTTGTTGGAGGTGTTGCTTCCAAAATCGGTCGCAAAAAAGGTGAGAACGGTAAATTAGTAAGAATCCTAAAAAAGAATGGGGAGGTAGTTAAATAATGAGCTATACACCAAGACTTAAAGAAAAGTATTCCAAAGAAATTGCAAAAGATTTGCAAAAACAATTCGGATATAAATCCGTAATGAGAATACCGAAACTGCAGAAAATTGTATTGAGCCAGGGATTAGGTGATGCAATTTCTGATAAAAAGTTAATTGAATCTGCAATGAAAGATATGGGTACAATATCTGGTCAGGCTGCAATTTCATTGAACTCGAAAAAAGATATTTCCAATTTCAAATTGAGAAAAGGAATGCCTGTTGGAGTGAAAGTGACGCTAAGAGGAGAAAAAATGTATGAGTTTCTTGATCGGTTGATCAATATTGCTCTTCCAAGAACTCGCGATTTTAGAGGCGTTAGTGCAAAAGGATTTGATGGAAGCGGAAATTTCAATATGGGAATTAAAGAACACATTATTTTCCCTGAAATTGATATTGATAAAGTGAATAAAATTTTTGGAATGGACATCACATTTGTTACTTCAACAAGAATTGACGAAGAAGCAAAAGCATTATTGAGCGGATTTGGATTTCCATTTGTAAAAAACTAAGAACATGGCAAAAGAATCAATGAAAGCGAAGGAGATCAAGAAAGCAAAACTTGCTGCTCGCTACGAAAAGAAAAGAACCGAATTAAGAATTGCTTCGGGAAAAGGTGATTGGGATGCAATGTTAGCTTTGCAAAAATTACCTAAGAATTCGATGAAGATCAGAGTTCACAACAGATGCCTGTTGACAGGTAGACCAAGAGGATACATGAGACAATTTGGTATCTCAAGGGTAACATTCAGAGAAATGGCTTTGATGGGGAAAATCCCGGGAATTACAAAAGCAAGTTGGTAATAAGAAATAAGTAGAAGAAAATGTACACAGATCCAATAGCAGATTATTTGACGCGAGTTAGAAACGCGCAAATGGCTCGACATAAAGTTGTCGAAATACCTGCCTCGAATATCAAAAAGGAAATAACTAAAATTCTCGAAGAGAAAGGTTATATCCTTAGCCATAAATTTGAAGAAGATGGCAAACAAGGTATCATTAAGATTGCATTGAAATATGCTAATAATGTTCCTGCGATTAGAAAAATTGAACGGGTAAGTACACCTGGTTTAAGAAAATATTGCGGCGCAACTGAATTACCTCGCGTACTGAACGGATTAGGTATAGCAATTATTTCTACTTCAAAAGGTGTTATTACTGATAAAGAAGCAAGAAATCAGAATATTGGTGGCGAGTTGATCTGTTACGTTTATTAATAAGATTAAGAATATTAAGTTATGTCAAGGATAGGAAATGCACCGGTAGTTATTGAAAAAGGAGTTGAGGTTAAAATTACCGAAAATCTGATTTCAGTGAAAGGACCGAAGGGAGAGTTGAATCAAACTTATGACCCGGCGATTACAATTAAACAAGAAGGAGACGAAATTCGTTTTGAACGTAAATCAGATGATAAAGATCAACGTGCTAAGCATGGTCTTTATAGATCTTTAGTTCATAACATGATCCAGGGTGTTTCTAAGGGATTTACAAAAAAATTGGAATTCCATGGAGTAGGTTACAGAGCTACAGCAAAAGGTCAATTGTTAGAAATGACTGTTGGATTTTCTCATGCTATTGCTTTTGAAATTCCAAAAGAAGTGAAAGTTGGTGCGGATACTCAAAAAGGTCAACCTCCGATCGTAACACTTGAATCATTTGACAAACAATTATTGGGACAAGTTGCCGCAAAGATCAGATCATTGCGTAAACCAGAACCATACAAAGGAAAAGGAATCAGATACTCTGACGAATTCATTAGAAGAAAAGCTGGTAAATCAGCTGCGAAATAAGATAAGTTATGGCTTTAAGTAAAGTTGAAAAAAGAGCAAAAATTAAGCGCAGAATCCGAAAAAATGTTTTCGGAACAACTGAGCAACCAAGATTGAGTGTTTTCAGATCTAACAAAGAGATCTATGCCCAGATCATTGATGACCTGAAAGGAGTTACGCTTGTAGCAGCTTCGTCATACAAAAACAAAGCGGCTGAAGGCAAAACTAAATCTGAACAAGCAGTTATTGTTGGAAAAGACTTAGCTGAGAAAGCGGTAAAAGCAGGAGTTTCTGCAGTTGTTTTTGACAGAAATGGTTATCAGTACCACGGACGTGTAAAAGCATTAGCGGATGGCGCTCGTGAAGCTGGGTTAAAATTTTAAGAAAGAGAAAAGATGAATATTGTAAGATCTGCGGATATTGAATTAAAAGACAGGCTGGTTGCGTTGAACCGTGTTACCAAAGTAACAAAAGGTGGACGTACGTTTAGTTTCTCTGCCATTGTTGTGGTAGGAAATGAGGCCGGAATAGTTGGTCATGGTTTGGGAAAAGCAAAAGAGGTGGTTGAGGCAATTGCCAAAGGTGTCGATGATGCTAAGAAAAATCTTATCCGTGTTCCGGTTATTAACGGATCTGTGCCTCACGAACAAAAAGGGAAATTTTCCGGTGCAAGAGTTTTTCTAAAACCTGCTTCAAACGGAACTGGTGTTATTGCCGGTGGTGCCATGCGTGCTGTTCTTGAAAGCGCTGGTATTAAAGATATCCTGGCGAAATCGCAAGGTTCATCAAATCCTCATAATGTTGTTAAAGCTACAATCGCCGCTCTTGCTAATTTGAGAGATGCTGTTGCTGTAGCGCACGACCGCGGATTATCAATGGATAAAGTATTTAACGGTTAATCTTAAGAAAAAATGGCAACCATTAAAATAAAACAAACAAAAAGCTCAATCAACAGACCTTTGGATCAAAAAAGAACTGTGAAAGCGCTTGGTTTTAAAAAATTGAATCAGGTACTTGAGAAGGAAGCTACTCCTCAAATTCTTGGAATGATTAAAAAAGTAGCTCACCTTGTTGAGGTAGTAAAATAGGAATTTGAATTTTTGAAGCGATGAACTTAAATAACATTAAACCGGCAGAAGGCGCGGTAAAAAATACGAAACGAATTGGAAGAGGTCAAGGCTCAGGTCATGGCGGAACATCTACTCGTGGACACAAAGGAGCTAAATCAAGATCTGGTTATAAAAGCAAGATTGGTTTTGAGGGTGGTCAAATGCCACTTCAACGACGTGTTCCAAAATTCGGATTTAAAAATATTAACCGCGTTGAGTACAAAGGAATTAATTTAGAGTCTATTCAAAAATTAGTTGATACAAAGAAAATCGCTGAAGTAACACCGGCAATTCTTGTTGAGAATGGTTTAGCATCTAAAAATGATAATGTAAAAATATTGGGAAGAGGAGTTCTTACTGCGAAACTGAAAGTAACCGCTCATGGTTTTTCAGGAACAGCAAAGGCGGCAATTGAAGCTGCTGGTGGAAGTGTAGAACTTGTTAAAGCCTAAGAAATCGCTGAATGAAAAAATTTATTGATACAATAAGGAACATTTGGAGGGTTGACGAACTTCGCAACCGGATTCTGCTTACGCTAGGTTTAATCCTTGTGTATAGAATCGGTTCGTTTATTATTCTTCCTGGCGTTGACCAGGCACAATTGGCTTCTACAGGAGAATCTAAAGGTTTGGTTGCTCTATTGGATTTATTTGCAGGTGGAGCTTTTTCTAAAGCATCAATTATGGCGCTTGGAATTATGCCATATATTTCCGCTTCAATTATTATGCAATTGTTGGGAATGGCAGTTCCGGTTGTTCAAAAAATTCAGAAAGAAGGAGAAAGTGGTCGCCGTAAAATTAATGGCTATACAAGAGTTCTGACAATTCTGATTTGTGCTTTCCAGGCTCCTAGTTATTTACAAATGTATGTCATCCAGAAAGGCGGAACAGTTGACCCTGGTATGGTTTGGTGGATTAGCTCAATTATGTTGTTGATTGCGGGAACAATGTTTGCGATGTGGTTAGGTGAGCGTATTACAGATAAAGGAATTGGTAATGGTATTTCATTATTGATTACTGTTGGTATCCTTGCTCGTTTCCCGGGTGCTGTTCTTTCAGAATTTGGTATCAGAACACAAAGTGCCGGTTCTATTTTCATGTTCATTGTTGAGTTGCTTGTCTTCTTCGCAATTATCATGATGACTGTTCTAATTGTTCAGGGCGTGCGACGCGTTCAGATAAATTATGCAAAAAGAGTTGTGGGTGCTAAAGGTGCAACAGATCCCGGAGCAAGAAGTTATATTCCGTTAAAGGTGAATGCCTCAGGTGTAATGCCGATCATTTTTGCCCAGGCTATTATGACAATTCCAACAATGATTAATCCTGAAACGACAAACGTGGTTTTAGCAGCTTTAGCGGATTACAAAGGATTTACGTATAACCTCGTTTTCGCGTTAATGATTATTATATTCACTTATTTCTATACCGCAATTACGATTAATCCAAAACAAATAGCGGATGATCTTAAGAGAAACGGTGGATTTGTTCCGGGTGTGAAACCGGGTACAGACACCGCTATGTTTATAGACAATATTTTATCGCGTATCACTTTGCCCGGATCTCTTTTCCTGGCAGGAATTGCAATTCTTCCGGCTTTTGCAATGATGTTCGGTGTCGGAGATGCTTTCGCCATGTTTATGGGAGGAACGTCAATGTTGATCATGGTCGGAGTTGTATTGGATACATTACAGCAAATCGAAACGCATTTATTGAATCGTCATTATGATGGTTTAATGGAAGGTGGAAAAATAAGGGGTAGAAGAGGTACTAACGAAATGACTGGAATTGCTTAGATATGGCTAAACAATCCTCGATTGAACAAGATGGTACAATAATAGAAGCATTGTCAAATGCAATGTTTAGAGTTGAATTACAAAATGGGCACGTAATCACCGCGCACATTTCGGGAAAAATGAGGATGCACTACATCAAAATTTTACCGGGCGATAAAGTGAAATTGGAAATGTCTCCTTATGATTTAACAAAGGGACGTATAACATACAGGTATAAATAAAGTAGAAATGAAAGTTAGAGCATCTGTAAAAAAACGATCAGCAGATTGTAAGATCGTTAAGAGACACGGGGTTGTTTACGTGATAAACAAAAAGAACCCGAAATTTAAACAACGACAAGGTTAAGAATAGAATAGAGTTATGGCGAGAATTGCTGGAATAGATTTACCAAAGAATAAACGAGGTGTAATTGGTTTAACCTACATCTACGGGATTGGTAAAAGTACTGCTGAGAGAGTTTTAGCAGCATGTGAGGTTAATCCTGACATTAAAGTGAACGACTGGAATGATGAACAAGCCGGTAAAATACGTGCAATGATCGCTGAGATCAAAGTGGAAGGTGCGTTAAGATCTGAAGTTCAGCTGAACATTAAACGTTTAATGGATATTGGTTGTTACCGTGGTGTTCGTCACAGAGCTGGTTTACCTTTAAGAGGTCAACGCACTAAAAACAACTCTAGAACCAGAAAAGGAAAGAGAAAAACAGTTGCGAACAAGAAAAAAGCAACTAAATAATAGCTGAGTTATGGCAAAAGTAGGAAAAGTTAAAAAGAAGAATGTGAAGATTGATGCTACAGGCGAAGCTCATATCCAGGCATCTTTCAATAATATCATTATTTCATTAACCAATAATACCGGTCAGGTTATTTCATGGTCATCTGCTGGTAAACTTGGATTCAGAGGTTCTAAAAAGAATACTCCTTATGCAGCTCAGGTTGCAGCTGAAGAGTGTTCTAAAGAGGCTTATGAACTTGGTTTAAGAAAAGTAAAAGTTTATGTAAAAGGACCAGGTTCTGGTCGTGAATCAGCTATTCGTTCAATTAACAATTCTGGAATTGAAGTGAGTGAAATAGTTGACGTGACTCCAATGCCGCACAACGGTTGCAGACCACCAAAAAGAAGAAGAGTTTAATTTTTAATTAAGAGAAAAAAAAGAATAAGCGATGGCAAGATATACTGGCCCTACCTCGAAGATAGCAAGACGTTTCAGAGACCCGATCTTTGGACCTGATAAAGCATTGGAAAGAAAAAACTATCCTCCCGGACAACATGGTCCTAATAAAAGAAGAGGTAAACAATCTGAATATGCTGTTCAGTTGATGGAAAAACAAAAAGCAAAATATACCTATGGTATTCTTGAAAAACAATTTTCGAATTTGTTTGAAAGAGCATCACGAATGAAAGGTATCACTGGTGAAAACCTTCTTGCTCTTTGTGAAGCACGTTTAGATAATACTGTTTACAGACTTGGTTTGGCAACAACCCGAAGAGGTGGACGTCAATTGGTAACACACAGACACATCACTGTAAATGGTGAAGTGGTAAATGTGCCTTCTTACTCTTTGAGAGTTGGTGATGTAGTTGGTGTTCGTGAGAAATCAAAATCACTTGAATCAATTTCAAATTCTATGGCTTCAACAAGCACTAAATTTGATTGGCTGGATTGGAATTCAAGCTCAATGAGCGGAAAATACATCAGTTCACCTTCACGTGATATGATCCCTGAAAACATCAAGGAACAATTGATCGTCGAGTTGTATTCTAAATAATAGTTAGTAAGTATAATAATTTAACCATTGGATTTTAGCAAAAGGATTTAATTGACGAATCTTCAATCAATTAAATCGCGCAACTGAAATTCAATTAAAACAGAAGATAAAAAATGGCAATTCTAGATTTTCAAAAACCGGACAAAGTAATAATGATTGAATCTGACGACTTTCGTGGTCAGTTCGAATTCAGACCTTTGGAGCCGGGATATGGTATTACTGTAGGTAACGCACTTAGAAGAATTTTGCTTTCTTCATTAGAAGGATACGCAATTTGTTCAATTAAAATAGAAGGCGTTAGTCATGAATTCTCAACAATTAAAGGTGTTGTAGATGATGTCACAGAAATTATCCTGAACTTAAAACAAGTTCGTTTTAAACAACAAATTGACGGAACAGATTCAGAAAAAGTTATTGTTTCTGTTTCAGGACAAGATAAATTAACTGCCGGCGACATCGGAAAATTCACAACTGCATTCCAGGTTTTAAATCCGGATTTGGTGATTTGCCACATGGAACCAAAAGTGAAATTGAATATGGAAATTGAAATCATCAAAGGACGCGGTTATGTTCCTGCTGATGAAAACAAAACTGCCAATTCAACAATCGGAACTATTTTTACAGATTCAATTTTTACACCAATAAAAAACGTAAAATACACTGTAGAAAATTACCGTGTTGAACAAAAAACGGATTACGAAAAATTGATTTTTGACATTCAGTCAGATGGTTCAATTTCTCCTAAAGATGCTTTGCAGGAAGCTGCGAAAATTTTGATACACCACTTTATGTTATTCTCTGATGAGCGTATCACTTTAGATACTGAGATCAAATCAGAAACAGAAGAGTTTGATGAGACTTCATTACACATGCGCCAGTTATTGAAAACCAAATTGGTTGACCTTGACTTGTCTGTAAGAGCATTGAATTGCTTAAAAGCTGCTGACGTTGAAACATTAGGTGATCTGGTATCATACAACAAAAACGACCTTTTGAAATTCAGAAACTTTGGTAAAAAATCATTGACTGAGTTAGAAGACTTAGTTGAAGCAAAAGGTTTGGCTTTTGGAATGAATGTTTCAAAATACAAATTAGATAAAGAATAATACAAGATTATATTAGGAAATAATGAGACACGGGAAGAAAGTAAACCATTTAGGACGCAAGTCGGATCACAGAAAAGCGATGCTGTCTAACATGGCGTGTTCTTTAATTGAGCACAAAAGAATCACTACAACTCTTGCGAAAGCAAAAGCATTGAGAGGTTTTGTTGAACCATTGTTGACAAAATCAAAAACAGATTCTACGCATTCAAGAAGAACAGTTTTTAGTTATTTGGGACAGAAGGATATCGTTGCTGAGTTGTTCAGAGATGTTGCGCCAAAAATCGCAAACCGTCCCGGAGGATATACACGTATCATCCGCACCGGAACAAGAATTGGTGATAATGCAGAAATGTGTTTGATCGAATTAGTTGACTTTAACGAAATCTACGGATCAGAAGCTGTTGTAAAAAAGACAACAAGAAGATCAAGAAAAGGAAAAGGAACTGAAGGTACTGAAGCGGTAGCAGGAGAAGTTGCAGCGCCGAAAACAGGCAAAAAAGCAGCTCCTAAAGCTGAAGCAAAAAAAGCAGCTCCAAAAAAGAAAAAGAAAAAAGAAGAAGAAGAATAGTCTTCGTCGCTTTTCAAAATATCAAAGGGATAATGTTTTAACATTATCCCTTTTTTTGTGTCATAAATTATTTTTTTTTCAGTCAACATGTAATAAGATGTGCACTGATTTTTTGAACTGCGAAATTTTAGAAATTTTTTTGATAACAGTTTTTAGAATTGGATCTTTGTTGATAGGGAGTAAAAGTTTGTTGTTCTCTCCAATTCTTTGGGATTTGCCTGCGGTAAGGAGAATCGTGGAGAGATAATTGGACTTGCGAAACAAATTTAGTGAGATTTGGGTAAGGCCAAATAACTAAGCATGATTTCGATCAATACAGCCTTCAGTTGAGTTATTTTGATTTTTCAAGCAAATTTCGTAAATTTACATAAATGTCTTTGAAACATGAATTACAAGATATCATTTCAGGAAATGGATCGGTTAGGAATGGAGAAATTATCCAGGCAGTCCTCGCTTACCTTAGATCAAAAAAGGAAACAGGTTCAAAGGTTGAAGAAACAAAGCTCTTCAAAACTCAAGAAACAGAGACCATAATCGCATTTATTGTTGCGAATAATCTCTGGTGTTCAGACATCGATGAGATCAAATATCTGGCGGAAGGAGCAGAACAAAAAGTTTACGAATTTTCCAATCCTAATTTTGTTTTAAAATTAAACGATGGTATTTTTTATGCCAGCTGGCAGGATTACTTGTGCAGCTTGTTGCTCCATAATTATTTCTTTCCTCACTTAGCTTACGAACTAGTAGGTTTTAAGTCAGACAATCAAAAATTATTTGCAGTCGTAAAACAACCATTTGTAGAGGCTACTGAAAACACAAAACTCGAAAATGTCAAATCTTTTTTAACGACGAATGGCTTTATAAATAAAAAGAACAACGACTATTTCCACCCGGAATTAGGTATAATCCTTGAAGATTTACACGATGAAAATGTTTTGACCAGTGATGGTACTCTTCAGTTTATTGATACTGTGTTTTTTCTTACAGATAAATTTTTTGAAAAGGATTAGTTGAATCAAATAATTGCTTGAGCGAGGACTCTAAAGGTTTATAACTATTGTCTCGGCACACTATATTCGATACCCCAAAATTTAACATATTCTTCCAAAGGCATCAGTCCTACGGAATCTCTTCTTTTATTTACATTTATTTCGTCTTCAATTGGTGAAATAATGTACTCCCCTGTAATTTGATCTATTTCAACCTGACTTCCATAGATTTGTTTTTTACCTTGCCCAAGTAATACCCTATCCTCCAAGAGGGCAAGTTCAGATGCATATGCTTTATCATTCTTAACGGCTTCGCGCATCATCGGTAAATATTTTTCTTGTATCGATTGTTCGGAATGCTGTATGACCAAAAATAAAGTGCTATTCCCGATAGATCCAACCTCACTAATTCCTAGCCAGCCATGTTCATCAAGAATTTTAGTAACTTTAATGCAACTCAACGAATCTATTTTTCGCATAAGAGGGAAAAGTGCTTTTACTTCATCTGATTTCTGTCCGTAAGTTTTCATACATCGATCTAACTCAAATCTAATTCCTTGATCATATTTATAAATTGTCTCCAGCTCTAATACCGTATTTGTATAAAGATGTTTAAGGTTTGGTTCTGCTTTAGATTGTTTATAGGTTTGAAAGAGGCTGTCTTCATAAGGGGTCATTGAATTTTCTTTGTCTTCTTTAGCGTTTGAAGTGCACGACAGTATTAGAATTGTTAGGACAATTATTGTGATTTTGTATTTCGATCTGAGTCTCATTTGTTACCGTTGTTATCTACAGATTTTATGATTGCTATTACACCAATCGTTCCTATAATGCAAACTTCGGCATAGGCTCTCTGTGCTTCATCTTTATGGGTAAGTTTGTTTGCAAGGTCAATCGACTTTTCCATCAAATCAATCGAAGCGATTGCAAATTTTCGTAGCTCATCATTCGATGTACCTACTAGTTCACTTTTAATATAGGAGTGAAGTTTATTTTTGTATGCCCCATCATTAATAATAATTTTTGAATCTCTCGGATTATGTTTTTCATCGATATAAACTTCATCAGACAACTTTACTAAAGTATGACGTGCTGTATTTCCAATATTTTGAAAATCTATCGATTCGTCACTTCGACGAAGTTGATCAACCAGTTTTACTTGGAAGGCATTTATTTCAGCCCATTTAGTTTTAATGGGTCTAATTTCGGAATCAGAAACTTCAAACGAGTCATAGTCCGGTTCAAGTTTTACATCTACAATTTGTTCACGCGTAAATTGGTTGACTATTTTGTGTAACATTTTAGAAAGTGTCTCCATACTTTCAAAATAAGAAACAAAAAGAGAGGCTTCGACAAGAATTTTAAGATCTAAAGCCTGTATTGAGTAGTTTCGATGATGTGTTATATGGGCGTGAAATTTCGATGCTCTCAGTATCTTTACAATCCACTTATTTTCATCAAATGAGTCATAATACTCGATTAATAGAAATCTTAATTTGTTACTCTTTTCTGAATCCATTTTATCTTAGTATTTCATATCCATTGTTAAATGTACAAATTCCGAACCCAACCCCAACCAAATCATTGCTCCCCTTCCTTCAAGGGGAGCTGTCTGACGAGAAAATGCCTGTTGAGAAGTAAAACCAGATGCGTCAGAGTCTGAGGGGTCCGCCCCAAAAACCAAGATTTTCAATAAAAATTCTCCTAATTTTTCAAAAATTTCCCTACACTTTTCAACAATCTGCCATCAAGCCCATCAATTAATCTTAAATTTGTAAAAAAAACGAATGGACAAAAATCCTGCAGTTCTTGTCTTAGCAGACGGAACGGTTTTTAAAGGGCAAGCCGTCGGAAAAATTGGTACTACAACAGGCGAAATTGCATTCAATACCGGGATGACCGGTTACCAGGAGGTTTTTACCGATCCTTCTTATTACAAACAAATTTTAGTGATGACTACTGCGCACATCGGTAATTACGGCGTGCATCCGGATGAAGTTGAATCTGATTCAATGAAAATCTCAGGGTTGGTTGTCAAAAAATTCTCTCCTAATTATTCACGGGTTTCTGCCAACGATTCATTGCAACATTTTATGGAGCGCGATGCAGTTGTCGGAATTTCTGATATTGATACACGCGCTTTGGTTCGCCATATTCGAAACAAAGGTGCTATGAACGCCATCATTTCTTCAAGCGAATTGAACGTAGAAATTTTGAAAAAAGAATTGGAAAAAGTTCCAAGCATGGACGGTCTGGAATTGTCTTCTTTTGTGTCAACGGAAAAAGCTTATCTGGTTGGAAATGAAAATGCAAAATACCGCGTTGCATTGATGGATTATGGCGTAAAGAGAAATATTGTTCGTTGTCTGGTTGATAGAAATTCATTGGTAAAAGTATTTCCGATGAATACAAATCCGGCTGAAATAAAAGCATTTAACCCGGACGGTATTTTGTTGTCAAACGGTCCCGGAGATCCTTCCGCAATGCCTGAAGCGATTGCTAACGTAGCCGAAATGGTAAAAACAGAAATCCCGATTTTTGGAATTTGTCTGGGTCACCAGATTCTTGCTTTGAGTCAGGGATTATCAACCGCAAAAATGCACAACGGACATCGTGGAATTAATCACCCGATAAAAAATTTACTAACCGGAAAAGGTGAAATTACAAGTCAAAATCACGGCTTCATTGTAACGCCCGAATCAATTAAAAATAATCCTGAAATTGAAATGACACATCAGCATTTAAATGACGGAACAGTTGCAGGAATGAGATTTAAAAACAAAAAGATCTTCTCGGTCCAATATCACCCCGAAGCGTCGGCCGGTCCGCACGATTCTCGTTATTTATTTGATCAGTTTATTGAAAATATGGAATCAGTTTTACAACAAAGTGTAAAAAAATTAGTTAAGAGTTAATATCCTCTCACCAACCCTCTCCAAAGGAGAGGAAGACGGTAAGAAGGAGATCATAGAATAAAATTAAAATGGATGATCTGAAAATTAGTTTTCGTCATCAATGGTGGTCCGCAGGAATTCATTGAGTCCGCAAGATGAACCAAAATTGTTAACCTTTTTCCTTCTCCTTCGGAGAAGGTGTCCGACGAATGGAGGACGGATGAGGACTGGGGGGAGTTTAAAAACTAACTACAAAAACAAATAAAAAAATGAGTTTCATCGCCAGCGTTCATGCCAGACAAATTCTTGATTCAAGAGGCAATCCAACAGTAGAAGTAGATGTAATAACAAGCAACGGAGTTTTAGGAAGGGCTGCCGTTCCTTCAGGAGCATCAACCGGAATTCATGAAGCGGTAGAGTTGCGCGACAAAGATGAAAAGGTTTACCTGGGAAAAGGTGTGTTGAGCGCGGTCAATAATGTTAATACAATTTTAAACGAAGCGCTGGGAGGTCAGTCAATTTTTGATCAGTCTGCATTAGATAATTATATGCTGACTGTGGACGGAACGGTGAATAAAAGTAAACTCGGAGCCAACGCAATTTTAGGATGTTCACTTGCAATTGCACGGGCAGCTGCGCAAGAAACCGGTATGCCATTATACAGGTACATTGGCGGAGTATCAGCATCTACTTTACCTGTTCCGATGATGAATATTTTGAACGGCGGTTCTCATGCTGATAATAAAATTGACATACAGGAATTTATGGTTATGCCGTTTGGCGCAAATTCTTTTAGTCACGGATTACAAATGGGAACTGAAATTTTCCATACGCTGAAAGAAGTTCTGAAGAAAAAAGGGCATAGCACAAACGTTGGTGATGAAGGAGGTTTTGCGCCGAATTTAGGATCGAATGAAGAAGCGATTGAGGTTGTTTTAGAAGCGATTGACAAAGCAGGATTCAAAGCCGGTGAAGATATTTACATTGCAATTGATGCTGCATCTTCTGAATTTTATAAAGATGGTAAATATGTTTTTCAGTCAACAGGAGAATCACGTACATCTGAAGAGATGGTTGATTTTTGGAAAAGCTGGACAAAAAAATATCCGATTATTTCAATTGAAGATGGTTTGGCGGAAGATGATTGGGATGGCTGGAAAAAATTAACTGATGCAATTGGTAAAGATGTTCAGATCGTAGGAGATGACTTGTTTGTAACGAATACAGAACGTCTTGCTGAAGGAATTAAAAAAGGAGTTGCGAATTCAATCCTTGTAAAAGTAAATCAAATCGGAACTTTATCTGAAACAATTGAAGCCGTGAACTTAGCAACAAGTAATTCTTACACTTCAGTTATGAGTCACCGAAGCGGTGAAACGGAAGATAATTTTATAGCAGATTTGGCAGTTGCTTTAAATACAGGTCAAATAAAAACAGGTTCTGCATCGCGATCTGATCGAATGTCTAAATACAATCAGCTTTTAAGAATAGAAGAGGAACTGGCAGGTATGGCTTATTATCCCGGAAAGAAATTTAAATTTATTAAATAGGTCTGGCATGATTTTCGTAAATTCGTTCTAACTAATTTAAATTCTTTATCGTTATGAAATCATTTTTCTTTGTGGCGCTTATTTTTAGTGCTTTCGTTAGTTCGTCTGCTGTTGCGCAAGACGATGATCAATTTGAACGTTCGTATGTTTCTGTTCGGATGATGTGTTCATTTGATATTCCGGAAAGTGGTTTGATTGCAAATGAGTGGACAGAAATGGTTGATGCAAATAACCGCTTTGTATTTAATTACGGAACTGCTAATGATGTTGTGGTCCACAATGCATCAGGAGGAGCCGAAACATACTCGCAGGTGTCTGAAATTACTTCAGGATCAAATGATGATGGCGATGAATACCAGGAAATGGAAGTAAAATCTAAGGAAGGTGACAGAGTTGTTATCATGTTATTCGACGATTTTTTAAGCCTCATTCATTATTATGATGACGGAAGCTATTTGATTATTCAATATTATTTGGAATAAAAGTCATAAGTTATTTTGATAAAAATGTCGGTTGGCCTAAGGTTGATCGACATTTTTTTTAGCAACTGAAGAAAACGGCAGCCGCAGTTTTTTAATCAACCCGCAATAATACTTCCTGCTCCTGCAAGTAGTCCCTGCGCCTTTTTTCCTGCAGCTGCTCCTGCCCGCCGCTTTTTTTCCTGCTCCTGCTCCTGCACCTGCCACTTTTTTTTCTGCCACTGCCACTGCCGCTTTTTTTTCCAAAAACACTACCACAAAAACGGTATTCTTACCTCAAACCAAATTTCCTGCAAGCAAGTATAGAACAATAATGATTGAGATTTTTTATCTTTGCTTTAAATAACCTGCATCGTGAAACTGACAGAATTTGCCATCAACAAAAAAGGCATGATCATTGAAATTTTAGAGAACGCGATCTCTACTAAATTAGTTGAGTTTGGGATTTTGCCGGGCGTTCAATTCCAGATCGTGAATAAAGCTTCATTTAATGGTCCCATTTTTATAACAATCGGATCTAACAGAATTGCATTGCGACAATCAGAAGCTGCTTCAATTATCGTGGAATAATTGTGAGCGAAATTAAACGTTTGAAATCTTTAAAGAGGATAGCCTTAGTCGGAAATCCTAATATTGGTAAAACTACACTGTTCAATAAGCTTTGTGGATTAAATCAGAAAACCGGAAATTATCCTGGTGTTACAATTGACATTAAACATGGCTCATTAAAAACGTCTGACGATAATTTCGAGATCATCGATTTACCAGGAATCAATAGTCTTTATCCAAATTCAAAAGATGAGGAATTGGTCATTGATTATTTATTGAATTCAAACGCTGAAGATTTTCCTGACACGATTGTCCTTATTGCATCTGCAATTAATCTGAAGCGGAATTTATATGTATTTGATCAGTTGGCAGATCTTGATATACCTTTGATCCTGGCTATTAATATGAATGATCTGGCTGAGAAACGCGGAATCATAATTGATGCGAAAAAATTGTCAGAATTATTACAGGTTCCTGTTGTAAAAATTTCTGCTAAAACTGAAAAAGGGTTGGATGAATTAATTTCAGAAATTCAAAAAGATCATTTACCTCAAAATCGTGATTTGCATTTTATCGAAGAAAATAATCGCGATCTCTTACATCAGTTTTCTAAAATTATTCATTGCAAAAATGAGTATGAAAGTTTCCTGCAATTGACGCGTGAATTACCAAACGAGACTAAAGAAAAAGCAAATTTACGTGCCGACTTCATTTCAAATAACAAAATAGAAATTCGAAAATGGAAAACAAACGAATCCATTCTTCGCTATAAATATTTGAGTGGTATAATTAAAGATTCTGTTACGGTTGATGCTTCCAGGGCGGTTGATTTGACTCATCGCCTGGATAAAATATTACTGCATCGCATCTGGGGATATGTTATTTTTGCTTTGGTTCTTTTTTCGATTTTTCAATCGGTTTTTTGGTTGGCCAGTTATCCGATGGATTGGATTGAATCAGGATTTTCAACCATTTCAGGTTATCTCAATGATGTGATGCCCGAAGGTTATTTTTCGAGATTAATCACCGAAGGAATTATCCCCGGAATAGGCGGCGTAATTATTTTTGTTCCTCAAATCGCCATTTTATTTTTACTGTTTTCCATTTTAGAAGAAAGCGGTTATATGCCGCGAATTGTTTATTTGATGGATCGGCTGATGCAAAAATTTGGCATGAGTGGAAAAAGTATCGTACCGTTAATTTCAGGTTTTGCTTGTGCGATTCCCGCGATAATGTCGGCCAGGTCAATTGAAAATAAAAAAGAAAGATTGATTACAATTTTGGTCACTCCATTGCTAACTTGTTCTGCGCGAATTCCGGTTTATGTTGTGATAATCGGATTAATTATTCCTGATAAGATGATTGGAATATTCAATGCGCAGGGTCTTGCATTGATGGCACTTTATTTAATTGGTGTATTGATGGCGTTGATTGCTGCGTGGGTTTTTAAGAAAATTCTCAAAAGTGATTTTAAAAGTTACCTGGTCATGGAAATGCCGGAATATTTATTTCCAGGAATTAAAAATTTATTAATCTCTGTTTGGAACAGCGTAAAATCTTTTGTCTGGAACGCCGGAAAAATTATCGTGGCAACTTCAATTATACTTTTTGTTTTAGCAACAAACGGTTTAGATGATTTTAAAGAAAGTGAAAATTATGTGAGACAGAATTATTCGAATTTATCAGAGACAGAGCAAGAAAATTTAATTGCTTCGCGTCAAATAGAGAATTCTTTCTTAGGAATGATTGGACACGTAATCGAACCTGTAATTCGTCCGCTTGGCTATGACTGGAAAATAGGAATTGCTATTCTTTCATCATTAGCAGCAAGAGAAGTTTTTGTAGGAACAATTTCTACCATTTACTCAATTGGCTCCGAAGAAGAAATGAAAATTACTGATCGTCTAAGACAAGAAAAAAATTCGAGAACAGGTTTGCCGGCGTTTGGATTTGCGACATGCGTTTCACTTTTATTATTTTATGCTTTTTCGCTTCAATGTTTAAGCACAGTTGCCGTGACTTATAAAGAAACCAAATCAATGAAGTGGACACTGATCCAGTTTTTTTATATGACTATTTTGGCGTATCTTGTAGCATTAATCGCTTATCAATTATTGAAATGACAATTGATTTTCAAACACTTTTAGTCTTTGTTCTTTTCGCCCTATCGGTCGGATATCTGATCTATTTACCAATTCGGAATAAACGCAAAAAGAAAAAAGCTTGTGGAGGAAATAATTGTGGATGTTGATCTGATATTGACACGGAGCCTGAGCAGCGATAGCATGCCGAAGGCACCGTTGGAGAATTTTCTTAACGATGCAAAGGCCCCAACAAATCCAAAACAGTTTTAACCGGACTAAAACAATTACTATCAATCTCGTAAAAAAGTGTTGTCCATTTTTCCATGGCACCATTCCACAAACCAGGTTCTTCTATATATTGAATAGGTTTTCCCTGGTGAGTTTTGTTCACGATAAAATAAAGATCCTCATTTTTAAATTCGTTTAAATCGAATTTTTCTCCTTTAAAATTTTTGAACGAACAAACCAATTCAACAGGATTGAAATGAGTAGATTTAATTACTTCAGCAAGTTGAAACGCATCGTTGGACATTTGAGATTTTTCTACAATTTGTCGTCTTTCAAAACCATCGTCATCAACAATCCAGAAAGGACCACCACCTGGCTGACCTTCGTTTTTTACCATTCCGCAAATCCGGATCGGTCTGTTTAAAAGATTAAAAATAAATTCTGAATTGCTGAATTTATTTATCGGAATACGAAGATCAAACCGGTTATTTAAATCAGTCAATTTTTCTTCATAGTCTTTATTTATTTTGACGTCGTCAAGAATTTCAAAAATTGTTTCCTGTAATTCAATCAGAATTCCTGCCAAAGCTTTTCTTGTTTCAATTGAAATAGCAGCTTTGGTTTGATGCTGAATGTTATCAATATTTCGAATAAATACGAGATCAGATTCAATGGTATTCAGATTTGATAATATGGCTCCGTGACCAGCCGGGCGTGTAATAATATTATCGTCTTCGTCTTTCATTGGAAGATTTTTATTATCAAATGCAATCGCATCACTTT
>Ga0102851_10000552_pt1 | contig 19181 bp, 20 predicted proteins | sample Mud3Dept3metaG_FD_79558 | JGI IMG/M metagenome (GOLD analysis project Ga0102851, IMG submission 79558) | Freshwater wetland microbial communities from Ohio, USA, analyzing the effect of biotic and abiotic controls - Mud 3 Core 4 Depth 3... | ecosystem: Environmental > Aquatic > Freshwater >... | reverse complement strand
TAGGTACTCCGGTCCAATCGATCGGTGACGGCAGAGTAGTGGCTGCAAAGACTGAGAACGGTTCAGGGAAAATGGTCAGGATCGTGCATAACAGCGTATATTCGACCGCATATCTGCATCTCAGCAGGTTCGGGAAGGATATATTCCCGGGAGCATTCGTCAAACAGGGTGATATTATAGGTTTTGTCGGAAGCAGCGGGCTGTCAACAGGACCTCATCTCGACTTCCGGTTCTATATGAATGGATCTCCGGTCGATCCCCTGACCATTGAAGCGCCTCCCGTTGAACCAGTGCTGGAGGAGAACCGTGAAAAGTTTGAGATCAGTAAACGAGTTGTTGAGAGCCTGCTTTCAACCTTTTAAAATTCAGGCCAGCTTAAGGATCAGATCCTCAATGACTTTAGGAAAGTATTCATATTCAAGGGCGTGAACTTTAATGGCTAATGAATCAACTGTATCGGATGTATCAACCTTGCACCTGGCCTGGAATATTATATCACCCTCATCATATTTCTGATTCACATAGTGGATAGTGATCCCCGATTCCGGCTCCTTGCTCTCTATCACTGATCTGTGAACTTTTTCACCATACATACCTTTTCCTCCATGAGCCGGCAGAAGGGCAGGGTGTATATTAATGATCCTTCCTTCATACTTTCTGAGGATATTATCGGGAACCAGCCAGAGGAAGCCTGCCAAAACCACAAAATCAATATTTTCCGATATCAGATAATCAAGGATCTTATCCGAATGGTAAAACTCAGCACGTTCGAAAAAAACCGTCTTGACATTATGCGCTGCAGCTCTCTTTAAGACAAACGCTTCACGCCTGTTTGACAGTACCAGCCTAACTTTGGCACTCTTTTTATTCGAAAAATATTTAATAATATTTTCCGCATTGGTTCCGGAACCTGATGCGAATATCGCTATGTTATTCATTTAGTGCTGCTTACCGTTTCTTCAAAAAATAAGCGAACAAACTGATATTTTAAGTGTACCTTATTTATTATCAACACATTAATTCGTCTTACAAATAAAAAAGCCCAAATCATTTGAAAAATATGGTACAAATATATTTCTTTGCAGGGTTCTTATCTTATTATTAATTAAAATTTATCATTATGTCTGACATTGCCACAAGAGTAAAAGAGATTATTGTTGACAAACTTGGAGTTGATGAATCAGAAGTAACTCCCGAAGCCAGCTTCACTAATGATCTGGGTGCTGACTCTCTTGATACTGTTGAGCTGATCATGGAATTTGAAAAAGAATTCAATATTGGAATTCCCGACGATCAGGCAGAAACCATAAGCACCGTCGGTGATGCTATCAAGTATATTGAGGAAAATGCAAAATAGCATTGCATTGTTAATATTTCCTTCATGAGAAGAGTTGTTGTAACCGGCCTTGGAGCTCTGACTCCTCTTGGCAATAATTTGCATGAATATTGGGAAGGGCTTAAGAACGGTGTAAGCGGGGCAGTTATGATAACCCGTTTCAATACCGAAAAGTTCAAAACAAAATTTGCATGTGAATTAAAAGGCTACAACTCCTCAGACTATTTTGAAAGAAAAGAGGCTAATAAGCTTGACCGCTATGCACAGTATGCTCTTATTGCCACAGACGAGGCGATCAAAGATTCAGGATTAGACCTGGAAAAAATCAATAAAGACAGGGTCGGAGTGATCTTTTCTTCGGGTATCGGAGGACTTGATACCTTCTACAATCAAATAAAAGATTTTGTTGAAGGGGACGGTACACCCCGTTTCAGTCCTTTCTTTACACCCAAGATGATTGCGAATATTGCCTCAGGCTCAATATCCATAAAATACGGACTCAGAGGACCTAATTTTGCTATAGTGTCGGCATGTGCATCGGCTACGCATTCTATCATTGATGCAGTAAATTATATCAAACTCGGAAAAGCTGATATTTTTATTGCCGGAGGCTCAGAGGCTCCAATAAATGAACCCGGGATAGGAGGGTTCAATGCAATGATGGCCATGTCGACCAACAACGAAGAATATATGACTGCATCGCGCCCGTTTGATCTTACAAGAGATGGCTTTGTCATGGGAGAAGGCGGCGGAGCATTAATAGTTGAGGATCTTGCCCATGCAAAAGCAAGAGGGGCTAAAATATATGCTGAACTGGCAGGCACAGGTATGACAGCTGACGCCTTCCACCTTACAGCACCCCACCCTGAAGGTATCGGAGCGCGCAATGTGATGAAGCTGGCAGTGGAGGATGCCGGTATGAAACCTGAAGATATTGATTACATCAATGTACACGGTACAGCAACCCCTCTCGGTGATATATCTGAAGTTAAGGCAATCCTGTCGGTATTCGGGGAACATGCCTATAAAATGAACCTCAGTGCCACAAAATCAATGACCGGTCATCTTCTTGGAGCAGCAGGTGCTGTTGAAGCCATAGCAACTATTCTGGCTATTGTACATGATACCGTTCCGCCCACCATCAACCTGAAAGTCCCCGATCCCCAGATAGACCAGAATCTTAACCTGACGCCCCTCACAGCACAAAAAAGAAAGATATCAGCCGCCATAAGCAATACCTTTGGATTTGGAGGCCATAACGCATCAATTGTCATTAAAAAAGCTGAGAGTTAGTATCCTTGCTCCGCAAAAAATCAAATGGCACATATTTGGTAGAGAAACGGGAATTTGGTTCGCGTTTGAGGAAAATCCTTGGGTTCAAACCACGAAACCTCAGGTTGTATGAAATAGCCTTTATTCATCGCTCAGCATCATATACCCTTCCCGACGGCAAGCGGGTAAATAATGAAAGGCTTGAATATCTTGGCGATGCCGTCCTTGATGCCATTCTTTCGGATTACCTGTTTGAAAAATTCCCTGATGCAAGCGAGGGATTCATGACAAAAATACGATCCCGGATAGTGAACAGGGAGGTGCTTAATCAACTTGCCCTTTCAATGGGGATAAATGACATCCTGATAAGCAATGTCAATTCACTTCATCAATCAAAGAATCTCTGTGGCGATGCACTTGAAGCCCTGATAGGTTCATTATTTCTCGAAAAGGGATTCAGGAAAACCAAGAAATTGTTCATCAGGAATGTGCTTAGTAAATATCTTGACCTTAACAGGATAGTTAATACTGATAATGATTATAAAAGCCTGATCTTCGAATGGGTACAGAAAAATAATGCCGATCTGCTCTTTACTTATAACGAAGAATTCAGTTCCGACCATAAAAAATCGGTTTTCTCCACGATCCTTTTCATCAATAAGAAAGAATACGGCAAAGGACAGGGAACATCAAAAAAGGAAGCAGAACAGGAAGCTTCCTGCCAGGCCTGGAAAAAGATCAAAGATATTTACATGAACTCTTACTAGTCTCTTTTATTTTTCCCTACCTTTAGAGATTAAGTCCAGATAAAATGAGAGCCACCCCGAAAATCAAGCGGGTAAAACTGGAGATCAGCCATGATCCTGAATCAGTTCTGTTCGGCATTGTATCGGCAGAACCTGATTATAAACTCTCTCTGGCCATCAACAGGAAACTCGGAATCTCTCTCAGGAATATCGCCCCGGTCATACTTCATGATGAACCCGATTCTGAACAGACCTTCAGCAGGTTTTCAGATTCCCCGGCCTCTTCGGGTCTTATATATGACCTGATATCAAACCGCTCGGGCAAGATCTGCTTCATGAAGAAGCTGAAAAATATCGATTATATTTTTCAGGTTCATAATATTGACAATGAATCCGGAATCAACAATATCCTGACTGCACTGAGGGAAATTGAATGCGTGACGGCTGCCTTTTTAATAGGTTCCGACACTTACGGAAAGGAAAAGAATTTGCAATACATAAATCGATAGTATATGGAAAAGCTATATTTAAATCTGTCAGAAGAAGAGTTCTCAAAGGGTAGAAAAATCCTGATCTGGATCTTTGTTGCAGCATTCTTTCTTGGTGGAGTATATGTCCTGATAGCCAGTCCCGTTTTAGGGTTCCATCAGGTCAAGCCGGTATATTCTTTAGCTCCTTTCGGAATTGCACTTATTGTCGGCATTATTGCTGCTTTTGCGACAATAAGAAGGAAAGACCGGTTTTTCCTGATTGATGAAGATAAAATTGAGTTCAGATACGGATTGTTCAAGCCAAAGAAAAAAACCTTCCCATGGTCAGGCATTGACAAGCTTGAAATGCCTGAGAAAGAGAAGAAAGCAAAACTCTTTCTGAAGAACAGAACCACATATGTAATTGACCTGAAATGGATCCAGAGAAAGAAATCGGCTCTGATCAGGAAACAAATCTATCGTACCGCCCTTTACAAAAACCTCAGTGTTGTGAAGGTAAGGCGCCTTAAATAAATCCGAAAGATCATTGCATTAACTTTGCCGACTGATTTGAATCTAGGCCGGAATAAAAGAAGAAGAGCCGTCCCGAGGACCGGGACGGCTCATTTTTTGATAACCCTAAAACTAACCTAACCTATGAAAAAACCTCTATAATTTTTATTCCAAATATCGTGCCAAATCCTGTACAAATATAATAATTACTTTTTAAATAATAACTACATAATCTTCCGAAAATTGTAAACATTAACAATAATTTAATTGAATGTTAAATTATTTAACCTTTCGAACTCAGGTTAGTTCATAAAATATTACTTAAACATCGTTCCCCCTCTGCAACTACAACATGAAAAACAAATTTATCTGAGATGTTAAAGAAAGTTAAAGAGTTGGAGCGTAATTTATTTATATCAGTACTTTTGTTACTGCATGAAACGGAGTACCATTGCATTGCTGGCTGTTTTCTTTTTCCTGGCAATATCAGGATTGATCCTTATTCAGCTTTACTGGATACGTAATGCAATCAATATAACCGACCAGCAGTTCCGTCTGCTTGCAAACAAAGCCCTCGAGTCGGTCATCCTCGATCTTGAAGAAAAAGAGCTGATAAACAGGATTGTTGAAGAGATTGATCCGGCTTCAGCCGATTCCGTAACAGCAATAGTTCCGGCAAATTCACCCCTCGCAAGGAAACTGAGAGGATATCAGCCCAATTCAAAGCTGCTTGAAATGTACGGTCTTAATGATCCCGATGAGCCCATTACAATAACCAACTCGGGACAAAAGATTTTCATTACAGATGAGGATATCGCGGATTATTCATCTGACGATTCAAACGAGACCTCACCTGAATCATTGAGTGCAGAGCTGACAGGACGGGTATCCAATAAGATCATTTTCCTCGAGAATATTATGGACAGGATCCTCTACAGCACGCCGGATATCAGGGAAAGGATCGATCCTGAAAACCTGAAGACAATGCTCAGAACAGCGCTTTCCAATGTCGGCATCAATTTGGATTTCGAGTTTTCGATACGTTCCGGTCGGTATGGAGTAATATGGAAAACACCCGGATTCGAGGACAAACCGGGTACAAATAAATTTATTATTCAGCTTTTCCCCAACGATCCTGTTCCCGGCCAGAACCAGCTTGTTATGTACTGCCTTCAGGAAAAACAATATAAATTTGAAAGTATAGGAAGTCTCGGATTCCTGTCGGTCCTGTTTACCCTGTTTCTGCTGATACTGTCAACCAGTACCTTTGTTGTCATCTTCCGGCAGAAAAAAATATCCGAGATCCGGAACGATTTCATAAACAATATGACTCATGAGCTGAAGACACCCATTTCAACAATTTCCCTGGCCTCCCAGCTGATGGCTGATAAATCAATCCCTGAAAAGACCAAGAATATCGACAACCTTGCCAGAGTGATCTCCGATGAAAGCATGCGTCTCAAATTCCAGGTTGAGAAAGTCCTGCAGATGGCAATATTCGAAAAAACAAAAATGAGGCTCAATCTTTCATCAATGGATATTCACAGGATCCTTGCCAGCGCTGCAGAGAATTTTTCACTCCAGATTGAAAGCAGACAAGGAGAAATTACCACGGATTTTAAAGCGGTCTCGTCACTTGCTATGATCGATGAAATACATTTTACAAATGCTATTTCAAACCTTATTGACAATGCCATCAAGTATTCCAAGGAAAAACCGGCAATAAATATTGCGACAAAAAATACCAGGAAGGGTATCATCATTATTATGGAAGATAAAGGGATCGGCATCAGCAAGGAGAATCAGAGAAGGATCTACGACAAGTTTTACCGCGTTCATTCCGGGAATGTTCACAATGTAAAAGGATTCGGGCTTGGCCTGAGTTATGTAAAGAAGATCATTGAAGAGCATAATGGCACCATAAAGGTTGAAAGCCAGTTAAATAAAGGAACAAAATTTATACTTTTCATTCCTCAAAACGGACAAAGATGAAAAATACAAAAATACTTCTTGCCGAAGATGACATCAATCTTGGCAACCTGCTGAAGAACTATCTTGCTGCCAAAAGCTATGAAACAGTATTGTTCACTGATGGGAAATCTGCCCTTGAAGCATTTTCTGCAGAGCAATTTACCCTGTGCATTCTTGATATTATGATGCCGGAAATGGATGGCCTTACCCTTGCACGGGAGATCAGGAAAGCCGAACCTGAAATGCCAATGATCTTTCTTACTGCCAAGAGCCAGAAAGAAGATATTCTGGAAGGCTTCAGGTCAGGGGCTGATGATTACATAACAAAACCTTTCTCGATGGAAGAGTTACTGTACAGGATACAGGCAATACTCAAAAGAACAACCGGAAACCAGACTGTAAAAAAGCAGGAGGTTTATGCAATAGGAAAATATACTTTCAATTCGGTCAAGCAGCTGCTCCTGTTCGAGAATGAGACAATCAGACTTACAACAAAAGAATCGGAACTGCTTGAACTTCTTTGCAGGCAGGGCAGGGAGATACTCGAACGCAATTATGCGCTCAAGTCAATATGGATTGATGACAACTACTTCAATGCCAGAAGCATGGATGTATATATCACCAAGCTGAGGAAATATCTTAAGATGGATCCTTCCGTCAAAATCCTGAACGTTCACGGCAGGGGTTATAAGCTGATAAGCTGACCTGTCAGTCGATTTTTAAAACCGCCAGGAATGCCTGCTGAGGCACTTCAACATTTCCTATCTGGCGCATCCTTTTCTTGCCCTTCTTCTGTTTCTCGAGGAGTTTTCTTTTCCTGGTAATGTCGCCTCCATAACATTTGGCGGTGACATCCTTTCTTACGGCCTTTACCGTTTCACGTGCGATTATCTTTGCACCGATCGCTGCCTGGATAGCTATATCGAACTGCTGACGGGGTATAAGCTCTTTAAGCTTGACACACATCTTGCGGCCGAATTCATACGCATGGCCACGGTAAATCAGTGTTGAAAGGGCATCAACCATTTCACCGTTCAGAAGTATATCAAGCCTTACAAGATCAGCTTTCCTGTAACCGGTGTAATAATAATCAAACGAGGCATATCCTTTTGAGATACTTTTCAGCTTGTCATAAAAATCGAATACAATTTCCGAAAGGGGCATCTCAAAGGTAAGCTCTACCCTGTCCCTTGTAAGATAAACCTGGTTTTTTAATGTTCCCCGTTTATCGATGCACAGCTTCATTATTGGACCGGTATAATCCGATAAAGTGATAACCTGCGCAATTATATAGGGTTCTTCTATGCGTTCAATGTGATTTACCGGAGGAAGTCCCGAGGGATTATGAACATCTATCTCTTCGCCTCGCGTGGTGAAGACTTTAAATGAGACATTTGGAACAGTCGTTATCACATCCATATCGAATTCCCTGTCAAGACGTTCCTGTACTATTTCCATATGGAGCAATCCAAGAAATCCGCATCTGAAGCCAAATCCGAGTGCTGCTGAAGACTCAGGAATAAATGACAGGGATGCGTCATTCAGCTGAAGCTTTTCAATCGAGTTCCTCAGGTCTTCATATTCATCTGCATCAACAGGATACATACCTGCAAAAACCATCGGCTTAACATCCTCAAATCCTGAAATGGCTTTATCGCACGGATTTTTAACATGCGTGATCGTATCCCCCACCCTGACTTCAGAAGAGATCTTCACACCCGTAATAATATAGCCAACATCGCCTGTAATCATAACTTCACGGGGGTCCTGTTTCAGCTTTAAGACTCCTATCTCCTCTGCATTATATTCATGATCAGTGCTAAGAAATTTGACCCTGTCGCCCCTGTGCAAAGTGCCGTTTACAATCTTGAAGTATACTATTATACCTCTGAACGAATTGAATATGGAGTCAAAAATAAGTGCCTGCAATGGGGCATCCGGATCGCCTTTCGGCGGAGGGATGAGGTTTACGATATTACTCAGGATCCTGTCAACTCCCATTCCAGTTCTGGCGCTTGCTTCAATTATATCTGTCCGGCCACATCCTGTCAGGTCAACAATCTGATCCTTCACATCTTCCGGCATTGCATTGGCCATGTCCATCTTATTCAGCACCGGGATTATCACCATGTTGTGATCAATAGCCTTGTAAAGATTTGATATTGTCTGGGCCTGTATACCCTGGGTAGCATCGATAACAAGCAGTGCACCTTCACAGGCAGCTATCGATCTTGAGACTTCGTAGGAAAAATCAACATGTCCCGGTGTATCTATCAGATTCAGGAAGTATTTTGTTCCCTCATAAATATATTCCATCTGGATTGCATGGCTCTTGATCGTAATGCCTCTTTCCCTTTCGAGGTCCATATTATCAAGTACCTGTGCCTGAAATTCCCTTTCTGCAATGGTATTTGTCCTTTCAAGGAGCCGGTCGGCCAGAGTGCTTTTTCCATGGTCGATATGAGCAATGATGCAGAAGTTCCGGATTTTATCCATCAGGGTAGAAAATTCCAAATCAGGTGCAAATATATAAAAATATATTACCCCCTTGCCCCCCTGAAGGGAGGTTAATATTGTTATTAAACATGCAGGGGCGTTGCATGCAACGCCCCTGAGTGTAATAATTTGTTTATATGGTAATATTACATCATACCCGGCATTCCGCCTCCCATGCCCTGTGGTGGCATTTGAGGCTTATCTTCTTTTTCCTCAACAATCACTGCTTCAGTGGTAAGGAACATCCCTGCTACTGATGCAGCATTTTCAAGAGCAACGCGTGCGACTTTGGCCGGATCAATAACGCCTGATGTATACAGTTTCTCATAATTGTTGGTCTGAGCGTTGTAGCCGTAATCACCCTTCCCTGCTTTTACATTCTGGGCAACAACTGCACCTTCCTGTCCGGCATTGATAGCGATCTGACGAAGCGGTTCCTCAATTGCCCTCTTGACGATTTCAATACCGGTTGTCTGGTCCTCATTGTCGCCTTTAAGACCTTCGAGCACTTTCTGGGCACGTATGTAAGCCACACCACCTCCCGGTACTATACCTTCTTCAATTGCAGCACGGGTTGCATGCAATGAATCGTTAACCCTGTCTTTCTTCTCCTTCATTTCAACTTCAGAAGCGGCGCCGATATAAAGGACTGCAACACCACCTGCCAGTTTGGCAAGGCGTTCCTGCAGCTTTTCCTTATCATAATCAGATGTAGTGGTGGTCATCTGCTGTTTGATCTGGCCAATCCTGGCTTTGATCATTTCCTTGTCGCCATAACCGTTTACAATGGTAGTGTTCTCCTTGTTGACGGTTACTTTCTCTGCTGTTCCAAGCATATCAAGCGTCGCGCTCTCAAGCTTCAGCCCCTTTTCTTCCGATATAACGGTACCTCCGGTGAGAATAGCTATATCTTCAAGCATCTCTTTCCTTCTGTCGCCAAAACCGGGAGCTTTCACAGCACAAACTCTGAGTGAACCACGCAGACGGTTAACAACCAGAGTTGCAAGTGCTTCACCTTCAATATCTTCAGAAACAATAAGCAGAGGTTTGCCTGTCTGGGCAGATGATTCAAGAATAGGAAGCATATCTTTCATTGAAGATATTTTCTTGTCATATATAAGAATATAAGGATTCTCCAGTTCTGCTTCCATCTTCTCGGCATTGGTAACGAAATAAGCTGAGATATATCCGCGGTCGAACTGCATACCTTCAACAACATCCACTGAAGTGGCCGTACCTTTTGATTCCTCAACGGTAATTACACCTTCTTTATGGACTTTGCTCATGGCTTCAGCAATAAGCTTTCCGATCTCCTGGTCGTCGTTTGCAGAAATTCTTGCAACCTGCTCTATTTTGCTCAGATCATCCCCGACAACTTTTGCCTGGGATTTTATGCTCTCAACAACCTTTTCAACTGCTTTGTCAATACCTCTCTTGACATCCATCGGATTTGCTCCGGCAGTGATATTCTTCAGCCCTACACTAATAATGGACTGGGCCAGAACAGTTGCTGTGGTCGTCCCGTCACCTGCAATATCACTTGTTTTTGAAGCAACTTCCTTAACCATCTGGGCACCCATATTCTTATACGGATCCGACAGTTCTATTTCTTTGGCAACTGTAACGCCATCTTTGGAAACAAGGGGAGCTCCGAATTTTTTTTCCAGGACAACGTTACGGCCTTTAGGCCCGAGGGTTACTTTAACCGCATCTGCCAGGAGATCGACACCTTCCTTAAGAAGAGCACGTGCATCAATATTGTATTTAATAACTTTTCCCATATTTGAATAGATTTATTGGTTTACGAATTAAAGAATAAAAAGAATATCTGACTGTGAGACTAGCAGATAGTCTTCTCCGTTAATGGTTAGTTCCTGTCCTGAATATTTTCCATACAGTACCTCATCACCTTTTTTGACTTCCATCTCCTCATCTTTTTTTGCTGCTCCCACGAGCATAACTTTTCCCTGACGTGGTTTTTCCTTTGCGGAATCGGGAATAATAATTCCGCTGGCAGTTTTAGCTTCAGCTTCATTCGGTTTTACCAGAACCTTTCCTGCCAGAATTTTTCCTTTTAATTGTGCCATTTTATCTAGTTTTAAAGTTAAGATTTGTTTACTGACTCCTGATTGAGCATAATTTATGCCAAACAGGGAAACATGACATTTTTTTAAAAAAAGTGTCAGTATGTGACAAACTGACACTTTAATATCACATTATCCTGTCCGGAATTAATTGTTTGGCTGATCTTCCTGGGTGGAAGGTGTTGTTGAGGAGGGAGGAATTGCAGTCGGAAGAGTAGGAATGGCATTGGGATCAACCGCGTTGTTGATCTCTGTGCTGATCCTTGACTGTTCCAATTCCGAACTGCGGGGTATTGTGGCTGTTGCCACAACACAAAGTATAAGTATTGCCCCTGCAAGAGTCCATGTCGCCTTTTCAAGGAAATCGGCTGTCTTCCGTATCCCCATAGTTTGTCCAGCCGAAGTGAAGTTCGCAGCCAGCCCTCCTCCTTTTGAATTCTGGACAAGCACGATCATTACCTGGAATATACAGGCAATAATGATCAAAATTGATACAAAAATATAAATTCCCATCCTGCTACTTTTTAATTAGTTCTTTTACCTTTTCAATTTGCGATGCAAAGTAACTGCTTTTTTCCGGAAATTTCAAACTTAATCTTTCATAAATATCTATTGCTCTGGAATAATACCCCTGCCTGATATAGATCCTGGCAAGGGTCTCCGTTACAAAGCCTTCCTGCCTTTCAACAAATGGCTTTGATATATCAATTACCGGAGTGTCGGATTTTTCCCTGACAGGTTCAATCCTGGGATTCGCAATAATGAACTTATCGATCAGCTCCGACTGGAACTGTTTAACGGATACGGGTTCCGTTCCTGGCATCTGATCCGGCTGTTCCTGGCTCATGTCAGGAACTGATAATTTGTCATGCTCAGAATCCAGTTCAAGAAGGTCTTCGTCTTCCGCCACAGAGAAACCAGGATCCATGTATGTCACCCTTTCCTCAATTTCTCCCGACTCTTCATTAATAACCATTATTGTTGCATCAGAATCCTTGTCGCCACTCTCTGCCGTAACCAGGATTGAATAATCCTTTAATTTATCCTCAGATAAATTCCCCGCACTGTTTTTTTCAATTTCACTTATGAGGTCCTCGCTGTTTTTTGCCGACTCGATAACTACCTGCTGTGTATCCGTATTTTCATTTTCAGCAGGTCTTTCAACAGGTTCGGGTACCCGGGATTTTATATCGGCAACTGATTCTTTTTTCAGGAAATAGTACAAAACCTCGCGGTTGGCAATATGCATAGCTGCGGTCCTGAGTTGATTTTCGAATCTGACGTCAGCTGTATTCTTAAGGCCTTTCAGCAGCAGCACATATGCACTTTGAAAATATGGGAATATACTTATAAGTTCGTTGACCTCTCCGATCATCTGACGATCAGCCGGCCCTGAATTTTCGATCATCCTCACAAAATCGTTCCTGTTCATGCCATTTACCAGTTCACAAAAGCCTTATTAAAAATATCCTCAACCAGGAGCTCGATTATTTTTTTCGCCAGATCTCCTTCGACCTGGCTCAGGTCCAGATTGCTGTCATAATCCTCATACCTGGAAAAGCTCTGTTCATAATTCAGCTCAGGATCAACTGCATTTGTGAATTTGACTCTTACTGTAATGGTAAACCTGTTTGTGGCAGCCTGAGCATCAGCAGCAACAGTCAGGGGTCGTGTATTATAATCTGAAATTTCGCCTTCAAAATTTACGTCCCCGATTCCGTTTACAAATCCCAGATTCGTCTGTGATTTGCATTTATCGATCAGCGCATCGGTAAGGTTCTGGCTCAGGCCTGGCTGGACCAGGCTTGCCCTGTTTTGAAAATACTGGATACTGATAGTTTTAACTGCAGGCGATATGCTTGCGCCCGAGAATGAGTAACTGATCTTGCACCCATGGAAAAGGACAACACCTGCAACGAATACCAGATATGGAACAACCGTTCCTGCAAAAATATTTTTTATGTTACATCTCGATGCCATACTCTTTTATTTTCCGGTAGAGGGTTCGCTCCGATATACCAAGCTCGTGCGCTGCCATCTTCCTTTTACCATTGTATTTTTCCAGTGCTTTTTTTATCATCTCCAGCTCCTTGCCGGCGAGTGAAAGTGACTCCTCAACTATCTCCTCAGTATCCTGAATATCCTCTCTCCCCTGCCGCGATGAAAAATCCATGGTGGTGTTATCGGGGACCTTTGATGCAGCTCTTTCTGTTCTTGTCTCCCTGAAAAGGTTCTTCATCATGCTTGAGCCTGCCTCATCAACGGCAATATCAATTTCTCCGCGCTGAATAAGGTCATAGACCAGCTTCTTCAGGTCATTCATGTCACTTTTCATATCGAAAAGTATCTTATACAGAATTTCTCTTTCTGAGGAAAAAGACTTCTCATCATCCCGCTTAATTACTGCAGGTAGTTTTATTCCGTCATAATCAGGAAGATATGCCCTCAGCTTAGCGGCGGTTATTTCCCGGTCCCTTTCTATTATTGAAATTTGCTCGGTGATATTTTTAAGCTGCCTCACATTTCCCGGCCATGAATAATTAAGCAGGAGGTTCCTTGCATCAGAATCGATCCTGATAGCCGGCATCCTGTATTTTTCAGCAAAATCGACTGAGAATTTCCTGAACAGGAGTATAATGTCTTCACCCCTCTCCTTGAGCGATGGTATTCTGATGGGTACAGTGTTAAGCCTGTAGAAGAGGTCCTCCCTGAACCGGCCATTATCAATGGCGCCCGTGACATCAGCATTGCTGGCGGCGATCACCCTGACATTGGTTTTCTGAACCCTTGAGGAGCCAACTCTTATGAATTCCCCGGCCTCAAGCACCCTGAGAAGCCTTACCTGGGTTGATAACGGCAGTTCAGCTACCTCGTCCAGGAAGATCGTGCCTCCGTCAGCAACTTCGAAATATCCTTTCCTGCTGTCGATTGCACCTGTAAATGCGCCTTTTTCGTGACCAAATAATTCAGAGTCAATCGTACCTTCCGGAATTGCCCCGCAGTTTACCGCAATATATGGTCCGTGCTTCCTGGTGCTATGGCTGTGGATGACCTGCGGAAATACCTCCTTCCCTGTTCCGCTCTCACCGGTTATCAGAACTGAAAGATCGGTCGGAGCTACCTGGACAGCGATATCAATTGCACGGTTGAGTCCTTCATAATTTCCTATTATGCCGAACCTTTGTTTAATATTTTGCAGGTCTTTCATAAACTGCCTTAAGATGGTGCGAATTTAAGATATTTTTAAAACATTGGGAAATGCATTTTTCGTAAATTCGCAGGATGAAGAAAGAGACTGGTTATCAGTTCGCCGGCATTATTCCGGCACGTTACGCATCAACAAGGTTCCCGGGTAAGCCTCTGGTTATGATCGGCGGCAAGTCTATGGTCCAGAGAGTCTACGAACAGGCATTGAAATCAATTGATATGGTATATATAGCCACCGATGATGAAAGGATCCTTGAGGCTGCACGGAAATTCGGAGGAAAAGCCGTTATGACCTCTCCTGATCATCCAAGCGGAACCGACCGGTGCGCTGAAGCAGTGGACAAAATAATAAATGAGACTGGTAAAATAATCGATGTGGTCGTAAATATACAGGGCGACGAGCCATTCATTATGCCCGAACAGATCGATCTTCTTAAATCATGTTTTAATGACAGTAAAGTGCAGATAGCAACTCTTGTGAGGAAAACCGGGCCCGGAGAAGATATCTTCAATCCAAACACGCCAAAGGTTATACTCGATTCTGAGAACAATGCCATATATTTCAGCAGAGCGGCAATACCCTACATCAGGGACTCTGAAACTTCAAAATGGTCTGAAAGACATGTTTATTACAAACATATCGGACTCTATGCATACACCACCAACACCCTGAAAAAAATTACAAAGCTCCCCAGAAGCCCTCTGGAAATTGCAGAATCACTCGAGCAGAACAGATGGATCGAAAATGGCTTTAAAATCAGGTGTGCAGCAACTGAATGGGAAAACATAGGCATTGATACACCTGATGATCTTAAGAGAGCAGCTTCACTCCTTGATCATTTTATCTGAATTTTTATTAACTTTAGCACAATTTTTGATGTAAATCACCAAACGGCACCTATGAAAAAGAGTTTACTCTTTATTCTTTTTGTCATTTTTTCTGTTAACCTTCTGGCCCAGAAGGATAGTCTGAATATTGCTGCCGTTTCACCGGAAAGAAGTTCGTCGTCAAAGTCAGACCGAAATATCAGCATTTATCCCGTACCGGTAAGGGAAAATCACTTCACGATCCAAACTGATCAGGAGGTTTCATTTGTGAAGATCACCAATATTATCGGACAGGATATATACAGGGCTCAGTACAACAATCCCCAGACATATAACAAAATAATACTCGACAATCCCCGCCGGGGAATGTATCTGGTTACCATTCTGTTCAGTGACGGTACAAGGGTTGTTAAAAAAATAATGATTGAAGTATCTGAATAGGCCGTTCAACCAGCCTGTTTCACCGGTATTCATGGGATTTCCCCAAAACTGGTTCTGAAATTTTCCGGCAAACAACTGACAAGTGGTTAAACATTCCTGCTTGCAGGTTGTTTAATGCTATGGGTTAATTTAAATCAGTTAAATTGAGAATCTTAAGCCATGGAAGAAGCAAATAATATTTTTTCGATTAAAGACCTTGAGAATTTCTCAGGGATTAAAGCTCATACTATCAGGATATGGGAAAAGAGATACAGGATTCTTGAACCCGACAGGACGGATTCGAATATAAGGACTTACAGTGAGGCTGAATTAAAAAAGTTACTGAATATATCCTATCTGAACAGAAACGGACTTAAAATATCCAGGATTGCCAGGCTTGATGATGATAAGCTTACCCAGCAGGTTGTGTCAGTCAGCAGCAACAGGGATGACACCGACCCGGATTTTCAGCCCGGCAAGATCCTTATGTCTGCCTTAAAGTTCAGCGAAGAACTGTTTAAAGAATCTCTCCTCCGCTATCTCAGGAAAAAGGGTATTGAAGAATCCTACTGCAGGTATTTTCACCCCCTGCTCGACAAAGCAAGGATCCTGTGGCAGACCGGAAGCCTTTCAAGGGCCCAGGAACAGTTTATCCGGAACACAATAAAACAAATAATAATAGTTGAGGATAACCTTCTTAAACCATGGACAGGCAAATTTAAATCTGTGGTTGCGATGATAAATACATCTGATAATCTATCAGACAATAATTTCCTGTTCTACAAGTATGCTCTTAAAAGAAGAGGATACGATGTTATTTTTACCGGCGGGATACTGCCTGCTTCTGAAGTAATTGAAATCTATAAAATCAAGCCATTTGATTACCTGATAGTCAATTCAAGCGCATTTGATTTTGCCAGGAAGAAGATCGGGTATTTTAACAATATTGGCAAATCTCTCATGATCAGAAAGATCATTCTTACAGATTCACCCGAGGTTATTGACAGAAAATCAAATAATAAACTGGTGGCCATCAGGGATCCGGACGGATTTATCAGGTATCTTGACGGATTGGATTAACTGCGTCGCGAAATAATCCCGAAATTATTACTTCAACGAGTTGTGCGGTTAAACATCTTCTCTGCCTGCATGTACTCATCCCCCCGGCCCCCTTCTCTGCTGTCGCAAAGAAGGGGGAGACTATTGAATTACTTTCTGTTTATTATCAGTGTACTGTATCGATAAAAACGAGAATTCTCTTTAGGACTTCGTTCATGTTTTGAAGCTCATCATTTTTTATTCTTAATATATGAATGCCACGATTTTGTAGTTCTGAATCCCTCCCCCTCTTTGCGCTAGCAGAGAGGGGGACGCAAGGGGGTGAGTACGTGTGATTGAAATGGGGAAATAAAGGAGTGAGTTCATGAAAGTTTTTTGGGATAAACAATTGAATTTCATATATATTAAGATTTCAACCACACAATCCGTTACTTCAGTATCTTTATAAAATAATCCTTCTCTTCAGAAAGGTCGATGGATGGAATTTTGTGCTCAATTGAAGCGATGCGGTCGAGCATTGATCCTGCGAATTCCAGTTTCTTCATTTCCGATCCGCCGGTCAGCCTGTGGTTAAAAGCTTTCGTGATCCTGACAACCTCATTCCAGAGTTCCATGGTACTTTTATCGAAATAACATTCTGAAAACCTTTCCCATATATAACTTACAGCGGATGAAGACGGATGAAGCATATCATCGTCATAGAACCTGTAATCGCGCAGGTCATCCATAACCAGCTCATAGGCAGGGAAATATCCTGGCTTTGAGGGATGCCCCAGCAGCTCTTCCACAGCCAGGAAAAGAACCGATTTGCTGACCTGGTTGCCGTGAGCACCATCTTTCCAGTGCCGGACGGGACTGATTGTAAAAATAACCTTCATATGCGGGAACAGAGTCTGCAGTTTATCCAGCTGCTTCCCCCATAATGTGCCAATTTCGCCAGCTGTCAGCAATTCATGGGTAAACTCGGACGACCGAATCTTATGACAGTTGGAAACTACCCTGCCAGACCTTTTCCACCGGTAAACCCTGGCAGTGCTAAAAGTTACAAATAGAAAATGCGCCCCGGATATATATTTCCCTGCCTCTTCCATCCCTGAATTGATCTTGTCAAGAACTGATTCAGGATCCTCCGATGAAAAATCAGTATAGTGATTAAAGCTCAGCCAGGTGCCCTCATAATTATAAAGGTCACTTTTTTGATATTTCTTCCCGTCAGTTATTGTATCAAGTGTATTGCAGACCGATACCGGATTATAGACTGTTCCTGAAGGATTTATCAGTACAGGCATATGTCCCGCTTCAAACTGTTTTCCGATGCCTGTTGCGAAACATGATCCTATAAATATTACCGGATCATTGTAAGTGATCTTATGCAATGAAGGTGCTATGTCAAATGTCGTCCTGAGTTCCATGATTCCTTGAAAATATAGATCAACCGAGCCTTTTGTTGATCCAGTTTATAATAAATGCAAAGACATCATTCCTGAAAGGTTCATTGTGAATCTCGTGGTATCCTCCTTCCCAGATTTTCAATTCAGCCATTGATGTTCGTGAAGCAAATTCACGGCTTCCTTCGGGTGAACATATCAAATCATCGCCCCCGTGCATCAGAAGAAGAGGCACCCTGAGTTCAGCAGCATGTTCTATTGAGTGTCTTCCGGCATTCATTGCACTGTGGAACAGGCTGACAGTGATCTTATCATGGACAAGAGGATCAGAGGTATATTTATCAACCACCTTCTTATCATGTGAAAGGTGTTCTGGCTTAAGACCTGAAGGCTGTATCAGGTTTGGCAAAATATATTTCATCAGGGAAGCCACGGCAATTTTTACTTTGCCCGGCTCGAAAGAGAGCTTCAGCCATGGAGATGTCACTATCGCACCTGAAATTTCAGGTTTTCTCCTCAGAAGATAGTCAAGAACTATACCTCCGCCAAGACTTTGTCCGTAAATAAAAACAGGAACTCCGGGAAACGTTTTATGTGTGCTCTCATACAGAATATCGATCATTTCATCAGTTACGTCAAAGCTTTTAATATTGCCGCGCGATCCTCCGGAGCGTCCATGACCCGGGAGATCAATCCCGGTAAAACCTATTCCCTCCTTATTCAGCCGATCAGCCCAGGCCAAATACCTCTGAATATGCTCACCCAGGCCATCAATAAAAATTATGACAGCCCTCATCTTCTCTCCTGGACTGATTATCAAACCTTTTAATACCTGGTTATTTTTCAGCTGAATATTATAATCCATTCCTTTTTTCTTTAAAGATTATCGGTTATGATTAAGAAGATTCCATTGATTTTCAAGCGCTTTAGAATCCTATATGTAACATTACCGATAGTCTTTTTTCTTTAAAAATAATAAAGTTGAATTAATAATAGCTTTTAAGGATGATATTTTCGTTCCGGTCCCGGATTTTCACACAATTATTTAATCAAATAACGCGCTATGCAGTTAACCATCTTCTCTGGCTGCATTTACTCACCCCAACGGCCGCCCCTCTTTGCCTTGTTTTTCATGTACTCATCCCCCCGGCCCCCTTCTCTGCTGTCGCAAAGAAGGGGGAGACCATTGAATTACATTCTGTTTATTATCCAACTTTCTTCCCCTCAACTCTTCCCCCAGGAGCTTTTCCGAATCAGTCTGGTTGGCTCTTTGATCCTGTGCATGTCTCTTTATTTCCTTAAAATCAAACTTTTTAAAATCTTCCACTTTAAATGAAATAAATGTAAATATATAAATTTCAACTTATTATATTACAAAACCTTCCCCCTCT
>Ga0102851_10000551_pt1 | contig 19187 bp, 15 predicted proteins | sample Mud3Dept3metaG_FD_79558 | JGI IMG/M metagenome (GOLD analysis project Ga0102851, IMG submission 79558) | Freshwater wetland microbial communities from Ohio, USA, analyzing the effect of biotic and abiotic controls - Mud 3 Core 4 Depth 3... | ecosystem: Environmental > Aquatic > Freshwater >... | reverse complement strand
CGGTACGGCCCACGCCTGCTTCATTTTCTCCGGACCCGCTCCGGAGCCGGCGAGGACGTCGAGGACCTGGTCCAGGAAACATTCCTCAAGGCCTACCGGAACATCGGGCGTTATGATCCGAGCCGGCGGTTTTCCACGTGGCTCTACACGATCGCCTCCCGGCTGGCCGTCAGCCGGCACCGCTCGAAAGGCGCCAGGACGCTCCCTCTCGATCCGGAAGGAGCGGAACATCCTTCGCCCGGTCCCCAGGAAGCCCTGATCCGGAAGGAAGAGGCCCGGAAATCCGGGAACATCTGGCTCCTCGCCAGGACCTTGAAACCGAGCGAGTATGAGGTCCTCTGGCTGCGCTACGCCGAGGAGATGCCGCTCAAGGATATCGCCCGGACAATGAAAAAGAGCCTGGTCGGGGTTCGGGTCCTGCTCCACAGGTCCAGGCTGAGGCTGGGGGAAAAATTGCGGGCGCCCGCGCCGTCGCCCCTGCCGGCGGAGGCGGCTCCGGCGGGACAAAGGCTGTCCATCCTATGAGAAGGAGAAGACCCATGCTGTGCTACTTCTATAAGTGGAATATCTCCCGGACGCTCGACACCAGAAAGCCGCTGTCCCGGCTGACGAAACGGCATCTGGACGGCTGCGAATCCTGCCGCGAATTTTCGCGTCTCGGCCGGGAGATGGAAGGGCGCCTGACCGGGGAAGCCGCATCCTTGCTGAGCGAGGCGAAGGCCGAGATCAGAGAGAAAGTCCGGCAATCGATGGCCGGGCTTGGGCCCAGCCCAACCGGGCGGACGGCCCGGCCAAGGTTCCTTTCCCTAAAGCCGGCGCTCGTGGCCGCCCTTCTGCTCGCCGTCGTCGGCATCAGTTTCATCTGGCTGGCCCGGTCGCGAGCCGCCGGAATGCCCAGCATCGCTCCTCTCCTCAACGTCGAAACCCGGCGGTCCGAAGTCATCAGCACGCTCGAGAAGGCCGAATCCCCCTACGACAAGGAGATCCAGGGGCTGAAAAGGGTATTCTTGTCGACGGCCGATTTCCTGGCCGCCCGATTCGAAGTCGGTCTCGGCAATAGTAACTAATAATCTTCCGCTCCCCCGGCGAACTCCGTCTTCCCCCGGTTGACTTTATCACGCCTTGATTTGATAATGGCCCCAGTTGGAAAAAAATTAGCCGCCGGGAGGGAGTTCAGATGAAAAAGATAATCGTGCGCCGGGATTTCTTGAAGGCTATGCTGGCCGGAATCCCCGCCCTGTCGCTCGACTGGGATTCTTTTCCGCGCGGCGACAGGTTGACAGGGGGAGCCGCGCACAAGACACAGTCCGCCGCTGGCAGGCCATGGGATGCCATCATCATCGGCTCCGGCCTGGGCGGCCTGAGCTGCGCCGCCGGTTTCGCCCGCCAAGGATTCAAGCCGCTTGTCATCGAGCAGCATACCATCCCCGGGGGGTATGCCACCACCTTCAGACGACCCGGCGGTTTCATCTTCGATGCCTCCCTCCATTCAACAGGTGTCGGTGAGCGAAACGGCGTCGCAAACCTTATCGAGGGCTTCCCTGAGATTACGGACATCGAATTTGTTCCGCATAAGGTTCTCTACCGCGCTATCTTCCCGGATTATGATATCCGCGTCCCGCACAAGGACATCGACGCCTACATCAAGCTCTTGATCGACAGGTTCCCGGAGGAAAAAGCAGGCATCGAGGGTCTCTTCCAAACGATGAGGGGGTTGGTCTCGGATTTAACCAAGTACCAGACCGCCGGAGGCCAGGTCGACATGGCCCGTTTCCCCAAGGAATTCCCCTATCTCGTCAAATGTTTCAACAGCACCTGGGGGACGATCCTGGATTCGTACATTAAGGATGCAAAGCTCAAAGGTGTGGTCTCAGCGCTTTGGGGCTATTTCGGTCTGCCTCCCTCCAAACTGGCCAGCCTCTATTACATCCTGCCCGTCATCGGATATCTCCAAGTCGGCGGATACTATCCTATCGGCGGCTCCCAGAAGATCAGCGACTCTCTCCGCCGGTTCATCGAGGAGCGAGGGGGAAAAGTGCTTCTCCGGACGCGGGCGGAGAGAATCCTCGTCAAAGACCACGCCGCTTATGGAGTCGGGACCGCGGACGGCGTCGAACACCTCGGCCGTGTCATCGTCTCCAACGCCAACGCCTACGATACGGTCCACAAGATGATGGACGAGGCCGAGCACCTCAAAGCCTACCTGGCGAGGATGGATACGTTCTCCGTCAGCCTCTCCTCCTTCCAGGTGTTTCTCGGTCTCAAGAAAGATCTCATCGGCGAGGTCGGAATCAAGGACAGCGAGATCTTCTACTATACCGACTACGACGCAGAAGAAGAATACCGGCAGGCACTCAACGCCGAAGTCGAGAAGGGCGGTTTCGGGTTGACCCTTTATGATAACCTCTACAAGGGCTATTCGCCGGAAGGGAAAAACACGCTCAACATCATGATGCTCCAGGGATACGAGCCCTGGAAGAAGTACGAGGGGGATTATTTCGCCGGGAAAAAGGAAGCCTACCGGGCTGAGAAAGAACGGTTGGCCGACATCCTGATCAAGAAAATCGAGGAGACGCTCCTGCCCGGCCTCAGGAAGGCCATCGAGGTAAGGGAGGTGGCCACACCCCTGACCAACGTGCGCTACACGAGCAACTACCGGGGCGCTATCTACGGCTTCGACCAGACCGTCGACAACAGCGAGCCGCGGCGGCTGCCCCACAAGACGCCGATCAAGAACCTCTACCTCGCCGGCGCCTGGACGCGGCCGGGGCACGGATACGGCGCCGTCATCCCGAGCGGGCTGCAGTGCTTCGCCGAGATCATGGAAGAGTGGGAAAAAGGAACTTAGGCAACGGCTTCAACGGCGAAGTCCGGCGGATTTCCGGCGCTTTTTGGCTTGTCGGCGTGCTTCCCCCCGCCCTCCGCTCTATTGAACTCAATTTGACATGCCTTCCAGCTGAGTTTTATACTCTCTCCGGATGGACAAAGGGCTAGTGACCTCAAAAAGATTCGCCCGGCAGGCTCAGCTAAAAAGCAAAATCTTACATATACGCTCTCCAGTGCCTCGAGGAGGAGATCGAGGCCGAATTCGAACTCTTTCTCGAAATCGAAGCCGGGCTTCAGGGCTACGTCGACCACAATTTCCGCGAACGCATAGCTGTCGAGGACCGAGAAGGCGCGCAGGGCCATCGCCGCCGAGAAACCCGCCCGACGTAGGACGCCCAGCACGGAGTCGAAGTAGCGCAGCGCGGACGGGCCGGCGTTCTGGCGCGACTCCAGGAGACCGAGCGCCCACGGATGGAGCACGAATGTCCGGCGCATAGGAAGGAAGCCATCTTCCCTTTCGAATCTTCGCCCAAGGTCTCGTCTTTCCTTGACAACTCCCAAGCCCCCATCTATGCTGACAGGCAGCTGGGCTATGAACGCGATTTTGATCCTCGACAAGGAAGCAAACCGAAAGAAAACTAAGACGGGGACGGCCGTCATTCCATAGGCTATGAAGGAGGAAAAGTGAAGCGGACCGCTCTATGTATTATGGCAATCGGGATATTTCTGCTTATTCAGCCCGGCCGGGCCGGCTGGCTGCTTACCCTCCAAACTCCCAGACCCACATCTCTTTCCGCCCAAGAGCGTTCCCCGTTTTTCACATCTCAGGACTACTTCAATTTCGAATGGATATCCGATCCGCAGATATCCCCCGACGGCAAAAAGATCATCTATGTTCGAAATTTCGCCGACATCAAGTCCGACAAGTTCTATTCCAACCTATGGATAGTCAACTTTGACGGCTCCGAGAACCGTCCGCTCACCTCCGGCCTCGTGGGTGACAAATCTCCTCGTTGGTCCCCGGACGGAAGCCAGATCCTTTACATCTCGGACAAAGGAGGGGCGGCCCAACTCTACACGCGCGGGATAGACGCGGACAAGACCATTCAGCTTACCGATATGCCCGTACCTCCGATGAATCCCGCCTGGTCTCCGGACGGGAAGCGGGTGGTCTTTTCCACGGTTGACCTATCCGCACCTCCGACTTTGGCCGTCCTGCCTCCACCTCCCCCGGAGGCCAACTGGGCTCCGCCTCCCGTGGTCATAGACAGGGCGTTGTACCGCCTCGATGGAATCGGCTATATCCCGGGGTACCTCCATCTGTATATCATTCCTTCAGAGGGCGGAACTCCGCAAAAGATCACCGCGGGCAATTTCAACCATTCGGGAGGAGAATGGACACCGGATGGGAAACATCTGATCTTTTCCGCCGACCGCCGCGACAACTGGGAAATCACGACACCCGATTCTGAGGTGTTCGAGATAGGGATCCCTGATGGCAAGATGAGAGCTCTCACCGATCGACGAGGTGACGACGGTTCGCCCATCGTTTCGCCGGACGGGAAATATATCGCCTACACCGGGTATGACGAGAAATACCAGGCGGATAGCGTCTCCGAGCTCTTTGTCATGAACCGAAACGGCAGCGGCATCCGCTCATTAGCCCCAAACCTCGATCGAAGCGTCAGCCTGATGAAGTGGGCCTCCGACGGTCAGGGGCTTTATTTTCTCTACGACGATAAGGGACACACCTGGCTGGCTTCTGTGTCCTTGGAAGGCCAGGTGAAAAAGCTCACCGGCAATATCGGAGACGGCAGAACGCCCTACGGTATTATCGTGGGCGCCTCCTACAGCATTTCTTCCAACGGCCATTTCGCTTTCACCTATTCCACCCCTGACCACCCCAGTGATTTGGCGGTCGGGACAGCCCAGACTTCAGAAGTGAAGCTCATCACCTCTATAAATGAGGATATTCTGGCGTCGAAGAAGCTGGGGGCCGTCGAAGAAATTTGGTATCCGTCCTCCAAGGATGGCCGCAGGATCCAGGGGTGGATCGTGAAGCCACCCGACTTCAGTCCTTCCCGGAAATACCCTTTGATCCTGGAGATTCATGGAGGGCCCTGGAATAACTATGGCGACCGCTTCAGCATCGAGCATCAGCTTATGGCATCCGCGGGATATGTCGTCTTTTACCCCAATTACCGGGGAAGCACGAGCTACGGCGAGGAATTCAGCAACTTAACGAGCCACGCTTTTCCCTCCGACGATTATTATGACCTCCTCTCGGGCGTTGACGCGGTCATAAGAAACGGGTACATCGACGAGGCCAACCTCTTCATCACCGGAGGAAGCGCCGGCGGGGTCCTGACCTGCTGGTGTATCGGGAAAACCGACCGCTTTCGCGCGGCCGCGTCTCTTTATCCGGTCGTCAATTGGACCAGCCTGGTGCTGACTTCGGATATCGGGAGCGGGGGGATCAAAAACAATTTTCCGGGATTTCCGTGGGATTATTCCGAATTCTATATGAAATGCTCGCCCCTATCTCTGGTCGGGAACGTCAAGACGCCGACGATCTTGATCACCGGGGAACAGGACTTTAGGACCCCGATGTCGGAATCCGAACAGTATTATATGGGTCTCAAACTCAAGGGGGTGGAAGCCGTCCTTGTCCGGTTCCCGGAAGAAAGCCATGGGATCTTCAGTCGTCCCAGCCATCACCTCTCCAAAGTACAGCACGTGATCGGCTGGTTCGACAAGCACAGGGTTTCACCAGCCCAGGCAGGCGGCCGCCGATAGCCCCTCCTATTGAGTTCGAGGTCTGAGCTCTTCGATAACCACCTTGGCCAGTTCAACCAACTGGGAGGAGGGATCCCCCACATCATAATCTCTGTTGAACTGGATGGCCACAGCGATCTTCTGGTCGGGAAAGTAGCCCATCGCGGTGATGTACCCGGGAAAATAGCCGCTGTGCCCGTATGCTTTCCCCAGCTCGGTATCTCTTACCCCTACCCCCAACCCATAAGGGAATCCGCCGAAGTCCAACATCTCTTCCAGATAGGGTTTTGTCGAGAGCTTCCCTTCGCATAAAAGCTTGGCCCATCGGGCGAGGTCCTCGGAGGTGGAGATCAAACCCCCGCCTGTCCATTCTATCAGCGGGTTGAAGATCAGCCGTCCCCCTTGAATCGTTTTCTGGATCGACGAGCCGAAGGGACCGTTGGGATCCAGATACCCTGGGACAATCTGGGAGAGCTCCCTTTTGTCAGCGGGGAGAGTGTCGTTCAAGCCAAACTTAGCCAGGATGCGCGTCGTCAGCGCCTCATAATAAGACAATCGTGCAGCCTTCTCGATGATTATCCCCACAAGGATGTAATTGGTGTCGGAATAATGGAAATCCGTCCCCACCTTGGAAAGCGGAGGGACGTCCAAAACATAGGAGATCAGTTGTTCAGGGAGGATGACCGCATCCGGGTTTTCGGACATCATTTTTCCCAGATCCTGGGCGAATTCTGGAGATTCAAAGGCATGGTCTTTCAGGCCGCTCCTGTGGTTCAGGAGGGTGCGGATGGTTATATCTTCATGGTTGGGCAACCTCGGAAACCATTCCTCATCGCCAAGCCACTTCCCGATCTTATCGTCCAGATTGAAGGTTCCTTCTTGGGCAAGGAGGATGGAAAGCGCAGCCACAAATGTCTTTCCGACGCTCCCTGCTGGCATACGATCCAGGGGTTTCATCCCGATCTTGCTCTCCTCGTCGGCATTTCCTACGGCGACTGATGACGAGAGCCCATCCGGCGATGTGAACGCCGCTGTGGCTCCGGGAAATCCGAGCTGGTTCTTGAAGACCTGAAGCTTTTCCCTGAATTTCTGGGTGATGGGGGCAAGTTGCCGGTTTTTGGATCCTTCCTTATTTGCACAGGCCGAGGAAAGCAAGACCAGAGAGAGGATAAACAGAGAAGTCAGAACATAGCCAGGAACGGTCTCGTTTTTCTTTCGCTGATTCATTCCCAGATTCCTCCTCTGTAAATCGACGGAAATTGAATCTTTTGGGCTATTGTATACGCCCCTTTAAAGAGTCGCAACCCGGTGGACCGGGATTCGGCGGCTCGGCCCGTTATTATCTGAGCCAGCGCTTTGCTTTGGAGATGGAACTTCTTTATTCCTGGGGGCAGGTCAATAATCAAGGTCCGCACTATAAAATGGTGGCCTGCGTGCTGCGAGCATTGGCTATGCCTTCAAGCAATCCCTTGAGTGAGGCAAGCCACCTCAGATCGCCTATCAGGCTAGCCCTCTACAGCCGCGCTGGCATTATCGATACTCAGACAAAACCGGGGCTCTCCTTTCCCATCGGCAACCCTCTTGTTGTTTTGCGCGTCTTTGTAAGCGGAGGGAGATAAGCCCATGATATTCCCTGCCCTAATCGTCTCTTTTTTGATGGTTGTTTTCGGCCCCCCGCCCGCCCGACCGAGCCCCGAAATGCCCCCAACCCTAAGGGTCGAAATCAACCTCGATTCCTTAAAAAACATCTTCCTTCATCCCGACGAGATCCTGAAAGACGTCGATCACTTTTGGCGGACCGACGGGGCGTTCCAGCTCGCCGCCCGCTGGCACAAAAACAACAATATTCCGGTCGACATGGACCTCTTCCGGGAAAACATCCTTCGTCTGTCGAAAATCCCGACCGCCGAACGTGAGGCCGATCCCGTTCTCAATCTCGGCGAAAGCATCAAATCCAGCGCGGCCGGTTTCGCCGCCTCCGCCATTCCCCACATTCTCGACTTCCTGCCCCGGAACGGCCTGCAAATGGAAACCAGAATTCATCTGACCGCCTTCACGACCGCCAGTGCCTTCATGACCGACACCCAGATCGTCGCCAATATCGCCAGCCCCAAGCTGTCCGGCACCGCGAACGGCATCCTGAACATCCTCCTCCACGAGGTCTATCACATCGGCTACGGCATCAACCGGCTACTGCGATCGGAGGAGCCCCTCGAGGACGGCCGGGCGTATGCTCTCCTCGACGTACTCCAAAACGAAGGATTGGCGACTTACGTGGCCTGGAAAGCCCGGAGCCTCTATCCTTTTCCCAGCTTCGAGGATTACCGGATGCTGGAGGATGCGGCCGCGGTCCGGGAAAAGATCGGCAGGGTCAACGTCCTCTTTTCTCAGTTCGATAAGCTGCCCAAAGAGGACTTCGGCAAGCTTTCCTGGGAAGAGGGCGTCAAGAACCGGGCTTATTATGTCGCCGGCGCCCACATGAGCCGGATGATCGACGAAAAAATTGGCCGAAAGGCGCTCGTCGAGACCATCGAGAAAGGCCCCCGCTCCTTCATTTCGCTCTACGACACCCTGGAGGAAGGGGACATGAAGATTACGGAATTCCCCGCCCCCTGCGGATTATCCCTCTATACCCGGATATTCCAGTATCTATCGGATCATCCCGTTTCGAGCCTGACTCCGTTCGATCCTGAACTCGAAGCGCTTTCCAAGAAGGACGGCGGCTCGCTGGCCGATGGATTGAATAGGCTAGGCTACAAGCTGCTTTATAAGGGACGGCCGGAGGAGGCCATCATCGTCCTCACAAAAGCCCTGTCCATCTTTCCGAAAGACGCCAACCTATACGATTCTCTGGGCGAAGTTTACCTGAAGAGCGGGAACAGGGAGAAGGCCGCCGAGAATTACCGCAAATCCCTGGACCTCGATCCGGGCAACGGCAACGCCAAAAAGATACTCAGAGAGATCGGAGAACTTCGCCGATAGCCGCCGAATCAAAACCGGTTTCCTCAGTCCGTCTTCGGCTCGATGAAGGGGATGCCCGACTCCTTGAGACGCGCGTTGAAACCCTGAAGATCGATCGAAAGAAGCGCGTCCAGCCGGCTCTTCTGTTCCTCCACCTGCTTCTTGAACATCTGGTAGACGTCAAGCTGCGCCTGGGTCGGGGGATAATCGGATTCGCTGATGTCGGAAATCAGGCCCTGAAGCTGGGAAAAGAGCTTCGGCGGGTAATAGAACGAGTCGGCTCCGCCCGTGATTCGCGGGTCGAAAAACGCCGCCTCGACCTCGAGAAGCTTTTTATCGATCGCTTCTGCCTCGTCGTTTAATGGCTTGAGCTTATCGGCCAGCCTCGGCCCGAGGGCATGGGGCAGGTTTGTCTGGAGCGGCTGCCAGCGGCCCCCGTCGTCTTTTTCTTTGCCACCTTTGAAGGAGCAACCGCCTCGCCCACTCCTCTTTGCGGTATTCCCGGCGGACGGGGTCCCGGAAGGCCAGGAGATCCTTCCATGTTTAGGATCGGTGTTCGAGTTGCTGGCCATGTTCCCCGCCGTTTCCATTCTCCTGGCCGGGCGTCAACGCGGGTTGACGTTTTCTGACCATATTCCACCCTCTGATCCGGACCCCTTCCCCTTTTTCCAGGACGATATGGCCCTTTCCGTGGCCATGGCGCGCTTCTTGAAGCCATTTTCCCGCCATGGCGGGAATGTATCGTCCGCGGCATCCCGAGCGGACCGTCCTCTACCGGGTGCTTTTTCATTACTTTGAAAGGTTCCTGGCGGAATACGAGAGCCGCTTCGAGAAGGAGTACGGTTTCCTCCGACCCATCATCAAGGAGGTGGTCGAGCGCTACCTCGACTGCGGCAACCCGCGCTGTGGCTTTGCCCGCATCCGCTGTCCGGACTGCGGTGAGGAGCGGCTCCTTATGTTCTCGTGCCGCACCCGCGGGTTTTGTCCCTCCTGTCATGCCAAACGCCTGGAGGAGTGGGGTGAGTGGATGAGAGAGGAGCTTCTCCTCAATGTCCCTCACCGCCAGGTCGTCTTCACCATCCCCAAGATGCTCCGCATCTTCTTCAAGTACAACCGCCGGCTTCTGGGGTCACTCTGCCGCTGTGCTCTCCGCTCCTTGACTCGTTATTTCGAGGTTCTCACCGGGAGCGAGCTGAAGCCCGGGGTTATCGCGGCCATTCAGACCTTTGGAAGCCGGATAAATCTTCACCCCCATCTGCATTTCCTGGTGACCGAGGGCGGGGTGGACAAGGCGGGCCTCTTCCATAAGGTCCCGAGGATCAACGACTCGCGGCTGGCCTCACTCTTCGGCCGCGAGGTTCTTGCCGATCTTGTCCACAAGGAGCTGTTGAGTCCCGAATGGGCGGAACGCCTTCTCTCCTGGCGGCACACCGGTTTCAATGTCCACAGTCGGGTCCGGGCCAAGACAAAGGCCGAGGCCGATCTATTGAACTCAATTTGACATGCCTTCCAGCTGAGTTTTACACTCTCTCCGGATGGACAAAGGGCTAGTGACCTCAAAAAGATTCGCCCGGCAGGCTCAGCTAAAAAGCAAAATCTTACATATGCGGAGGGAAGTGCGCTGGCTTTTTCCTGTTCGCCATCGTCATCTTCGCCACGGGTTATTACTCCAATGTCGTCGGCTGGGTGGCCTTTCACGGCCTCGGGCAGATCCTCAGGGCCTTCCGAGTGGAGCTCGACTTTCGGGTTCCTGTTTTTCGCCGGCCTCTTCGGAATCGCCTACCTCTCCGACCTCGGCGCTTTCGAGGTGCTGGTGGGCGGCCTCGTCGACAACACGAAAATCCCCAGGAAAAAGGCGGTTTTCATCATTTGGTCGGTTGTCTTCCTTTTCTCAACGCCGCCGATGATCAACAACCGGATCTTCCCCCCCTGGGATCTCGCCTTTGGTTCGGGAATGCAGGCCTTGGGCTCGCTCCTGGCGGTCATCACAACGGTCTGGCTCATAAAAAGGGCGGAGGCGCTCGAGGAATTGGCCGCGGGATCCGGCCGGCCCTTCCCCAGGGCGCTCTATTGGTGGATGAGGATCGCCGTCCCCCTGGCCATCCTCCTCGTCGGCATCAACTGGCTCCTGGAGTCCGTCTTTAAAGCCGGCCCTTTCAGCTGATGGCGGGGACTTAACTTTCAACCCGGCACTTGCATGGGGCTTGGGTTTTCGCTAAGGTAGAGGACTTAAAGTCCGATGATCAATTTCCAGTGGCCGGCATGAAGAGAGCGATCGCTTTCTGGGTCCTCACCTTTATCCTGCTCACTCCCCGAACAACCCGCATGGCCGCATCCCTCGGGCCGCCGCAGGCGGCAGGCCAAGGGCTCTCCGCCAAAACCGAGACCGCCGCCAGCCGATTGCCCGCGGTCCCCCCTCCCTCTGCTTACGACCTCAGACGGCGGATCGATGTCATCCTCGGAAAGTCGAGCCTGCGCAAGGTGCTTTTTTCCGTCCAGATCATAGACGCCGCGACCGGCGAAGCCGTCTACGAGAAAAACCCCCACCTCGCCCTCATGCCCGCGTCAAACATGAAGATCGTCACCTCGGCGGCGGCCCTGGAATACTTGGGTCGGGATTTCGCCTTTGTCACCCGGGCCGGGCTGTGCGGGGAGGCGCTCGTCGTCAAGGGAAGCGGCGATCCCCTGCTGGGCGATAAAGAAACGGATTCCCGGAACGGCCGGAACTCCCTCACCTTTATCGGAGAGATCGCCTCGCGGCTCCGGGAACTGGGGATCGCCTCGGTTTCGGAGATATTGATCGACACCTCGATTTTCGACGGCGAGCGCGTCCATCCGAGCTGGCCGTCGAACCAGCTCACTCAGAAATACGCCTGCGAAGTCGGCGGTCTCAACTTCAACGGCAACTGCGTCGAGATCTCCGCCGTCAACCGGAGCGGCAAAGCCGTCCTCGCGCTCAACCCTCCGACCGATTACCTGAAGCTCATCAACGCCCTGACGATCGGGCGCAGCCGGAGAAGCTGGTTCAGCGTCCAGCGGACGGAGGTGCCCTGCGAGCTTCTCATCCAGGGGAACTGCCGGACCGCGGCCGGGCCCTACTCGGTGGCCGTCCAGAACCCGGCACTCTACTTCGGGAGGCTGCTCCGAAACGCCCTGATCGAGGCGGGAATCGAAGTCGGTGAGGAGGTTCGCGAGACCCTGTCGCCCGGGGACTGCGAATTCCGGCCGCTGGTTGACCACGCGACCTCGATCGGCGACTGCCTCCAGCGGACGAACAAGGACAGCCTGGGCCTGGCCGCCGAGGCCATGCTCAAGAGGCTCGGCGCGCAGTCCGACCCCGACGGAAAGCCGGGGAGCTGGGAGTCGGGCCGGAGGGTTCTGTCCGGCTATTTGCGGGGGCTCGAGGTGGACGAAAGGGAGTTCGTGATCGCCGACGGCAGCGGCCTCAGCCGGGACAACCGGCTGAGTGCCGGCGCCCTGACGCGGGTGCTGCGGCACCTCTCGTCCGGGCCCGACTGGGAATTCTACGAAAACTCGTTGGCCGTGGGCGGGTTCGACGGGACGATCGAAAATCATTTCTGGGAGAAGAAATACCGCGGCCGGGTCCTGGCCAAGTCCGGCTATATCCAATCCGTCCGGGCTCTTTCCGGGGTCGTCCGAACGGACCGCGGCGATTACCTATTTTCCATCCTGGCCAACAAGGCCGGAAGCGGCGCCCGCTCGGCCATCGACAGCGCGGTCAAAGCCGTCATCGACTGGGCCTCCCCGAGCCCGACACCCTCCAGGTAAGGACGACTCCCTTCCTTAAAATCGGTGCCAGGCAACTTATTGCCGTAATTCCGGGACGGCACTGGAACGGGGCCCGAGCGCTTCAGGGCTTCATCTTGATTTCCATGATGTCTTCATATCGGCGAATGCGGCTCACGTCTCCAGGCTGGCGGAATTTGGCAGGATCGGAGATAATATCAACCTGCACTTAAAGGAGATCAGGTGAAGACAATCGCCATCATCGGATCGGGAATCGGAGGCCTCACGGCCGGAAACCTGCTAGCCCGCAAGGGGCACAAGGTCACGATCTTCGAAGCCCACGGCTCTCCGGGCGGCTACACGGCCGGCTTCAGGCGGCAGGGCTTCTACTTCGAAAGCGGCACCCTGTCGTTTGAATCGTCCGATATCATCTTCCCGCTCATGAAGCAGATCGGCGTTTTCGACAAGGTGGAGTTCGTCCGTCAGAAGATGGGTCTCATCACCGGCGAGATAAACGGGGTTTGCTCAAGTTACGAGGATTTGAAGCGCCTGGTGCGGGACGCCTACCCAGATGAGAAGGAAAACCTCGACCGTTATTTCGGCGCGGCCGACAGGATGATCCGGACCATGTTCGCGGTCGTGCGGCCGAAGGGACTCGGGGCATACCTGGCCTATCCTTATAACCTGGCGCGGCTGATCGCCCTCTACCGGAAAACCTCCAAGGTGACGATTACGGATTTCGCGGCCCGCTCGTTCGGCCCGGATACGACCCTCTTCCGGTTCTTCAAGAGCCTGGGCTACCCCGATATGTCGGCCGCCCTCATCGGCCCCGGTTTTGCATCCTTTTTCGATGACTACTGGACGGTCAAGGGGGGAATGGAGCTCTGGTCTGAGGCTTTGGCGGACAACTTCCGCTCCCTGGGCGGCGAACTCCGGCTCAGCTCGCGGGTCGATAAGATCGTCACCAAAAACGGCGCCGCAATCGGCATCGCATCGCAGGGCGCATTCCATCCGGCCGACTGGGTAATCTCCGCCGCAGACTACAAAAAGACATTCCTGGAGTGGCTCGACGATAAGACGCTCGTTCCCGAAGCGCTCCGCAACAAGATCGCCAAGGCCGGAGTCTCAGAGGGCATCGTGACCGTCTACCTGGGCCTCGACGTGCCGCCGGCCGAGCTCGGGAAGTGGATGAAGGCGCCGCACGTCAGCTTCAACGACCTCCGCGAGGACGCCGACGTGCGTTTCGCCGGGAACGACCCGGAGTTCTTCCGGAAGGTCGGGTTCGGGCTCTACTCGCCGTCACTCCATGATCCCGGACTTGCGCCGGAGGGCAAGTCGGGACTTATGATCCAGGCCATGTCTCCTTACCGCTGGATGGATAATTGGGGAGGCGCCGACCGGCAGAAATACCGGGAGCTCAAGGAAAAGGTCAAGGAGACGCTCATCTCCAGGGCGTCGGCCGTGATCCCAAACCTGGCCGGCCGCATCCTCTTCTCAGACCTGGCCACGCCCCGCACTTACGAACGATATACGGGTAATACCGACGGCGCCACGTCGGCCTGGAGCTGGAACCCGAATAACAAGTTCTACAAAAATATCATGAGCGCCGCCATCGACACCCCCGTCCGGAAGTTATTGATCGGCTCCTGCTGGTCCTGCCAGATCGGCGGCGTTCCCGGCGCGATCAGCGCCGCCCGCAAGTGCGCCCGGAAAATCGGGTAAGCCATTGAAAAAAAGACGGCCTCATCGGGCTCCGGCCTCTGCGCAAGCCGCGATCCCGCCGGCCCGCCCCTCTGCCTCTCCGTCCCAAGCCATCGATATCAATCCCGAGTTCCGCCGCGCCCTCGACATCATGGAATCGACCTCCCGGCACCTCTTCATCACCGGAAAGGCGGGCACGGGCAAATCGACGCTCCTCGATTATTTCCGGACGACCACACGGAAACGCGTCGCCGTCCTGGCTCCAACGGGGGTCGCCGCCCTCAATGTCCGCGGCCAGACGATCCACTCCTTCTGCCGCTTCAAACCCGACATCACGCTCGATAAAGTGAAGAAGATCTCCGGAAAAGACGGGGCCCTCTACAAGAACCTCGACGCCGTCATCATCGACGAGATCTCGATGGTGCGGGCCGACCTCCTCGACTGCGTCGAGCGTTTCCTCAGACTCAACCGTCCCCACCCCGGCGAGCCGTTCGGCAGCCTCCAGATGATCTTCATCGGCGACCTCTACCAACTCCCGCCCGTCGTGTCTTCCGCCGAGCGGGGCATTTTCTCCAATCAGTACGACAGCCCCTACTTCTTCTCCTCCCGGATCTTCTCGGACCCGGCCTTCGACATGGAGTTCGTGGAGCTCGAGAAGATCTACCGCCAGACGGAGGAGGACTTCATCGCTCTTCTCAACGCCATCCGCAACCGCTCGGTGACCGACGAGGATATCGTCCGCCTCAACCGCCGCTGCGACTCCGGGTTCGTCCCGCCCGACGAGGACTTCACCATCCACCTCACCACGACCAACGACCTGGCCTGCCGGCGCAACCAGGAAAAGCTCGCTCAGATCCCCGGCCGGACTTTCCGCTACCCGGGTTCCCTGGAGGGCAAATTCGACAAGTCGCACCTGCCAACCGATGAGCTCCTCGAGCTCAAGCGGGGCGCCCAGGTCATGATGGTCAACAACGACGCCAACGGCCGCTGGGTGAACGGATCGCTCGGCCGGATCGCCGGCGTCGAGAAGACACCGGACGCGCCCGACCTCCTCAGGGTCGAGCTCCAGGACGGGTTCAAGGTCGACGTGGCCCCGTATACCTGGGAACTCTTCAAGCTCGACTTTGACGAGCGGGCCGGCAAGCTCGTCACCGAGACGACCGGCTCTTTTACCCAATACCCTCTCCGGCTCGCCTGGGCGGTCACGATCCATAAGAGCCAGGGAAAGACCTTTGATAAGGTCATCATCGACATCGGCCGCGGCACTTTCGCCCACGGCCAGGTCTATGTCGCCTTGAGCCGGTGCACCAGCTTCGCCGGCATCGTGCTTAAAAAGGCCATAAAGAAATCACACATCCGTATGGACTGGCGGGTTATCAAGTTCCTCACCCGGTATCAGTACCGGAAGGCCGACGATCGGCTCTCCTATGCGGACAAACTCGCCCTGATCCGCGAAGCCATCCAAGCCGGCCGCAACCTGGAGATCATCTATCTCAAGCCCGACGACACTAAAACCCGACGCCGGATCCGGCCCGATTCGGTCGAGCCGATGGAGTATATGGGAAAGCGGTTTGAAGGGGTGCGGGCTCACTGTTTCAAGCGGGGCGAGGAGCGCCATTTCCGCATCGACCGGATGCTCGAGGTGAAGCCGGCGGAGTAGGGGCCGGTTCCGGAAAGCAGGGCGTCTCCTAGTGTCCCGTCTCGTAAATTCCTTGCTTAAGTCCTCTGTATAGACGGGACACTTCCAGGGGGGAGTCAAGCTCCCCCCTCGGCGCTTCGCTTTGCTGCGCTGACCCCCTGAGGGGAACGACGCCGTCCCCCTCAAACTCCCCCACGGTGGCGCGTCTTCCGATGATTATGGCTAAGCCAAGTTATTTGTGAAACGCACCACTAGGGGAACGTCCCCATACAAAGGGAAGAAATCCGGGCGAAACCCGTCTAAACAGTGTATAATGGTATGTTTAAGTCTGCCCAACGGGACGGCTTGTCCACAAGCCGAAGAGGGTTCCCAGCCGGGCATCTCCAGGCCCGGACTCGGGATAAACGTATTCCCCATCCGACCGTTCAAGAAGACGAATGAAAAGCGACGGAGAACGACCATGAAAAGGTTGATATTATGGATCGCCGGGATCTGCGCGCCGGCTCTTGTCTGCGGAGCCGAGGCTTCTCTCGCCCGCACCGGCCCGGAATCCCCTGACCAGGCCCCCGCCAAGGAAAGAACCATCAGCCTCTCGCTCGACGAATGCATCGTCAAGACGCTCAAGAACAACCTCGGCCTGGCCGCCGAGATGCTGACACCGAGGCTGATGGACGAGACGGTCGCCCTGGCGGGCGAGAAGTTCTACCCGTCCGTCAGCTTCTCCTTCAACAAGCAGAACACGAAGAGCGCCTCCTATTCCTTCCTCGACGCTTCGGACATCGTGACCACCCGGCAGAACGACAACACGACCCAGCTTTCCCAGAACCTCCCGACCGGCGGCGCGCTCTCGGTGAGCCTCTACAACTACCTGACCAACACCAACCGCAGTTTCCAGACCATCACCCCCCGCTACGGGAGTACCCTGCGTCTCAACTTCAGCCAGCCCCTGCTCAGAAATTTCGGCTTCCGGATGAGCCGCCGGGAGATCATCGTCGCCGGTTTCAACCGGGAGGTTTCCGAGGAGAATCTCAAGCAGGTTCTCGAGGACGCCATCTACCGCATCGAAAGCGCCTACTGGAACCTCGTCTACAGCCGGGAGAACCTCAACGTCGTCCGCCAGTCCCTGAAGCTCGCCGGTGAGCTTCTGGAAAAGAACAAGGCCGAGATCGAAGCCGGAACTCTCCCCCCCATCGAGCTTCTGACCGCCGAGGCCGAGGTCAGCCTGCGCCAGGCCGAAATCCTCGAGGCCCAGGCCCAGGTCCGGAACAACGAGGAGCTGGTCAAGACGATCATCAACCTCGCCGCCGAGGAGAACGACGTCAAAGGGGTGAGGATCGTACCGACCGACACTCCCACCGTGGAAAAAGTGGAGGTGGATTTCGATACGGCACTCGACACGGCCATCCGGAACCGGCCCGACATCGAAGCCCTGCGGGTCGATTCCAGGAGCCGGGAATTCAACCTGAGCTACGCGAAGAACCAGCTTCTGCCCGATGTGAGCTTGATGCTCTCTTACTGGAGCCCGGGGATTTCGGGCGACCAGATCCTCTACCAGGGCGGCAGCGCCCTGTCAGGGATCGTGATCGGCACCATCCCGGGCAAAAGGAGCTCCGCTCTCAGGGACGCCCTCAATTTCGCCTACAAGAATACGTCGATAGGAGTGACGGTGACCTTGCCGGTGAGCAACGTCCTTTCCCGGGCTTACCAGGCGCAGGCCAGGATCGCCCTCGAGCAGGCCCGGCTCCGGGTCAAGAACCAGGAACAGGAGCTGACCCTCGAGCTCGGCGACGCCGTCCGGGCGGTGGAGACGAATTATCAGAGAACGCAGGCCTACAAGACGGCCCGGGAGCTGGCCCAGAAAAAGCTCGAGGCCGAGCTCGAGAAGCTCCAGGTCGGGATGAGCACCAACTACCTGGTCCTCCAGTTCCAGAGGGACCTGGCCAACGCCCAGACGCTGGAGCTCAAGGCCCTGACGGACTACAAGATATCGCTGGCCGGCCTCGACCGGGTCATGGGCGTCGGCCGTGAAAGACAGAACGTGAACGTCGTCCTGGAAAGCAGGTGAGGACAATGATCAAGACCCTCAGGAGCCTCAACCCCAAAAGAAAGTTCCTTCTCGGAGCCGGCCTGGTTGTGCTGGCCGCCGCGGCCTGGCTGATCATCAAAAACGTGGTGTCAAAGAACCAGGATGCCGGACAGCGGACGGGGACCGTGGCCGTCGAAATCGCCCCCATTACGGCGGGCCCCATAAGGGACGTCGGGCTGTTCTCCGGAACGCTCATTCCCAAGTCGCAGTTCGTCATCGCCCCCAAAGTCTCCGGCAAACTCAAGAAGCTCTATGTCGACATCGGCGACCTCCTGCAGAACGGACAGGTCGTCGCCCAGCTCGACGACGATGAGTACCAGCAGCAGGTCATCCAGGCGGACGCCGACCTCAACGTGGCCAAGGCGAACCTCGAAGAGGCCCGCACCTCCGTGGAGCTGGCCCGCCGGGACCTCGAGCGGGCCGAGAGCCTGCACAAGAAGAAAATCATGTCCGATTCCCAGATGGACGCGGCCAAGTCCCAGTTCAACGCCCAGGAGGCGCGCTTCAAGGTGGCGGCCGCCCAGGTGTCCAACCGGGAATCCGCCCTGGAAGGGGCCCGTGTCCGGCTCTCCTACACCCGGATCACCGCCTCCTGGGAGAAAGGCAGCGGCGGCCGCACCGTCGGGGAAAGGTTTGTCCACGAAGGAGCCCTGCTTTCCCCCAACAGCCAGATCATCTCCGTGATAGAACTCCAGCCGATAACGGCGGTGATATATGCCACGGAAAAAGAGTACTTCCGCATCCGGACCGGACAGGAAGTGGCCATAGCCACCACCGCCTTCCCCGGCCGGACATTCGAGGGCACGGTCACCCGGATCGCACCTCTCCTCCAGGAAACATCGCGCCAGGCCAGGGTCGAGATCGACATCAGGAACGAGGACAGCTCCCTCAAGCCGGGGCTGTTTGTCAACGCCGGGATCGAGTTCGCCCGCCGCGACAAGGCGGTTCTTGTTCCGTTCAGCGCCCTCGTCCAGAGGGGCGGCCAGTCCGGAGTTTTCCTCGCCGACAGGGAGAACAAGAAAGCCCTATTCCGCCCGGTCAAGGTGGGCATCATCGAAGGGGAAAACGCCGAAGTGCTCGAACCCGCCGACCTCTCCGGGTACGCCGTCGTCCTGGGCCAGCATCTTCTCCAGGACGGCATGAGCATCATCCTGCCCGAGAGATTGTCCGGTCCGGCTTCAGCGGGGCCGCCGAATAAATAAGGGACATCCAGAAGGAGGATGCCGTGAGCCTGTCTGAATTCGCCATTCACCGGCCGATCTTCACGATCATGCTGCTTTTGATCGTGCTCGTCCTGGGCTTCATCGCTCTAACCCGCCTGCCCATCGACCTGATGCCGGACATCACCTTTCCCACCCTGAACGTCTCCACGTCCTACCCCAACACCGCGCCCGAAGAGATGGAGCAGATGATCACCCGCCCGATCGAGGAAGCCATGAGCTCGGTCCCGGG